>QLIP01053704.1_pt1 | contig 43414 bp, 35 predicted proteins | sample 1769771 | NCBI WGS metagenome assembly QLIP01 (sample SAMN09428762, study PRJNA476227) | Gut metagenome, whole genome shotgun sequencing project. | isolation source: cecum | host: Rhizomys sinensis | place: China: Jinsha town of Minqing, Fujian Province | collected 2013-09-23 | reverse complement strand
GCTTGCTCGAATATAGGCAAGTGAGGCAGACCATCTTGATGGTCTCTCCTTTTCATTTTTCTGAATCTAGCAGGGAAGATTCCCTACCTTCCCGCATAATAAGCCTCCATAAACCGTATCATGCTGCAGACATCTTTTGCCCCCGCCGTTTCATATGCGGAATGCATCGCCATCTGCGCGATGCCGATATCCACACCCGGAATGGAAACATGCGAAGCAAGGATGTTGCCAAGCGTAGAGCCTCCCGCAATGTCCGAACGGTTGGCATACGTCTGGTAAGGCAGGTTTTCCCGTCTGCATATTCTCGTAAAAAACGCCGCAGAATACGCATCTGTCATATATTTTTGGCTGCCGCTGTATTTTATGACAATGCCGTCATTTAAAACTGGCTTGTTTGTCATATCCGCTTTCTGCGCATAAGCAGGATGCAGCGCATGCGCATTGTCTGCGGAAACAAGGAAACTGTCTGCTAACGCCTGCCTGTACCTTTCCTTATCCATGCCAAGCCCCTCGCATACCCGCTCTAAAACATCTGGCAAAAATGTGGAGTCTGCGCCATGCTTTGTCCTGCTGCCAATTTCCTCGCTGTCAAAGATTGCATAGACGCCCGCCATGCCTTCGGCTTCCGGTGCCCCTGATGCGGCCGCATGCAAAAAACCGGCAAGCGCCGCATAAACGCATGCCAGATCATCCAGCCTTGGCGCACAGATGAGTTCTTTTTCTGCGCCTGCAAACGTTCCTTTCTCCCGGTTATAAACAAACAGGTCGCTGCCTAGGATATCCGTTTCTTCCACGCCCGCCGCCTGTGCGATCATGCGCAGGAAACTTCCCTTCTTATCACCTTTCCCGGATACCGCGCCATAAAGCGGCAGCATTTCTGTCTGCGGATTGTATTTCACGCCTTTGTTCCTGTCGCGGTTCATATGAATGGCAAGATTAGGAATGACCAGCAGGTTCCTTTCTATATTGACCAGTTTAGTCACCAGTTTTCCGTCTTCTTCCACAATGACTCTGCCAGCCACAGAAAGCGGCCGATCCAGCCATGTTGACAAAATCATGCCGCCATACTTTTCTGTATTGAGCCGGACATACCCAGCCTCGGATACAATCTCCGGTTTTTCCTTTAGCTTAAATGCCGTGCTGTCGCTGTGGGCTGCCACTATCCTGAATTTTCTGACCGGGTCAGTCGGTAAGGCAAATGCAATGACAGAAGCGTCATTTCTTTGCACATAATACTTTCCACCCGCCACAAGCCGCCATGCCGTCGCTTCCCCTAACCTGGCAAAGCCATTTTCCTTAAGCCTCCCGGCAATGTTTGCGGCCGCATGGAAGCTCGTCGGGCTTTCTTCTATAAATTGTAACAAATCCTGTACCATGGGTTTCTCCATTTCTATGCGGTTTTATGCTAAGGGGGCAGCTTTAGGGGGAAGGAGTTTTTCTAACTCTTCCTGTGCCGCCTCTTTTGTTGTAAACGTGATCGTATGCATGCCAAATGCGGCCGCCGCCTTCGTATTGCGCTCTAAGTCATCAATAAAGACGCATTCTTCCGGCGCCAAGTGATACCGGTCCAATAACAGCCTGTAAATCGCAGGATCCGGCTTGATCAGCTTATCCTGGTAAGAGAGGATGCCGCCGTCTGTAAAGGGCAGAAAATCCAGTGCATCCGCACATTCTTTTGCTGATTTTGCCGCAAAGTTGGACAGTACATAAACTTTACAGCCTCTAGCCTTTAAGTCTTTGATCCAATCGACGGCATAGTCCCGCTTTGTGACAATGCCATGTATATCGGCAAAGATTTCCCGCAGCTCTTTCTCAATTCCGGGGTCGTTTTGTATAAAAGCGTTCAGTATTTCTTCATCACTTAATACGCCTCTGTCAAATTCGTGCCAGATTGGATCCCTTACGGTCGCTGCCGCAAGCCTCTCAAAAATTTCTTCCGGGTAGTGAAACTGCCGGTAAAATTCTTCCCAGCAAAAATCTGTCAATACGTTCCCAATATCAAATATCACCGTTGTAATCATTTGTTCCTCCATGCCGGATGCCTGTCATCCCGCCTTTTTCTTAAGCATTGGGCAAGACTTCATTTTTTAATTCCCCGCCCGCATAATACGCATCCAGATTTTCCATTGTCGTTTCCGCAATGCCATATAGCGCCTCTTTTGTCAAAAATGCCTGATGGGACGTGACAAGGACGTTTGGCATGGAAATCAGCCTTGCCAGCACATCGTCCTGTAATATCGTATCGGAATTGTCTTCATAAAACAAATCCGATTCTTCCTCATAAACATCTAGCGCCGCCGCGCCGACCTGGCCGCTTTTTAACGCTTCCATGAGCGCTTCGCTGTCGATCAGGGAGCCTCTGGAAGTATTTAGCAGGTATACGCCCGTCTTCATCATGGCAAGCGTGTCTTTGTTGATCATATGATAGTTTTCTTTTGTCAGCGGACAGTGAAGCGAGATGATATCCGCCAGGCGGTAAATTTCCTCCAAAGAAACATAGTCAATCCCGGCATCTTTTGCAGGATAAAGATCATAGCCAAGCACTTTCATGCCAAACCCTTTGCATATATCGGCAAACACCCGCCCAATCTTGCCAGTGCCAACGACCGCCGCCGTCTTTCCATACAAGTCAAAGCCCATCAGCCCGTTTAAGCTGAAATTATATTCTCTTACCCGGTAGCATGCCCTATGCAGCTTACGGTTTAACGTTAAGAGCATCCCGGCCGCATGCTCTGCGACTGCATGGGGCGAGTAAGCAGGGACGCGCACGACCTTAAGTTTGCCTTTGGCATATTTTATATCAACATTATTATAACCGGCACAGCGCATGGCAACGATCCTGACCCCGTTCTCATACAATGCCTGCAGGGTATCCGCGCCTAAATCATCGTTGACAAAAGCGACTGCCGCCTCGCATCCTTTTGCAAAAACCGCCGTCCGGGGAGTCAATTTTTCCTCAAAATACTCAATTTCGTACCCATGCTTTCCCTTTAACTCATCAAAATAGATTCTGTCGTAAGGTTTTGTGTCATAAAAACTTATTTTCCTCATCCTGCACCATCCTTTTTCTCATTGCTATCCACAGCCTAAAAGCTGCAAACAGCAGCCTTTTTCATCCTTCCGGCATAGTTTCCCCATTTCTTTTCCTTTTTATGCAAAGCATTGCATGCGTGCTGGCTCTGTCTTTAGGAAAAACGGCGCCCTTCCCGGTAAATGATATCGTCCCTTCCCGGGCCGTTTGAAACCATCGTAATCGGATAACCGATCTGTTCTTCAATAAATTCAATGTAATTTCTGCATTTTTCTGGAAGTTCTTCATATTTTCTGATGCCCCTGATATCTTCTTTCCAGCCAGGCAGCGTCTTTAAAACCGGTTTTGCCTTCGCAAGTTTTGCACTCACCGGAAACTGCGTCACAATTTCCCCGTCAATCTCATAGCCGACACAGACCGGTATCTCGTCCAGGTAGCCTAACACGTCAAGCACTGTAAAAGCGACATCCGTTGCGCCCTGTAGGCGGCAGCCGTATTTAGAAGCAACACAGTCAAACCATCCCATCCGCCTTGGCCGCCCTGTCGTTGCGCCAAATTCGCCGCCATCGCCGCCGCGCCGCCGCAGTTCCTCTGCCTCTTCACCAAAAATCTCCGATACAAACGCGCCCGCGCCGACTGCGGAAGAGTATGCTTTGCACACCGTTATGATCTGTTTGATCTCATAAGGCGGTATCCCTGCGCCAATCGCGCCGTAAGCAGCCAGCGTGGAAGAGGATGTCACCATCGGATAAATGCCGTGATCCGTATCTTTTAATGTGCCAAGCTGCCCTTCCAGTAAAATGGTCTTGCCTGTTTTTAACGCTTCCTGCAAAAACAAGGACACATCGCGCACATACGGCGCGACCATATCCCGGTAGCCATGCAGCGTTGCCAACAGTTCATCTCTGTCAATCTTTGGCTTATGGTAAAGATGCTCTAACAGGACATTTTTCAGCTCGCAGATGCGCTCCGTCTTTTCCGCAAGCAGTTCCTCATCAAACAATTCACTTACCTGGAAGCCGATCTTTGCATACTTGTCAGAGTAAAAAGGCGCGATGCCCGATTTTGTAGAGCCAAAAGACTTCCCGCCTAACCGTTCCTCCTCATACTGGTCAAACAAAATATGATACGGCATAACAATCTGTGCCCTGTCGGAAACAAGGATGTTTGGCATTGGCACATCCCTTGCAATAAGCGACTGGATCTCGTTAAATAAAGCGGGAATATTGAGTGCAACGCCGTTTCCGATCACGCTCGTCGTATGTTTGTAAAATACGCCTGACGGGAGCGTATGCAACGCAAATTTTCCGTAATTGTTAATGATCGTATGCCCTGCGTTTGCACCTCCCTGAAAGCGGATGACAATGTCTGCATGTTCTGCAAGCATATCCGTAATCTTTCCTTTGCCTTCATCTCCCCAATTTGCGCCTACTACTGCTTTTACCATCTCTTTTTCCTTTCTGTCACATCTGTCATATTCTCTATCTTATTGTCAGTTTCATCCTTACATGCGTGTCATTTTTTATACTTTAATTTCTGCCTTTATGCCAAGCAGGCCTCGGTTTTCTTCTAAGATCGGCTCTACTACAGTTTCCAGAAAAGTTTCTGTCTGCCGTTTCGCACAGCCAATATATTCCTGTGGCTGCATTGTCTCCTGCAGGCTTTCTAGCGTCATATGGAAGGCCGGATCGTTTGCGATGAGCTCTAGCAGATTGTTCTCCTCCCCTTTTTCCTTGACGTTTTTGCCCGCCTCCATCGAAAGCGTGCGGATTTTCTCATGCAGCTCCTGTCTGTCCCCGCCTGCTTTGACCGCATCCATCATAATATTTTCCGTTGCCATAAACGGCAGTTCGCTTCTTAGCCTCTTTTCGATGACTTTTGGATATACAACAAGGCCATCCGCAACATTGCAGCACAAATCCAGGATGCCGTCTATTGCCAGAAAACCTTCCGGTATGGAAATCCTTTTGTTGGCAGAATCATCCAATGTCCGCTCAAACCATTGCACTGCCGCTGTGATAGCAGGATTTAACGCATCGATTAAAACGTAGCGGCTAAGCGAGGCAATCCGCTCGCTTCGCATCGGATTGCGCTTATATGCCATCGCAGAGGAGCCAATCTGGTTTTTTTCAAAAGGTTCCTCTACTTCTTTTAAGTGCTGCAGCAGGCGTATGTCATTTGACATCTTATGTGCGCTTGCCGCAATGCCGGAGAGCACATGCATCACGCGCATATCCACTTTGCGGGAATATGTCTGCCCGGATACCGGATAGCATTGCGCAAAGCCCATTTTCCCTGCAATCATAGGATCGAGTTTTTTGACCTTCTCATAATCGCCGTTAAAAAGTTCCAGAAAACTTGCCTGTGTTCCTGTCGTCCCTTTTGAGCCAAGCAGCTTCATGCTGCCAAGCACATACTCCAAATCTTCCAGATCCATGCAAAAATCCTGTATCCACAGGCTTGCCCGCTTCCCAACAGTCGTTGGCTGGGCAGGCTGGAAATGGGTAAACGCCAGCGTCGGCTTTGCTTTGTATTCCCTTGCAAACAAAGACAGGCACGCAATCACATTGACTAGTTTTTTCTTTACAAGGCGCAGTGCCTCTGTCATGACGATAATGTCCGTATTGTCCCCAACATAGCAGGAAGTCGCTCCTAAGTGGATAATGCCCTTCGCCTTTGGACATTGCACCCCATAGGCATATACATGGCTCATGACATCGTGGCGCACTTCTTTCTCCCTGGCTCTTGCAACCTCATAATTGATATCTTCGGCATGTGCCTTCATTTCATCAATCTGCTCCTGCGTAATGGGAAGCCCCAGCTCCTTTTCTGTTTCTGCAAGGGCAATCCACAATTTCCGCCACGTCCGAAATTTCATATCCTGTGAAAAAATATATTGCATTTCTTCGCCCGCATAACGTTCCGAAAGCGGGCTTATATATCTGTCTGTGCGCATAACAGCCTCCATTCCTGCGTTACATAATACGCAAAAGTGACGTTTACGACTATGCACCCGATAATCATAAACGCCATCTTTGTTCTCCTTACAGGCCAAGACGCCTAAATACTTCGTGATAGGCTTCCTCTACATTTCCAAGATCCCTGCGAAAACGGTCCTTATCCAGCTTTTCGTTCGTATGGATATCCCATAAGCGGCATGTATCCGGCGAAGTTTCGTCCGCAAGGATAATCTCGCCATGATAGCGTCCAAATTCAATTTTAAAATCAATCAGCTTAATGCCCGCCTGCAAAAAATATGCTTTTAACACTTTATTGACAAGAAAGGCATATTTTTTAATCGTTGCAATCTCTTCCCATGTCGCAAGGTTTAATGCAACTGCAAAATAATCGTTGATCAGCGGGTCGCCAAGTTCGTCGTTTTTATAGCTAAATTCAATCGTAGGCTCTGTAAATAAAGTCCCTTCCGGCACGCCAAGGCGTTTGGAAAAACTGCCGGCCGCAACATTGCGGATGATGACTTCTAGCGGCACAATCTCCACTTTCTTTACAGCAGTTTCCCTGTCGCTTAATTCCTGGATCAAATGCGTCGGCACACCCTCTTTTTCCAGCAGGGCGAATACATGGTTTGTCATTTTATTGTTGATCACGCCTTTGCCGATAATCGTGCCTTTTTTCTCTCCGTTAAACGCTGTGGCGTCATCTTTGTAGTCTACGATCAAAACCTCTGGATCCTCGGTTTTATATACTTTTTTTGCTTTGCCTTCATAAAGCAGTTCCAGCTTGTTCATTGGCCATCCTCATCCCTTTCCCTATTTTGAAAATCCCTTATGCCTGATAGCATTATATAACAAAGCTCCCTATTTATCAAGGCGATTTTCTGCATTCGGCATCATGCCTATGCAAGCATTTCTTCATATGGCAAATAGGGCGCACCTTCCGCTGTATGCCGGCCCGCCCTGGCGTTTTCATTCATACTCCGAGACAATCTGCAATATTTCTTTTGCGTACTGCGGGTATTGTGCTGCCAGGTCTTTTACTTCCTGGCTGGCGCTTAGGGAAATATTTCTGTTGTATTCCATCTGGGCGCGAAGCTTCTGCCGCCTGACGATCAGCCCGTGGCGGATTTCCACCATCTCCTTTGGATTGTATATCGCTTCTGCCTGATGCGTCCAGATGATAGGATCTTTGATATTGTATTTGCGCAGTTCTTTAATGAGCTCCTGCTCATAAAACGCACATTCGCTGTTTGCTTCCCTGTACTTTTCCCTCTCTGAGCGTTCTTTTTCAAACCTCTCCCACATTGCCTGCATCTCGTTCGAGCTGCTTACCTGATACTTCATATAAAGATAATCCAGCAGTTTTACCGCATTGACATAACGTATCTTCACTGTATTTTGCAGCAGTATCAGCCTATTCACCTGCTTTTCAATCTTTCGCATCTCACGGCGGCTGTCCATATATTTCATATAAAGGAGCGTAATGGCCAGTGCGGCGGCTCCCGCCGTAATGATATAGCCGACTCTTGCGTCCATTTCAAAAACATACTGCAATGCCAAAAGCATGCCAATCGTCACAGGCAGGGCACAGGCGCATATGAGCGCCATTCCCCGTGCATTTTGCATGGAGACGGCCACTTCATGCTTTCTGTACTGGTAGGCATGCCGTTCTCCGTCCAGACGGTTTAAGTCCTGTTTGACTAGTGCCAGGTATTCTTCGCTTTCTTTTAGTTTGGCGCACGCCTGTGTGATCTCGTCTTCCAGCTTCTCCATCTGCCTATACTGCGCCTCGGGCATGGCGTTCATATTATCCTGATGCTTTGCCCGCTCTTTCATAAAATCGGTCAGTTTCCTTGCGCAGCGTTCAATTTCTGCCTTGTTGGGAAGCGCCTCAATTTCTTCCATGTCTGTCAGATAAGAAGTGACCAGCGTATATTCATAGGTCAGCTTATCAATCTCCTTAGCGGCACTAGCGGCCTCCTCAAAGCAGTGGCGGATATATTTGATGCGTTCCGCCCCGTCTGCCATATCAATCTGATGATGGCGAAACAGCGTTTCTTCCAGCTTCGAAGCGTCTACAAAATCTTCGCCGTCCCCATCGTTATCTTCCAGCCATTCCCCATACTCGCCATATTTGATTCTGTCCCATAATTTTCTTAAAAATCCCATGCTGCTCCTTTATGCCGGCTGTTCACCTAAGCGCCATAGCGCGGTATTCCGCTTTGATTTGTTCTATCATCTCATCCATGACTGCATTGCTTGCGCCGCTTCCTAGTTCCTGTTTTGTAAGCGATAGCGTGGCAAGCTGCCTGTACAAAAAAGAAGACTCCCATTCTTCCCGAAACTGCTCAATCTGCTTTTCTAAAAGCTGCGCTATATCGTACGCTTCTTTTTTTTGGGCGGCAAGCGCAACATATTCCCGCTCCGGCAGCCGCATCCTCTCTGCCGCAAGATACTGCCTGTAGCTTTCCATGCTGCCCGCCGTTTCGTATGCCTGCCAAAAACAGGAGGCTGCCTCCCCAAATAAAAACAATCCTGCATAGGCGGCACCCATATTATGATAGAGCCTGCCAAGCTCTCCGGCCCCGCCCGGCATTTCGCACAGTGCCTGATACTCCCTGACTGCCGCCGCATAGTTTTTGCTGCGCAGCAGATAATCCGCATACAATGCCCTGCGTGCAGACGGGGAAAGATCCTCATGCTGCTTTAAGAGCGTGCGCATCGTTTCAATTTCCTCCGGCCTGTAATACGCCGTATATTCCAGAATTTCTATGACAAACGCTTCCAAGGAGCCAGGCATGTTCAGGTATGCCCCCAGCCTCCCTGCCAAATCCGGCAGCCCGCATTCTTTTTCTATCCATGCAGTCAGCGTCTTGTCTGCCACGCCCGGGCCCAACAAAAAAGCATTCTCATACAGACAGTAACACAATTCCTCCATAGTGTATACATTGACCGCCGCATATTCCATATAATAAGGGATTTTTGCCGTCTTTCCAACACCCAGCAGTACTCTGCCCATCAAACGCCCTCCTTATAGTGCAAACTCCTTAGTAAAATATGCCCCGCTAGAACGGAACAATTCCCCAAAACCTAAATCTTTGACTGCAATTTTCACTGTTTTTGCGCCCGCCATTGATGCCGCCAGCCGCAGCCTTGTCGCACGCTCCGGCCTTGCCGGCAGCCCGGCCAGCTCAATTTCTATATTCCTCGTTTCCTTCCCGTCAAGCGGCGTGACCGTGATGGAAAAAGAATTGCCCGATTCCAGCAAAAATTCCACTTCCCGCGAGGCTTCATACCAGCTGCTGCCCGCATCCAACAAGGCAAGATAAGAATCCTCCCCGCGCCTTAAGACATACATCCCAATGTTTGCCTTTAACTTATCATCCCCAAGAAATACCCGCTGCTTTGCCAACTCTCCCGGCATCAGCTTCTCCCTTGCCGCATAACATGCGCCTTTGCTGTAAAGATTGTTCCCCTGGAATACCCGCCTGCCCTTACAGAGCACGCGCAGGGAATCTTTGCTCCAATCGCCCGTAAAACCGCTTCCGATCAGATACGCGGCAGACACAAAACTTTTTTCACAGTCCACCCTGGCTATCCCGGCAAACGTTTCATCAAGCCGCGCTGCCTCCTTTGCCATCAGCATACCCTGTTTTGCCTCGTCAAAGAGCGGCATCTGCGGATACTGCGTTTCTTCCACATAGGCCACGATAGGCTTTGTCCTTGGATTCATCACAAGCCTGTACCCGAGCATATGCTCCCCGCTATAATCATACAGCAGCACATCCCGCATCCACAAGTCTTTTGGCTGATGCAGCATATAATAATAAAAACTTTCCTTATAGCTTTCCAAATATATTTTATTCGTCTTAAGCTCTAGCGCCTGCAGCGTGCGCGTCAGCGCTTCCACTGCCAGGGCATCCAGTTTCCTTACCGTTAACATGAACACCTGGATTTTTTCATAGGGTACGGCCATCTGCAGCAAAGACAGGCTTTTTTTGATAAACAGGGCAAGCAGCGCCGCCGGGTCAAATTCCTCCTCTTCAATCCAGACAGGCTCACTAAGACAGGCCAGCGCAAGCAAATTTTCCACTAGCGTGCCCTCCCCGTTTTGCACAGCCTTTAACGCATCTTTTCCATACAGCCACTGGCTGCTTTTAAAACGCTTGCACAACACTGCCGGAATGACATAACGCTCCTCGCCCGCTACAGTCGAAACAGTTTCCGGATCCTCTTTATGCATCATGCAATAACTAATCTGCGCCGTGCTATCCCCAAGGTCATAGCCGACTGCCGCCTTTCCAGTATTTAATTTGTCTGCCAGTGTACGCTTTTCTAAAAGCATTTTTCCCTCCAGTCATAACAGTCACAACGGGCCAAACAGCGCCTTCACTTTGCCATCCAGCACAAAATAGTCCTGCAGCATTGCCTGTGCCGTATCGTAATCCTGCACTGCAGCCGCTAATGCGATATCATTGATACAGGCGAACCGCCCGCCCTCTGTGGCGCCGCTCCCGTCGTTTTGGAAGATCGTGCGGCTCTCTGCCACATGTTCCTCGCCCGCTTCTTCCCGCGTAACAGCATACCGCAGGCATTCCCCGTAAAAGAGCACGAGTGCTTTTACGAAAATGCCGCCATACATATTTTTCATCTGCTCCGTCTTATAAGCGGCTTCCTCCCCGTCCTCTCTTTGGATGCCGTAATGCAGCATCACTTTCGTTTCAGGCGCAGCCCTGTGCTCTATGTAAATACGGTCTGCCACCCGCGCCATTGCCGGTATTTTATCCGCATAAGCACGGAAAAAGGAAAAACAAACGCCATCCCGTATCAATTCTTCCAAAAACCGCTCTGCCACTATGCTGACTCCTTGGGTCAACGGCTCTTTCTGCGCCGCAAAATATTTTAAAAAGGCAAGGCGGGAAACCATATTCAGCCGTTCACCCTGGCAGAATATGCGTGTCAGCTCGGCAAACACCTGCTTTTGCGGCTTTCCATCCATGACAAAATAATCATAGCATGCGCGTGTCAGGAAAGCGTATGCTACTTCCGTCTTTGCCCCGCCGCGCAAGTAAGCGGCAAACACCTGCATCTTTTCATCGACAAAAACGCCGGTAAAGAGCATCTGCCCAAGCATCCTCTCGCTTAACGCATAAACATCCACGTCGTAAGAATCGCAGGCATTCCACAAATCCCGCATTTCCTCTATCGTGCCTTTAAAATAGCGCGAAAGATACCATAGCATCGTCTCATCATATTTTCTTTGCACAAACGCCCGGTGCATAATCTTTGTCAGCCCGGCATCGTAAAAATCCGGCTCCCGTTCAAGCAGCCTCCGGCTTAGACGCACAATCGTCTTAGGCTCTACGCCATCCGTCCCGTACTCCTTCATCCACGCAACCGCCATGTCATACATGCCGCGCACAGTCAGGTAACGGATGACCAGCCCCCGCTGCGCCATCGTCAGCTTGTCTGGGCGCAGCAGCATAAGGCTCCTGTCAAGGTCGCGGATTCTGTCGCTTTCATAATAAAATTCCACAAGCAGCACCATCGTTTCGTCTTTGTAGCTGTCCCTAATCTGCGCACAGTCCATCAAATTCTGCACATGCGCCGCATTGTCCTCATTTATGATAAGTGCATTGCCGCCATTTTCGCAAAAATACAAATCCAATCCGGTATGCGCCCCCGCAAAAGGCGCCGCCAGCTTTGCCAGCCTGCCGGGGGCAAGGAGCTTTTCGCGCACGAAATTTATGCTCTTTACATAACGGCTGCCGCGCAAATCCTCCAAAAATACCGTATGCCCGCCGCTATAGATTGGCACATAAGCCTTGCCGCCCATAAGCGGATAAATGCAGGGAGCCTTTAATTTGTCGTATACGACGACTACATGCGTCATGCCCGGATGATCCGATGCAATATATTCTGTAAATAAAATATCTGCCAGTGCTGCCGCATTGTTTCCCTGTACCATCTGCGGCGTCAATATCTTTTGGTAAAGGTAAGCAAGATGCCTGCTGATGCGCCCCTTTTGCACCTGCTCTGCCACAAACCGCTCGATCTCTGGAATGTAAGTACGGTAAAGATCCGGGTAATCCTCGCTGTTTTTTACAATATAAGCATACAGGTACGCCTTCTTTTCAACATTCAGATTGTTGTTGTATGCAAAATACATTAACATCATCCGCGCAAGCCGCCCCTCATATTCTAAAGGAAGCGATGCCATATAATGCTCATACAGCCGGGTAATCCGCAAATCTGCCTCTACCGCTTTCTCATACCAGGGCGCATACGCTTCTCCCGTCTTGTCCCCTTTTACGAGCATAATGCAGACTGACTGGAGCACTTCTTCTTCCTGGTACATCTGATAACATTCCGTCAGCAGGCTGTAAATATTTTGTTTAAATTCTTTCTGTTTATCTGCCAGATAGCACACCTGGCTTACAATCTCCCCTGAAAGCGCGTCATAACGGCAGCCAAAGCGCAGAAGGCTTACCGTATAATCCGACAGCTGCAGCAAAAACGCCGGGTTGGCGTTTAATAAGCTGACCGCCTCCACATAAAGCAGCGGGCTCCTGCTGCCCCTGCCAAACTGTTCCTCCAAAAACATCCACTTCTTTGCAGGGCTTTTATTGTAATCTTCTTCCAGATAAAGCAGCAGCCACGCAATCCTAAAATTCGACGGCTCCATGCGGTGTGCCTTACGGACTGTCTGCGCCGCTTCTTTTGCGCTAGAAGCGCTCTTTGCGCACAGTGCCATCAGGTACAGATAATAGCAGTCCAGTTCCTGCCCCCGCCCATCACCAGGCAGCAGCGGCAACGTCTTTTCCAGCATCCACTGCGCCTCGCCATAGCGCTCCTTCGTAATGAAAAGCTGCGCCATTAACAGCCTTGCCGCTGCGTCTTTTTCATCCAGCGCACACAGCCTGTTAAGAATTTCAGATGTTTCCTTCATCCATACGATGGCAGCTGTCTTTTTCATGCGAAAGCTCAAATAAAGTGCCATCAGCTCGCTGATAAGCTGCTTTTGCTCCCGCCTGATGCCGATTGCAAACCGCTTTTTTGGCGTATTGATGACCATCACCTGTACTTGCAGCGCATGATACGGGCTCTCAATCCGTATCGTCCCAAAATTCCTGCCCGCATGCAGCTTTGCGCTGTTTACATAAAATGCCGTCCTGCAGCGGTTTCCAAGAAAGTCGTCGTCATTTAAGGACGTTTTTTCCAAAGAAAGAAACGCATCCTCTGCCTGCAATGTCAATGCTGTATATCCCCAGCCGCTTCGTATCAGCTCAATTTCCCCCGAAACGATGCCGGATGGGTCATACATCTGTATCCGCGTTTCTGCCAGCGTATATTCCACCCGCTGTTTCTTATTGGCAGCAATGAGAAACTCTTCTACGTTTTGCGCATTTTTGGGCAGACAGGAAAGCCCTTGGTAAAGCCCAAAGTACTGCCTGTCATTTCCTAAAAAGACATTTGCAAACTGCGGCGTGTAAAACATCTGCACCGCTTCCTCCCAGTTCGTCTTTGCCAGGTTGGCAAACTGGAACATATTTTTCATTTCTCCCATGCTGCTGTCTGCGAAATCATTTTCCACCGTCACCGTAAAAGGAAGCTCATATTCCCCCTGCCTGGAGATCACTTGAAATTTGCCTTCTGCAGTTTCTCCCGCCTCCATGCCTTTTGCAGTAAAACGGCAATGTATTTCTTTCTCATAGCCTTCCAAAAATTCCACGTCGCAGCGCATGCGAAGATCTGTGCAAAAAACCGAAGCCTCCATTGGCACCGGCCCGTTCGCCCTTATGGCAAATGTGCCGTCTGCCGTTTTTCCCTTTTTTGCCCTAAGTGTGAGCTTTGGACAGGAAAATTCGATATTTCCCGCTTCATAGCAAAATTTTTCATCCAGGATATCCGCTATGACATCTTGCATTTTCCTTCCCTCCCCACATTTACCGTTGCAATCCTGCCTGTTTTGGTTATAATAAAATACAATAGCTTGTTTTAATTATAACATTTTTTTATGCGGATGTGCAACCGTCCGTGAAAAGAAAGGCACACTCTCCCATGAATACTGATGCAATCGTACAAAAAGAACATTTCCACGGAAGCGATATCGAGAAAATAGAACAAAAATATGCTGTCAGAAAAGAAGAATTGCGAAACTTCTCCGCAAACGTAAATCCTTTTGGGCTTTCCAAACGTTTAAAAGAGCATCTTGCGGCAAACCTCGATGTCCTTAGCGCCTATCCCGACAGGGAATATACAAGGCTCCGCCAGTCTATCGCTAAGTACTGCGGCGCCAACTGGCAGCATGTCATCGTTGGAAACGGCACCTCAGAGCTAATCTCCCTTGCAATACAGCTGTGTGCGCCAAAATACACGCTTATCATCGCTCCGACTTACTCTGAATACGAGCGGGAAGCTACGCTCTTTGGCAGCGCATGCGCTTATATTACGCTTAGCGAAGAAAATGATTTCCGGCCGGACATGGAAAGCCTTCTTGCACAGATTTTGCCGCAGGCCGATCTGCTCATACTTTGCAACCCAAACAACCCGACCGGCGGCTCCCTCCCTACTGCCGACATAGAGCGCATCCTTATCCACTGCCAGCAGACAGGCACGCTTGTCATGGCCGATGAAACGTACATTGAATTTTCCGGGCAGTATGCGCAGATTGCCTCTATCCCGCTAACCGCACGCTATGACAACCTCATCGTCTTGCGGGGCGTTTCAAAATTTTTCGCCGCACCCGGGCTGCGCCTTGGCTATGCGGTAACGTCCAACGAAACGCTTGCCGCCGGCATGCGCCAAAAACAGGATCCCTGGACGGTCAACAGCCTCGCGGAAGAAGCGGGCATCCTGATGTTTCATGATACAGACTACATCCAGTGTACAAGGCAGCTTATAGAAACAGAGCGGGCGCGCATGTGCGCCGCCTTAGCCGCCATGCAAGGCCTTAAGCCGTATCCGTGCGATGCAAATTTCATGCTTGTCAAAATAGAAAAAGACGGCATCAATGCAAACATGCTCTTTGAAGCCGCCATAAAAAACCATATGGTGATACGGGACTGCTCTTCTTTTGTTTCTTTGGACCAGCGGTATTTCCGCTTCTGCTTCCTGTTTCCCAAAGACAATGACAGGCTGCTTTCCTGCATCCAAAACCTGATTTAATCTAAGTTCAGCTTTTTTCTTAACAGCCATTCGGACAGCGCATAGAAAACCACGCCAAAAACTGCTGTAGACACAACTGCCGCAACGCTCGTATGCATAGGCGTTATCCCCATAAAAAGCCCTATGCGCGATATCCTGCTGCCTCCCACGATGCCGGCAATGGCCACCCCTACGGCCTGCATCAGCACATTTGTGGCAATATACGCGCCGATTGCCGTAAGCGTTTTGTATTTTGCGGCAAGATTTCCAATCGCAACCGATAGATAAATTTGAAAAATTGTGGCAAACGTGTTAAGCACGAAAGCAATGGCAATCATGCAAATCCAGTTTTCCAGGCTGGTTCCCATCCCCTGCTCAAATGCTTCTTTCGTCCTTGCAAATTCCAGCCAGAAAGTTTCTAAAAGCCCTAACATATGCAGCACAGTAAATGCCAGCGTAAAAACGCTTGCTGCCACAAGCAGGTTTGTCACAAGGCAATACAACGCATGGACAACCGCCCTAGATAAAAGCAATGCCTTTGGCGTGACAGGCAGCGTATGCATCAGATAGCCTTCATTCCCGTAGAGGTTTTTCGCATACCTGACAGCAACATAAAGCATGGCACCGATGCCGGCTGTAAGCAATGTCAGTACGTAAGCGATAAAAACTGCAGCAATGATAACCATCTGCCATGCCGTTGGCTCCATGTTTCGCTTTACGCCGCTTACGATGCCGCATAGGACAATGCAGGCAATCCCTGTCATTAAGACGGTAAAAAAATTCATTAGCACTATGAGTTTTAAGCCCGCATGAAACTCATGCTTTATCAGTTTTCCTAACATGCAAATACCTCCCTAAAAAGGCTGTCTATCGATTTTCCCTGCTGCTCCCTTAGCATTTCCACGTCCGAATGCAGCATAACCTGCCCGTTTTTAATAAAAACTATTTCGTCCAGTATATTTTCAATATCAGCGATCAGATGGGTAGAAAGCAATATCGTCGCATTTTCGCTGTAATTGCTAATGATCGTGCGCAATATATAATCCCTTGCCGCCGGGTCAACGCCTGCAATCGGCTCATCAAGAATATACAAATCTGCCTTGCGGCTCATGACAAGGATAAGCTGCACTTTTTCTAATGTCCCTTTTGAGAGCGTCCGCAGCTTTGCCCCGCGCAAAATCTGCAGCGAACTAAGCATTGATTCTGCCCTTTCCATTGAAAAATCCTCATAAAAATCCGCGAAAAAAGAAAGCATCCCGCCTACCGTCCTGCTGCCTTCTAAATAAGATTTATCCGGCAGATAGGACACTCTTTTTTTTGTTTCTGTGCCTATTGGCTGCCCGCATACTAGAATTGACCCTTCCGTTGGGACAAGCAGCCCGGCCAGCATTTTTATCAATGTCGTCTTCCCGCTGCCATTTGGCCCAAGCAGACCGACGATCTTTCCCCGCATAAGCTCTAAATTGACATGCGATACTGCCGTGCTATAAGGCGTATAACGCTTTGTCACGTCCTTTATTTCCACTATATGATCCATGTTCCTGCCTCCATTCCAAAAACACCTGCCTATTCCAGCTATTCTTCTTTTTTTTCCTGTTTTTCCCTTTGTTCTATCAGGGCAAGCGTTTCCTTTGTCCCATAGCCTAATTTTTTCATCTGGCAAAAAAAGGACTGTATCTGCTCCCTTGCAAGTTTTTCCCTCACTTGTGCGATCATCTGTGTATCCTCCGTCACCAGCCTTCCTGCTGTGCGCTGCGTCACAACAAGCTGGTTTCTCTCTAGCTCTCCAAAAGCCTTCTGCATTGTATTTGGATTCACGCCCGCCTCCCCGGCAAGCTCCCTGACACTTGGCAGTTTATCGCCCGGCTGGTAATGCCCGGATACAATCTGGCGCTGCAGTGTTTCCACAATCTGCAGATAAATCGGCCGGTCTGCATCAAGATTCCACACCATGCTTTCACCCCCCCCCCGTGTTTTTTGTACTACTGTATTAACTAACTAATACAATAGTACCGCACTTTCCCCAGCCTGTCAAGTATTTTGTTTTTTATTTTTCACATTATTCTTCCTCTGGGATGATGAGCGCTATGATCACATAGGCAAGTACCCCCGTGCCTAAACTTGAAATCATATAGATTACCCACAGAATGCGGATTAAGGTCGGATCTAAGTTAAAATAGCTTCCAATCCCGCCGCATACCCCTAAAAACATCCTGTTTACCCGCGACCTCGCTAATTTTTTATAACCATCGTTCATGCTGCATTCTCCTCCTTGGATTATATGAATAGATAACGCATCATTCTTTAAATGATACCGCAATGCTTCCCATGGCGCAGCCGATAGAAAAATCACTGGCCGCACCATTATCCAAATACGCGCTGCTTCCGAAACCAGAATAATTCCTTCCTCCAATCGCAATATTCCCCATCGCACAGTCCAAATCGTAATTATGCTCCTCCATGCTGCCCGCCAGCATAAGATTTATCTCCCCCATACTGCAGTCGGCTGACATATTGCCTGCAATCGTTCCATCATAGGCAATCCTTCCCATGCCAACATCAAAATCCGCTTCTTCTGCCAGGCTTTCTGCAAAATCCGCTTCGCCCGCGCCAACTTTTACTGTAAGCAGCCCTGCGGCCACATTCTGCCCGTTGACATGCCCGGCGCCCAGTTCGATATTCATTTCGTTTTCCACATGCAGGCCATACAGGCTGATCCCGCCCGCGCCAAAACGGATATTAGCATTCTGGAACATATGCCCTTCCGGGACATACAATACCACATCCACATCGCCAGAACGCCGCCGGAAATATTTTTCAAACAGCCGCCCGTGCCATCCCTCCTGGCTTACGACCAGGGTATCCCCGTTCTGATAGCATTTTATGTTTCCCAAAACCCTTGCGCCGCCCGCAAAATGAAATGCGCCATCTGACGATTTTTCTATCTTCATCCGTGCCGCGCCTGCCTCAATATCAAGATTGGCAACTGCAGGCGATGCTGCTATGCTCTTTATTTCCCCAATCCCAGCCATTCCACTTTCTGGCAGCATAAAATCTTCCGGCCCAATCGAAAGCATGCCGCCATCCATCATACGCACTGTTTCATAAAAACTGCCGGTTGCCGCGCAGACTGCTATCAGCCCAACGCCAAGCAGAAAAAAGAGCAATGCCATAATCAGGCATGTTTTTGCAAATCCATTCATACCTTTTCTCCTTTCTTTGTAAATGGCTTTCTGCACAAATCCACAAATCCCCTAAGCATCGGCGGCATCAGCTTGATTAAAATCCATCCGCCAAACACCGATGCCAGCAATCCGATGCCAAGCAGCAGCATCGCAATGCCAAGCAGGCCGATTGCAGCAGCAGGCGTAATAAAGAGTCTGACAAGCCCGACAAAAAATGCTGCGATGCCAGCGGCAAACACCGATACGCCAGCGATCAGCACAATAACAGGCACAAGAAATACAAGCAGAATGCATACAAGCGCAATTGCAGCCGCTGCCGCTAACACACCGGCAAGGCCGCCGCCAACCGGCATCCACAACGGGGAAAGCAGCACGGCAAGCAGCACGTACAGAATCAGCCGCAGCATCCTATTCTCATTTGGACGCCGCCTTGTATAATCTTTCTGCGCTTCTTTTTCCCTTTCCATTTTCCTTCCATTCCCGGCACTCTGCCCGTTTCCAGCTTCCCTTTCGTTTCCAGATTCCCTCCAGTTTCCGGCTGCCTTTCCTTTTTTTGCAATTTCCTCTTTCGCATCACAAAACGCGTCCCGGTAGCCGGTTTCCGTAAATTCTCCGTCAATGACCCGGCCGCCAAGCCCGGCTTTAATCGTAGCTGCCACGCGTTCCGGGCTTCCTAACGCGTCAATGACCTCCTGCTCATTCTCTACACCGGCATCGTTAAAATAATCATTATAATAAGTAACCGCCTCTTCCCTCTCACTGTTTGGGACATCCGAAAGCAGCTCCTTGAGCTGTTTGATAAATTCTACTCTATTCATTCCCTGTTCCTCCCTCGAACATCCCGGTTATTTTACGGGAATATTTTCTCCATTCACTTTCGTACAGCCGCAGCTGGACGCTGCCTTTTTCCGTGATTTTGTAGTACCGCCGGTTCCTGCCCGCACATTCCATATCATAGACTTCCAGGCAGTCATCTTTTTGCAGACGGCGCAGTACAGGATATAATGTTGACTCTGAGAGTTCTATGGCCTGGCGCACTTCCTGTGTAATCTTATAGCCGTATGTCCCTGCCGGCTCTTTGGACACAACAGCCAGCACAATCGCATCTAACAGTGCCGCACCTGTGTTAAATACCATAATCTTGTTCCTTTCTCTGTACAATCCTTTACGCTTATATAATATTATACGCAAAATAATATTGCTTGTTGTCTATACTATATATTATATAATATTATATGTCAATAGGATACTGTGAAAAATCGCACTGATGTGCTGATTTTTCATCGCGTGCCTTCGCAAAGAACGCTCCGGCATGGAGGATATTTTATAAAAAAATTTTTTCTTGACACTGCCGCCATACAGTGCTATGATACAACGCGTAGGAGCAAAAGCGCTTTGAGGCCACTCAAGGCGCTTTTCTTTTATTCTGCATATGGGCAGGGAAAGTTTTACCCTGCCTGCAGCGGGGTTGTTGGCATAGATACCCGCGTGCATCATAAGAAAGCGGAGCAACGGGGCGAAAGAGGAGCCGCCCCCGCCTCCGCTTTTTTCATTCCCGCACAAGCAGTGTGGGCAGGTGCCACTATGCAAAACTGCAAATCCGCACGCAGGTGTCTGTAATTTCGCACAGACACCAAAAGAAAAAAATGAGGAGGAAATTTATCTATGACAGAAGAAATGATGGAACTAGTAAACGGACAGGTCTTTGGCGTCTGGTTTTTGATCGGCGCCGCCTTGGTATTCTGGATGCAGGCTGGCTTTGCCATGGTTGAGGCCGGATTTACCAGGGCAAAAAATGCAGGAAACATTATTATGAAAAACCTGATGGATTTTTGCATCGGCACGGTAATGTTTATCCTGATCGGCTTTAGCCTGCTGCTTGGCGAGGACTTGCTTGGATTTATCGGCAGGCCGGGATTTGATATCTTTACAGGCTATGCGGACTTTGACTGGCCAAACTTTGTATTTAACCTTGTATTTTGTGCAACTACCGCAACGATCGTATCCGGCGCGATGGCAGAAAGGACGAAATTTCTAAGCTACTGCATCTATTCCGCAGTAATTTCCGCCCTGATCTACCCAATCGAAGCGCACTGGATCTGGGGCGGCGGCTGGCTGGCACAGATGGGCTTCCACGATTTTGCCGGATCTTGCGCCATCCATATGACGGGCGGCATCTGCGCGTTGATCGGCGCAAAAATTTTAGGCCCGCGCATTGGCAAATTTACAAAAGATGCCCACGGCAAAATTACCAAAGTCAATGCTTTCCCGGGACACAGCATCCCAATCGGCGCCCTTGGGGTATTCATCCTCTGGCTTGGCTGGTATGGCTTTAACGGCGCAGCAGCAACAAGCATCGAGCAGTTAGGCTCCATTTTCGTTACAACAACAATCGCCCCCGCTGTGGCAACGGTCGTATGCATGGCCTTTACATGGATCAAGTATGGAAAACCGGATGTTTCCATGTGCTTAAATGCATCGCTGGCAGGACTTGTCGCCATTACCGCTCCTTGCGATGTTACAGATGCTTTTGGCGCAATCGCCATTGGCGCAGCCGCCGGGCTGCTCGTTGTATTCGGCGTATGGTTTTTGGACAATAAGCTGCGCGTTGACGACCCGGTTGGCGCAGTCGCCGTGCATTGCTTAAACGGCATCTGGGGCACACTCGCCGTTGGATTGTTTGCCACAGATACAGCGCCTGGCTACGCCATTGCGGACGCTTCCGGCAATACGCTTACAGGGCTCTTTTACGGCGGCGGCTTTACGCTGCTTGGCATGCAGTTTGTCGGCTTTGCGGCCGTTGCAGCATGGACCATCATAACGATCACCATTTCCTTTTTGCTGATCAAAGCGCTTGTCGGCCTGCGTGCAAGCGAAGAAGAGGAAATCATCGGCTTAGACGTTACCGAACACGGGCTTGCCTCTGCTTATTCAGGCTTTAGCATCATGGATGTTTCTAACACTATGGCAATGGAAATCAACCAGAATACAAGCCTTGGAACCGAAGATTACGAAGCCGCATCCGAAGTACAGAAAAATGCCGCAATCAGCGTTGCTAAAGTGCTAACTCCGGCCGCAGCCGGCATGTACAAAGTTGTCATCATTGCCAAACTTTCCCGCTATGACCACCTGCGCAAGGCCATGAACGCCCTTGGCGTGACGGGCATGACAGTCACACAAGTCATGGGCTGCGGCATCCAAAGGGGTGCTGGCGAGAAGTACCGTGGCATCGAAATAGATGCAACATTGCTCCCAAAAGTAAAAGTGGAAGTCGTTGTCAGCAAGATTCCAGTAGAAGACGTCATCGATACAGCAAAGAAGGCGCTCTACACCGGCCACATCGGAGATGGGAAGATTTTTGTATACAATGTTGGCAAGGTCGTAAAAATCCGCACTGGCGAAGAAGACTTTGCCGCACTGCAGGATGTGGAATAATGCAAAAAATTGTACTTGCTTAAACCAAGTATCCTATGTTATAATACGTTTTGGCAGCATTTTACACCTGCTGCCTACAGGGGAATCATACAGCGGCAGTATTGCGGTCTCCAAAACCGTTCACGGGGGTTCGAATCCCTCTTCCCCTGCTAAAAAAAGGCTGCCTTTTGGCAGCTCTTTTTTTATGCACACGGGCGGGTAAGGAACTATGCTGCTTCGCAGCACGCGCCGTTTTTACTTTAAAATTTCTTTTAACGTTTCCATCAGCTTTGACACATCGATCGGCTTTGCAATATGCCCGTTCATCCCAGCTTCCATTGCCAGCTGCCTATCCTCCTCAAATGCATTGGCCGTCATTGCCACAATCGGGATGGAGGCGCGGACTGGGTCTTCTAACGCCCGGATTGCACGCGTTGCGTCATAGCCATCCATAAACGGCATCTGAATATCCATTAAAATCAGATCATACGTGCCGGGCTCGGACTCTTCCATTGTGACCACAGCCTCCGTCCCATCGCTTACGATATCCAGCACAAAACCTGCTTCTTCTAAAATTGCCTGCGCAATCTCCTGATTTAATTCGTTATCTTCCGCCAACAGAATTCTCTTTCCTGTAAAATCCTGCACCGACTGCCCGTCTTCCTCTTTTTTGTCCATATAAGGAGCAGCCAGAATGCCCCGCAATTCAGAAAGGAAAATCGGCTTAGAACAAAATGCCGTCACGCCCGCTTCCCTTGCCTCTTCTTCAATATCAGCCCAGTCATAGGCAGTCAGGATGATAATGGTTGCCATATCGCCTATCAGCCTGCGTATTCTGCGCACAACCTCAATCCCGTTCATATCCGGCATCAGCCAGTCAATGATATAGGCACTGTATGGATCGTTTTGTTCTATGGCAAATTCCGCATGAAGCACAGCCTCCCTGCCCTGCGTCGTCCAGTCTGTGCGCATGCCGATCTCAGAAAGCATCTTGCTTACGCTCGTACACGTATGAATATCATCGTCCGCGATCAAAGCGCGCAAGTTGCGCAGTTTATCCAGGCATTCCGGCTCTTTGGACGAATCGGCAATGCGGAACTGGAAAGCTACGACAAATTCCGTGCCTTTTCCTGGCTCACTGTTTACCGTGACCGTTCCGTTCATCATGTCGATGATGTTCTTTGTGATCGCAAGCCCTAGGCCGGTTCCTTGAATGCCGCTTACAGTAGCTGTCTGCTCCCGCTCAAACGGTTCAAACATATGCTTTAAAAATTCTCCGCTCATGCCAATCCCGGTATCTTTAATCTTAAACTGGTAGGAAGCATACCCCTCCGGTGCATCGGGCGTTTCAATAATGCGGACGCTGACCATGCCGCCGGGCTTTGTATATTTCATGGCATTGCTTAAAATATTTAAGAGCACCTGGTTTAGGCGGAGCTTATCACAGATGATAACCTCATTTTTTACATCCAGCGTATCAATATAAAATTCCAGATGCTTTGCTTTAATATCGGACTGTACAATCGTCTTTAAGTCGTGCAAAATTTCAGGCAGCCTGGCCTCCTTCTCCTCAATCCTTACTTTGCCGCTCTCAATCCGGCTCATATCCAGCACATCATTGATCAGGCTTAAGAGATGGGTGCTGGAAGTCATAATCTTATCCAGGTAGCTTTGCACAAGTTCCCGGCTGTCAATATGCGTTGCCGCTAACGAAGTAAACCCAATAATTGCGTTCATCGGCGTGCGTATGTCATGCGACATATTGTTTAGGAAGGTAGTCTTGGCATGGTTGGCACGCTGCGCCTCTGCCAGTGCTTCCGCTAAGATTTCCTTTTGCTTTTGTTCTTCCCGCACCATCTCGTCAATGTTGCGGAAACCTACAAGCACATCAAACCCCTGTCCCTCATCATCTGTTTTTGTCTTTATAAAGATAAATTGATAAACATGGACTTCCCCTTCCGTCAGCACGCGGTAGCTTCCTGCATACTCTTCGTTTTCATTCAGCTTTTTCACAATTTTGCTAAGGGAAAGCGCTTCCGCAAGGGTATCCTGGTCTTCCGGGTGGACGCGCTCTTTAATATAGCGCATGATTGTTTCCGTATACGGAAATTCCCCTTCAAAATCCCGCTTAAGCCCTGAAGGCACATAACCTTGCAGTTTTATAACCTTTACACTTTCTGTTGCGGTATTTAACGCATACACATTCAAATAATCGCGGCTTAGCGCATTGACAATGGCAAGCTGGTCTTCCAGCTGCCTGTTTGTCTGCTCCGTTGCCTGCAGCATCTGCCTGCTCCATCTTGTCCGCTGCCACAGTGTCAGGATGGCGAAAATGATCAAAAGCGCCACAGAAGCAAATATCGCCGTCCGTTCAGGCTGGGCACGCATATACTGGGTAAACGTCAGATCCTCTGGCGCATAGGCCGTATACTGTGTGATCAGCTGGTTGAATACATCTTCCGGCATCTGCTGGATGCATTTATTCAATATTGTAACAAGCTCATGGTCGCAAGTATTGCGGACATACATCCGAAATCCAAAACGCAAGCCGTTTACTATGCTGTATTGCAGCGAATTGGTAAATCTATTGTTGACATACATCTGCGCTGTATACGTATAAACATAAGCAGCGTCTGCCCTGCCATCCGCTACTGCCTGCAGGGCTGCTTCCCTGGTTGCGCAGTTTAGCTGTCTGGCATCGCCTATCACGCCCGCTTCCATGGGAATGGCGCCCTGGGCTTCTGCGACCGCCACTGTTTTTATCTCGCCGGTAAATCCTATCCTTGTCACCTGCGCCACGCCCACCGACAAGTAGGTATCTGTATAAAATCCCTGCGTAGTGTCTTTTTTTGCCTCAGAAGCGGCTACCCGCCTGTCAATGACAACGTCTACGCCGTTGTTGTCTGCCATTGCATAATAATCTTCCCGGTCTTTTGGGATGACCACTTCGTAGGGCAGCCCGGCAATCTCCATCAGCTTTGCGAAATAATCAGGCATAATGCCCTTTAATTTTCCGCCTTTTACAAACGAATACGGGGAGCGGTCCCCAAGCGCCGTTACTGTAATTTTCTTTTCGCCTGAAATGACTTCCTGCATATAGGCAGTTTCCCGGTCGGTAAACGTAAGCATGTTGGAATATACCGGCCCATAGTATTTATAATACAGCGTGTTGATCCAGTCGCCTTCGTTTCGGTCCATCTGCTCAATGGCATAATTGATCTCATCTAACAGCGCGGCATCTTCCTTGCGCACGATGGCATAAAAATTTTCCGTTTCCAGTGTATCCAGCACCCGCTCATTTTCTGTCTTGCGCAGATGGCTCGAAAGAATCCCGTCAATCCTGCCTTCCTGCAAAGCAGCGGCCAGTTCTCCTGTGCTCTTATATTCCACCGCCTGGTAAGAAAACCGCTTCTCATTGGCAAAATCTGCCAGTGCCTGGTTTTGGCTGCTTCCCTGGATGACGCCAATCCGCATTCCCTCATAAGAGGCATAATCCCCGCTTCGAAACTGCGCAGCATCCTCCCTGATGGAAATGACCGTGCTGTTTCTGCCAATCGGCAGGGAAAAAGCAAACTGCTCTTCCCGCTCCGCAGTCTTCCTGGCAGAAGTCACTATGTCAATCTCGCCCTTTTTTAGCATATCCAGCATATCGCTCCATGTTTTTTCATAGCCGATATACTCAAAATTCAGATGGGAATACTTGGAAACCATGTTGAGAAACTCAATGCCGTATCCGGTCAGGTGATCCTCCCCATCTTTCATATGGTAGCCTTCAAAATAAAAGATGCCCGCTTTGACCATCTTAGGCTCTGTCGGTGCCGCCGCCTTTATCTGTATAAAATTGGAGAGAATGAGAAACAGACAGATGCCTAGTGCCATTCTCTTTCTGCTGCATATTCTTGCTAAAGTCCTCATGGCTCCTTTGCTCCCTCCATCCATCCGGCAGACTGCCTGCAGCTGGCTGCTTTTGCCGCCGTTTATAGCAGCTCCATTGCTTCCTGCACGCTTTGTACGCCAGCCAGTTTCATTCCATCTGGTTCTTTGATTTTGCTTCTGCAATGCTCTGGCAGGATGCATGACGTAAAGCCAAGTTTTTTGGCCTCCCATACACGCTGCGTTGCCATGCTGACGGCACGCACTTCGCCGCTTAAGCCAATCTCGCCAAATACTGCCGTTTTTTCATCGATTGCCTTATTTTTATAACTGGATACGATCGCCATGGCGATGCCAAGGTCTAACGCCGGTTCGTTCATCTTTATGCCGCCTGCGATGTTGACATAAGCGTCGCAGTCCGACATCTGCATGCCAAGGCGCTTTTCCAATACTGCCATCAGCAGGTTGACCCTGTTAATATCCGTTCCTGTCGTCTGGCGCCTTGGAAGACCGAAATTGCTCCGGCATACCAGTGCCTGTATTTCCACTAAAATCGGCCGCGTGCCTTCCATGGAACAGACTACCGCCGAACCGCTTGCCCCTTTTGGTTTTCCATTCAACATAAATTCCGATGGGTTTTTCACTTCGGCCAGCCCTTCCGGGCGCATCTCAAAAACGCCAATCTCATTGGCAGGGCCAAACCGGTTTTTGACGCTGCGCAGAATGCGGTAAGATGCATGCCTGTCGCCTTCAAAGTAAAGCACGGTATCGACCATATGTTCTAATACTTTAGGCCCTGCCACTGTCCCTTCTTTTGTCACATGCCCGACAATAAAAACGGAAATGCCAAGCCCCTTGGCTATCCGCAGGAAAATGCCGGTAGATTCCCGCACTTGCGATATGCTTCCTGGCGCCGACGGCAACGTGCCATCATACATCGTCTGAATTGAGTCAATGACAACAGCCTCCGGCTGCAGCCGCCTGATCGTATCTTCAATCACCGACAGGTCCGTTTCGCAAAAAAGCAGGAAGTTATCCCGAAATTCTCCAATGCGCATTGCCCTCGACTTAATCTGTTTTAACGATTCCTCACCGGAAATATACAATACTTTTCTGCCATCGGCCGCCAGGTTCCTGCATACTTGAAGCAGCAGCGTGGATTTGCCAATTCCCGGATCCCCGCCGACTAAAAGGAGGGAGCCGCCGACAATGCCGCCGCCAAGCGCTCTGTCCAGTTCCCCGATATGTGTTGTAATCCGGTCTTCTGCCTGCATCGTGACCGCAGAAAGGGGGGACGGCTCCATACGGCTTTTTCCTGTTCCCGCGCTCTGTTTTACAGTACGGACCGTTTCTTCCGTAAAAGTATTCCATTCTTTGCAGGCCGGGCACTGCCCCATCCATTTTGCCGATTCATAGCCGCATCCCTGGCAGAAAAACATTGTGCTCATTTTTGCTTTTGCCATAACCGCTTATTTCACTACTTTCACATGTACTTCCCCGGCATCTGCCAGTTCTACGCTGATATTCAGCTTGCCCGCAAGATTCGTCTTCATTTTGCCTACGCTCCTGCCTTGCACAAATACCTCATATTCTGTTTCATCCTGTAATCCGACTGTAATCTGTACGTCGTCTGTGCCCGCTACTTCAAACTGCACGCCGTCTCCGGTTTCCATAAAATGAGTCACGCTCGTTCCGGGAACAGATTCATACAGGAACATGCCGTTTTTCTCCAGCTTTGTCATCGTGGCATAGGTTTTGACTTTATACAAGTCCCCTGCATGTCCGTATCCTTCCAATTTCGCTTTCTGCGCCAGCGTATGGTTGCCAAAGCTGACTGTCCCATCGCTTTCTGTACGAAGTAACTGCTCTACTGCTGCCATTTCTGCCATCCTCCTGAAGTATGTTGTTGTGTGGTGTGTGGTGTTTGCCGCATGCCCGTTTGCCCGCAGGGCTTTACACTCGCAAACCCGCATGCTATCGCATGCTCCCTGTCCGGCTGCGCCGGACGGTTTGCTCTTTTGCCCGCAGGGCTTTACACTCGCAAACCCGCATGCTATCGCATGCTCCCTGTCCGGCTGCGCCGGACGGTTTGCTCGTTAATCACCGCAGGAAAACAAATGTCTGCTGCGCAGCCGCTTGTTTTCCTTTGCGGTGATTACATTATATCACTCCTGGGGCACGGTGAAAACTACTTTTTTGTTTTTCATGCCTGCCATTACTTTATCGCCCGGTTTGACGTGTTTTCGCAGGATTTCTTCTGCGAGGGCATCTTCAATGACTGTCTGCACAGCCCGTTTCATCGGCCGCGCACCCATTTTCAGATCCATATGTTTCTCTATCAGGTATTCCTTTAACGCGACAGTGACAGTCAGGCTGATATCCATTTGTGCCTTGCAGCGTTTTGCCAGGTCTGCGGCTAAGAGTGTGACAATCTGCTTCATATCTTCTTTGTTTAACGGATGGAATACCATAATCTCATCGATGCGGTTGATAAATTCCGGCTTAAACAGGCGCTTTACTTCCTCCAACACGCTGCTTTTCATTTTTTCATAATCCTTTTTCTCGCTCTGCCCTGCCGCAAACCCAAGGTTTTTGGGATCCACGATGCGCTGTGCGCCCGCGTTTGACGTCATGATGAGGATGGTATTTTTAAAACTCACCTTGCGGCCTTTTGAGTCGGTGATATGCCCGTCGTCTAATACCTGAAGCAGAATGTTAAACACGTCAGGATGCGCTTTTTCTATCTCGTCAAACAACACAACCGAATACGGATTGCGGCGGATCTTCTCACTTAACTGCCCGCCCTCATCAAAGCCGACATAGCCCGGGGGCGATCCGATCATTTTGGATACGGAATGGGATTCCATATACTCTGACATGTCCACGCGGATCAATGCATTTTCACTGCCAAACATCGCTTCCGCCAACGCTTTGCTAAGCTCCGTCTTGCCTACGCCGGTAGGCCCAAGGAACAAAAACGAGGCAATCGGGCGTTTTGGATCCTGCAAGCCTACCCTGCCCCGGCGCATTGCCTTTGCCACTGCGCTCACAGCTTCTTCCTGGCCAATGACGCGCTTATGCAGTATGCTTTCCAGTTTCAAAAGCCTTTCACTCTCTTTTTCCGCAAGTTTCCTGACCGGAATTTTCGTCCATGCCGCCACAGTTTCCGCAATGTCGTTTTCCCCAATCGTAAGCTCCCTTGTGTTTTGCTCCCGCTCAAGCCGCTTCTTTGTGCGCTCTGCCTTGGCAATCAGGATATCCTGCTCCCGTTTTGCTTCGCCTGCCTGGGAGTAAAGCTCTAAGCGGATGTTCATTTCTATCTGTCTGTCCAATTCCCGGATTCTTGCCTCTAGCTTCTTTACCACATCCGGCACGCGGTTTTCCCGCAGCCTGACCGCCGCCGCCGTTTCATCGATCAGGTCGATCGCCTTATCCGGGAGATTTCTGTCATTGATATAGCGGGAAGAGAGCCTGACTGCCGTTTCAATGGCCTCGGGCAATATCTTAACTTTATGGTGTTCCTCATACTTTGGGCAGACGCCCAGCAAAATGCCGACTGCTTCCGTTTCCGTTGGCTCTTCTACGGAAACGACTTGCAAACGCCGCTCTAACGCCGCATCTTTTTCAAGATATTTGCGGTATTCTGAGATTGTCGTTGCGCCAATTAACTGTATTTCCCCTCTTGCCAGCGAAGGCTTTAAAATATTGGAGGCATCAATGGCGCCTTCCGCGCCGCCTGCGCCGATGATCGTGTGTATTTCGTCCAAAAATAAAATGACATTGCCATCCTCAATGACTTCTTTCATCACCCGCTTGATTCTTTCTTCAAATTCGCCCCGGTATTTGCTTCCCGCAATCATGCCGGACAAATCCAGCGTCACGACCCGCTTGCCTTTTACGGTATCCGGCACATTCTCCTGGACGATGCGAAGCGCCAGCCCTTCTACGATTGCCGTCTTTCCAACGCCCGGCTCTCCCACAAGGCAGGGATTGTTTTTCGTCCGGCGGCTTAAAATCTGGATTACCCGCTGGATTTCTTCTTCCCGCCCTATGACAGGGTCTAACCGGCCTTCCTTTGCCAGCTTTGTCAGGTCGCGGCTGTATTGGTTTAACGTTATCGTGCCTTCTTCCCGCCTTCGCCTTCCCCTTGCGCCTAGATCCTCGCGGTAGAGGGAAGTATCCGCCCCTATGGCGGCAAGCGTATCCACATAGATTTTCTGGAGCGATGCGTTCATCGTATTTAACAGCCTGACCGCTACATTATCCCCTTCTTTGATTATGGCAAGCAAAAGATGCTCCGTCCCCGTGTTGCCCGCACGGAAACGCTCAGCCTGCCTGTGGCTTTCTTCCAGTATCTTTTCCGCACGCGGGGAATAACCGTCCCTTTCCTTTACCGGCAAAAGATTGCCCGGCGCGATCAACTCCCGGATCATCTCCATGACCCGGTACTCATCTATCCCGTTTTCTGCCAGTGCCCTTGCGGCAACACCTGTCCTTTCCCGCAAAAGGCCGACTAGAATATGTTCTGTTCCGATATAATTTTGTCGCAGTTCCTTCGCTGCCCTTTCTGCCAAAAGCAGCGCCGTCCTTGCTTTTTCTGTAAAACGCGGCATTATTCCAGCCCTCCATACTCTTTATAGATTTCTTCGATCAACGCATGCACTTCCTCTTTGGAAATATTTTTACAATGCGCTTTTGCCAACAGTATGCGCAGCTCCTGCTGTATTTCCCCCATCGCGCTGATCTTATCCATATCCACCGCGATCACGGCACCGCGCCTTCTGTCCACTTTGACAAAGCCCTCCTGCTTTAATACAGTATATGCTTTGTTGACCGTATGCATATTGATGCCGATCTTATCCGCAAGCTGCCTGACAGACGGAAGCGCCTCTCCCTCCCGGTACTGCGCCGTTGCAATTCCAAGGACAATCTGCTTATACAGCTGTATATACAGCGCTTCCTCGCTGTTAAAATCAATCTCCAGTATCATCAAGGCAGCCATCTCCTTTTTGTGCGCCTGTGCGAAAACAACCAAGGCATCTACGGCCATGCGGCCGCAGATACCTTTTGATCTGCACCAGTCGGGTTAATCTATGGAATCTTCCTCACTCATATTTAAAAATTCAAACTCAAAATCTTCGTCTTCCGCATCCTCATAAGAGGCATCCCTGTAAGAAGGATTTTTATAAGGAGCCTGTCTGCCCGGCCTCTCGTTTTGCCTTGCCTGGCCCTTGCCAGGTTTCTGCGGGCTGCCTGTCTGTTTTTGCGGCGCATTCGCACGCTGCCCTTCTGTAGGATTCCTGTGTCCGGCTGCTGCTTTTGGCTGGCCGGCTGCCTGCTTTTGCGGCGCATTCGCACGCTGCCCCTGCGTACCCGGCTGCCCGGCAGGACGCTGCTGCCCTGCTGTTCTTTGTGTCCCGGCTGCCTGCCTTTGCGAAGCGTCCGCAGGGCGCGGCCTGCCGTCTGCCGGTTTCTCCTGCCTTGCGGCATTCTCCCGTCCCTGCGGCCGTTTTACCGGCTTTTGGTATGCCCGCATATCTTCTTTTTCGTCATCGTCCATATCATCATCTTCTTCGTAAGAATCTCTTCCCAGGAAATTTTTTGGCTTCCATGCCCGGCTGTTTACCCTGCCATCTTCATAATCATCATCGTCCTCATCATCGTCATCGTCGTAGTCATCCTCATACCCCATCCTGGCATCCCGCAGCTGCAGCGCAAGATAAATGACAATGACAAGCAAAATCAGGGCAATCGCGCCAAGCGCGATCATTAAAATCAGGCTGAGTTTATTGTTTCCTTTTTCTGCCGCAATATCCTCCTGGGACATGGGGGCTAATGCCTCTATCCTTTCATAGGCATCGTTTTGCGCATCATATAAATACCATTGTTCCGTGCCGTTTCTCGTCTGCGTATAAAGGACAAAATACCGTTCCGATTCCCAGCCCGCTATGACATCCGCGCCAAGCCCTAAATCTTCTAGCGCTTTTCCTTCCGGTATCCTTTTAGTTGCAATGACATTGGAAATATCGGTATAATCTTCCTCTTGGGCTGGAAGCTGCGGCACTTCTTCCGTTCCTAGGGCATCCGGCGCATCCCCGGCCTCTTCCCCGCCGCCTGTCGCTACTGCTGCGCTTACTTCCAACAAGTCTTCGCGGACAAAGCCGGTAACCGTCTCACTTTTGACCTGATACCACTTTTTGCCGTCTGACCCCGTTGTTTCCCCTGTAATCTCTACGACTGCGCCTTTTTTTAACGTGCCCGCAAGCGCGTCTTTTGTGGAAGCGCCTTTCCTGACATTGATGCTGTTATTGACGACTGTCCCGGATGTCATATCCGAAGGCTGAACGCTGCTGCCCGCTGCCGATGCCGCTGCTGCAACAGGGGCGCCATCGCTTGGAACCTCGCCTTCCACAGTCACAAGGTCCGAACGGATATATCCGGTCTTGTCCCCTTCTAGCCCAACCTGATACCAGGTGCCATCCGGCGCGGATACCGATTTTAAAATTCTTAAGCGGTTCCCTTTTTTCGTGCTTCCAACTACCGTGCTTGCCGTGCTCGCCTCGCTCCTGATCTTTCCGGCCTCTGCCTTTACAACCGCCGTAGCTTCCGCGCACACGATGAGCGCACTATCCTCACACAGGAAAACAACAGCCGCCAGCACTGCCATAACCGCCCACAATTTCCATTTTTTTATTACATTCATCTTCCGTCCTCCTTGCACTCTCCTGTGCGTTTTTCTAGTTTAGCGCATGCACAAATATCATGCCGCATATATTTATTTTCAAATTTTACCCAATTTGCCGCTTCATATGCATTGGCGCGGGCTTCTTTTAGATCGGCGCCCTTTGCCATGACGCCAAGCACCCGTCCCCCGTTTGTCACAATGCCGTCTTTTGTCTGTTTCGTACCGGCATGAAAACACGCATACCCTTCCTTGCCTTCAAACGCCGCAAGCCCCTGGATCAAAAATCCCTTTTCATACTGCTCTGGATAGCCTTTGGAAGCAAGCACGACACACACTGCGGCATTGTCTTCGAACTCCAGTTCTATTTCCGCAAGCCTGCCGTCGATGCAGGCATCCATCACTTCTATCATATCCGTTTTCATCCGTGGCAGCACTACCTGTGCCTCCGGGTCGCCAAAACGCGCATTGTATTCCAAAACCCTTGGCCCTTTTGGCGTCAGCATCAGCCCAAAGAACAATATTCCCTGAAACGTTCTTCCCTCTGCCGCCATAGCGTCCACGGTCGGCTGGTAAATATACTGTCTGCAGAATGCATCCGCTTCCTGCGTATAAAACGGGCTTGGGGAAAACGTTCCCATGCCGCCTGTATTAAGGCCCTTATCGCCGTCTAATGCACGCTTATGGTCTTGCACGGATGGCATTGTCCTGATCGTTTTGCCGTCCACATAGGCCAAAACCGACACTTCCCGCCCTGTCAGAAACTCTTCGATGACAATCCTGCTGCCAGCGTCGCCAAACTGTTTTTCCAGCATGAGCGCCTTTATGCCTTCTTTTGCCTGCGCTGGCGTATTGCAGATGAGCACGCCTTTTCCAAGCGCCAGGCCATCCGCTTTTAGGACAATTGGGTAATCCGCTTTTTCCAGATAAGCCCCTGCAGCAGCCGCATCGTCAAAAATTTCATATGCCGCTGTCGGAATGCCGTATTTTTTCATCAGCTCTTTTGAAAACGCTTTGCTCCCTTCCAGGATTGCCGCATTTTTCCTTGGCCCAAAAGCCCTAAGCCCCGCTTCTTCCAAAACGTCCACCAGGCCGCCGACTAACGGGTCGTCCATGCCGACAATGGTCAGTCCGATCTTTTTTTCCATGGCAAATGCTTTCAGTTTATCAAATTCCATCGCGCCGATTGGAACACACTCTGCCAGCATGGCAATGCCGGCATTGCCCGGCGCGCAATAGATTTTATCCACATGGCGGCTCTTTGCTGCGCTTGCCGCAATCGCATGTTCCCTGCCGCCGCTTCCTACGATCAATATGTCCATTTTAACCCCCATGTCCTATCTGCCTTATCTAACGACTGCTTTTTTATCCTGTATGGCAACCCTGCCATTTGCTATCAGATCAATGACTTTTGGAAGGATGGCCCATTCCGCTTCTTCCATCACGCGCTGCTGTAAGATTTTTGGCGTATCCCCGGGTTCTACCGGGACTGCCTTTTGCATAATGATAGGTCCGGCGTCCATCCCTTCGTCCACAAAATGGACAGTCGCCCCCGTAATCTTCACGCCGCGCTCTAACGCTTTCTCATGCACCTTCAACCCATAACAGCCCGTTCCGCCAAAAGACGGGAGGAGGGACGGGTGTATGTTGATCATCCTGCCACGGTACCGGCTGACCATCTTTTCTGGTATTGCCACAAGAAATCCGGCCAGCACGATCAAATCCGGCCCAAAAGCATCTGCCGCCGCAAGCAGCGCGTCATGAAACTGCTCCCTGTCCGCATACGCTTTTGGGGAAACGCAGACTGCTTCGATCCCATGCCGTTTCGCCCGCTCTAACGCATAGGCGCCGCTGTTATTGCTGATGACGCCGACAATTTCCGCATTCGAAATGCGCCCGCTTTCTACTGCGTCGATTACTGCCTGTAAGTTTGTCCCGCCGCCCGATACGCATACCAAAATCTTTAGCATAACGTAACTCCTTTTTTGCCGGTTTTCGTATATCCGATCACATAAGGGGTTTCCCCCGCTGCTTTTAACGCCAAAACCGCTTTGTCTGTATCTTCCCTTGCAACCGCAATGACCATGCCAATGCCCATATTGTAAGTAGCATACATCATCTCTTGCGCAATGCTGCCTTTTTCCTGCAAAAGCCGGAAAATCGCCGGTATTGCATAACTGTCTTTTTGTATCATTGCATGCATCCCTTCTGGCAGCATCCGAGGGATATTCTCATAAAAACCCCCGCCGGTAATGTGGCTGCACGCTTTAGGCAAAACGCCCGCCTCTTTTAGCCCTTTTAACGCCTTGACATAAATGCGCGTCGGCGTAAGAAGCGCTTCCCCAAGCGTCGTTTTAAGCTCGTCATAATAAGTATCCAGGCTTTCTTTTGTCATGTCAAACACTTTGCGCACAAGGGAGAAGCCGTTGCTGTGCACGCCGGAAGAGGCTATGCCAAGCAGCACATCGCCTTCTTTCACATCTTTGCCTGTAATCAAATCTTTTTCGTCCACAACGCCCACGGCAAATCCCGCAAGGTCGTATTCGTCTTCTTCCATCAGTCCCGGATGTTCCGCCGTTTCGCCGCCAATCAATGCCGCGCCAGACTGGATGCAGCCATCCGCAATGCCCTTTACGATTTTGGCAATCTTTTCAGGATAATTCCTGCCGCAGGCTATGTAGTCCAAGAAAAACAGCGGCTCGCCGCCCGCGCACGCAATGTCATTGACGCACATTGCCACGCAGTCAATCCCTATCGTATCATGCTTGTCCATGACAAACGCCAGCTTCACTTTCGTCCCGCACCCGTCTGTGCCGGATACGAGCACCGGGTTTTCCATATTTTTTATGGATGCAAGCGAAAAAGCGCCTGAAAAGCCGCCAAGGCCGCCTAGCACTTCCGGCCGCATTGTTGCTTTTACATGTTCCTTCATCAACTCTACTGCCCGGTAGCCAGCCTCAATATCTACGCCCGCTTTCTTATAGTCCATGTTTTTTGTTTCCTTTCCCTGCCTTTTATGCCTCTACGCTTTTTTATAGCTCCTGTGGCCTATTTCCTGCAGCCTTGCGTCTTTTGCTTCCACCTGGCCTTTTAATTTTTCCGCATATGCCTTGATTTTGGCAAGCAGCGCTTCGTCTGAAACTGCCAGAATCTTTGCTGCTAAAAGCCCCGCATTTGTGCCGCCGTCAATCGCCACTGCCGCCACTGGAACGCCGGGCGGCATCTGCACGATGGAATATAAAGAATCCCTGCCGCCAAGCGACGCCGTATGCATCGGAACGCCAATGACCGGCAGCGGGAAAATTGCCGAAAACATGCCTGGCAGGTGCGCCGCCATGCCCGCGCCCGCAATGATGAGCACAATCCCCCGCTCCTGCGCCGTCTTTGCATACTCAAAAAACAAATCTGGCTCCCTATGCGCGGAAATGATGTGCATTTCATAAGAAATGCCAAATTCGTCCAAAATATCTGCTGCTTTTGCCATCACGGGCATATCCGAATCGCTGCCCATTACAATGCCTACCCTTCCCATAGCTGCCTCCATGCCAAAATGTCTGGCTATACTTTTTTATAGTTTACTAAACTTTCAGTCTATGCGCAATATGATTTTGCCAACTGTTACAATAAAAATATAACAACTAGGAAAGTTGTGCAAAAGGCCTGTTTAATTCCTCACAGCCAACCAGGACAAACCGGCCGTCCAGGATGACCGGGATTTTCGTGCCGTCTGGCAATACCGCCGAAAGCTCTCCAAGCTCATCGTAGGGAATCGTAATGTCCGTATGGCAGTTAAAATAGGCCGCTGCGGCATTTTCTTTGCGCCGCTTAGAGCATTCGTTTTCCTTTGCTACAATTTCCTTCCCATCAGGATTGTACACGCGCACATCCTCCGCATGGGAATAACACGTATCGCCAAGCGCGAAATGAGGCCCCATTTTCTCCGCTATGAGAATGGGCAGCTTATCTTCTATCCCATACCGCTTTGCCACGACATAAGCGGTCGTATTTGTGCCAATCGCAAATTCGCCTAACGGGAGCGTATCGTGGCAGTCAAGCAGGTTGTCCTTAATATACTTCCTGCCTTCGGCTGCGTCCTTAAAATTGCTGCATCCATAATCTGCCACCATGCCGTTTTGCAGCGTAACGTACAGGCTGCGGTATTCAAGTTCGCGCAAAAATACGCGTTTGACATGAAGGATGCCGTTTGTGCCTAAAAGCACAGGAGTCGTAAACACTTCACCGACTGGAATGTTGACATCTGCCACGCAGTTTTCAAAAATCGTTTCTTTCGACGGGTCGTTTGCCTTATGCAGGGAAACAGACAAGTCTGTGAGGTTGCCGTCTTTTCCTTTGATATAGACGCTTTGCGCCCTATCAAGCGTATCAATGAGTGCCTGCTGGATCGTGCGGTATTGCATATAATCCAGCGTATTGATGCGGATCACCTCATCAAAAATTTCCTCATAACGCTCCCCAATCTCCGGGATGGGAAAGGCAATGATCGTAAAGCTGCGCTCCTCTCCTTTGATGTATTCATTTGTCAGTTCTCCCGCTGCGGACGCATACGAAACCGAAAGTTTTTGCTGTTCTTCGCTTAACGCATATGCCTCTTTTTTTTGCTGCGGGGCAAACGGCGTTTCCCCGAAAGTTTCCAGGCATGCCGGCCCGGCATGGACATAGGCAAGTTCTTTTTCATGTGCAAACGCCATCCGCAGTGCTTCCAGCCTGCGGTTTACAAACATCTTATCCAGCCAGAGCGCCTCATCTTCTTTATGGTCATAAAAGTACTGCTTGTTTGGGATTTGGCCAAGGTAACCGGCAAAATTCATGCCGCGCCTGCAAAAAAGGCTTGGAGAGGCACGGTATATCGTCGGTGAAAGCCCCATCTTCTTAAAATTTCCCATGGCAAGCTGGATCATCCGCTCAAAGCCAAGCGTATAACGGATGTTGACAACTTTTTTCTTAGACAAGTCTTTGCCCCCAAGCAGGAAGCCAATCCGAAACCCTTCCGTAAAAGTATCTGCCATAAGCGCCGCCTTATCTTCTGGAAGCTCCCATAAATGCTTTGCCGTGCGCAGCTCGTTTTCCGTAATATATTCCCCAAAATAATAAAGATAGCGCAAATCTTCCCCGCTGCTTTCCTGGATGATGGAGGCAGCGAAATCCTCCGCCGGGTCAAGCTGTTCTTTCATCCTTGCCTGTACCTGCATTTTCACATAATCGCTGACAAACCAATAAACGATCTGCTGCAGCTGCTTTTCCGTTGGCAGTTCGCCGCCAAATGCCTGGCAGACTTCCAAAAATAATTCCATCCGGATTAACATGTCTTCTTTTTTCTGTTCGTACACATAGACGATCATGCTGCGAAGCTCCGTATACAAAAAGGAAAGCAGTCTGCCATGCCCCTCCCCATACAAAGAAACGCTGTAAGCCGGGTTGGCATAACTTTTCTCATACTGCCCCGGCAGGATATCCTCATACAGCCTGGCATTGTGCGCCTTTAGCTGCGCCATGTCCGCCGCCCGCATGCCGCCGTCTTGCACCCACGCATATTCTTCCAACAGCATGCAGATAAACGCCGCCGTCTTTTGAAAATACCCAGCGTAAGCCTTTGGCACATCTGCCGCGTCTTTTGCAATTTCCGCTATCCGTTCCCCAGCTAGGGCATACCTTTCTTCTATCACTGTCCTTACCTCTTTTCTTATAAAATTCCAAGCAGGAAAATCCCAACGTCCCCTGCTAACACTGCAAAACTACAAAACATCCCTGCGTATGCAAACACATAGTATTTATCCTCTTCCAAGCGTGCCATAATGCCAAGCGCCATGCCTATGAGGGAAAAAACAAACGAAAGCAGCCCCGCAGCGGCATCCCTTGGCCTTGCCGCGCCGCCCGCCAAAAAGGCAAAGTAGAGTGCCAGCAAAATCGTGGCCAGGGCAAGCATCCCAAACACAAAAGACATGACCGCCTTTTGCGAATGGGTCTTATTCGTATAAATATAATTGTGTTTCATACAAACCTCCATGCCATTAAAATAGGAGTTTCGACTTCCCGGACAATAATTTTGCACCAGAAATGAGCAGCAGGACACCTGCTGACACTCCTGTCACAATTGCGATCACGCCAATAACAATATTTAATGCACCCGTCCCGTTTAACATTTTGTACAGCTTTTCTTCCATTTCCCATTTCCTCCTATTTTACGCCATATTGTTCATAATATGCATCCATTGCCGCCTTTAGTGCATCATCAATATAAACCTTCCCCCGGTATGGTGTGTTGTAAAGGTATTCTGTCACTTCCTGCATCGTCACGATAGCGCCAGCCGCAAAGCCGTAAAGATCGCGTATTTCCTCTAACGCACTCTTATCCTTGCCCTTCCCGACTTCCATACGGTTTAAAGATACCATCAGCCCCACGATCTGTATGTCTGCCTGTGCCCGGATCAAAGGAACCGTTTCTTCCATCGACTTGCCTGAAGTCGTAACATCTTCGATCATCACGACCCTGTCACCGTCCTGCAGCCTGCTGCCAAGCAAAATACCGGCATCCCCATGGTCTTTTTCTTCTTTCCGGTTAGAACAGTACCGGACCTCCTTCCCATACAGCCCGCTGTAAGCGATCGCTGTTGCAACGCTTAACGGAATCCCCTTATAAGCAGGCCCAAAGAGCACATCAAAATCATCCCCATACGCATCATGGATCGCTTTGGCATAATATTCTCCCAGCTTTTTTAACTGCGCACCCGTCGTATACGCGCCCGCATTCATAAAAAACGGCGACTGCCTCCCGCTCTTTAACGTAAAACTGCCAAATTGCAAGACCTGACAATCCAGCATAAATTCAATAAACTCCCGCTTATAACCTTCCATTACACACTCCCCTCCCCGCTACTGCTAATTTTACACTATTTTCCTTTTATCAGCAAGCCCTAACTCACCGCACATTATTTACAGCCCCCAGCGCATGTGCTATGATACTTATAAAAAGACGGACTGTACAAATTTTAATGCAAGCCCATGTGGCGGGCTGCGCGGGCTGTACAAATCCAAAAGCAGGCACTGTGAGGCTGTCGGTACTTAGCGAGGTCTTTTCGAGCTTAGTACCGTTACAGCCGAGCGTAGCGAAAGCGTGCCTGCGCTGGATTGTACAGCCCGCGCAGCCTCAATCCCCGCAACCTCCCCCCCCCACCGCAGAAAGGAAAACCACCTATGCAAAAAACACAAAAAACACAAAAAACACTAAAAATAGGCTCCCACGTCGGCATGAACGGCAAAGACATGTTCCTAAATTCAGCAAAAGAAGCCGCCTCCTACGGCGCCAACACCTTCATGGCCTATACCGGCGCCCCCCAAAACACACGCCGCAAACCCATTGCCGAACTAAACATTGATGCCGGCTGGGCATACATGAAAGAACACGGCATCGACGAATTTGTCATCCACGCCCCCTACATCATCAACCTTGCCAACGCCATAAAACCAGAAACCTTCACCCTCGCAGTAGACTTCCTTGCCCTTGAACTAGAAAGAAGCAGCGCGATGCGAAGCAGACTCCTCATCCTCCACCCCGGCTCCCACGTCGGTGAAGGCGTAGAAACCGGCACAAAAAAAATCATCGAAGGCCTCAACCGCGTCCTTACCCCCGATACCCAATGCCTGATCGCATTAGAAACCATGGCGGGCAAGGGCTCCGAAATTGGGCGCACCTTTGAAGAACTTGCCGCCATCTACGACGGCGTTTCCTGCAACGGCAAACTGCGCGTCTGCTTTGACACCTGCCATACAAACGATGCCGGATACGATATCGCCAACGACTTTGACGGCGTCATTGGACACTTCGACCGCATCCTTGGCAAAAGCCAGATTGCCGTATTCCACATTAACGACAGCAAAAACGTGCGCGGCGCGGCAAAAGACCGCCATGCAAATATCGGACAGGGTACCATCGGCTTTGCGGCATTAAATAAAATCGTGCACCACCCTGATTTTATGGACATACCCAAAATCCTTGAAACGCCTTATATAGACTCCCCCGACGGCTCCGGCGTTCCCATCGCGCCCTACAAAGAAGAGATCGCGCTCTTTCGCGCCCACGCATAATCTGCCCCAGCCAGCCGGCACTTTAGAGCCATTCGTTCCAAAAACGCTCTACCCGCCTGGCAACCTGCTTTGCCGTTACGACTTCATACGTTTCCCATTCCCGGGGAAACATTTTTAAGTAAGCGCTTTGCAAAAACCGGTCATCCAACAGCGCGACCACGCCGATATCCTCCACCGTGCGGATGACGCGCCCCGCCGACTGCAGCACCTTATGCATCCCGGGATAACGGTACGCGTAATCAAACCCATTCTCGCCCCGTTTGTCAAAAAACTGCTTCAATATTTCCCGCTCCGCGCATACCTGCGGAATGCCAGTCCCTACAATGACTGCGCCGATCAGCCCTTCATGCTTTAGGTCGATCCCTTCGCTGAAAATACCGCCCATGACGCAAAAACCTAACAGCGTCCTCTCTTCTGCCTCATCTTCTGTTTCTATTTCAATTTCCATGGCAACTGCCGCTGCCGCAATGTCCCAGTCCGCATTGCCCGCAAACCTGCCAAGAAAATCTTCCCTTTCTTCCTCGCGCATATGCTCCGCCTGCAACAGGCACTCTACCCCATCCTCTTTAAAATGCTGCTCAAACACTTCATAAATACGGTGCATAAAAGCATACGACGGGAAAAATACCATATAATTCCCATGCCGGTTTTTTATGATCTCCCGGATATAAAGCGCAATGTTGTAATATTCCTCATCTGTTCTCCGCGCATACCGGGTCGTTACATCCCTTGCGATAAACAGCGCCTTTTTTGCCGGAAGGAATGCCGACTTCGCATACACTTCATAGTCTGTTTCTTCCCCGCCTAACAGTTTTTTATAATATTGTATGGGAAGCAGCGTCGCAGAAAACAAAATCGTGCTGACTGCCTTTGCCATGCGTTCCCGCAGGTTTTTCGCAGGGTTGACACAAAATAATTTAAGAATGAACCTGCTGTCATCTTCTATTTTTGTATATATGACATAATTGTCATCTATCCCGTCATAAATGTCAATAAAATGATCCAGCTCAAAATAAAATGCCAAAAGCTCTTCCCGCTGCTGCATCTGCCATGAAACTGCATGCTGCTCCTTTGCCATCGGCAATTCCTTCGCCATCTGCAGTTCTTTTGCTGGCTGCTCTTTTGCCTCTAACAATGGCATTGCCATCGGCAGTTTTTCCGCTGCAGACGGCTCTTTTTCCGTCTGTAGCTTCTGCGCTGTATCCTCAAGGTACTTCCTGATTGCCTTATGCAGTTTGTTTAATGCGGCAACAAACGGGGCAATATCTGTAAGAATCTCATACTCTTTGCACGAACGCTTTAAAAACAGCAGCTCTTTGTTGCACTTTCCAAGGTGCATTTCGACTGGCCCGGGGAATTTTTTCGTTTTCTTCATTTTTTTCTTTAATTCCAAAAAATCCTCTTTGCAAAGCGAAGCACTGTACATCTCCCGCCCCCGTTCTAACAGGTTGTGCGCTTCGTCAATCAAAAACAGATAGCTGCCCGTTATGCCTTCCGCAAAGAAACGCCGCAAGTATGCATGCGGGTCGAACACATAATTATAATCACAGATGACGGCATCAGCAAACAGGCTCATGTCAAGGCCTAGTTCAAATGGGCATACCGTATGCTTTCTGGCAAATTCTTCTATTGCCTCCCTCTCATAAGCGTCTTTGCCCGTCAGCAAATCATAGACCGCATCGTTGATCCTGTCGTAGTGTCCTTTTGCATACGGGCAGGCTGGCGGATTGCACTCTGTCTTGCCGGTAAAACAAATCTTCTCTTTGGCAGTCAGAATGACCGTCTTGCATGCAAGGCCGTTTTTTCGAAGCAGCGCAAAAGTATCCGCCGCGACCGTCCTTGCAATCGTTTTGGCAGTCAGATAAAAAATTTTTTCTGCCCGCTCCTCCCCGACTGCCTTGAGCGCCGGAAAAATCGTAGAAATCGTCTTGCCAACGCCTGTTGGCGCTTCGATAAACAATTTCCTTTCATGGTATATCGTCTGATACACGTACGAAACCAGCTGCTTTTGCCCTTCCCGGTAAGAAAAAGGGAAGGCCAGCTGTTTTAGGGAATCCTGCCGCTTTCGCCTCCATGCCGCCGCGAAATCCGCCCATTTGCGGTACTGTCCCATCATTTCCTCAAACCATGCCGTAAGCTCTGCCATCGTATATTCTTCATGAAAATAGATAACTTCTTCCGTATCGATATGGCAGTATGTCATGCGGACGCGGATATGCGCTAACCCATTCTGGGCAGCATACATATAAGCATAGCACTTCGCCTGTGCTAGATGCATGGGCATCGCTTTTTTTTGTTTATGGATATCCCGGTAAGTTCCTTTGATCTCATCGATCGTCACAATCGTTTCGCCCTCATACTCCTGCGTGATAATCCCATCGGCCCTGCCTTCTAATATAATGTCATAATACTCTGTGCGGTACGTAAAACGAATCGTAACCTCTGGCCTGTAATCTGCGCCCGAACGCCGCTGCAGCAGACGGTGTATCCTGCCGCCTTCTGCCATGGCACTATCGGAAACGACTGCATGCCTGTTGTCGATATCACCTGAGCGAAACAAAAATTCCACTAGGCTGCGCACCGAAATACGAATCTCCATAACTGCCTTTCCTCCCAAAACCAGGCTCCTGCCTGTATTTTGCGAATACAGCCAATACGCCCTATCAAACAGCGTACACTATCTTTCCCATATAGTCAAATGGTAAGGGAGCATCTTCAGGCTTAGGGGATAAGGAGATTGCGGCAACGAAGGCAAAGGGAATGAAGTTTGGCAGACCGGGACGTTCTACGGGAAAGCAAGAAAGTTTGAAAAAGCCACAAAAACAAACCGTGGGGAAAATTTGTAAAGGTATACCTTTGCAAATTTACAAGTCAATAGCCCCGCTGCAGGCAACGGGGCATTGACCCTCGCGGCATTCGCCAAATGCCCGTGCAAGCAACGGCACTTGGCTCATTGCCCGCGGGAATAACACATGGACATGGGAGGATACGGCAATGGTCATTCGGCATAACCTGTCCGCGA
>QLIP01031417.1_pt1 | contig 43733 bp, 41 predicted proteins | sample 1769771 | NCBI WGS metagenome assembly QLIP01 (sample SAMN09428762, study PRJNA476227) | Gut metagenome, whole genome shotgun sequencing project. | isolation source: cecum | host: Rhizomys sinensis | place: China: Jinsha town of Minqing, Fujian Province | collected 2013-09-23 | reverse complement strand
TGAGATGTGGTATAGAAATCTTGCTCAACATCTTGCCACACAATGAGATTATGAACGTGAGCCACCATAATACACTCTTCTCACAGACACTGCAGTTTATTCCCAAACATGTTTTTCAGAAACTTGAACGGCGTCACAAAACTGGGCGTTCCTCGCGCAAGTTCGGGCTTAAAGAGCAGTTCACCACTATGGCTTTTATTCAGCTTGCCGCAAGGCGCTCTATGCGTGATGGGCTACGCTCTCTTGAGGCCAATGTCATTTAGTTAAGAATTCAGGGGATAAAGCATGATAGATTTAGACAATTTTCTTCAAATTAAGCAGACCATGGTTTGCCAATCATTTGTTGCCTAAATTTAATAAAAAACTTTCTTCCTTGCATATATATCCCATAGAGATCGATAACGAGATTCCGTTATCTATCTCTAGGGAACGAATTTGACACTTTCCCTCTTAAGTTTTGAAAATGATTCCGGCAATAATGCCCATCCTTTTCCGAATGAAATTCTTGCCATTAACACATCATATTCATCAGGCTCGTCTATAAATACAGGTTAAATTTATATTTGGCAAAAATCGCGTCCATATAATCAAAATATGCTTGGTTACGTTTCCGCTGAAACCAGAACATAGGCTTTTCATTAATTGTGCAAGTGATAAGGAATTATCCTCTGCTTCTTTCCAGTTTGCAGGGATAAGTGCAAGCAGCTTTTCCGAATAACCAATTTCAAGCTTGAATAAACCGTGTGCTTCAACTGGAAATGCGACAAATGCCGCTGTTAATTTTCCTTTTAACACGTCCTTTATCAAACTAGGAGATTCCTTACTCACAATTTTGCGGCAATATCCAAAGTAAGATTCCCATAATTTTAAATATGGTTCAAAAATAGTTTGTTCAAAAGCCGTAGTGAGACCTATTGATAAATTTTTGCTATTGGTATGCGCCAAGCAAGTTAATTTTCAGATGATTCATTGGCTAATTCCAATAGCGGCTTGATAATTGTCAATACTTTCTCGCCATCATCGGTCAACTCAACTCCTGTGGAATTACGCTCAAATAAAGTTAGGCCAAGTTGTGCTTCAAGGCGCTGAATTTTGCGGCTCAATGGCGGCTGCGAGATATTAAGCACCTGGGCCGCCTTACGGATATTTCGTTCTCTTGCCACTACAGCAAATGCCATCAACGCATCAAAATTGTATGTTGCAAAGATATTTTCATTCATGCTTAAAAGGTATCGTAAAAAAAGTAATTCATCAATAATCTCATTCCGTTTACTCCATGAAAAAACAGGAGGTTTTATGGGTATAAAAATCTTTTTGTGGTCATTGCTGGTCGCTCTGATTTGTCCAGTAAATAACGCTATGTCTATGAACAGGCAGTTTGTATTTTCAGGCTTTAATGCTCCTACAGGGATTGTCTTTGACAAAAATGGGCCGGTTTTTGTGTCAGAGTGGGGTGCTGGCCGCGTAACAACGATAAAGGATGGGCAAAAATCCATAATTCTTGATGGAATTTCATCACCAGCGGGGCTGGCTTTTGATAATGATGGGAATTTGTATATTGCAGGTTATGGTGATGGAAATATTTATGCCTGGAACGGCAAAGGCAAGCCGAGAATATTAGCGTCAGGCTTTTCTTCCCCCACAGGTCTGATTTGGACAAAAAAGAACAGTCTGTTGGTTGCGAATAGAAATGCTGGTGAAATTGTCAAAATCAATCCTAACGGCAATAAAGAGGTTATTTCTCGTGGTCATAAAACGCCAGTAGGTCTTGCTCAAACTGATAATGGTAATCTGTTTATAAGCTTTTATAGGGAAAGTATTGATGTTATTTCACCAGATGGGAAAGTTTCTTCAATCTCCAATGGATTATCTACCCCAGGCGTAGGGATTGTGCCGGCAAGTCCAGAATCTGTTTATGTGGTTGATTATGCGGCTGGCAATATTTCCCTTGTAAATTCAAATGGAGTTAAAGGAAATATAGCTGAAGGATTATCTGCTCCTGTATGACTGGCAATAATGCCAAATGGCAACATAATGACTGGCACATGGGGCGATAGCTCATTGCATATTATTAATCCCCAGGGAGGTACATAATGGATTCATCAAGTTTTGAAAAAGGAATTGAGATGTTGAAAAAGATTGATGGAGCAGGCGGTGAAGCTGTAATAAAAAAACTCAACGATATTGCTCCTGATTTTGGACGTTACCTTATCGAGTTTCCTTTTGGGATATTTATTCGAAACCAGTGCTTGATATAAAAGTCTTGAAATAGCAACTGTAGCAGCTTTAACTGCATTGGGAAACGCACAACCACAATTAAAAGTGCATATCGCTGCCGCATTAAATGTAGGATGTTCCAGAAATGAAATTTTGGAAATAATCATGCAAATGGCGGTGTATACCGGTTTTCCAGCGGCATTAAATGGCTTATTTACAGCAAAGGAGGTTTTTGACCAAGCAGATTAAATTGTTTCATTATTTTTTAATAGATTTGTACCAAAAGAAGCCGCGATTTCGAGTAACCAGAAGTCGCGGCATTTTACATTTAATATAATGATGAGATTTATCATATTGTTGTTAAACGGCTATCTAATACCATCTATCTTGTTTGATCATAAAAAAATATACTGAATTCGTAAAAAAATTAAAAAAAGTTGTTTCAAATTGTTGCGTAAGTGCCAAGTATATGTTATCATATTATTAGGCAAATGAATACCCAGGAAGTTTGCAGACAACCTGGGCAAAGAGCGGCAGACTAAAAGTACTGCGGGACTCAGAACACCCCGTTGATACCTTTCTCTTGGCATTCCCGTCAAGTTCAGTTTTTTCCGCTCATTATTAAAAGTCATGTGTTTAAACGCAAAGCAATCAGGTTTTTTGGTTGATTTTGGTATTTGTCTTGTCATTTTGCCTGCGACTTGGAGATGATAGGCGCGAAATTGTTAAAGAAACGAGAAATAATAATTTTCATAAAGCCAAATATAAAAAAATGATCATTAAATAAAAAAACAGATATTATTTTTTATTATGATTAGCGATTAATTTAGTGTGCGATTAATCGCTAATCTACTTCATAACTAGCATAAATTATTTATTATTTAATGAATTAAAGGTTTGACATCTTATGTTGTTTTAATCATAATGCGATTAACAGGAACAAGAAAAATTGAGATAAAATTTGCAGACTAACTCAATTTTATGGCAGACCAGCAGGATTCAGAGCAAACCGCTTTTTACACCATTCACCAAAATTCCTGCAATTTGCAAACACCCATTAAAACAAATTAACAGGAAAAGGCGCAGTCTTGTCGCCAAACTCGTACTACGCCTTTTTCCCGAACATCCGTTAATGATCGGATATTCATATTCTGCGTCCTTTCATAAGGAAAGTCAAGCTTAATTTGACGAAAAGTCCCGTAATTCCGGAACTTTTAAGCGATCATGACGGTGCAGGATTTTCGTCATGGCTAGTGGTGCGTCTTACGTGTGGCATATTCTCAATGGCATTATTACTCGGATGAGTAATAATTCTAGTCAATTTGCCAATAATCCTGATAAAAATTTCAAGCGCAACGTCAAAATTCCATTTACCAATCTTGTCAATATGCTCTTGTCCTTTGGCGGTAATTCCCCGAATAAAGAGCTTTACGATTATTAAAAGCTAATAGATATTGAAACACCCACGGCTTCAGCATTTGTCCAGTAAAGAAATAAGCTTAAACCCGAAGCTATGGAATTTTTATTTAATGAATTTAACAAAATTTTTAAAAATCTAGTAACTTATAAAGGTTATCGCCTGCTTGTCGTTGATAGCAGCACGCTTACCTATGACGGGTACAAGACGGATGATACTTATAGACCCAATAGCTGTGGCTGGAATCAATTTCAGCATCATGCTATGTTTGACGTTTTGATTAAAATTTAAGTTGACGTACATATTGAGCCAAGAACAGGCAATAATGAGCCCAAAGCAGCCAGAGAAATGGCTAATAGGACACTTACAGATGAAAAAAGAATAATCATTTGCGATAGAGGTTACGGCGGCTTTAACATTATAGAAGCTATACACAGAACGCCTAATGCAGATTATCTGATACGAATAAAAGATAATTTGTGGAATGAATTATTCGAGAATCCCATGACCGATATTGATACTCAACTTAGATTCCCTCTCACAACTTCAAAAAATAAGGAAAATAAGGAAGATAGAGAATAAAGAAAGTTAGATTTGTACACACAAAAAGAACAAGAAGGGGTAGAACTACAAGTAATTGGGATTTTAAATCAGAATTTACGTTAACTGTTAGAATTGTCCGTATTCAGACTGGCAAAAATAGCTACGAAACAATAGCAACATCTTTGCCAAAAAACATATTCCCGCTTTCGGCAATCAAAGAGATTTATAAAATGCGTTGGGGCATAGAAACAAGTTTAAGAGAATTGAAATACGCCATTACTCTTACAAGTTTTCATTCAAAAACAGGTGAATTTATCCTACAAGAAATTTATGCACGTCTTGTCATGTATAATTTTTGCCAGCGAGTTATTTTGAGTGTAGCAATAGCGCAAGATAAAAATAAAAAATTGTCGTATCAGGTAAATTCTATAATGGGTATATATATATTTGCAGAAACTATTTTCGTTGTCGAAGTCCTGATGAAGAGGATGTTGAACGAAAAATACGTAAATATATTTTGCCAATAAGACCAGGTAGGTCAGACACCAGAAAAGTTATACCAGAAGCTGCCGTATTTTTCCTTTACCGTGTTGCGTAACAAGACTTAAAAAGAAAATTAGTAAACTATTATTAAAGATTTAAAATGTTTTTTAAATAAATCTAACTGATAAAAAAGACAAATTATTAAAAATATAAAACTTGCCTTTCTCATTTAAAATGTAAAAATCTATCAAAAAATTGAGCAATTTTAAAAATCCAATTTTGAAAATTTTACCTCCAAATGGCTCTGACATTCCTTAACTTAATGCCATTGACCTTGAGGCTATGGGTTCTCGTCTCTATCACTGTGGGCTAAAAAATTGTTGGCCGCTCCACTTTTCCCGATGTGAACAACTCCCGGCCGGTGCGATTTTTCAGGGTTATGTTCGCTGAAATGTATTCCTTATGTGCGGCAAAAGCTCCAAAACACAAGTTTCGTTTCCAATCCAAACTATTCAGCCTGGACTCCACTTCCATCAAACTCTGCCCCTAGCTTTTATCCTGGGCCTCCTTTCGCTAGAGCTGGGGCGGGATTAAAATGCACACCCTTCTGGATCATGACGGATATATCCCAGCTTTTACAACTGTCACAGATGACAGAACCCATGAAAACCATATCGCCTGTTTCCTTGAACTTCTTAAAGGCTTCTCCGTCGTTTTTGACAAAGGCTTCATCAATTACCCCCGGTTTCGAAGCCTTGGGGAAAGAGGCATATTTTTTGTGACCCGCCTCAAACGCAACGCCGTTTATAAACTCTTGAGCCGTTGCCCAGTGAAACGCAAAACCGAAATCACATCAGACCACATCATTGAGATAGCAAGCCATTGACCCTTCAACCGCGCCAGCCTTTGCTAAGCCAGGGCTGGCCTTTTTAATCCAAGGAGCAAAGCAATGAGTGAGAATATCGACAGCGCGGATCAGCTATGCGCCAACAGCGAGAGCAATGCAAAGACCGGCCTTATGACTTCGCCATACCTTTGCTACCGAACTTATAGCCGCCGGAACAGGCATCGAAACAGTTTCCAAGCTCATGGGCCATAGTACGCCTGCCATGCTTTTGAAGCATTATCAGCACGTCATGGACACACAAAAACGCAGTGCAATCGAGACGCTTCCAAAACTCCCTATGTGACCAAGCCCATGTGCCCAAAAATCAAGGCGGCTATGGCATGGCCCATAACCGCCTGAAATATTTGGAGCGGGAAACGGGATTTGAACCCGCGACCTTCAGCTTGGGAAGCTGACACTCTACCGCTGAGTTATTCCCGCGCATGAGCGCCTGGAGCGGGAGACGGGATTTGAACCCGCGACTTCAACCTTGGCAAGGTTGCACTCTACCACTGAGTTACTCCCGCCTGAAAGATGGAGGCGGCATCCAGATTTGAACTGGAGATGGAGGTTTTGCAGACCTCTGCCTTACCACTTGGCTATGCCGCCGCCTTACTGGATGCAGATTTTTCCTGGCTTATTTGTGTTTGCATGGTCAAGGGCTGCAATTTGCACCAGAAAAACCCTCTCTGACGCCGATAATTCAGCGCAAGAGAGTCTGGAGCGGGAGACGGGATTTGAACCCGCGACTTCAACCTTGGCAAGGTTGCACTCTACCACTGAGTTACTCCCGCAAGACGTGTGAATTTATATTTCTATAAAAGCCATGTCAAGGCTATTTATGGAGCGAAATTTTCTGCGCCTGAACGCAATCTGGTAAAATTCATACAAGATGGTCTTGTGGAAACGTTCGCAGGTCCCGTTTGTCTGCGGATGATTCGCCTTGGTTTTAGTTTGCTCTATATCATTCACCCCAAGGTATAGCTGGTAATCGTGAGTTTCCAGTTTCCCGCAATATTCCGTCCCTCTTTCTGTCAGGATTCGGATGATTCCTGTATGCTGTGAGGCAAAGATGGCAAGACTCGATCATTCAGGAGATCGACTCCAGTAATGGTAGTCTTTGTGGTATAGAGTTTTGCGGTCGCCCATTTAGAGTAGGTATCAACAAAAGTTTGCTGATAGATGCGCCTACGCCTTTGAGAGTGCCCACATAAAAAGTGTCTTGGCGGCCTAGATATCCGTGATGATGGATCTCAATTTCACCATAAGCCTCATCATCGTGCTTTTTACGCTCCAGCTCCTCTATCTGTGCTTTTGTCAGCACGACAGGCAGACATTTTTTCCAATGCTGTCAGATGCTGCTTCATTGAAGCAAGGTTATGGCGAAGCCAGATAGAGCGGACGCCAGGAGTAGATACGAAAATACCTTGTTTGCGGAGTTCGTTACTGGCTCTTACTTGTCCATAAGCGGGGAATACACTGGCAAACCTGCAACAGCAACAGCCTGTTCTGGAGTCTCTTCCACACGATTTTTGAGATCCGGTTTTCTGTGATTAACCTCAAACAGAGCTTCAATCCCACCGGCATCATGCGGTCTGATAGCGGTAAAAAGTGTCCCTGGAAAAGCCCATTATCCGGCTGCCCTTGGAAATATTGCCCAGCCCGGCTGCAAGATTGAGAAGTCCGATCATGTGCTGTATTATGCTTTGATTAAAACTTTCCATAGAGAACTCCTTGGCCATGATGCCCGGTTGATGGGTTGTTTGCACTTCCATCAAAACGGAGTTCCCTTTTCTTTTCAAGGGCCTACGGTCAGATCACGTCGAAACTAACGCGCATAAATCATCGTTTTTATCGATGCAGGTAATTACAATTCTTTTGCAATTCCTGAGAATGGATTTCTAATCCGGCAATTCGATGCGCAAGGGCAGTTTTTCCGGCGCAGAAATGCTTAGGCCGTGTTCGATTGTTTTTTTGCCATTGCCGGGTACTTCCACATTCCAGAAAAGAAAATGACCTTTTTCGTCTTTTTCCGCTGGAGGATTGTCGCGGTAAGTTACTGTTACGCCCTCGTCTGTTATCTGCGGCATGGGACATTCCACTTTTACTTTGACTGGCTTTGCATGGGCGTTGCTCAGGGTATAAGTCCAGGCCCAGGACCAGGTTCGTTTGGTATTGATAATTCCGCTTTCCCCTTGCTTTCGGCCATCAAAATTCGTGCGCAGGCTTAGCCTTGGGTCAGCGCCAAAATAAAGCGTGACCACAGTCCCGTTTGGCACAAAGCGGTCCTGGCCAATGCTTTCACCATTGACGCTGTATTGGGCCTGGCCCTCGGGCCAGGCTGAATCCTGGGGCAGTGTGCAGCGGGCATAAAGCCAGACACGCGAATCGCGCTCCCCTGGCCTGGCCAGCCATTCAAGGGGAGCTTTCCAGGAATCGGCAAGAATTTGCAGCCGGTACTTGCCCTCAGGAAGATTAGGGCATGTGAGTTTATAGCTTGCATAGAGGCCGGAACTATCGGCCAGCACAGCAGGAATATTTTGATGACCAGCCTCGTCTCTTGCGGCAACTGCTTTTGCGGCACGATCGGCATTGAGTAGCATGGTCTGATTCGCTCCACGCGGCGCGGTGCGTAGCCTGGAATCAATAATCCAGTCTGGCAAAGGCTCAGGCTCGCGCCCGCCGCTACCCTGTGTTACCAGGGTGATGGCTGTATTTGTCCAGTCCATGCCAGAGTATTGCCAGATATCCGCAAGAAGGCGCACACTGACTTCATTGCTCCCATCCGTTTGGGCATTGAAGTCATAGACCGCTTTCCAGCCGCATACCGGAAGAACATAGCTATAGCGCAAAGCCACTGGCTCAGTGATTTTCTTGGCAAGCACAATATCCACGCGCTTGCCAAACACATTAAGCCTGGGCAGGCTTTCGAGGCGGCGTTTGAGATCTTCAATCTGGCCCTTGATCTGGGCCTGCTCCCTGACTAGAGCCGGAAGCTGCTCCGCAAGCAGGCTTTCGCGCTGGCTAAGCTCCTGATTGCTGATATTGGCTGGTTTTGCCTGCCAAAGGGCAATTCTGGCCTGAACAGCCTTTAGCCTGGCTTCCTGGTCAAGCTGCTCATGGCTCAGGCGCATGCGCTCCTTGGAGAGGGCGCTTGCCTCGCTAAGAGGCCAGGGCTGCTCAGCCCAGCGCGCAATGCTTTGGCCATGCGCTTCAAGCTGAAGGCCGGAAGCTTCGCTTGGCAGAAGAATACTCAGCACACTTTGCCCGGCAATGTTCATGGGTTTTACGACTTCCTCAGTTTCCAAGCGGGCGCTACCCGGGCTAATCAGAGCTTTCTTAGGGCTTTGCAGGGTAAGCCTGAGGCTGTCCTCGGCGCAAAGAGTAGTGGGCCAAGCCGCGCCAAAAGTGAGTACCCAGAAAGCCGCAAGAAAAATCGCCGATGGAGAGCATTGAATATTCATGAATTTCCCTTCCTAAAAGTAGCATGCTTCGGGATTAGCGTGTCAGACGTCTGAACTTTGGCCTGTGGGGCGTTTCGGCTTCCCTCCCCAGGCGTTTTTTGCGGTCTTGTTCATAATCGCTGAAATTGCCTTCAAAAAAGCTCACCTGTCCCTCGTCTTCAAAGGCAAGGATATGCGTGGCAATGCGATCCAGAAACCAGCGATCATGGCTGATAACAAGCACAGTGCCAGCAAAATTGTCCAGGGCGTCCTCAAGGGCGCGCATGGTGTTCACATCAATATCATTGGTCGGCTCGTCCAGGAGCAGGACATTGGCGCCAGACTTGAGCATCCGCGCAAGATGCAGGCGGTTACGCTCCCCGCCGGAGAGCAGGCCAACCTTTTTTTGCTGATCCGCGCCGTGAAAATTGAACCGCGTGCAGTAGGCGCGGGCGTTGATCTCGCGGTTGCCCAGTTTGATATTCTCCTGACCCTCGCTAATCAGTTCATAGACGCTCTGCTGATCATTGAGCGATTCGCGCCCCTGGTCGACATGGGCAATATTCACGGTATCGCCAATTCTAAGGCTGCCTGCGTCCGGCTTTTCCTCGCCTGTGAGCATTTTGAAAAGGGTGGTCTTGCCTGCGCCATTGGGTCCGATGATCCCGACAATGGCCCCTGGCGGAATAATCCCGTCCAGATGTTCCATGAGGATGCGTTCACCCATATTCTTGCCCAGATTGCAAAATTCAATGACGCTTTTGCCCAGACGCGGCCCAGGGGGAATATAGATTTGCAGATCCGGGGCGCGTTTTTCGCTCTCATGGGAGAGCATGGCCTCATAAGCGTTGAGCCTGGCCTTGCCCTTGGCATGACGGCCCTTGGGCGACATGCGAATCCACTCCAGTTCCCGCGCAAGAGTTTTCTGGCGCTCGGCCTCGGCCTTTTCCTCCCCAGCCAGGCGCTTTTGCTTCTGCTCCAGCCAGGAGGAATAATTGCCTTTCCAGGGGATGCCGCGTCCGCGATCTAGTTCGAGAATCCAGCCTGCCACATTATCCAGAAAATAGCGGTCATGGGTTACGGCAATGACAGTGCCGGGAAAGCCGGAAAGATAGCGCTCAAGCCAGGCAACCGATTCCGCATCCAGATGGTTGGTTGGCTCATCAAGGAGAAGAATATCAGGGTTTTGCAGAAGCAGGCGGCAAAGCGCCACGCGCCTGCGCTCGCCGCCGGAAACCTTATCAAGTGGCATATCCCCTGGCGGGCAGCGCAAGGCATCCATTGCCATTTCCAGGCGTGAGTCCAGATCCCAGATGCCCTTGCTGTCCATAAGCTCCTGAACTTCGGCCTGGCGTGCAATGAGCCGATCAATTTCATCGGGGTTTAACGCGGGATCGGAGAATTTGGCATTGATCGTCTCGAATTCCCTGGCGATGCAGACAAGCTCCGTCACGCCATCTTCAACAACTTCGCGCACTGTGCGAGTCTCCCCCTTGAGCGGCTCCTGCTCAAGATAGCCGATTGTATAGCCTGGCGCGAGGACGGTTTGGCCTTCAAAAGCCTCATCCACTCCGGCAAGAATCCTGAGCAAGCTGGACTTGCCAGCGCCGTTAAGGCCAAGAACGCCAATTTTGGCCCCGTATAAATAGGACAGGCTGATGTCTTTGAGGACTTCTTTCTGGCCGTATTTTTTAGAAACGCGGATCATGGAATAAATAGCTTTGTCTGGCTCGCTCATGCTTTCTCCGAAAAAGGCAGTGGCTGATTGAAAAATTTATCTGCAACTCAGGTAGCTGAAAAGCGCGCAATTTTCAAGAAATGCGCAGTAAGGGGGCTTTTTATCTCGACCTTCGCGCAATACTCTGGCATCTTCTTGGCGTTCAATATTGACTTTGGCAGAATTACTGCTTCACCTGAGCTTGCTGTCCAGTTTTCTAAAGATGAAATTCATTCCCGCGCAGATCGCTTTTTTCCTCCAGCAGCACAGCGTCCGCCGCAATCTCTATTTTCTTGTCCGCTTTCTGGCGATGATCATTTCGCTGGTCATGCTTTATTCCGTGCTTTTTCACGTGATCATGAGCCACGAGGGGCAGCATTATTCCTGGCTTACTGGCTTTTACTGGACACTTACCGTCATGTCGACCCTGGGCTTTGGCGACATCACTTTTACATCGGATCTGGGCAAGTTTTTTACGATCATTGTGTTGATCTCCGGCGTGATGCTCATGCTGATCATGCTGCCCTTTGCTTTCATCCAGTTTTTTTACGCGCCCTGGCTTAAGGCTCAGGAAAAAGGGCATACGCCAAGAGCCATTGCCGCCGATTCCCACGGACATGTTGTGGTTGTGAGTACCAGCCCAATTGCCTTGAACCTGGTGGATGAGCTTAGGGAATACGGCGCGCGCTGCATAATCCTCTGCCAGGACAGCGCCCGCACCCTGGACTTGCTGGACAAGGGTTATGAAGCTGTTGTCGGCGAGCATGACTCAAGCGAAACTTATCGGAATTTGCGCATTGATCAGGCTGCAATGCTGGTTTCCCTGGAGAGCGATGCGCGCAATACAAATATTGTCTTTACCGCCCGTGACATTTCGCCCACGGTGACCATAGTCGCTTCTGCGCAGAGTGAGGATGCTATTGATATTCTGCGCCTTGCAGGAAGCACGCGCGTTTTCCAGTTTCACACCTTGCTTGGGGAGGCTCTGGCCAGGCGGGTATTGAATCCGCGAATGCGCTTTAGCGTGATCTCACGATACAAGGAACTCGGCGTTGCCGAAGGCCCCGTAATGTGTACCGATCTTGTAGGCAAGACCCTGCGTGCCAGCGGCTTGCGCAAGGCAACAGGGGCCAATGTGGTGGGACTCTGGGAACGCGGACAGTTCATGCTCCCCATGCCGGACACTGTTTTTACCGATACCATGGTCATGGTCATTGTGGGCGATCTGCAGCAGATTCAGGCCGCGAATACCTTTTTAAGCCGCGATCTTCCCGAAGAAAATACCAACGATAACGCGCCGGTGCTGATTCTTGGTTGCGGGCGCGTGGGTATGGTGGCGGCGCGTCAGCTAAGCCGTAGCGGTCGTCAATACCGCGTTGTGGACAAAAGCCGGAAAGAGGGCTTCGTCAAGGATAATCTGATTGTAGGAGACGCTGCTGATCTTGAGATTCTGGAGCAGGGGGGCATCCGCACCGCGCCCTCGGTAATCATCACCACTCATGACGATGATACCAATATCTATCTTACCCTTTATTGCCGCCGCCTGCGCCCAGACATCCAGATTTTGAGCCGCGCCACACTTGACCGCAATGTGGATATTCTCCATGCGGCAGGCGCGGACCTTGTGCTTTCCCTTGCCTCCATGGTCTCGAGCAACATCATCAACCTGCTCGCGCCCGGCAAGGTGCTGATGATCAACGAGGGGCTGAATATCTTTAGAAGCGCGGTGGGCAGAAGCCTTGTGGGCAAAACGCTCATGGGCAGCGGTATTCGCGCTGAAACCCATTGCAGTGTTGTTGCCCTGCGCGACTCTGAGGGCTTGCTTATGGCCAACCCCGATCCCAGTCATGTTTTTTCCGAAGGCGAGGAAATTTTTCTGATCGGGGACTCCGAAGCCGAAAAGAATTTTTATGAGAAATTCGGCAAAAATGAATCTTTGAGCAGCTAGGCACTGAGTGAAATATATTACTGTCTGGCTAAGCAGCCATATCTAACAGACTGAAGTCGTGAGAGATTTCAATTTTTAGTTGTCTTGGATTCAGCAGTTCTTCCAGGGAAGTCTCACCGAGTAAATTGATCTGAATCAGATGAAAAAGCTGTTGAACAGACAGGCCGATACGGCTGCGAAATTTTTGGTACGCTAGGAGCAGATATACAGTCAGGGCTATGTAGATCTGGATGAACACGGCATTTTCTGAGTTGCCAACAAAGCTTATGATACGTAGATTCTGTTTGATTTCCTTGAAGAAGATCTCGATTTTCCAGCGCCCTTTGTAAATATCGACGACGATTTTAGGACTCATAAGAAAGTTGTTGGTTAAGAATTCGTAGTGCTTGCCGCTTTCCAGGTCTAGGTAACCGATACGGCGTAGCCGCAAGCGCTTGCCATGTCTTGCTATTTCAATGATGTGGTCTGATGTGATGCCGGTTTTGCGGTTCATTGGGCAACGGTTCAGGAGTTTATAAATGGCGTTGCGTTTGAGGCGGGTCACAAAAAATATGCCTCTTTCCCCAAGGATTCAAAACCAGGAATAACTGATGAATCCCTTATCAAAGGCAACAATAGAGCCTTTGGAAAGTTCCAGAGAACGGGCGATACGGCATTCATGAGTTCTGGCATTGGTGACAGTTGTAAAAGCTGGGATATGACCATCGTGATCCAGCAGTGTGTGCATTTTGATACCGCCCCTGTTCTGGCGAAATGAGGCCCAGGGGAAAAGCGAGAGGCAGAGTTTGATGGTAGTGGAGTCCAGGCTGTACAGTTTGGATTTGAAACGAAACTTGTGTCTTGGAGCTTTTGTCGCACATAAGGCATACATTTCTGCGAACATATCCCTGAAAAATTCCACCGGTCTGGAGTTGTTCGCATCGGCAAAGGTGGAGCTGGCTACAGTTTTTAGCCCCCAGTGATACAGACGAGAACCCACAGCCTCAAGGTAGTGTAGCCCATCGCGCATAGAGCGCCTTGCGGCAAACAGAATGAAAGCCATAGCAGTGAACTGCTCTTTAAACCCGAACTTGCGCGAGGGACTCCCAGTTTTGTGACGCCGTTCAAACTTCTGAAAAACATATCTCGGAATACGCTGTAGCGTCAGGGAGATGGGTGTATTATGGTGGCTCACGTCCAAAATCTCCTTGTGTGGTATGTTTTTGCAAGATCTTTATACCATATCTCTTTGAGATTTTGGACTTTTTTATTTGGCGTTAGCCGGACAACAATGAAAACAGGTTACAAAATTTTTGTTGTTATGCTACTTGTAAAGTTGATCTCTCTGGTAAAAGGACACTCTGCTGATACTGTTCAGATGACCGGGCCAATGGTATAAATATCAATGGCTGAATAGTATTTGATTGCCTCATTCTTGGTCATCTTGCCCGCAAGCGTCTGAAGCAAGAGAGCAAAGGCTTCTTCGCCCACTTGCTCAATGCTTTTCTTGCCCTCAATGATCAGCCCTGCATTGAGATCCATATCCTCACGCATCTTTTCATAGGTATTGGGATTGCCGCAAATCTTGAGTACAGGCATGGTTGGAAAACCCTGAGGCGCCCCCCGGCCTGTGGAAAAGAGCATACATTGTGCGCCAGTGCAGGCCATACCTGTGAGAATTTCCGGCTCGCGGCCTGGGGTGTCCTTAATCCACAAGCCTTTTTGATCCTTCACGCGCTCATCATATTCAAGCACGCCCTGGATGGGGCGCGAGCCTGATTTCATTATCGCGCCCAGGGATTTTTCTTCTATTGTCGTCAGGCCGCCGGCAATATTGCCAGGTGTTGGCTGGCCTTTGCGCATATCGCAGCCAAGGGATTTGGCCCTTGTCTCCATGCGTTCGACAATGTTCATAATCCTTGCGCCAACTTCTGGCGATACGGCCCTGCGGGCTAGAATATGCTCAGCGCCAAGAAATTCCGTTGTTTCGCCAAAAACAACTGTGCCGCCCAGATCCACCACCTTGTCAGCCACATAGCCGATGACGCAGTTGGAAGCCATGCCGGAGGTACTGTCAGAAGCGCCGCATTTTATGGCCAGGATCAGGTGCGAAATGTCCACTGGCTGCCGCTGAATCCCGGAAATTTCCCGCGCAAGGCGTCTTGCGGCATCAATGCCTGCCTGAATACCCTTTGTCGGGCCGCCAAGTTCCTGAATATGAATAATTTCCACTGGCTTTCCGCTCTCGCGCAATGCCTCGTAAAGCCTGGCATGATCCGTGCCCTCACAGCCAAGGCTTACAATCAGCGCAGCGCCCACATTGCCGCTTAAGCCAAGGCCAATGAGCGTATTGGTGACACGATCCAGATCCGGCGGAAGCTGGCAACAGCCCTGGTGATGAAAAAAGCCCACCGCCCCAGGCACTTGCTGCACAACAGCCTGGGCCACGTCATTGGCGCAGACAACACTGGGGATAATTGCCAGATGGTTGCGTGAACCTACAGCGCCGTTGGCACGAATATAACCCATAAATTCCATGTTTCAATTCTCCTGCAAATCACCGCGGCCGCGCATACTTTCAAGGTTATGCAGATGGACATGCTCGCCCCTGCCTATGGCCTTGCTCGCACGGCCAAGCTCCTCGCCATACTTAATAATCGCATCCCCCTTGGCAATATCCTCAAGCGCCAGCTTGTGACCATAGGGGATGGCATCGTGCGCGATCTGCTTCCATGTACGCCCTTTTTTGTCGTGCACCTCAATTTCTGTATTGGCGCATACCTGATTGCTGAAAACTGTGGCGACATTGTCCTTGTCATTAACTTTCAGGGCCAGAATCTGGTTCATTTGCATATCCGCGCTTATCTTCAAGTTCAGTTTTTGCGCACCATCACAGACACGCCGTCCGGGATAACAGCCACTTTTGCGTCCTTTCCTTTCAAGGCAAAAGCTTTATTAAGCGCCTCTTCTGCTGTGGAAGCCGGAATCATGTGCGCCTTGCGAATTTCCTCCGGGTCAAGCATATCCGTACAGACGATCACCGGGTGTTTTTTCAGGATACGCGCATAGATCTGCGCACACCATTGCTCGGGAATGGTCTTGTCTGGCGCAAGCGCCGCAAGCCGCGCTTCCATCTCCTCAAGGCTCGGGCTTTGAATCAGCTTGGCAAAATATTCGCCGCCAATTCCGTCCGCACAGCCAGCGCTGAGGATAATTACACCGTCTTCCCCTGCGCAGAGTTCTGCTGTCGAAGCCGACTTAGGCGTCTGGTAGAGATTCTGATCCAGGGGATAGCCACCATTGGAAGTGATGACTATGTCTGCATTCAGCGGATCACACTGCGATTGGGAGCGGATAAACTCGCAACCACGTTCATGGGCCTGTTCCAGATCACCCGCGAAAGCGCCAATGATTTCCTTTTTGGCATTTAGGGCCACATTGAGAATAAAGGCCGTATTGACCTTGCGGGCGGCATAAACCATGTCGCGATGGATGGGATTGCGCTCAAGTTCACCGGCTACAGCATAGGGGCTGGCGATGGCCTTGAAACAGTGGTTATAATTGACTGTGTCTTCCGAGCAGATCCCCGGCAAGATGCTCTTGCGGCCGCCTGAAAACCCGGCAAAGAAATGCGGTTCAATAAAGCCTTCCGCTAGCAGAAGATCACAATCAAGGGCCAGGCGGTTCAGCTTGAAATCAGCCCCGGAGGGCAGCTTGCAGACATGAACGAATGCACTGCGATCAAAGGCATCGTTCATAACAATTTTTTCCCGCCGGACAATCTCCTCGCCAAACATTCTCCTCTGTTCCTCAAGGGTGCTTCCCCTGTGCAGCCCTGTGGCTACAAGAATGGTCACATCGGCTTCGGGGTTGCCTTTGCGAATCTCCTCAAGCAAGAGGGGCAGCGTTATCCGGCTTGGCATGGCGCGGGTATGATCGCTGGTTACAAGGACAATTTTCTTTTTGCCTTTAACGAGTGCGCTAAGGCGCTCTGAGCCAATGGGCTTTTCCAGAGCTTCGCTAACCAGCGCTTCCTCACCCTTGTGCGGCTTGTATTCATCAATATGGGCGGTCAAAAGCCCTGCGAAATTGGCCTCGGGGATCTTAAATTCCCGCGTTCCCGTATGATAGGGTATGGCAAAGGCTGGCATAAGCCCTCCTGGTGCTTTTTCAGCTGATCTTCAAAAAATATTTTGTCGCAAACACGCCTTCAGCTATACCTCAGAAGCCTCCAGGCTTGCCTTGTTCTGCTTGTGCGCAGACCAGAGCGAAAGCGCAAGCGAGAGAACAGCAAGGCCCAGAAAAACAAGGGCAATGGGCCTTTCGAGAAAACCCATTACGCTGTCGCCGCCCATGGTATAGGCAGAACGAAACTGGGATTCAGCCATTTTGCCGAGAATCAGGCCGAGAACCAGCGGCAGCAATGGATAACCGCAATAACTCAAGGCCCAGCCAACCAAGCCCATGATGAAGAACACCCAGACATCGACCATGCTGCTGTTCAGCGCGTAACAGCCGATGACGCAGAGAACAATAATGCAGGGAAAAAGCACCGCCGAAGGTATCTTGAGCGCCTTGATCAAGACCTTGATGAAGCTGACCTGCAAAAAAAGCATGAAGAAATTGCTGACAATATAGGCAATGACAATGATCGCCACCAGGCTTGCATGATCGCGCATCAACAATGGTCCCGGCTGGATACCGTGGATCATGAATGCGCCCAGCATCATCATTGTTGAAGCATCGCCAGGAATGCCCAGGGTGAGCAAGGGGATAAGCGCACCGCCCGTGGCTGCGTTGTTGGAGGATTCTGAGGCGATAATCCCCTCGGGATTGCCCTTGCCATAACTGTCCGGGTCTTTGGAACTGTTTTTTGCCTGGGCATAGGCAACGATATTGGAAAGGCCGGAGCCAGTGCCGGGCAGGATGCCGATGCCAATGCCAATCAGGGATGAGCGCAAGAGATTCCAGAGGGAATTGCGGAAGCTTGCGGCCACCTTGCAAAATTCCCCAATGGTAAACTTGGCTTTCATTATCTGGATTGGACTGTTGATGCTAGCAAGATCGTTGAGAATCTGCGAAATGGCGTACATGCCGATCAGCACCGGCATCACTGAAAGCCCTGATTGCAGCCAGTCCGTGCCAAAGTCAAAGCGCGGCACGCCGTCAATCTGGCTCAGGCCCACATTGGAAAGGAAAAGTCCAAGTAACGCGGAAATTGCCCCTTTGACCAGGGCTTTGCGCGAGATGGAGACTATGCAGGTAAGAGTAAAGACCACCAGGGCAAAATATTCATAAGGGCCGAAACGCAAGGCAAAGGCACCCAGAACAGGCGCCAGGAGATAAAGCGCGATAAAGCCGAGCAAAGAACCCATGAACGAGGCAAAAACTCCGTAGGCCAGGGCCTTGCCGCCCTCGCCTTTCTTGGTCATGGGGTAAGCGTCAAAGGTAGTGGCAACCGATGAGGGCGTGCCGGGAATGTTCAGCAAGGAAGCCGCCACAAGGCCGCCTGAAATTGAACCCATATATACGGCAACCAAGAGTGCCAGGCCAAGATTGGCGCTCATGCCGTAGGTTACCGGCACAAGCAGGGCAATCGCCATTGTGCTGGTAAGGCCAGGAATCGCCCCGATAATCAGCCCCCCGAAGACGCCGCCAAGCATGACCAAAAGGGTCAGCGGCTCAAAAACGAAAGAAGCGCCAGTCAGATTCAAAAGCATGAATATGTCCTCCGCCGTGAACTAGGGCAAAAAGAGATGGAGGAGTCCAGAAAAGACCCAGTATAAAGCAAAGGTCATCAGCACAGCTACAAGCGTGTAAAGCCCGAGTTGCCGGAGATTGCGCTTGCCAAGGCAGCACATTGAAATAATCAGAAAGACAACAGTGCAGGCCGTATAGCCCGCATAAGGAAGCACGATAAGATAGACAAGAGTTATCGCAATCAGGGCAAGACGGTAGCCAAGGGTCTGCAAATCAAAAGGCTTGCGCGAAGCCTCAGCGCCATCATCCGCCTTTGTCCAGCTTATGCTGCGCAAGGCGAGAATGACGGCAAAAAGCACGATTAAGCCCATGGTCAGGTAGGGGAAAAAGAGCGGGCCAAGGGCAAAATTGATCCCGATGTCGATATTCCGGCTTTCAAACCAGCAGATCCCCATCACGATCAGGATAATCAGCGCGCTAAAAAAATCCCTTTTTTTGGCAATGTGCATAAGAGACTCCGGGGGAGTGGCCAAGGCCACTCCCCGCGTTGAATCGGTTTACTTGATCAGCTTGTACTTTGCCGCCAGGTCACGGTAGAGATTTTCTTCTTTTGTCCAGTTTTCAACGGTGGTCTTGGTGTCCCTGTAATCTGGGTGAAACATCTGCTTTTTCAGCGTTTCCTGGGTGTCAGGATCATTAAGCGTCTTTTTGAAAGCTTCAGACAGTGTCTTCTTGACATCGGCAGGCGTATCCTTGGGCGCGAATACCGAGACGCGGTAGTCATAAGCCGCATTTACACCCTGCTCTTTCAGCGTGGGCACTTCCGGGGCAAGATCAGAGCGGTTGCTGTTGACCATGGCCAGAAGCTTGATGTCGCCGGAATCAATATAGGGCTTGGCTGCGGCATAGCTTACGCAGGTAACATCCGTATTGCCGCCAAGCAGCGAAACCACGCGATCCTTGTCGCCCGATGTGGGAATAAGCTTGGCATCGAGGTCGCCAAGGCTATTGATCATAGCGAGATAGGCAAAATGGGACACGCCATTCAGGGAAAGCCCCCAGCGCACTTTGCCAGGATTGGCCTTGATATAGTCAAAGACTTCCTTGGCATTCTTGAACTGGCTGTTCTTGGGAACAATCATGGCCATGTCCGAACTGACCACTGTGCAGATCGGATCCATATCTTTCCAGGTGAAGTTGCCCTTGGTCACCATGGGCGCAACAGCCAGATTGCCGGGATGCTCCCAGAGCAGGGTATAGCCGTCAGGACGCGCTTTCCAGACCTGGCGAGCGCCATTAAGGCCCAGTGCGCCTGTGACATTGGAAATGACAAAGGGCTGGGACAGATTTTTCTGCAGTTTGTCGCCGATAATCCTTGCAGAAATATCGCTACTTCCGCCCGGATTCCAGGGAACGATCACTTGAATGGGCTTTTCGGGGAATTTTTCGGCAAAGGCCGGAGTCGCCAGCAAGAAACAAAGCAATGCCAGAAAACAGTGTTTCAACATCTCCCTCTCCTTCCTGAGCAGATTGGCTTAAAATGTGCGCTGCTTAAAAACAATGCCCGCGCAAATAGACTTCCACCGTTTCATCCACGGCAAAAGTTTCTCCCTTGGTCAACTCGCCAGAGGCCAGGGCGCAAATATGGGCCAGAAGCCGTTCTCCGGCTACGGCAATCTGCTCCTTGGCCGAAAGCACAGTAGATGCGTTAAAATCCATATCCGCGCCTGTGTTTTCCCAGGTGCGCGGATTGCCTGTCATAAACATCACCGGAGCAACCACGCCCGCATTGAACACGGGCATCATGCAGCCCTTGCAGAATTTGCCCCCGCCCACCTGAAAAATATTCAGCACAGAGCCGCTGGCCGCAAAGCCGAGAAAAAGCACCGAGGAGGACATCCAGGAATCCATGAAATGCAGCCCTTTTTTGGAGGGCCGCTCCCCATACTTCAGGCAGGACTGGATTGGCGACTTGCCAGCCTTGGCCACCGCCCCAAGGGACTTTTCCTCAAGGGTTGAAAGGCCGGCCGCGATGTTAGCCGGAATGGGATTGATGGCGCGAATGTCCTGGCCGATGGACTTGGCATTATTCTCCACAGCAAGCACTGCCGAGAGAAATTCCGCACGCTCCTGCTCATCTGGGAAGCGGCTGCACAGAAGATGCTCCGCGCCAATAACTTCGGTGGTTTCAGCAAAGCAGGCGCTGCCTCCTGCGGCCACAATCTTGTCAAAGGCATAGCCTACCACAGGGTTACCAGCCATGCCGGAAGACGCATCGGAATAGCCGCATTTGACAGAAATGCTTAGATCTCCCAGGGAAGCCTGACTGCGCACAACCTTGCTGGCGCTGATCCTAAGCTCGCGCGCTTTGCGCACTCCCCGGCTTAGGGCGGAGTCAAAACCGCCGCACTCATCCAGAAAGATCTCATCAACTGGCTTGCCGCTCTTTTTGATCAGATCGAGGAAGTTTTTCTCGGAAAATTCTTCGTGACTTCCATTGCGGCTAACGCCGACTACCAGCACAGAGCCGGCATTGGGGTTGAGCGCAAGGCCAAGCAGTGTGCGGGCCAGCGTTTCACGATCCCTGGGTTCGCGCCCATTTTCGTTGCTGGCAACAAAGCAGACTGTGCCGCGCACAAGCTTTGAAATCAGCACTCCCAAGTCAGCCGCGCCGCGGCCATTGGGGATAATTACTGTGTGGTTGCGAATCCCAACACTGCCATCAGGGCGGCGGTAGCCCCAGAATTTCAGTTCACTCATGGCTTTTCTCCAAATCGCCCCTGCCGCGGCCACCATTTATATTGTGTACATGCACACATTCACCCTGGCTGATCTGGCCATTGGCGTAGCCGATTACCTGGCCGTACTTGATAATCGCCTCCCCATCGTCCACATTGCGCAAAGCCATCTTGAAGCCAAAAGGAATGGCTTCGCGGGCTTTGGCCATGAATTCCTTCCCCTCCACATTCCAGCCAACTTCCTCATTGGCGGCGATATCCTCAATCGCGTTGCCAATATTGTCTTGTGCGCTGATAACAATGATATTTTTCATCTCGTGGCAAACCGATCCTTTTTTGGCTGCAAGCTGAACAATTTAATTTCTGCGCCCTTTTTCCAAAGACATATTTAGCTGTGCAATCCTTATTCCAAGCACCCACTCACGGTGATTTCCTTGGCAACAATATGAAATTATGAACAATTTAGCGCAGGAAGCTTTTGTGCTTGCGCAGAAAAATAATTTAATTCTGCAATGACAATTTCAACTTGAAATGATATATTCGCCTGTCATATACTCGCTGGAAACTTGGCAAAGGCACACACTAGCCCTGTACGTCCAGCATCCGGCAATCCCAGGAGGCGGGAATTGGAGGAAAGGCATTGCGAAATTGGCGTGGTTGCGCCTGACCCCCTGCTCAAATCTCTTTTTGAAGAAGTGACTGCTGATGCAACTCAGCCCTTTGCGCTTGAAGAAGGTCTTGTGGAGGCAGGGGTTGCTGTTGCAAAAGATATGGTTGCCCGCGGTATTGGGGTAATCATCTCCCGCGGAGAAACTTTCAGGATGATCCGCGAGGCAAGACTGCCTTGTGTGCTTCTGCAAATTCCCATTTCAATCCATGATGTAATCTCGCTGATCAAAACAGCCTGCATAGCCAGCAGCGAAATTGGCGTGGTCGGCTTTAATGAAATATATCATACAGCCAACAGTATTGCGCCCTTCTTGCCTGTTTCCATGAAAATTTTCCGTTTGAACAAGGCCAGCGATATCCCCAAAGTCATGCTTGATATTCAGGCCAGCGGGCTCAAGGTCATTGCCGGCACGCCCTGCGTTGTGCGCAAATGCGTTGCAATGGGCCTGAACGGCTTTGCCCTGCAAACCAAAAAGACCACGGCGCTGGACATTCTGGAGGAAGCAGCCAAAATCGTAACTTTACGCAGGAACGAAAAAAAATATTTCCACGTTGACGAGCATATTTTCAGCCAGATCCTCGGTAGCGAAACCTTTTTTCTCGATTGTAACGGCAAACTCCTGGACAGTTCCGAGCGAAGCGCTGCAATCCCCACTCTTGATGCCAGGCTGATCTGGGCGGTGCAGAACGGCCTTCCCTATGAAGGAAAAATTTCGATCAGAGATAGTGATGTGCGCTGCAAACTGCACCCAATAGCCAACAATGGCGTTAACCGCGGGGCGCTGCTGGTTGTGGAGAGCAACCAGAGAGGTAGCAAGAGCAAGAAGGGCGAGGGAAAATTTCCGGCCCGGTACAGCTTTGAGAATATAATTCACAAAAGCGAATGTATGCGCGAATGTGTACGCCAGGCCAAGCTTTATGCAGCCAGTGACGCGGCAATCTGCATTCGCGGTGAGAGCGGCACAGGCAAGGAAATGCTGGCCCAGGCCGTCCATAATGCCTCCAGCCGGCACAGACAGCCGTTTATCGCCATAAACTGCGGCGCACTGCCCGAGCATCTCCTTGCCAGTGAACTCTTTGGCTACAGCAGGGGCGCTTTTACCGGGGCTCGCCAGCAAGGGCGCACTGGAATGCTTGAACTGGCCAATGGCGGAACTGTTTTTCTGGATGAAATCAACGAGGCGCCAGCAACATTCCAGGTTAACCTGCTGCGCTTTCTTGAGGAATTCCGCTTTTTCCGGCTTGGCGATGAAGAGCAGGTCTCTGTGGATGTGCGCGTAATCTGCGCCTCCAATGTCAATCTGGAAAATTGCGTGCGTGCCGGGACCTTTCGCAAAGACCTCTTTTACCGCATCCATGTTCTGCCTCTTTTTGTTCCGCCACTGCGTGAACGCAAGTCCTGTTTGCCCCTGCTTCTGGAATATTTCATCCTTTCGGCGGCAAAAATCTTGCCAGACGCCAGGCCCTATCTTGCCCCGGAAGCCCTCGAAATTCTTGCGGACTGGTGCTGGCCAGGCAATGTCCGCGAATTGCGCAATCTGGTGGAACGGATGGTTATTCTCTCTGAAGGGAAGATGATTGATGCCAGGCTTGCAAAGCTATGCCTTAGCCCGCTAAAGGCAATGGGGGCTTTTGAGGGAAGCCTGCACAGCCTTTCCAACGAACATATCCGGCGCACTTTGGAAGACTGCTCCGGCAACAAGGCGCGGGCCGCCAGAAAGCTTGGCATCAGCACCACAACCCTCTGGCGCAGACTCAATGACTTGAATGAAACAGGCTCAGGGCCTTAGCCTGTACTGTGGAGGAAATGTGGCGGCCATCCATAGTTCAGCTTTGCAGGATTATGCGCAATATAAAGCCTCGCGCTGAACTTTTTCTTACGGCTCTTGTCAGTTGAGCCGGGAACGGCTAAGGATAACGCAGATGATTTGGTTTCCGCGCTCAAGCGCACAAGGAGGGCTGATGCCAACCCCGATTCTACGCAAGGAAGAGCTTATCCCGGGCAAAACCAGCAAGCTGGTGCTGGACGCGCCTGGAATAGCGGTCAAGGCAAAACCAGGACATTTTATAATGTTGCGTTCAAGCCCCGCTGGAGAGCGTATTCCCCTGACCATTGCCGATACTGATCCCAAAAAGGGCACCATTACCATTGTCTATCTGGTGCTTGGCAAGTCAACCGCCCTGCTTGAGGAACTCAAGGAGGGCGAGAGCATCCTTGATGTCTGCGGGCCGCTGGGCAAAGCCACGCATATTGAAAAAAAAGGCATGGTTATCTGTGTTGGCGGAGGCACTGGCATTGCCGCCATGCACCATATCGCCAAGGGCCATTCACTGGCAGGCAATCATGTTGTGGGCATAATCGGGGCGCGCAGCCAGGATCTTCTGCTCTTTGAAAAAGAACTGGCCTCTTTTGTGGATGAACTGATTATCTGCACCGATGATGGCAGTTACGGACGCAAGGGCCTGGTCACTGAGCCTCTTGTTGAACGGCTGAAAACCGACAAGACGGTTAGCGAGGTAGTTGCGGTTGGGCCTGTGCCAATGATGGCCGCTGTTTCCGATGCAACCAGACCCTTTGAAATCCTGACCACGGTCAGCCTGAATCCAATCATGGTCGATGGCATTGGCATGTGCGGGGCCTGCCGCGTAAGCGTAGGCGGCCAGACCAAATTTGCCTGCGTTGACGGCCCGGAATTTAATGGGCACGAAGTGGATTTTCCCGAGCTACGCAGACGGCTTGCAGCTTTCCGCGAAGCGGAGGAGCTTTCTTTCAAGCGCTTTGAAAGCGCAGCCGAAAAGGAACATGCCCATGGAAACTAAACGCGAGAAAAAGGGGCTGGCCGATCGCGTTGCCATGCCTTGCCAGCCGGCAAAGGTGCGCGCGCATAATTTTGAAGAAGTAGCCCTTGGCTATAGCGGAAAGGAAGCAGCGCAAGAGGCTGCACGCTGCCTGCAATGCAAAAAACCGCGCTGTGTCAGCGGCTGCCCTGTGGAAGTGCCAATCCGCGATTTTATTGCCCAGCTTGACGCGGGCAACATTGAAGAAGCCTATAGGATAATCAAGAGTACCAACAGCCTTCCTGCTGTTTGTGGTCGCGTCTGCCCCCAGGAACACCAGTGTGAGGGCAAGTGCATCTTGAATGCCAAGGGACAGCCCATCGCCATTGGCCGCTTGGAGCGCTTTGTGGCCGACAGTCACCTTGCAGCCACAGAAAATGCACCTGATTCTGGTCATCCGGCCTGCGAAATTGCTGCTGACGCCAAAAAAGTTGCCTGTATTGGCTCAGGGCCAGCCTCCCTGACCTGTGCTGGCGTCTGCGCCCAGGCCGGGCTCAAAGTGGATGTCTTTGAGGCCCTGCATGAGGCCGGCGGGGTGCTGATATACGGCATTCCCTCCTTTCGCCTGCCCAAAACTGTGGTTGCAGCGGAAATTGGCGGCCTGAAAGAAGCCGGGGTAGATTTTCGGCTCAATCATGTTGGCGGCCGTACAGTGGATGTCAACGAACTGCTCAAGGAATATGCCGCAGTTTTCATCGGTGTGGGCGCGGGATTGCCAATCTTTCTTGGAGTTCCTGGTGAAAACCTCGTGGGCGTTTTTTCAGCCAACGAATATCTGACGCGGGTCAATCTTGGCCGTTCCTATGATTTCCCGGTGCAGGACACGCCATCTTTCCCAGGGCGCAAGGTAACTGTCTTCGGCGCAGGCAATGTGGCTATGGATGCGGCGCGCACTGCCATGCGCATGGGCGCGGAAAGCGTGCATATCGTTTACAGGCGCACACGCGCAGAGATGCCCGCCCGCGCCGAGGAAATAGAACACGCCGAGGAAGAAGGCGTGCAGTTTGCCCTGCTCTCAGCGCCTTTGTGCTTCAACGGCGATGAACAGATGCGCCTTAAATCTGTAACCTTGCAGAAAATGCGCCTTTGCGAGCCAGACGCCTCCGGGCGCTGCAAGCCGGAGCCAATTCCCGGGCAGGTTGTAGAGCAGCCCACAGATCTGGCCATTGTCGCCCTTGGTACGCGCTCCAACCCAATTTTGCTTGACGCCACCCCCGGTTTGAAGCTCAATGCCAAAGGCTATATTGAGGCCGATCCCGAAACCGGGGAAACAAGCATTGCCAATGTTTTTGCAGGGGGCGACATTGTAACCGGCGCGGCCACAGTAATCCTGGCCATGGGTGCCGGGCGGCGAGCCGGCAAAGAAATTGTGCGCAGGCTAAAAGGCTTGAATGATTAAGGCAGATCTGCACACCCATACCAGCCATTCCCATGGCGCAAATCTTCCGGCAGAGATTTACGCTGCCGCGCAAGCGCATGGTCTGGACTATATCGGTTTCAGCGAACATTCGCCAAGACCGCAGGGCTTTGACTATCGCAACGAATATCGCGAAAAGCTGAGCCGTGAGTTCCCGCGCTATCTTGACGAAGTGCGGGCATTGCGCGGAAGTTCTCAGAAAAATGCCAGCTATAAAGAAACCCGTGCGCTCCTTGGCCTGGAAATGGACTGGCTGGAGGGAGAGCTTGAGTTCACCGCAAGGCAAGCCCATGCGGAAGACTATGACTACCTGATTGGCAGCGTCCACTTTATCGGACACTGGGGCTTTGATGACGAAAGCAAAGCCTGGACAGATGCAGATCAGAATCAATGCGAGCAATGGTATAGAGCCTATTTCACGGCCTGGCGCGATATGCTTGCCTCCGGGCTTTTTCAGATTGCCGCCCATCCTGATCTGATCAAGATTTTTTCAGTGGAGCAATTTCATATCTGGCTGGTCAAGGACGAAAGCCAGGCGCAAATCCGCGCTTGTCTGCGCGTTTTGCGTGAAAAGGGGATGGCCCTTGAAGTCTCCTCGGCAGGCTTGCGAAAACCCTGCCGCGAGATCTACCCATGTCCAATGATCATGGCTCTGGCCGCCCAGGAGGGACTGGCAGTAAGCTTTGCCTCTGACGCCCACGTTGCTTCGGATGTGGCTTTTGGCTTTCCCAGGCTCTACACTTATGCAAGAACCTTCGGCTTTCAGGAACAGACGGTCTTTATTGGCGGCAAGCGCCTGGCGCTTGCCCTCTAGGCTTAAGGTCACGGCTTCATGGCCCATGAAGTTCTTGTCAGCCTGGAAAATATCAGCCTCTTTTTGCCTGGCGAACTTCCAAGGCGTCTGCTTTTTCAGGCATTAAACCTTAAGATCCATGCCCAGGAACACAGCGCCCTGATTGGCGCAAACGGCGCGGGCAAGTCCACCCTGCTCCGCCTCCTTGCAGGCGAAATCTGGCCCTGTGCCGGAAAAATTCTCTGGCGTGACGGGGCAGGCTATTCGGAATCCCCTATTGCCGGACGCGCGCTTACGGCACTTGTTGAACCGCAAATGCAGGAGCGTATCCAGTATCTTGCACCGGCAATCAATGTCGAAAATTTTTTAAGGCAAAACCTGGACGGGCAAAAATCTCCGGCAGAAAGAGCGGACTGCGAAAGCGATCTTGATCAGCTTTGCCGCCGTCTTAAGCTGAATCATCTGCTTTGCGCTCCGCTTGCTAGGCTTTCCCAGGGCCAGATGCGTATTCTGCTCCTGGCAAAAGCTTTATTGCGCAGGCCAGAACTGCTCCTGCTTGACGAATGTAGTGACGGGCTGGACAAAGATACGCGCAGGCGCTTTTTTGACCTGCTGGACGAAGTCAAAGAATCTTTAAGCATCATCATGGTCAGCCATCAAAGCCAGAATTTACCCTCCTGGTGTACGCAAACACTTTATCTTGAAATGGGCAGGCTGCGCATCTTTCCCACGCTTCAAGCCGCTAGGTGCAGCTACCCTTTATTCGGGTCAGATTCAGGGTTAACAATTCACAGCAAGGTATGCCCCTGCCAAGAAATCCAAAAAATCCGCCTGCGTCCAGCCCAGGGAAACCCGGAAACTGCCCGGGATTCGCAAACGCGGCCAGTTTTTGATTTGAAAAATGTTTCGGTTTATCGTGAACGCCAACTGATCTTAAAAAACCTGGAATGGCGTGTTTATCCAGGCGAAAACTGGCGCTTGTGCGGAGCCAACGGCTCAGGAAAATCCACGCTCCTGCGCCTGCTTGCTGGGGATGAATTCGCCGCTTGCGGCGGACATTTTGAACGTTTTCTGCCATCCCTTGGGCGCGAACCAGACTCCCTGGAAGAATTGCGTAAAAAAGTCCGCCTGATCTCTGACCTCGGGCAGGCCCTTTATGATTATCCCTTAAGCGCCCTTGAACTTTTGCTCAGCGGTCTTGATGGCACTGTGGGCCTTTACCGTGAATACAACAGCCATGAACGCGAGCGCTGCCTGGCCTGGCTGGAAAAATTTTTTCCTGATGATGATGTGCGGGTATTTGCCAATAGCTCCATAAGGCGCTTATCCAGCGGGCAGTTGCGCCGTCTTTTTCTGGCGCGCGCCCTTGTCAGTTGCCCCAGCACCAAGGAAAACGCACAATTTTTAAGCGAGGGGCCGGATGTTTTGCTCCTCGATGAAGCTTGCTCCGCACTGGACGCGGCAAGCAGGCGGTCTTATCTTGAACTGATTGAAACCCTGACAGATAGCTCTGGCGCAAAAGCCCTTGGCCTTATCCGCCCCGTGCAGATCATCTTTGTCAGCCACGAAAAAGACGATGCTCCCGCTTTCATCAGCAAGGCGGCAGTTCTGGAAAATGGCTTTTTGCGCCAAGAGCGCTGAATTTTGAGCGGGACTACTATATTCACGGAACTAATCCCATGTATGATCCCAAAGCCCCAAACGCGGCAGATTTTATTGATCAGCAGGAAATTCGCGCAACTCTGGCTTATGCCGAAAGCCAGGCCCAGGATGCTGGCGCGGTGCAAGCCATCCTGCAAAAAGCCAGTGAAGGCAAGGGCCTGAGCCACCGGGAGGCCGCAACCCTCCTGGCAACGCAAAATGAGGCGCATATTGCGGCCATTTACGATCTTGCCGAAGAACTCAAGCTCAGGTTTTATGGGCGGCGCATCGTTCTCTTTGCCCCGCTCTATCTTTCCAACCACTGCGTCAATTCCTGCGTCTATTGCCCCTACCACAGCCAGAACCGCCAGATGCCGCGCAAAAAGCTGAGCCAGGAGGAAATCGCCCGCGAGGTCATGGCCCTCCAAGATATGGGCCACAAACGCCTGGCCATTGAGGCTGGAGAGCATCCCAGGGAAAATCCCATAGACTATATTCTTGAATCCATTGCTACCATTTATGGCGTAAGCCACGGCAATGGCTCAATCCGCCGCGTAAATGTAAATATTGCCGCAACCACTGTTGATAACTACCGGCTTTTGCGCGAAGCGGGTATTGGAACCTACATTCTTTTTCAGGAGACCTATAACCCCGCCTGCTATGCCCTTCTGCATCCAAAAGGGCCAAAGCACGATTATGCCTGGCATACAGAGGCCATGGACAGGGCCATGCAGGGCGGCATTGATGATGTGGGCCTTGGCGTCCTCTTTGGCCTTGCGGACTATCGCGAAGAATTTGCAGCCCTTTTGCTGCATGCAGAGCATCTTGAGGCATACTTTGGTGTCGGCCCGCATACAATCAGCGTGCCGAGGATCAAACGCGCCGCCGACATAGACCCCGCAAGTTTCAGCAATGGCATAGATGATCAGACTTTTGCCAAGATCTGTGCCTGTATCCGCCTTGCTGTGCCCTATACTGGCATGATTATTTCCACACGCGAGAGCAAGGCTGTGCGCGAACAAGTGCTACGCCTGGGCGTTTCGCAAATCAGCGGAGGATCACGCACCAGCGTTGGCGGTTATTTTAAGCCGGAAGCAGAAGAAGATGATTCACGCCAATTTGAAGTCAGCGACCAGCGTAGCCTTGATCAAGTCATTCACTGGCTGATCGAACTTGGCTATATTCCGAGTTTTTGCACAGCCTGCTACCGCGAGGGCCGCACTGGCGACCGCTTCATGAGTCTTTGCAAGGGCGGCAAGATCCAGAATTGCTGCCAGCCAAATGCCCTCCTGACGCTCAAGGAATATCTTGAGGACTACGCAAGCCCTGAAAGCCGGGCACTTGGCGAGAGGCTGATCCAGACAGAGCTTGCGCAGATCCCAAGCGCCCACATTCGCGAGTTAGCCGCAAAACGCCTTGCCCAGATTGAGGCCGGCCAGCGCGATTTCCGCTTTTAACGCCAGCGGGCCATAAATTCAGCGGCGCTCCCCCCGGCGTCAAGGTGGCTTAACAGGGAGCTTCCAAAAACTGCCGCATCCGGGCGCAAATCAGGCGGCAAAATTTCCAGTTGTTCTGGCCTGGAAAGCCCAAAGCCCAGGGCCAGAGGGAGACTGAAAGCCTGCCTTGCGCGCCTGAGGGTTTCGGCTATCTGCGGGGCTATGCTTGCTCTTTCCCCGGTTATTCCAAGCACCGAGACCACATAGATGTAACCCTGGCTCTCCCTAGCATAAAGCTCCATGCGCCCGGCGCTTGTGTTTGGCCCAACCAGGGCAATCAAGGCAATGTTTTGGCTCGCCAGGGCTTCGCGCAGGCTTCTGGCTTCCTCAAAAGGCAAATCGGGAACAATCAGCCCCTGGATTCCAGCCTTTGCCAGTTCCAGAGCCAGGGCATCGTAAGCTTCCTTGATTTTCCCGCCAGGAGCAGCCTGCATGGCATACTGCAAAAAAGGGTTGAGATAGCCCATAAGCACAAGAGGCGCTTTGGGAAGTTTGCCCTCATTTTTCAAGCCGCGCAGGGCATTGAGAATCTTTTCAAGATTAACACCTGCGGCCAAAGCCCTGCGCGAAGCCTCTTCCACAGCAGGCCCGTCAGCCACAGGATCGGAGAAGGGAACGCCAATTTCGATTATGTCGGCGTCTGTGCGGTCCAAGTCCGAAAGCGCCTGCCAAAATTTTTGCCAGTTGGGGAAGCCGGCTGTAAGAAAGGGGATTACGGCATAAGGGCCATGCGCATTGCGGATTCTGGCTTCAAGCGGATGCATTGCAGTTCTCCTTCATGGTGATCGCCTTCGCGATAATGTCCATATCCTTGTCGCCTCTGCCGGACAGGTTGACAACCACATCACTTCCGGGGGCAAAAGCGCAAGCATGGCGCAAAACCCAGGCCAAGGCATGGGATGACTCCAGGGCAGGGAGAATACCCTCGCTAAGACACAGGCGCTTCAGGGCATCCAGGGCCTCGGCATCACAAATTATTCCGTATTGGGCGCGGCCGCTTTGGCAAAGCCAGGCATGCTCCGGCCCTACGCCGGGATAATCCAGGCCGGCAGAAATGGAGTGCGAAGGCTCAATCTGGCCATCCGCGCTTTGCAAGAGCATGGAATAACTTCCGTGAAGCACGCCAGGACTCCCAAGATTAAGCGGCGCGGAATTATAGCAGCCAGGCTCGCCGCTTCCGCCAGCCTCCACGCCAATAATTCTAACCGCCGAATCCTCAAGAAAAGGGTGAAACAGGCCAATGGCATTTGACCCGCCCCCCACGCAGGCCACTATGGCGTCGGGCAATTTTCCCTTGCGCTCCAGCATCTGGGCGCGAACTTCCTGGCCAATCACACTCTGGAACTCCCGCACAAGAAGTGGGAAGGGATGCGGCCCTGCCGCTGTGCCAAAGCAATAATGCGTACTCTCCTGGCTGGAAATCCAGGCCCGCAAGGCTTCATTGATCGCATCCTTGAGGGTTGCAGTGCCGCTTTTGACCGCATGAACCCTGGCTCCAAGCAGATCCATGCGGCGCACATTGGCTGACTGGCGCTCGACATCCTCTGCGCCCATAAAGATCACACATTCAAGGCCGAGGCGGGTGGCTGCGGCGGCTGTTGCCACACCATGCTGGCCTGCGCCGGTTTCTGCCACGAGGGCTTTTTTGCCCATTTTTTTTGCCAGGAGCGCCTGCCCAAGCGTATTGTTGATCTTGTGCGCCCCGGTATGCAGCAAATCCTCGCGCTTGAGCCAAAGGCTGAGGCCAAGCTCCGCTGAAAGACTCGGGCAAAAAGTCAGCGGCGTTTCCCTGCCCGCATAGTTGTGCAGAAGATCGCCCAGCTCAGCCTGAAAATCCTTGTCCGAAAGATACCTGCTCATGGCGTCTTCCAGTTCCAGGAGCGGCGGCATGAGAAGCTCAGGCACGAACTGGCCGCCAAATTCACCGTAATAAGCTTTCATTGCAAGTCGTCCTTATCATTCAGTTTTTATTGCCAATGCAGCCGAATCTTCATAATAACCGCGGGCGCTTGCCAGCGCGGCGCAAAGCAGGGTTGCATCCTTGCATCCAGGGCTTTGTTCCACGCCGGAATTAAAATCCAGGCCATTGGGCCTGACTGCTGCGAGAGCTTTTTGCACTGTTTCAGGGCCAAGCCCCCCAGCCAGAATCCAGGGCCTCGGCCAGTCAACTTCTCTCAGACTGGCCCAGTCCAGCGCACGGCTATGACCGCCGCCAAATTTCCCGGCATCAAGTAAAAAGGCTGTGCAGAATGGCGCCCAGAGCTTAATATCCGCCACAAAATCGGCCTTGCTGGCATAGCTTTCCGGCCAAAGTACGCGAATCACACGCTCATGGTTTAACTCCGCCGCACAATCCAGAGCCTGGGCGCCATGCAGCTGCGCCAGATTAAGCCTGGCCTCGGCCATAATTTTTTTTATCTCGCTGGCTTGCTGACCCACAAAAACACCTACGCGCAGCATCCCGTGGCTATGCAGCTCTGCCGCCTGGGCAGGCAGGATGGAGCGCGGACTTTTAGCGTGGAAAATAAAGCCGCAAAGCTGCACTCCAAGGCTGGCCGCAAGATCAAGATCTTCCTGACGGCGCAGACCGCAAAGCTTGAACAACGCTTTGCCCTGCCCAAAGTACGCGCTCAGCATGAGATGGCCTCATTTCTAAGCGCGGCCAGGGCTGCGCCTGGGCTTTCCGCGCTCATCAGGGAAGTGCCAATAAGCGCCGCAGCAAAACCTGCCTCCCTCAAGGCGCGAAGCTCGCCTGCACGGCTTATCCCGCTTGCGGCAATCCAGGTTTCGCCTGCCTTTGGGGGATGCCTGGCAACGAGGCTGAGAGATTTTTGCAGATCCACCTTAAAGCTTGCGAGATCGCGGGCATTCACCTGAATCAGAGTTGCGCCGCTTTGCCGGGCAAGCTCTAGGTCATGGGCGTCAAAAACCTCGACAACTGCCTCAAGTCCATAGCTCTCGGCTTGTTCGCGCAAGGAGCGAAGCTTTTCCGCATCGGGCGTAAGCCTGACAATGAGCAATATGGCCGAGGCGGGATAAGCCGCGCTCTCAACTACCTGCAAGGGATGAAAAATAAAGTCCTTGCGCAAAAGCGGGAGATGCGTGACCTTGGAAGCCCTGGCAAGATAGGCAAGATCTCCCTGAAAATGCCTTCCTTCGGTGAGCATGGAAAGTGCTGTTGCGCCAGCCGAGGCATAGGCCCAGGCAACATCCTCCACTTCGAGATCGCTACGGATCAGGCCACGCGAGGGCGAGGCGCGTTTATATTCGGCAATCAAGGCAGGTACTGCGCCATAAGCGCTGTTCAGAGCATGGCTCAGGGAGGGGCGTTTGATCTCAAGCCTCTTGGGCAGGGCGTCTTTTTGCTCAAGGCGCTCAAGCCGGGCGATTTCCTGCTCCTTGGCTTTGATGAAAGCTTCAAGCGGCATTAAGAACCCTCCGTCCCACACCAGAGGCCACAGCTTCGCGCCCCCTGGCCATGCACAGATCCAGCGGGGCATTTTCATCAAGCAGGTAAAGGGCAAGGCCAACATTGAGCGCAAGCATTTCGCGCATGGGCTTTGGCCCGCGCCCTGCCAGAAGCTCTCTCAGCACGGCGATAGCCTCCTCCTTGCTTGCCACTGCCAGATCTTCCACCGTGCAGGGTTCAAAGCCAAAATCAGCCGGATCAAGCGCAAGCTCAAAAGCCTTGCCGGAATGGATCAGCATGGCTTTGGCCGGGCCAAGAGGCGTAAGCTCGTCAAAGCCGCCAGCGCCACATACAACCGCCCCGCGGTAAAGCGGCGACTGCAAAAGAGTTTCGGCAACCAGGGGCACAAGCTCAGGACGCGCGACGCCCATGAACAGATGGCTTGGCGTGGCCGGATTGATCATCGGGCCGAGGATATTAAAGAGCGTGCGCAAGCCAAGCTCGCGGCGCAATGGGCCGATATTCTTGAAAGCAGGATGAAAATGGGGCGCAAAAAGGAAGGCAAAATTGCGGTTTGCCAGCATCCTGGCTACCTGCGCTGGATTTTCATCCAAGGTAATGCCAAGCCCCTCCAGGGCGTCGGCGCTGCCGCACTTGGAGGAGACAGCCCTATTGCCATGCTTGACAACCTTGTAGCCCAGGCCAGCCAGAATCAGCGAAGTTGCCGTGGAACAGTTGAAAGAATTGCGCCCGTCTCCCCCTGTGCCAACCACATCAATACATGTTCCTGAAATGCCGTCCACCCGCACTGCCCGTGCCAGGGCCGCCCGCGTGGCATGGGCAAGCTCCAAAGCGCTCTCGCCCTTCATCCGAAGGCCCATCAAAAAAGCGCCGGCCTGGGCTGGACTTAATGCGCCATCCATAAGCTCAGCAAAGCCCGATGCCGCCATCTCCGCGCTGAGGTCTTCACGCTTGGCAAGTTTTTCGAGAGTCTTGCCAATGGATACCTTGTCCTTGCGGTTCTGCTCAAGGCTTTGGGGGAAATTGGCCAAAAGGCGCATGCCATCGGGCGTAAGTACCGATTCGGGGTGAAACTGCACGCCGACCCAGGGCTGATCCTTGTAGCTCAAGGCCATAAGTTCTCCCTCCGGGCCGCGCGCCGTAACATTAAAGCGGGCGGCCGCCTGATCTTCCGGCTCGCGCACGATCAGGGAATGATAACGGCCCACGCGCAAGGGATTGGGCAGCGAGTTAAAAATGCCCTTGCCATCATGGACAAGCTCCGAATCCTTGCCGTGCATGATTTTTGGCGCAATGGCCACTTGCGCCCCTGCATGAAGGCCAAGAAGCTGATGCCCAAGACAGACCCCAAGCAGCGGGACAGGACGATTGCGGCTTTCAAGGCGCTTTAGAAACTCAAGGCAGAGGCCGGCTTTGGCGGGATGGCCAGGGCCTGGCGAAATGCAGACCTCATGCAAATCTTCAGAAAGCGCAAGATCGAGAATCGCAGGATCATCATTGCGCATGACTTGCGGCCTGTGCCCCAAACTTTGAAATGCCTGGACAAGATTGTAGGTAAAAGAATCATAATTATCGATCAAGAGAAACATGTTCGCTATCCTCCAAGACCTGGCGCATAATCGCGCTCTTATTGCAGACTTCCTTCCATTCCAGATTGGGATCAGAGTCATGGACGATTCCGCCGCCGGCCTGCCAGTACAGCCGCCCGGCCTTTAGCCACATGCTTCGGATGGTAATGCCCATATCCAGATCAACGCGCCCCTTGTCCAGGCCAATCCAGCCGATGCAGCCGGCATAAGGGCCGCGATCCAGGCCCTCAAGCTCGCGAATGATCTCCATTGCCCTGATTTTTGGCGCGCCAGAAACTGTACCCGCCGGAAATGTTGCGGCCAGCACGTCCAGCGCATCCAGCGGCCTTTCCGGGTCATTGTCCAGTTGCGCTCCAATCCGGCTTGTGAGGTGCATGACGTGCGAGAAGCGCTCCACTTCCATAAAGCGCTCAAGCTTCACGCTACCAGGCTTGGCAACGCGCCCAAGATCGTTGCGCCCAAGATCTACCAGCATGACATGCTCGGCGCGTTCTTTGGGATCCTGGCTCAATTCTGCTGCCAGGGCGGCATCTTCGGCATCATCCCTGCCCCTGCGCCTGGTGCCGGCAATGGGCGCAAGCTCAAGACGTCCCGCGCTGCAGCGCACCATCAGCTCCGGGGAAGATCCAAAAAGCGTAATCTCTGGAAAGCGCATGAAAAACATATAAGGAGAAGCATTATCGCGGCGCATGCGCCGGTAGAGCATGAAGGGATCTCCATCAAACGGCAGGGAAAAGCGCACGGAAGGCACTACCTGAATGGCCTCGCCATGGCGCAGCAGGTCACGGATTTTGCAAACTGTTTCCCTGTAGTCTTTGCCCAGGGCTTCCGATTCGGCAGGCAATGCGCCGTTGCCAGAATGACTTATGTTTTCCTGAACCTGACTTGAGCTGTGCGCGCCATGCACAAGCCTGTGTTCTCCAAGGCTGATCTGGCAAAGGCGCTTGTAAACATGGTCGAAAAGAAGCACTGTTCCAGGCAGGGCCAACTGACACTGCGCCTCATTAAGCGGCATGACAGACTTCAATTTGGGATTGAACAGAACTGCCATGCCAAAGCCAAGCCAGCCGTATAGAGCGCGGGTAATGGGCGGAAGCTGCGGCATATTTTCCGGCGGCAAAATTTCAATTGCGGCCATAAGCTTGCGCAAGCCTTCAACAAAGGGTTCACCAGCATAAACCGCCAATGGCTTGAGGCGTTCATCACGAATATCCAGTTCAAGCAAGCCAGCGCGGCAATAAATATAAAGCGCCATGTCTGCGGCAAGCACACTGTATCTGCCCCAGCGGCCATCAACTTCAGCGCTTTCAAGAAGGATGCCCTCGCTTTTGTCGGCCACGCCCAGAAAAAGGCTTATGGGCGTCTCCATGTCTGCGGGCAGCCAGCGCGCCCTTTGTTCAAGCCTGATCCCATTCTGACTCATCCTGTCCTCCAGCGTAAAAAGAGCCTTTTTAGGCATAAAAAAACGCCGCCTCGGGGGAGACGGCGCTCGAAAAAGCTTTAGCCTTGACAATGCTATGCCCGCACGCTCCCCCCAAGCGAAAATTCGCGCCACCACCAGCTACAGAAGCTGACATTCAGGGATAGAACGGGACTATTACGCATAATTTTGCTGTGTTTCAAATTCTTGTCTGCACTTTTATAATGCCTGAATTTATCTTTCGTCAAGATTTTTTGCCCAGCGTACTAAGTTTTGCCAAGTCTTCAGGATAATTACAATTATATAAGTTTTTCGCTTCATGCGCCTCAAGTTTGTGAATCAGCAGGCGCTCTTTGGGGAAGATCCGCCAGAGCGCCCGCTCACCCCCTGCAAGGGCTTTGGCAAGCAGGGGGGCACATTCAATGGAATACACAGCTGCAAGCATTTCCAAATCACGCCCTCTGTTTTGCGGATAAGGCCCATCATTGAAGCGGGAATAGAGGCTGATTAACGGCTTTTGCGGCTTTTCTGGGGCGGCAAACCAAGCTTGAACCAGCCTTTCAAGAAGAACAGGCTCAAGCAGGGGAAGATCGCAGGCCAGAACCAGGAGTGCAGGGAGATTTTGCGCCTTTGCCGCCTCAAGCCCTGCCAGAATTCCAGCTCCCGGCCCAGAGTTGGGCAAAGCATCAAAAAGCTGCGGAAAATTGGAGCGTGGCCGTTCACTGCCTGTGGCTACCCAAGCCTGGCAAGCCAGGGCTGCAACCAAGGCATAGCTATGTTCAAGGAAGTTTTGCGGTCTCTGCTGAACAAGGGCGGAACTTTCATTTTCTGAATCGCTGTCCATTGCGGGAAGCGGCAAAAGGGCCTTGTCCCTGCCCATGCGCCGCGACTGGCCGCCCGCAAGAACAATTCCTGCCAAGGGCCAGAGGCTCATGGCACACTCAAAATAGCGGCAAATGGGCTGAAATGGGCCAAAACCCTGTCGCCAACGGCCAGCCCCAGGGCGGGACGCGGCATCGGACAGCCTGGCGCACAAAGCGCACAAAGCCTTTGGCCGCCTGGCAGCCGGAGCAGAAGCTCGCTGGCTTCGTCATCGCTGCGGATTTCATCCAGCCTTGCTTCCAGGCTGTTTATAGCCTTCTCCCTGACATCCAATGGCGAGACATGAATGAAAGGCGCCTTGACTAGGGCGCTGGCATTAACTCCCTTGGCAAGGCCAAGACGCTGGACACTGTCTTGGGTGAGGCTGACTTCAATCATGCAGCCACCGCCGCAATCAAGAAAAATATCCGCCAGAATCCCCCGGTGCTGAACCTTGCTGATTACTCCCCGAAAGACGTTGCGCGCCGAGCTTCGCAGGACATCATGGCGCTGGATGCGTGCGCGCAAAAGGCGCTGCGCCGCCTCCTGGCTGAACTGGGCGTGGCCAGCACGCCTGCTCTGGGCGCGGCCCAAAAAGCTGTCCACAAGAGCCGGGTGCAGGCCAAGGCCCTCCAGCTCACGCGCACGCTCCCGCCTTAAAACCCTGCCTGACAACATCCCTAGGGGCAAGCCCAGGGCAGAGGCGCACCTGGCAAAGCTGCGGCGCACCTGGCTTGGCTCACAGTCCAGAAAATTCTCAGCATGACAAGCCAGCTCCGGGAAAATTTTGCCAAGCTTGTGGTTTACATCCTGTGGCAGTGCCAGATCCCTGTCTGCGATGCGCAAAATCCCCCTTTCTGGATCAAAATCAGCAGCCTTCAGGCTTGCGATCTCACAGAGATGCATGGCCGCATGGCGCATGAGCAAAAAAATAGCCTGGATTTTAAGGCGCGACTTTCTTTGCCGCGTATTCGCCGCTTCAGAAACCCTGGCGCCAAGCCAGGCTTCAGCGCGATTAAAGGCATCTGCTGGCGGAATCGGGCTTGCGGAACTCGGCCCCAAGTTGGCAATGCCATGCTTTGAATCATTGCGCATGGACATGCTCCACCTGCCTGGATTTTTTCTGCGCCATCTTTCCCCCGTATTTCTCCGAAATAAGGCATAGCACGCAAGCATTATCCATGCAAAGCCGGATGCGGGCAAGAATGTCTCGCTAAAGCGATTAAGCGTGACAAGCTTGCGCGGCTCAAAAAGTAATTTACAATGTGCAAAATCATGCTTTGCCACAAAGCTGAAATTCAATTCTGGAGGAAAATGCATGCGCCGCGGGATAAAAGTTCTGCTCACCCTTACATTGGGGCTGACCCTGGGAGGATTTATGAACGGAGTCCAGAATCTTGCACAGGCTGCTGAAATGAATGTTTCTGCTGCCGCCAGCCTGAGCAATGCCTTTAACGAATTGAAAGAAATTTTTGCAAAGAAAAACCCCGGCTTGAAAGTCAATGCCAACTACGCAGCATCCAATCCGCTTTTGCGCCAGATTATCGAAGGCGCCCCGGTTGATGTCTTTGCCTCGGCAGACCAGGGGACAATGGACAAGGCTGCCGAAGCCAAGATGATTCGCCCCGAAAGCCGTAAGAATTTTGCAGCCAATGATCTTGTGCTAATCGTGCCCAAGGGCGCGGCCAAGCCCAAGGCACTTGCGGATCTGAGCAAGATGTCGCGCATAGCCATTGGCAATCCCGCCTCTGTGCCTGCCGGGCGCTATTCCAAGGCCGCCCTTGAGAGCGCCGGACTCTGGGACAAACTTGCAGACAAATACATCATGGGCGCCAGCGTGCGCCAGGTGCTTGATTATGTAGCGCGTGGCGAAGTTGATGCCGGCATGGTCTATGCCACCGATGCCAAACAGCTTGGCGACAAGGTTGATATTGTCCTTGTGCTTGGCGGCCATGAGCCGGTGACTTACCCGGCGGCAGTTGTGGTCAGCGGCGCTAATCCCAAAGCCGGACAGGCATTCGTGGACTTCCTGCTTACGCCAGAAGCCCAGGCAGTGCTTGCCAAATACGGCTTCAGCAAGCCGTAGCAAATTCTGGCGGCTGAAAACTTGGGGACTTTCTGATGGACGATTTTGCGCTGATTGCAAGCCCGCTCTGGATTTCGCTCAAGGTTGCCACCCTTGCCACTGTGACATCACTTATCCTCGGCACAGTGGCGGCCTGGCGGCTTGCGCGAAAACGTGGGCCTCTGCCAGCGCTGCTGGACTCCATCTGCTCTCTGCCTCTGGTTCTGCCGCCAACAGTTCTGGGTTACTACCTGATCCTGATCATCGGACGCCGGGGGCTGATCGGCCCCTGGCTCCGCGATATGGGCATTAACCTGATCTTTTCCTGGCAAGGCGCGGTTGTAGCCGCAAGCGTTGTCATTTTTCCGCTGATCTATAAATCTGCCCGCGCAGCCCTTGAACAGGTGGATAACAAGCTTGAAGATGCCGCACGCAGTCTGGGGGCACCAGAATGGCGCGTCTTTTTGAGCGTATCCCTGCCATTGGCCTGGAAAGGCATTTTTGCCGGAACAATGCTCGCTTTCGCCAGAGGCATGGGCGAATTTGGCGCCACCTTGATGATCGCCGGAAATATCCCTGGCAAGACGCAAACCCTGGCCCTGGCAATCTATTCCGCATTTCAGGCCGGCGATGAATCCGATGCCCTGATGCTTGTGCTGGTAAGCTCGGTTTTCTGCGTAATTTTGCTTGCAGGCGCGGAATTGCTGATGCGGCGGAGGCGCTGAGATGCTTTCACTTTGCCTTAAAAAAAGTTTTGCGCGCCCAGGCCAGCCTTTTACGCTGAACGCAAGCTTCTCTGTGCCTGCTGAACTTGGGCGGGCGGTGCTTTTTGGCCCATCAGGATCAGGCAAGACCTTAAGCATGCAGTGCCTTGCTGGGCTTGCCCGCCCGGATTCAGGGCATATTGAGCTTTGCGGCCAGACCCTGTTTGATTCAGCAGCTAAAATCAACCTGCCGCCACAGGGGCGTCGCCTTGGCTATATGCCCCAGGATTACGCCCTTTTTCCCCATTTAACCCTGCTCCAGAACGTTGCCTATCCGCGCAGCGGCCCGCTTGGGCGGCTGATCAAGCCCGAAGAGCGAGAGCGGGCGCTTGCCCAGCTTGAACGCCTGGAACTTGCCGGCCTTGCGGGGCGCTATCCATCTGAACTCTCCGGGGGGCAGAAGCAGCGTGCTGCCCTGGCCAGGGCGCTGAACGCCGAACCAGCCTGCCTTTTGCTGGACGAGCCTTTTTCCGCTCTTGATCCCCTTTTGCGCGTGCGTTTGCGCAGTGAACTGAAAGAACTGCTGGACAGCCTTGATCTGCCAGCCCTGATCATCAGCCATGACCCGGAGGATGTGGATACATTTGCCGGAGCATTGATCCTCTATGCCCGTGGGCGAGCCTTGCCAGTGGCGGATTATGCCGCAAAGAGGGCGCACTTTGCCAATGCTTCCGATTGCCTGATCACTCTTTCAACGGAATGGGAGGCCCAGGGCTGGCCCGCAGAAGGGGCTTGCAGGCAAAACTGAGCTGCGCTAAAGCTCCCCCATGACGAATTTGCAAAACAAGGCTTCCGAAAAGCCTGCGAACGCGGAAGAACAGGCAGCTTTTGGGCAGAAAGACTTTTCAGCGCCCCTTTGCCTTGAAAAGCCCGCTCCAGCCTTAGATGTTGCGATCAATTTTACGCGCCCGGGGGCGCAAGAGCTTTATCTCGAGCTTGGAGGCAAGCCCTTTCCTCTTGCAGCCACGCCTTTTTCAGCAGGCATGGACTTGCGCGCCTGTCTTGAAAAAGTACCCATCAGCATCGGCCCAGGGGAGCGCCTGGCAGTTGGCTGCGGCTTTGGCATCCAGATTAAAAGCCCAGGCTGGGCGGCCTTTGTCTATTCCCGTAGCGGCCTTGGTGCCCGCGAAGGTCTGGTTGTGGCTCAGGGCGTAGGCTTGATTGATCCCGACTATACGGGAGAAATCCTGATTTATCTCCTGAACACTTCTAAGCATGAGCGCCCTTTAAGCCTTGGCGAAAGAGTTGCGCAACTGGTTTTCCAGCCTTTTGCAAGGCCAGTCTGGCAAGAAGTGCAGTCATTTTGCCCCACTGAGCGCGGCACAGGCGCGTTTGGGCACAGCGGCATCTGAGAGGAGAAACCCATGAGTTCCACATTGGCAAAAATCCGCATGGAGGAGGAAGAACTCCTCTGCCGTACATACAGCCGCTATCCCCTGGATATAGTCCGGGGCCAGAACGCGAGACTTTGGGACAGCGCCGGGCGCGAATATGTGGATTTGCTTGCAGGCATTGCGGTTGCAGGGCTTGGGCATTGCAACCCGGAGCTAAATGCCTCGCTCTTCGGACAGGCAGAAACGCTCTGGCATGTAAGCAACCTTTTTTATCAGCAGCCACAGCTTGATCTGGCACAGCGCCTGCTTTCAACCTGCAAAGCTGGCAAGGCTTTTTTTTGCAATTCAGGCGCAGAAGCCAACGAAGCCTGCATCAAGCTTGCACGCCGTTATATGCGCAAGGTTCGCGGCTGCGACGCCTACGAGATAATCAGCCTCGGCGATTGTTTTCACGGCAGGACTATGGGTGCGTTAACAGCTACAGGGCGCGATGCCCTTTGCGATGGCTTCCATCCCCTGCCCAGAGGATTCAGGCAGATTCCGGCTGAAGACCTCGATGCGCTCAAGGGGGCAATCTCCCCTGCAACCGCGGCGGTAATCCTCGAATGTATTCAGGGCGAAGCCGGTGTGCGCCCCTTGTCAGCCGAATATCTGCGCCAGGTTCAGAAGCTTTGCCGCGAGCGCGACATCTTGCTGATCTGCGATGAAGTGCAGTGCGGGCTGGGGCGAAGCGGCAAATTCTGGGCCTTTGAACACGCTGGCCTTGAGCCGGATATGATCAGCACAGCAAAAGCCCTGGCTAACGGCCTGCCCATGGGCGCAATGCTGACCAGTGACGAAGTGGCCAGGGGCTTTGAGCCTGGAAGCCATGCAACAACTTTTGGCGGTGGCGCCCTGTGCAGTGCTGTGGCCTCCAAGGTGATCGAAATCCTTGTTCGGGACAATATTCCGGCCCGCGCCGAACGCCTCGGCACAGAACTGCTATTGAGGCTTAAAAAACTGGCGGCGGAGTTTCCGCAAAAAATCCGTGAAGTTCGCGGCCAGGGGCTAATGATCGGCATTGAGCTTCACAATGCGCAGGCTGAATACCCGAAAAAAATCTGGGAAGCGCTGCTTCGCGCAGGATTTATTTGCAACCTGAGCCACGCAACAACCCTGCGCCTCCTCCCGCCCCTGACCATTGCAGAGGATGACCTCTGGAACTTCAGCAAGGCTTTCAGGCAAATTCTCTGTGCGGAGTAAGATGCGCAACTCAATATTTTTCAGGAAGGGAATGGGGCGGAAGCACAGTTTCAGGATAAGGCTCAAGCTTTTCGCGCAATTCGCGCAATAAGGGCCTTAGTTCGGCTAGCGTGCGGGATATTTTGTCCAGTTCTTCCTGTTGCGCCTTAACTGCGCTATCCAGGGCATTGAGCCGCTGTTCCTGAAAATAGCAGTCCTCCTCAAGCCGCGCGAGGCGCTTTTCTTGCTCAGCGTATTCTTTCATTGCAGTTTTGGCCTGTTAAATTTATTCCCCTCTGCAAAGCTTGCTGACATTAGGTATTCCCTCTGGCAAAACCAAAAGGGTCATGACTAGCAGAGAGGCTGTTGTCTGAACATTTTGAGAACGAGTTTGTAAATGTCATCTTCCCGATGATTAAATCGAAGTTTGCCCTCTTTCAAGGGGAAGAAAAACGTATGATTATGTGTGGAGAGTTTCATCTTAATAATGAAAAAAGTTCTATGATATTGCCATTCACGCAAAACCGCTGAAACAGCGCGATGGAGGAAATAACCATTTCAACTCATTGCAGTCCGGCTAACGTCAAATAGAAAAGTCCAAAATCTCAATGAGCTATGATATAAACATCTTGCAAAAATCCATACCGCACAAGGAGATTTTGGACGCGAACCACAATAATGGAGTAGCCCCCATTTAGGGCGGACAATCTTCCAGTAGCGGAGGAGGTGCTGGAACTATGGCTGGAACTAGTGCTAAAACAAGTCCAATTTGTAATCCCCTCATTTTTAGTAGCGCACAGGGGTACAGCCTAAGCCGCTAAAGGTTTCTTCCAGGTTGGAGCTATTCCACCGATTGCCATCTTAGATCGTTCATTATTATATGTCCTGAGCCAACGCGTAGCAATCTCCTGGATTTCTTCTATTGATACAAATAGATACAGATTCAACCAGCCATACCTGACTGTTCAGTTATAGCGTTCTGCATAGCCATTTTGTTGAGGTCTGCCTGGCCGGATATACTGGATACGTATATCTCGTCTTTTTGCCCAGGCTTGCATGATGCCGCTAATATATTCAGGGTCATTGTCACATCTTATTTCTTGTGGCTTGCCTCTCCATTCGAT
>QLIP01000862.1_pt1 | contig 43769 bp, 35 predicted proteins | sample 1769771 | NCBI WGS metagenome assembly QLIP01 (sample SAMN09428762, study PRJNA476227) | Gut metagenome, whole genome shotgun sequencing project. | isolation source: cecum | host: Rhizomys sinensis | place: China: Jinsha town of Minqing, Fujian Province | collected 2013-09-23 | reverse complement strand
AAGTGCTGAAAAAGTCAGATTTCGGCATCATTTTAGTTCTGAGAGGACGACTTTTAAGTGGACTCAAATAGGTAATTAGTTCTTGTACCGGGGATTAGAGTTCCGGGATGGGGAGGTCGCGGAGCAGGATTGTTGAGGAGTTGGTGTAGGCGGCCTTGCGGAGGGGGGTGATGACGGCTATGAGTTCGCTGTAGGTGAGGTCAAAGTCCGGCATCGCCATATTGTTCCCCGTGGCGTCGATGACACGGAAGTAGTCACCAACGGAAAACTGCTCAATCTGCATGGCGGGAGAGACACCAAATTCATCTTCATTCAGCTTTACAAAGTAGACAAGTTTTGCTTTTTCCAATTTGCAGACAATGTCGTTGACCAGCCGCACCGGTATTTTGTAGCGGGTGGCAAGCTGTACCTCGGTCAGCGGCTTCTTCCCTGCCGAAAAGCGCTTGGCAATTACGGCGGCAATAACAAGTGCTGCATTGTGCCAGGCATTGTCGGAGATGATGTCGCTGTTCCCCATATAGCTGAAGGTGAATACATTCTGCAGTGAGTAGGTAAGCACGCACCCCGACAGGAGTACCATCCAGGACAGCTGCAACCAGATAAGGAGGAGGGGGAGGAACGCAAACGAACCGTAGATGGCATTATATTTCGATACGTAGATCTGTCCGTTGACAAACAGAAGCTGAATAACCTGGAAGGCGATGGCGCAAATAGCCCCCGCTATGGCTGCATAGCGAAATTTGACCCCGACATTGGGTATCAGTTTGAATGACAGAGAGAACGCCAGCCAGGATAGGAACAGTGGTGCCATTTCGAGCACCCGGTTCAACAGAGGTGTAACGTAGGGGAGGTTGATATTATCCTGAATTACTGTAGACATGAAGATGGACAGACCCGACTGGCAAATCATAAGGATAGGAATCATCATGCAGATGGCTATATAGTCCGAAATCTTGCGGTATAGCGAACGGGTCTCCTTGACATACCATATGGAGTTGAAGGCATCCTCAATCGACGATAGTAGCGAAACAAGGGTCCAGAGCAGAACAATGATGCCGACCCCTACGAATACCCCCGACGTGGCGGAACTCAGGTATGAATCGACAAATGTGAGTGCGGTGGAGATAGCTTTTTCCTGTGCCGGGAAGAGGCGGAACAGCTCCTCCTGCATCGACTTCTGAAGACCGAATCCACGCCCTATGGCCACAAGGAGCGCAATCATGGGGACGAGTGCGAGTACGGTAGAGTAGGTGAGAGCCATCGACTTTATCTGGAGTCCACGGTTCAGAAAGGAGCTGACAGTTAAGTTTATAGTCTTGATGATGCGTACACCGAGTATGGGTCGGCGGTCGCTCCATACCCCCGAGATGCAGTATCTTACAAACGCCGCGATGTGTATCTGCAAAGCTTCGCAAAACCTGGCAAACTTCTTAATCGGGGTCAATCCTTTATTTAAAGAGTCGAGTGGTTTCATATCAGACAATATATTGAGTCGGAGTCTCAGCCTATTGGTAGCTCCTTATATATACTAACAAAAAAAGCCAACCATATATAAATATGGCCGGCTTTAGTAAGGGCAGAAATGATGTAAGCCGGGTTATGTGCCGGCACCGAGGTGCCGGTGTCTGTCATTTATCTAAGCGCTGCAATCACTTGCAGGCTTTAGCAGCCTACCCCCCGACAATGGACGAGCAATCCTTAGCTGCCGGTATATTTGGCCTTGCAACCCGCGGGATGTGCGGCCTCCGACGTTGCCGCCGGAGCCGGTGGGCTCTTACCCCACCTTTTCACCCTTACCCTCTCCCGGGGGAGGGGGCGGTTATTTTCTGTCACACTCGCCTCGACGTCGCCGCCGACTTTCCGTTAGGAAGCGCGGTGCTCTGTGTTGCCCGGACTTTCCTCTTGGCGTCTTTCAGCCAAGCGACAGACCACACTTCTGCAACTTATAAAACGCCCTGCACATATAATTATTACATGCATTGCGAAAAAAAGTGATAAATCCGCAGATTTTTATCTTATTCAATCCCCGAGGATATCAATTACCGATGTTATTCGCACTCTCCGGACCGGTTATGATGTCGGAGAGAATGGCGCAGATACGCTCCAACGGCAGTTTGGACGAGTCGAAGCAAAGGTCGTAGTTGTCGGCGCGACCCCAGGTGCGGTTGGTATAGTAATTATAATAGCATTCCCGCTGGTGGTCTTTTTTATGGAGTAGATTGCGGGCTTCGTCCATGTCGCTTACCTCACCGCGGTTAAGAATGTTGTTGAGGCGCACCTGCTCGGGGGCATGGATAAAGATGCTGATAAGTCGCGGGTGATGACGCAGAATGTAGTCGGCAGTTCTCCCCACAATGATGCAGCTACCCTTGATGGCGAGTGCCTCGATTACCTGCGACTGCAATTTGTAGATATTTTCGTCGGTGAGGCTATAGGGGGAGTAGGACCCAGATTCGGAGCCATAGCAAAACGAAAGAAGAGAACGGAGCGCCGAGGGGCGTTTTTCGTCGGTGCGGGTAAATATTTCGGGGTTGAGTCCGCGCGATTTAGCAGCCTCGGCCAGCAGCTCCTTGTCGTAATATGGAATGTTGAGAGAATCGGCCAGCAGTCTACCAAGTTTTCTGCCACCGGCACCATATTGGCGACCGATAACAATAGTAAAATTCTCCATAGCTTTTTATTTTTGTTAGATGAGTGGCAAATATAATTAAAATTATTCGTATATTTGTGGTTCCTAACTTTAAGCGCTCTATTTTTGTTTAAAAATATGCCGAAAAATATGGTTAAAAGAGCGCATAAACGATTTTCATTATGAGTGAAGAGAAAAATGCGAATCCCGAGATGGAAGGGATGAAGATTTATGAGACAATAGTCGACAGTGTCGGCGCAGATGATACCCGCATGGGGGAATTGATAGCGGAGCTGTCCAAGGTAGACATTTCCGGACAGTTTTTATGCAGCACAGCCCGTTATCTGGCAGCCGTGGACCGTGAGCGGTTTGGCAGCTGGATAGCCCCCTTGGTGGAAAGTGCCATTGAGAAGGATCGAGACCGGAGGTATATCGGGTCGCTGCTCGAGGCACTGTGGGGAGACGACTATATGTCGCGTGTCGATGAGTTGTCGACGTCGGACGATAACTTCCGTCGTATCTACAAACGCATTTATCTTAAATAACGGATATGATGAAAAGAATTATTACAAGCATATTAATAGTATTGACTATGGCGATAGCGTCTAACGCCGCTTCTCCGCTCCCTGCCGGACCAGTGGTTGATATCAAAACATCTTTAGGGGATATCAAGGTGAAACTCTATGATGATACCCCCAAGCACAGGGATAACTTTCTGAAACTTGTCAAGGAAGGGTTCTACAATGGCACACTGTTTCATCGCGTCATCAACAAGTTTATGGTGCAGGCTGGAGACCCCGAATCGGTAAATGCCGACTCTACAGCCCAACTCGGTGGAGGTGGACCCGGCTATCAGATCGATGCCGAGATTCTGTATCCGCAGCACTATCACAAGTATGGAGCATTGGCGGCAGCCCGCTCGGGCGACCAGGTGAATCCGGAGCGCAAAAGCTCGGGATCGCAGTTCTATATTGTAACCGGCAACAAGTTTGGGGAACGCGAAATTACCGCCATGGGTGAGCGCCTTGCCGCCAGCCAGCGTCAGGCATATTTCCAGAGCCTTGTTCGCAAGAACGAGAAGGAGATACGCGAACTCCAGCAGAAGCAGGACCGTGGTGGACTCGAGGCACTCCGTCAGAAACTTATCAAGGAGACCGAGGAGAATGTGCCGGTGGCAGGTGTGCCTGAAAATATCAAAAACGACTATATGACCATCGGTGGTACACCCCATCTCGACGGTCAGTACACCGTGTTTGGTGAGGTAATCAAGGGTATGGATGTTGTGGAGAAGATTCAGAACGTAAAGACCCGCCGTGACGACCGCCCCGTTGAGGATATCAAAATCCTGTCGGTAAAGGTAGAAAAATAAATTGACTTTGCTCTTGATTAACGAGGGATGCTCTGGCGGAAACGGCTCCGCGCTGCACGCCCATTGTTTGCGGAGCTTTATAATAGCGTTATCGAGAATGTCTGCGCTTAGCGTTATCGGGAATGTCTGCGCTTCGCGTTCTAATGACTAACGACTAACGACTAACGACTATTGACTTAAATAAAACTCCGTAGGAGTAAATAATTAAAAATTTTAAGGAGTTGATTTTGAGAATTTAAATAAAATTTTTAAATTTGGCTCAAAATTTAGAAAACCCTCTGTAACAGCGTCATTTTGCATGATGCCGGGGGCTCAATGAATAACCATATTGATATGAACGATCTTGAAAAGATGCTCCCCGAGGAGGAGCTTCTGACCTCTGAAACGCTTGAAACTCAAGAAGTAGAGAATGAAAACCGCGTGAATTACCATACACTCGACAAAGAGGGGTTGCTTGCCGCTCTGCGTGAAGTGGTGGAAGCTTGCCGTATGGACGCCCATAAGGAGGTGTCGGTGATGAAGCAGGCATTCTTTAACATCCGCAGCCGTGAACAGCTTGAGGAGGTGACAGCATTTGTAGAAGCTGGCAACGCCCCCCAGGATTTCTCTTCACAACCCGATGAGGTTGAAAATGAGTTTAAGGCTCTTTACACCGAGTTTAAGGAGAAACGTGCCGCACACCTCGAAGCCGAGGAGAAGATGCGTCAGGAGAATCTGGCTGCAAAGCAGGGGATTCTTGCCAAACTCAAGGAGATTTCGGAGGATATCGACAATGTCAATGTTAAGTTCCCCGAGTTCCAGCAACTTCAGCAGGACTTCAAGGAGGTTAAGGAAGTACCTCCGACAGCCGAAACCGAACTGTGGAAGCAGTTCCAGACTGTTGTGGAGCAGTTCTACGACAACCTGAAGATGAACAAGGAGCTTCGCGACCTCAACTTCAAGAAGAACCTTGAGGCCAAGAAGCAGCTTATAGAGGAAGCGCGCAAACTTGAGCAGGTAGAGGACCCGGTGGCAGCCTTCAAGTCGCTGCAGACCATCCACGAAGAGTGGCGCAACATCGGTCCCGTTGCCAAGGAGATTCGCGAGTCGCTGTGGGAGGAGTTCAAGGGTATCTCTACGGTTATCAACCGTCGTCACCAGGATTTCTTTGAGCAGCGTAAAGCCGCTGAAGCTGCCAACGAGGCTGGCAAGAATGCACTGTGCGAGGAGATTGAAGCTCTCGACTTTGCCACACTCAACAGCTTTAACGCATGGACTGCCGCTACCGAAAAGGTAATTGACATGCAGAAGCATTGGAAGGAATTCGGGTTTGCCTCAAAGAAGGTTAACACAGCTCTCTACAACCGTTTCCGTGAGCGTTGCGACCAGTTCTTTGCAGCCAAGACAGAGTATTTCCAGAAGACCAAGGACGAATTTAATCAGAACCTTCAGAAGAAGACCGAGCTTTGCGAAAAGGCTGAGGCTTTGAAGGAGGTTGGAGATATAAAGAAGGGTGCCGAGGAGATAGTGAAGCTTCAGGCCGAATGGAAAAAGGTGGGTAGCGTACCCCGCAAGCAGAGCGACGCCATCTGGCAGCGCTTCCAGACAGCCTGCAACTACTTCTTTGAACAGCGCAAGAAGCAGAACAACGCCAAGCGCGATGAGGAGCAGGCTAACCTTGCTGCCAAGCGCGCCATCATAGCCGCTCTCGGCGAGCTCCCGCTGGATGGTGACCGCAAGGAGGTAATTGGTAAGGTTAAGGAGCTTCAGGCTGAGTGGGACAAGATCGGTTTTGTTCCCTTCAAGCAGAAGGATGTTGTGTTTACCGAATATCGTGCTCTCTGCGACAAGCTTTATGGAGCCTACCAGCGTCAGGAAAGCAAGGCACGCATCTCCAACTTCAAGGAGCGTGTAAAGGGGATGAAGGGTAACGAGCGCCAGATGGATTCGGAACGCGATAAACTGGTACGTGCTCTCGAGGCTCGCAAGAACGAACTTGCAACTATCGAAAACAACATGCTCTTCTTCAATGTAAAGAGCTCGGCCGGAAACTCGCTTGTGAAGGAGATGGAAAACAAAATCAACCGTCTCAAGGAGGATATGGCTCAGATTACAGAGAAGATTGCTATTATCGACGCTCAGTAAGACAACCCTCTACCGACCGTTATCGGTAGAGTGGGGATAAAATTGTTAGTATTTATAAGTTAATAAAGGGTTGCGTGCACAGCTCCGTCATCGGAGGTGTGCACGTTTTTTCTTTTACACGTTTTTTCTTTTATGGGTTGCAGGGTGCAAACATTGGTGGGTGTTAAAGTGTTAATTATAATAAACACACACAATTATCCATGTTGCTATGAAAAAGATTTGTCTCCTTGCTGCCATAATGGTTTCATTGATACTCCCGGCATTTGCCAAGCCGTCGGGGTCGCGCGTTTCGACCGTAAGAAAACGGGGTGAAAGCGTGGGGCTGGTGCTTAGCGGCGGCGGTGCCAAGGGTATTGCGCACGTAGGTGTAATCAAGGCTCTTGAGGATAACGAAATACCGATAGACTATGTTACAGGGACCTCGATGGGAGCCATCGTCGGGTCGCTCTATTCCTGCGGATGGTCCCCCCAGGAGATGATACAATTCTTCACCTCGCGCGACTTTCAGAACTGGAGCAAGGGGGTGATAAGTCCGACCCTGACCTACTATATCAACGATCCGGTTCCCTCCCCCAAATGGGTTACACTCAACGTAAACCCCAAGGATACCACCGGGGTTGTGAGTCAGATTCTACCAGCTTATCTGGTGAGCCCGCTCCCGATGAACATTGAGTTTCTGAAACTTTATTCCCCCTACAGTCTGCAGAGTCGCGAGAACTTCAATGAACTTTTCGTGCCTTTCCGATGCGTAGCGAGCGACGTCTATCACAAGCATAAGATAGTATTCAAGGATGGCGACCTGGGTACCGCAGTGCGGGCCTCAATGAGTTTCCCGTTCGTATTCAAGCCTATCGAGATAGGTGGTGTTCTGGTTTATGACGGAGGTATCTACGATAACTTTCCGGTCGATGTCATGGAGCAGGATTTCAACCCCGACTTTATAATCGGGGTGTCGGTGTCAAGTCCCGACAAGAAACCCAAGGAGGGTGACATCTACAGCCAGCTCGAGGATATGATTATCCAGAACAACAACTACACTCTCCCCGCCGACAAGGGGGTCAAGATTCAGGTGCCGGTGTTGGACTATGGGGTACTCGAATTTGACAAGGCACAGACCATCTATGAAATCGGTTATCAGACCGGTATGGCGATGGTGGACTCTATCAAGAGCCGTATCTCATCACGTCGCGACAGCACGGTAGTGGCAGAACGTCGTCATCGGTTTGAAGCCGCCACACCGGTGGTGGAGTTTGACTCGGTGGCTATCTCAGGAGTACACAATGCCGAACAGTCGCGCTATCTCGAGTATCTGTTTAACAATGGCAAGAAGCGGCCGTTTGGATTGACTAAGGCTCAGAACGCCTATTACCGGGCAGTCACCGACGGTACGCTTGCCAACCTTTATCCCCACGCCGACCTGATGGTGGACGGGCGCAATATCCTGAATCTCAAGGCTACCATGAAGCGTCCGTGGACCGTAGGGGTAGGGGGGTGGATAACCTCGACCGCCAATTCGATGCTTTATCTCGATTTGGGGTACCACACACTCAGTTTCAATTCGCTCGACGCGAGTTTGGCGGGATGGATAGGTCAGTCCTACCTTGCCGGTATGCTGAGCGGTAAATTCTCGATAAGAAGCTCTATCCCCTCGTTTATCGAGTTGGAAGGGGTTATGAGTCAGCAGAAGTATTATGACTCGCAGTTGCTGTTTTACGACAATTCGACACCAACGTTTATTACCGAGGTCGAGAACTTTGTGCGTCTGTCATATAACCGAGCCACCGGGATGCGGGGTAAGTTTTATGTAGGGTTTGGGTATGGCTATAAGTCCGACTCATACTTCCCGACCAATGTCGCCGACTATTCCAAGGATGCCAAGGATGTGCTGGACTATCATGTGCTGGGGATGCGCTCGGGGTGGCAGAGCAGTATGCTCAACGATGAGCTCTATCCGAGTTCGGGTTATGACCGTCGTGTCAACTTCAATGTCAGCTATGAGCGAACACGCTACACCCCGCAGGGTAACTTAGCAGCGCGTACAAACTTTAAAGGACGTTTCCGTGGCACTCTCGAGGGGTACTGGAAGCAGTTCTTCCCGATTGCCAAGGAGGTTCGACTCGGCGTGATGGGTAATGCCCTTGGCACTGTTCAGAGTTTGAATCAGAACTATACTGCCACAATGATTCACTCCCCGGCATTTGCCCCCACGCCGTCGACACAGAGCTACTTTAACGAAGCATTCCGGTCGGACAATTATGTGGCAGGGGGGTTGATACCGATCTGGAATCCGATAGGTAAGCTACAGTTGCGTGGTGACTTCTATGCTTTTGCGCCGATACGCAATCTGCGCAAGGTGGGTAACCTGGCTATCTACGACGGATGGTTCCGCAAGGTTGATTTTATCGGTGAGGTGGCAAGCGTCTATAATTTCCCGTTTGCTTCGATGTCGATATATGTCAACTATCTGTCATATCCGCGCAACAACTGGAACTTCGGCATCAACTTCGGTCTGCTGTTTCACGCTCCGAAATTTCTGAAGTGATGTCAAACGAATCTGATATAAACTGTGGGGGTATGGACCGCGAGGTCTTTGCCCCCATCGCTTTTAGTCGCTCGGCGCGGGCTGCAAGGGAGCGCTGTCCGGAGGTGAGCTTCTGCATCGCCCCTTCGTAGGCGTTGCGGGTGGCGTTGATACCCTTTTCGATAGCTTGGAAATCCTTCAGGAACGAGTCGACAGTGTCATAGAGCAACCCACCCATGCGGGCAATTTCGGCAGCGTTGCGGTCCTGATTCTCCTTGCGCCAAATCTGTGCAATCAGGAGAATGATGCCGCTCAACTGAGAGGGTGAAACAAGGGTTATCTTGCGGTCCATGGCATACTCGAGCAGCGACGGGTCGGCATCGAGTGCCGCAACCAGGGCGGCATCGTTGGGGATGAACATCAGCACCTGCTCCACGGCATGAGCCACGGTCTTGGGGTAGTTTTTTGCCGAGAGTCCGTCGATATGCCTTTTGATAGAGAGGGTGTGACGCTTCAACGCCGCGGCCCCCTCTTCGCGGTCGGTAGTTTCGCAAAATTCAAGGTATGCAGAGAGCGAGGTTTTGGAGTCGATGATAACGCATCGGTTTTCGGGAAGATACACCACCACGTCGGGGCGGAGTCCGCGCCCCTCTTCATCGCGCAGACCGACACCGCTTGCATCCTGCGCCACCTGGGTATCGAAGTTCAGACCACGCTTCAACCCACCCTTTTCAAGCAGAGATTCGAGCAGCGTTTCACCCCACTTACCCTGCACGCGGTTGTTGCCGCGCAGTGCCGAGGCGAGGTTGCGGGCTTCCTCCCCGATGGTGTAGTTGAGTCGGGTAAGTCGGTCAATCTGGTCGGCGAGCGACTTGCTCGATGCCTGAGCCGCGGTGTGCGACTTTTCGACCGACTCATTGAAGTCCTCCAGGCGCATACGGAGCGGGGAGAGGATGGCGTTCAACTGCTCGGCATTGCTTTGACGCAGTTGCGAGGAGTTACGTTCCAACGACTCGTTGGCAAGGATGCGAAATTTCTGCTCGGCGATGGTCTGGCGGGCATCAGCCTGCTGTTGCAACAGGTCGTTGCGTTCGGTCAGAATACGTATCTTTTCGTCGGTGTCGCGGTTTATGCGTGAAATCTGAGCGCGAAACATCACGGCAAGTATTATGATGGCAACAAGGGTGAAGATCGCAAAAATTATTATTGTCATATTAATGTCATAAATTTACTACACAAAAGTGTCAGGAATGCACAAAACTGTAGGGGTTACACAAGAGTGTCAGGATTGCACAAAAGTGTAGGGGTTACTTAACGATAAGTTGTTTGAAACTGTCCGACTCCCATACCGAGCCGTCGGCAAGCACCAGCATTACGGCGCACCGGGATGCGGCGGCTATCTTGCGAGCATTGGCGCTGCCGGCTGCCATCAGGGCTGTGGCGAGTCCGTCGGCTTCCATGCATGTGGGGGCAATCACGGTGGCGCTGAGTACATCGGTTATGGCAGGTCGACCCGTGGTGGGGGAGATGGTGTGACCGTACCGTTGACCGTCGGGGGTCTCTTTAAAATTGCGGTAGTTCCCCGAAGTGGCGACACCGCAGTCCTGAATTGCAATAATCACCTGCGAATCGTGAATGGTGCGGTCGGCAGAAAAAATAGGTTTGTCGATAGATATGCGCCATTTGCCACCCTCCGGATTCAGTCCGCGGGTGGATATTTCACCACCTATTTCAACAAGCAGATTGGTGACACCGTGCTGAGCCAGCATCTGTGCCACTGCATCGCAGCCGTAACCTTTGGCAATAGCCGAGAAATCGAATTTAATGCGTGGGTCCGTTTTGATAATGGTTGCACCCTTTATTGCAGTCTTGTCAATACCCACAAAGTTGAGCAGCGAGTCGATGCGGGCAGTGTCGGCCGATGCGGTGTGGCTCGGTCCGAACCCCCATGCCTCGACAATGGGGAGCACCGTCGGGTCGAAACTGCCATTCGACAGGGTGTGAATCTTGCGTGACATGTTGTAGACGGCAATAAAGTCGGAATCGACCTCGGCTGTTTCGCCCCGGTTGACGCGTGTTACAAGCGACGTCGGGTCGAACATCGACAGGGATGCACCCACGCGGTTCAGTACAGGGATAACGGAGTCGGACAAAGCCTCTTCCCCCTGATATGTAATATGATATGAGGTGGCCCAGACGGCACCTTCGGACTTGACCCATTCTTTGCGTGCATCGCAACCAGTGAGAGTGGCAGCGGCTACGCAGCCGATGGTAAATATGGCAAAAGCATTAAAAAATTTATTCATGATGCAAAAGTAGCTAAATTATTCGAAGAAATTTCCTATTTTTGCGACAGATAATCCGAAAAAATCAGACTTCCCATTCGATTATCACCCTGTAAGTGGGTATGCGGTGGAGGGTCTATTGTCACAAACATCCAATAAATGTGAAGATTATGAATAAGGTTTCTTATGTGTTTCTTGCAGATGGCTTCGAAGAGGTTGAAGCCTTGACCCCGGTCGATGTGTTGCGCAGGGGTGAGTGTACGGTAGTGACTGTGTCGGTGACCGGTAGACGCGAAGTTACCGGTTCGCACGGTATCCCTGTTGTGGCCGATGCACTGTTCGAAGATTTGAGTTTTGACGATGCTCAGTGGCTAATCCTGCCCGGCGGAATGCCCGGTGCTAAATCGCTCTATGAATTTGAGCCCCTTCAGGAGTTGCTTAAAAAGCAGGCAGCTTCAAAAGATGGACGCATTGCAGCTATCTGTGCATCCCCCGGAGTGGTGCTTGGTCAGCTCGGATTGCTTAAGGGTGAGACCGCAACCTGCTATCCCGGTTTTGAGGGTATGATGGAGGGTGCTAAGGTTTCCGACCGCCGTGTGGTGGTGTCGGGGAAGTATGTGCTCGGAGCCGGTCCGGCGCTGGCAATGAAGTGGGCACTGATGATTCTGGCCGAAACCAAGGGTGTTAACGTATCCGACACGGTAGCCAATGGGATGCTGTTCTATGCCAAGAACCGGTATGACGTGGAAAACTATTTCGGATAATTTCAACCTCCGGCATTAATGAATCGGAGAAAGAAATCTATAGATGAGTAACGAAACAGATATATATTATACGGTAAAGGGGACCGGCGAAGCTCGATACACCGAGAAGATGAGCCGGTTCCTCTCATTTGCCATACCGGTGTCCACAGCCGAGGAGGCACGCGCCGAAGTGAAGCGCCTTGCCAACGAGTATCACGATGCGCGGCATGTGTGCTGGGCATATATGATAGGTGCTGACCGAAGCGAATGGCAGCTCAACGACAATGGCGAGCCGAGCGGCACGGCAGGGAAGCCGATACTGGGTCAGATCAACAGCATCGGAGTCACCGACGTTGTGGTGATAGTGGTGCGCTATTTCGGTGGAATCAAGTTGGGGACACCGGGGTTGATAGCCGCCTACCGCGAGGCTGCGCGTCTGGCTCTTGAGGAGGCAGGTGTCAAGGAGATGTGCAAGATGGCAGAAATTGCCTTCCGTTTCCCCTATATCGGGGCTGATGGGGTGATGCGGATTGTCAAGAGCGAGGAGCTGACGGTGCTGGACCGGGTGTTTGACAACACCTGCGGGATGCGGATTGAGGTGGCTGAAAGTCGCCGCGACGAGATTGTCGGGAGGTTGATGAAGGTGGAGGGGGTGTCTCTGCTCGACGACGGTGAAACCCTATGACGGGACTAAACGGAAGTGGGGCGGTTTTGTTGCGAAACACCCGCTCAGACGGTCAGAAATAGGGGATTAAAGGGAAAAAATTAAAAAAAACGGTGTTTTTCAGCATATTTAGTGGCTGAAATCTTTACTGATTCAAAAAAAATTACGATATTTGCACCGCAAAAATGTGAGAGGGAGGATTATGCGGCTTTGCGAAGGGGATTTTAAGCGCAAGCCATCCAAGCTTTAATAGACATATTATCGAATAAATATCAACAAGATGACTAAAGCAGATATTGTAAACGAAATTTCACGTAGCACCGGTCTTGAAAAGGCTGCTGTGTTGGCTACAGTAGAGAAGTTCATGGAAGTTGTTAAGGACACAATGGCTAATGGTAACAATGTTTACCTCCGTGGCTTCGGTAGCTTCATCATTAAGGAGCGCAAGGAGAAGACTGCACGCAACATCTCCCGCAACACAACCATCAAGATCCCCGCTCACAAAATCCCGGCGTTCAAGCCCTCAAAGGTATTCCTCGAAGAGGTTAAGTAAGAACACCCCCCCGGCAAATTGCCTGAGACAAGATATTGAAAAAATTAATAGACAACTAAAATAATTACAGATATGCCAAGCGGAAAAAAGAGAAAAGGGCACAAGATGGCCACTCACAAGCGCAAAAAAAGACTGAGAAAGAATCGTCATAAGAAGAAATAATTAGGCTCCTCGACCGAGCCTGAATATTTCGGCGCTAATGTAAAGATGAGGAACAGGCACCCTGACCTTTATGGTATAGGCGTCTGTTCCTTCTCATAATTTTTAAAAGCTAAGTTTAAAACGCTAAGCTAAGTTAAAAGCTAAGAAGATGAAAAGCGAATTAGTAGTAGACGTTCAGCAGGAGGAGGTGTCGATTGCCTTGCTTGAGGATTCTCGTCTGGTCTCGCTTCAGAAGGAGAGCCGCAATCAGGCGTATGCCGTGGGTGACCTCTACCTTGCCAAAGTGAAGAAGATCATGCCGGGGCTCAATGCCGCCTTCCTGGATGTGGGCTATGAGAAAGACGCTTTTCTCCATTACCTTGACTTGGGCACTCAGTTCAGCACATACAGCAAGTTTATCGCAGAGGCGATGGCAGACAAGAAGAAGGTGCCCAATATTTCAAAATTCAAACTCGAGCCCGATATACCCAAGCAGGGTACTATCGGTAGCGTTATCCAGCCCGGACAGCAACTGCTGGTGCAGATTGCCAAGGAGCCGATTTCGAGCAAGGGTCCACGCCTCACCACCGAGATTTCATTTACCGGCAGGTTTATGGTTCTTATACCCTTTGGCGACAAAATTTCGATTTCGCAAAAGATAAAGTCGGCCGAAGAGAAGATACGTCTGCGCCAGCTCATCAGCAGTATCAAGCCCAAGGGTTTCTCGGTGATAGTGCGCACATCGGCCGAAAACAAGCGTGTCGCAGAACTCAACAACGAGATGCGTACCCTGGCCAAGTGCTGGGAGGAATCAATCGCCAAAATGCAGCGCAGCGAGCCCCCGGCTCTTATCTATGAGGAGGATTCGCGCGTGGTGAGCATGATACGCGATATCTTCAGCCCTACGTTCGAAAACATCTATGTCAACGAGGCTGAAACCTACACGCAGATTGAGAACTACGTGTCGCTCATTGCCCCCGAGAATAAGGAGATTGTAAAGCTTTATGGCAAGGACACTCCGATATTCGACCATTTCAACATCACCCGCCAGATCAAGAGCAGCTTCGGCAAGACTGTCTCGTTCAAGAGCGGTGCGTATATCATCATCGAGCATACAGAGGCCCTGCATGTCATCGATGTCAATTCGGGGAATCGCAGCAAGGCGTCGCAGGACCAGGAGACCAACGCTCTTGATGTCAACCTTAAGGCTGCCGACGAAATAGCACGCCAGCTCCGCCTCCGCGACATGGGGGGTATTATCGTGATCGACTTTATCGACATGAACAAGCAGGAGCATCGTCAGGCACTCTACGACCATATGCGCGAAATCATGGCCAACGACCGTGCCCGACACAATATTCTGCCGCTCAGCAAGTTCGGGCTGATGCAGATTACACGCCAGCGTGTGCGCCCCGCACTCGACATCACCACCAACGAAACCTGTCCCTCATGTTTCGGTAAAGGGGAGGTGCAATCGTCGATACTGTTTACCGAACGACTCGAGGAAAAACTCGAATACCTTGTAGAGAACTTCAAGGTCAAGAAATTTAATATGTATGTGCACCCATTCGTGGAAGCGTATGTGAAGAAGGGTGTCTTCTCACTCTACGGACGATGGAAGCGCCGTTACGGCCGCGGCTTCAAGCTCATAGGCGACGAGTCGCTGGGTTATCTCGAATACAAGGTGTTTGACGAAAACCGCAACGAGATAGACCTCTCCGAGGAGAAGGACATGAACACATCGCTCAGTAAAAACCGCGTAAGACTAAAGAAAGGTAAGGAGGAAAGCTGACGTCCGCCCCCTGACAGCAAACTGGCCGCTATCCCCGACGGGGGTAGCGGCCAGCACTGTTTTAGCGGCCAGCAATGTTTTAGAGGTCGAAGCTGACGCGGAGCAGGAACTCCCGTCCGCGGAGCGGTACGCTTAGGATGCTGTTGGTGAGTGATGACAGAAACTGGTTTTTGTATTCCGTCACACCCATCAGGTTATTGACTTCGAGTCCGACGTAGAACTTGTCGGCCTTGTATTCGGCCGAGATGTCGGCAAAGTGTATCTGCGGTAGCCCCTGCGGGTTAAACCACTTGTTGATGAGGCGTACATGCATCTTCCCAATGTAGATTGTCCCCTCCAGGTAGTTGGTCCAGCTATTGCTGCTTCTTGTGATGGGCATCCCCGTCATCAGTTTGCTATACCCCTTTGATAATTGGGGTGTGTAATATAGCTCAAACCATGGGAATGGGGAGAGGCTTACTTTCCCAAATAATGAGAGGGTGAGCATTTGCTGGCTGGTGAGTTGGTCGACCATCATAACCTTAGAGTTGGATTTGGTTAACGAGGGGTTAACCGACAGGTCAAGATTCATAAAGTCGAAGAACTTACCAAAGCGGCTCATTATCATCTGTGTGGTCATGGTGGTGGGGAGGATGTCGGCGGTAGACACTGTTATCCCGTTAACCAGATGCGGGGTGGATAGCGACTGATTTTCGGCCCGCATCCAGTTGGCCATCAGCGAACCGTTCCAACCGCTTATCGGGTCAGTATAATTAAACGACCCGTTGACCATGTTGCTTGAGGAGGTATAGAAGATACCCTCATTTTCGCGTGCCGAGGTGGGTCCTACAAAGTAGGGACCACGGATTAGGTCTTTCAGCGATGACATCTGCCAATTCTGTGAATACATCGATGACACAGTAATCTTGTTTGTTGGCTTGTAGTTAATGCGCATCGATGGCTTGGGGCGGAAGTATGTATCGGAACTCTTCTTGCCGTTCTGCGTCAGATTGTAGTGGTTGATCAGCATATCGCATGACGCCTGAAATTCCACCTTCCCTACTCTATAATCCAAGGTTGGGTTTAAGGTTGCCGAATACAGGTCGAATACATCTTTTTCGTCAATGGTCGGGAACTGCGAAATATCTGCTGCGCCCGGTGTCGAAGTCCCGCTGCCGGTAGCGACCTTGTCAATGGCGGTTGCAATTGACAGGTTCTGACGACGCAAGTTAAGGGTTGGTGTGACGGTCAGACGTAGTCTGCCGAAGTTCTGTGTATATTTAGTCGAGACGGAGCCTCCGTACTGCTTCTGATCCGAGTTTTGCGTCACACCGTTGTAGGCGCTGAAATAGTCGGGTAAATTAGAGTAGCTAAGAGACAGGTTTGCACCGTAGACATTCCGGTTTTTAGTCTTTTTCTGGAATGAAAAGTTGTTAGAAACCTTTGTTGTTGGGAGTCGATACTGATTTTGCGAGGTGATATCATTCAGTGTCACACTACCAAGCGCGTTGTTGCGCGAGAACTCCATCGAGGTGCGGTTATTTATATACTTGGTGTCGGCATTCAGGGTGTAGATCATGTCGCAAAACAGGGTCTGAGTGTTGCTGTTTGAGGATATCTCTTCAACAACCTCGGGCATACCCTCAATAGTCATATACTGAGTGGTTTTGTACTGTTTGCGTTTATCCTTTTCGATACCGCCGCTAAGGTTTACTCTGAATTGTGCATCTTTATTGAGGGGGATGAGCCAGTTGGATGCCGCAATGTTGGATATGTTGTCGCGATATCTGTTGGCATTCAGATTTGATGCAGCCACAGTGGGAGGGGAAATCAGGTGAGCGTCACCTAACGACATTGTCGCTTGCCCTTTAATTTCGCGCCATACATCTTTACCGGTGTTGTTAAACTTATATAGCGACATGCTTTGCATCTTTTTGCTGAACATCATGGACATCGCCTTGGAGTCGCTCAGAAACTTTGCACCGTTCTGGGTTTTGGCGCCAGCACCTAATTCGAGACCGTTTTGCCACACGCTTTTGTACTCATCTTTAAGGACAAGGTTTATAGCTATGTTATCCGAGAAATTGATGTCGCGCAACATCTTGATGGGTTGGTTGTTTTGCAAGATCTGAACCTTGGCAACAGTCTTTGCCTTGAGGTTTTCCGATACCTGTGCATATCGGCTCCCCATCAGGTTAAGCCCCTCAACCTTCAGTTCATCAATCCCCTTACCGTTGACCGATATTGAACCATCCTTTTCCACATCAACACCGGGCATACGCTTAAGAACGTCGGCAATCGACTTGTCGCTCCCTTTGGCAAATGCGCTAACAAAGTAGTTGATGGTATCACCGCTGATATATCCGCGGTCCCCTTTCACGGTTACCTCCTGAAGAGTGGTTGATTTTGTCAGCAGACGGATGGTGTCGTTGTCATGCACGTTCACGATAGGTATGGCACGAGACTCGTACCCCATGGCGCGAACATTGAGAATCTTGGAATTTTTAGGGATTTCTTTGAATGAGAATACACCTGTCTGTGAGGTATAAGTAAAAGAAAGAATGTTGTCGGTGCTGTCGCACACCGACACACTGGCTTTAGCAATCCCTTTCTTATCTGGGCTCACAACTACCACATTCTTGATAGCCAATGTTGATAAGGCGCAGGAGAGACACACCATCAAAGCAATCTGTTTATTTCTACCATAAATTATGTCAGATATAGTCAGTGAGCTCATTGTTTAGTCGTTTTAGGTTAATAAATCTCCATGTCGCCAAAGAGTTTATAGATGTCATAAGATGGACTCCCTACACTAATTTTTCTCCTTCGCTGTTCATTTAAGATTTCAAAATAATCACCTCCGGTAGCTTTGATGGAATCGGTGAGATGTCTTACCTGTTGTGCGTGATAGGGCAAGAATGCGCTCGCATTGTTACCAATCAAAAGTCTGAACTTGTTTCGTTCTATTCCTTTTATATTTTTAAATGTTTGGGCGGTAACATCATAAATTACTTCGTAATCGGTAGTATACGGTTCTTGTCCAAACAAGGCAAAACAGGAAGCAAAACAGCTAAAAAAGCAGATAATCAGTGGAATCTTTTTGTTTATAGTTTTAAAGTTTTATGATGCGTTATTTGTTAAAATTATAACATTTTGAACGCAAAAAAAAAGTTTAAATAAAACAAAAATATTAATAAAAATGTGCTTGTTTATTAGAAAATCTCAATTTCTATTGGGTCTTTTCGTTTGCTTATTTTTGCACGTGTTTCTGGGCTCATTGCAAATCCACTCTTGGCTTCGAGTATATCAGCTTGGTTGGTTCTCCATTTTTTTAGGACAGCAGCGAGTTCTTTTGGGGAAAGTTCTTGAGTGTTTGGGTCTTTTGTAAAACTGAATTGTGAAGGTTTTGGGCGGATAGCAATGCAGTCAAACATAAAATAACCGTTAGAATCCTGAGCACTTAGGATAAGTCCAGGGGCACCACCAAGTTTCCATGGTCCGTTGTCGATGGGGATTTCGGGTGCAAACCATATCTCCCAGTTAACACCGCGGAAAGTGCTGGTTGCTTTTTTGCATTTTTGACCGCAGATGATTGAGTCACCTTTGACAATGTTCCAGCTAATATTGGGAATATCTTCGGACGCTTGGTGTTTATCAAAAGCGGCTTGTTGCCAAACAAGTTTCGGACTTTCACCATAAAATTTATAGATATAATATATAGGGTCAATGAACAATAGATTTTTCTTTTTTAGTACGTTATTTATTTCTTCATATCCTCCACCTGCATTCTGTATCGAGTCGGTAATCTGCTTTCTTACCTCTAACTTGTAAGGGAAAAAATAACTGGCGTTATCACCAATAATTAGTTTGAATTGAGTGCGTTTAGTAGAGTTTAATTTTTTATCTTCGCGGGCTTTCACATCATATTCAATCTCATAATCGGTCTTGTAAGTGTCCTGAGCAAAAAGCGCAATCCCATTAACAAAACTGCAAAGAACCGCGAGTATTAAAAAGAAGCGTCTGTTCATATATGAATGCTTAATGAATAAATTCTACAAGTTAATAAACGTCTATTTTGAGTCTATTACTAAGTTGAATTAGAATATGTATCTATAGTATATACGGTTTAATATTAAAAAATTTCAAACCGTATAATATGCGAAATTAAAAATATCACATTAAAAAATTGGGAAAGGAGGATTGTAATTGGGTGCATTTTCAGCACGGTATATCCAAAGCACATTGTTGTCGGCATCAGAAATCCGATAGATAACGACCTCTCCATTCGTTTTATTGTACATGATTGTAACAATGTTTCCATCTCCATTGATATAGTACTCAATGACATAGCATGGAGTTTCGTCCGGAATAGTTGGAAGTTCATCGTCAGGAGTAGCTGGCGCAGCCATGATGGTAGTTGGCATTAATCCTAAGCCAATTACTACCGCCAAAGAAAAAAATTATTTTCTTCATAACAATTGGATTTTAGTTAGATATTATTCATGTTCAGACAAATTTAAGAATTACAATTGAAATTTCAAAATAATTAAAAATATTTTTTAAATAATCAAAGAAATTGATTCATAAGAAGGGATTTTTACATCAAACTGTCGAATTTCTAACTTAACTTTCGCAAGTTCATTGTCGATTGAATAAACGCGGAGATCCGCTAGCGAAACTTGAGTTACTGTTTATTCGAAAATCTCAATTTCTGTTGGGTCTTTTCGTTTGTTTAATTTTGCACGTATTTCTGGGCTCATTCTAATTTCAATTTTGGATCCGAGTATCTCTGAAGGGTTGGTTTTCCATTTTTTTAGTAACGCTGCGAGTTCTTTTGGGGAAAGCTCTTGAGTGTTTGGGTCTTTTGTAAAAGTAAACTTTGAAGGTTTTTGGCGGATAGCAATGCAGTCGAACGTAAAATAGCCGTTTGAATCACGAGCACTCAGAATAAGTCCCGGGGCACCCCCAAGTTTCCACGGTCCGTTGTTGATGGGGATTTGGGGTGCAAACCATATCTCCCAGTTGACACCGCGGAACGTACCGGTTGCTTTTTTGCATTTTTGTCCGCAGATGATTGAGTCACCTTTGACAATGTTCCAGCTAATATTGGGAATATCTTCGGAAGCTTGGTGAGTATCAAAAGTTGGTTGTTTCCAAACGAGTTTCGGATTCTCACCGTAGAATTTATAGATATAATATACAGGTTCGATGGTCAAAATATTTTTCTTTTTAAGAACTCTATTGATTTCATCCCATCCTCCACCTGCATACTTAATCGAGTCAGTAACGTTCTTTCTTACAGATAACTGATAAGGGAAGAAATAACTGGCGTTATCACCAATCATCAGTTTGAATTGAGTGCGTTTAGTATAGTCTAAGTTTTTATATTCGCGGGCTGCAACATCATATTCAATCTCGTAATCGGTCTTGTAAGTGTCCTGAGCAAAAAGCGCAATCCCATTAACAAAACTGCAAAGAACCGCGAGTATTAAAAAGAAGCGTCTGTTCATAAATCAAATTTTTGAAGAAGTTCGATTAGATAAATTATAATGACAAAAATACAACTTAACATTGAATTTGCAAAAAAAACAGAATAAAATTGATTTTATTCAATAAATTCGATAATGTTAATTGAAAAGTTGGGTATTTTGCATCAATTTGTTGCAGATAGGAGGTCGGCAACTACAAAGGTTGAGCCACCGACGAAGAGTATGTCCGAGGGGTGGGATGCAGCGGTCATTGCCGCGTAACCGTCAGGGACGGTGGGGTAGACCCCGGCAATGTTAAACCCGTGGGAGCGGCATTTGTCAGCGAGCTTTTCTGCAGCCATGGCGCGTGGGATACCAGCTTGAGTTATGTAGTAGATGGCGTTGCGCGGAAAGAGGGGGAGAATATGATCCACATCCTTGTCTTCGACAAATCCGATGAGCATGCGTAGTTGGGCGTCGGGGAATTCGGCAGTGCGGTGGGCAATCAGTTTCTGGAGACGGGGTAGGGTGTAGGAGAGTCCGCCAATGTTGTGTCCTGTGTCGCAGATGGTGAGCGGGGAGGTGGCAAGGCGTGTCCAGCGCCCCATCAGACCGGTGTTGCGTTCGACATTCGCCAGACCGTCGACAATGCTACGGTCGGAAATTTCGACTCCGCTACGGCGCAGGTTGCTGATAATATTAAGTACCGTATTGAGGTTTTTTCGCTGATAGTCCCCGGCAAGCGGCAGATGGAACTCACCGCACAGGGGTGAAGCGCAATTCCAGCCCCACTCCGGGTCTTCCTCAAACTTTGAGATCAGTTCGTTATCTTCTGCAAAGGTTGCGGGAGCACCTGTTTCGGCAATCTTTTCGGCAAATACCTTGCGGGTTTCGGGGATTGTCTCCCCAATCACCACCGGAACCCCCGGTTTGATAATCCCTGCTTTTTCAGAGGCAATCTTGGCAAGAGTGTCGCCGAGAAACTGAGTGTGGTCGGGAGATATATTGGTGATGGCACACTGTATCGGGGTGATGATATTGGTCGAGTCGAGTCGACCACCCATACCGACTTCGATAACGGCAAAGTCCACCTGTTCGCGGGCAAACCAGTCGAAAGCCATCATCATGGTGAGTTCGAAGAAGCTGGGGCGGCAGTCATGGTTGGCAGCACGCCAGCTGTCGGTGAAGCGAACCACCTCCTCCTTAGGAATCATGGCGCCGTTGACGCGCATCCGTTCGCGGAAGTCGACAAGATGCGGGGAGGTGTAGAGAGCCACCTTATACCCCTGTGCCTGCAGCACCGAGGCGAGCATGTGCGATGTGCTCCCCTTGCCGTTGGTGCCGGCAATGTGGATGGAGCGGAACTGGAGGTGCGGATTGCCGAACAGGTTGTCGAGGGCAATGCTGCGGTCCAGACCGGGTTTGTAGGCTGCCTGTCCCACGCGCGAGAACATGGGGAGTTGGGCAAAGAGGAAGTCGATGGCTTCCTGGTATTTCTGGTTGATAGTATTTTTGCTCATTGTAGTTAGTTTTAAAGAGTGAAGGAACCTTAACGACCTTAAGGACCTTAACGACCTTAAGGACTTTAATGACCTTAAAGACCTATAGGCGCTTAATAGTATATTATCAGGCCGGCGAGTCCAGCGAGGATAATCACGAGGATGGGGTGGACCTTGATTTTCTTTTTGCCAAACTTTATCGGGAAGAAGACAAGGGAGAACGCCGCCGCGCAGATTATGATGTTGGTGATGAGCTGCCATGAAATCCCGTTGGGGTTGAAGTTGGCAGCGTTCATCAGCAGTATGGCGGCAGAGGCAATCAGTCCGACGATGACGGGGCGCAATCCGTTGAACACCGCTTTGATGGCGCCGCTCTGCTGATGCTTGCGGATAAAGCGGGATGAGGTGAGCACAAGGATGAAGCTCGGCACCGTTACCGCCAGGGTGGCGAGGATGGAACCGGCAATACCCCAACCGACACCCTGCAGCGCAGGATTAATGGTGTGCGGGGCTACGTACCCGATATATGTGGCAGAGTTGATGCCGATGGGTCCGGGGGTCATCTGCGAGATGGCGACAATGTCGGTGAACATAGTTTCGGAAATCCAGCCGGGGTCGACAACGGATTTCTCGACGAGGGATAGCATGGCATATCCACCTCCGAAGCCGAAGATGCCGATTTTGAGATATGCCCAGATGAGTTTTATGTAGAATTGCATTTTCTTCTTTTTAAGTCGTTAGGCCGGAGTCCGGCAGACATTATTTTTAGTCATCATTTCTCTTTGCGCTGTTGGCGGCTTTTGAAGAGAAGCGCCAGAGGAGGTAGCCGAAGAGGGCGCCGAGGACGATGAAGAGGATGGGGTTGGAGATGAAGCCGAGGTCGAGCGATATCAGTAGGGCAACCACCAGGGGTATCCATACGGTTTTCCATGTGAGCTTTGCTGCCTTGGCGGTGGTGATGACCGGGGCGATGATGAGTGCCACCACTGCGGGGCGGATACCCATAAAGATAGCGGAGATGACCCGGTTGTTTTTAATCATGTCCGGAGTCAGGAATATGGCTATCAATAGGATGATAAGAAACGAGGGGAGGATGGTGCCGAGCGAGGCAATGGCGCTCCCTTTCCAGCCACGTAACTTTTCGCCGATGGTGGTGGCGATGTTTACCGCCAGAATACCCGGCATGCTCTGGGCAATGGCGAGGAGGTCGAGAAATTCTTCGCGGCGTATCCAATTGTGTTTGTCTACAATTTCACGCTCTATGATTGAAATCATGGCCCATCCCCCTCCGAAGGTGAATGCACCGATTTTGAAGAAGGTGAAAAATAGTTTGCGGTATATCCCCACCGCTTCCGGGTCGGGGAAGTTGTCGGCAGTGGTTACTTTATTTTCGGTTACAGTATCTTTCATGCTTTTATAACTCTGTGGATAGCGATATGTTTGATTGGTGTTAGCAATCAGTTTAATTTAGTACAAAATTAAGTAAAATTAAGCAAAATATAAAGGGCGTTGCCAAAATCGCAGTGCTTATGGTGTGGCTTATGGCGTGTTGGGGATAGCAGTGGTAATAATAAAGGCGCGCCGGCAATGGGTGTGCTGGCGTGCCTTGAGTTTCCGGTTAAACGGATTTTAATGCGGATTTTAATGCGGGCGTATATTAATACGGACGGATTATTGATGTGCGGGTATTAATATAGGTGTGCATCTGAGTCGAGGTCCCGGGGTGTGAGTTTCTTCTTGTCCATCGAGCGCCATACGTAGGCGATATATGCGATTACGAAGGGGATGAAGATAGAAACCCATGCCATGGTCTTGAGAGTGAATTCTGACGACGACGCGTTGCGGATGGTGAGCGAGCTTGCGGGGTCGATCAGCGAGGGATAGAAGGCAGTGTCGCCGTAACCTGCCACCCAGAAGAGTGCCATGACGGTGAGGAATGTACCAATGCCGGTGAACCATACCCCCTTGGTGAAGCGTGAGGCAAGAATCGATTTAAGCCAACCGAACAGCACCAGGACAACGCCAAGGAGGAGAGTGGCGCAAATCCACCAGTGTCCTACTATGTTGTGGAAATATTTGTAGGGTGTAGCCTCGACGCTGACGGTATTCACCCCTTCGGAGATTACTGTATATCCGGTGGCGGTGAGGAGAATGCCAAGGAACCAGAGGAAGAATACGAGGAAGATTCCACCGTTGATGGTGGCTCGTTTCTTTAGAACCTGGAAGAAGTCGGGGTCGTCGGTGATGTTGTTCATCATGTAGAGAGCCGACTGGGTGCGGGCCAGGTAAAGGACTGCGATGCCGAGTACAAGGTTTTTCCAGTTGAAGATGGCTTCAAAGCCGTGGGTGGCTCCCCACTGCGAGATGACGGGCATCCCGAGGTTTACGAGGTTGGCACGGGTGACGGTGAAGTTGCCGCCGAAGAAGAACATGGCGACAGCCACGCCCAGGAGTATGCAGCCAAAGCATCCGTTGATAAAGAGGAAGCAGTCGTAGGTCTTGGTGCCGTAGACGTTACCTTTTTTGCGTCGGTATTCATAACTGACAGCCTGCACTACGAAGCTGAAGAGGATGAGAATCCAAAGCCAGTAGGCACCACCGAAGCTGGTGGAGTAGAAGAGGGGGAAGGAGGCGAACATGGCACCGCCAAATACCACGAGGGTGGTGAAGGTCAGCTCCCATTTGCTACCCATTGAGTTTACGATTAGGTTGCGTCGCTGTTCGGATTTCTCGAAGAGAAGGAGCGACTGTCCACCCTGCACAAAAAGCAGGAACACCAGGACGCCGGCAAGCACTGATACCAGTAGCCACCAGTAATTTTGAAGATATTCTAAGGTCATATAATTTTTTTGTTTAAGTCGTTAGTCTTTAGTAGTTAGTCATTAGACTTTAGTCATTAGACAGGAGTTCGGCAGACATTTATAGGGGTTTCTGGGACTCTTTGCTGATGGTGCGGAACATAATGCTGAGCTCGGCGATGAGGAGCAGGGTGAAGACCGCGGCAAAAATCCAGAATGTTACGATTACCGAACTTGTGGGGATGGCAGAGATGGCTGCCTTGCAGGGTAGGAGGTCCTGAACGGTCCAAGGCTGACGACCGACTTCGGCAACTGCCCAGCCCGCTTCGGAGCATAGCCACATGAAGGGGGTGGAAAGGATTGCTACCCATTGAATCCATGCATGCTTCTGCAGATATTCGGTGCGGTATACCAGGAAGAGTGCGGCAATGAAGAAGAACAGGAAGTAGCTGCCGAGGATAACCATGATGCGGAACATGGTGAATGTGAGCCCAACCGGTGGGATGGCCTCGTCGACAGAGTCAAAATAACCATAGCCGAAATAGGGGTAGTTGGCACGTAGGTCGACGAGCGATTTCTGCATTGCTACAGAATCGCCGGCAGCCTTGGCAGCGCCAAACTGCTGGAGTGCCAGCTGGGCGAGTTTGCCGCGGGCTATGCGCTCCTGATAGGGGACGGTGTTGATGGTATCACCGTTTTCGTTGATGTCGACACCGTTGATGATATCTGTGATGCCGGGGATAAATGCATCTTTGTCGTGACGACCGAGGATGGAGAGCATGTAGGGTATCTCGATGCTCATGAGGTATTCATCTTCGGTGTTGTCCCAGTCCTTGTCGGGGTTGAGGATTGCGAATGCCGCAAGGCTCTGACCGGTCGACCCGTGGTAGAGACCCTCCATGGCGGCAAGCTTCATGGGCTGATGGCGGGTAACCTCAACTGCCGAGCCGTCGCCGGTGTACATGGTGAGGAGGATGCCAACCAGTCCGAACCAACCTGCGGTTTTGATGGAGGTGATGGCAAACGGTATGTTGCGCTTTTTCCACAGGAACCAGCAGCTGACACCGATTACAAACACGCCGGCAAGTGCCCAGCCGCTGAACACGGCATGGAAGAACTTGTTGATGGCGATTCCTGACAAGAGTGCCCAGAAGTTGTCCATAACATTGCGCATCTGTACGGGGTCAAATTCCATTCCGACGGGGTACTGCATCCAGGCGTTGGCGACAAGAATCCAGAAGGCGGAGATGGCGGCGCCGATGGCGGTGAGCCATGTCGAGATGAGGTGGAAACGGGGTGAAACCTTGTTCCAGCCGAAAAACATAACGGCGACGAAGGTTGATTCGAGGAAGAAGGCGAGGATACCCTCGATGGCAAGTGGGGCACCGAAGATGTCGCCGACAAACCAGGAGTAGTTGCTCCAGTTGGTACCGAATTCGAATTCGAGGATTAGACCGGTGGCGACACCGATGGCAAAGTTGATGCCGAAGAGTCGCATCCAGAACTTGGTGGCCAGGAGCCAGCTTTCTTTTTTGGTTTTGAGATAGAAGCTTTCCATGATTGCCACAATCACGGAAAGACCAAGGGTGAGAGGCACGAATAGCCAGTGATAGATGGCTGTTAATGCGAATTGGAGCCTCGACCAATCAACAACGCCTGTGAGATCTTGCATATACTTTTGGTTTTGAGTTTAAATGTAGAATTTTTGATAGTTAATAATTTGAGGACGGGTCAGACAAGTCGGACAGGTCAGACAGGTCAGACAGGTCAGACAAGTCAGACAAGTCGGACAGGTCGGACAGGTCAGACAAGTCGGACGGGTCGGACGGGTCAACGGGTGGTGAGCTCGTGCCGGATATGTTCGGCTCGCTCCTCGTCGGTGTCGAAGTCACGCTTGAGGATGTTGGGGAAGAAGAGCATTTTTATAATTACAAAAAAAATGAATAATTTTATTAAAATGATGGCCCAAAGAGTTTTCCCGATGGTCATTTCGCGGAAACCATCGTAGTAAAATCTCCATATTTTTAACAATCTGTTTTTCATTTGGGAGTATGTTTGTTTCTATTAACAATTTTTATATTAATATTATTCGTCGGCAGGGTAAGAAAATATAATTTAGTACGTAAAAATCTTCAAAAAATTGTATTTCATGGGCAATGTGACGGTTGACAGCATACTGAACGGGTTGAAAATTACGGTGCACCAGGGGGTGGTGGTGGAGTGCGACTGGATTCACCATCCTTGTGAACAGGGAGGGGGCGGAGGGGTTGAAGAAACTGAACTGCAGAATAGATCTGCCGCCGACTTGCTATTTGCTACCCAGGTGCGTCGGCAGGTTGAGGAATATCTGCGTGGGGAGCGAAGGGATTTTGATGTGGAGGTGGCTCAGCGAGGCACCGATTTTCAGCAACGGGTATGGCGGGAACTCCAAAAAATACCATATGGAATCATGGTGAGTTACTCGGAGATTGCGCGTCGCATCGGACACCCGCGGAGTGTGCGTGCGGTGGCAAATGCTATCGGTGCAAACCGAATTTCGATACTGATACCATGCCACCGGGTGGTCCGTGCCGGGGGTGAAACAGGGGGGTACAGAGGGGGTGTTGAAACAAAGAAATTTTTGATTGAGATGGAAAAGGGAAATTTTATTTCCAAAGGATAGTGATAATTTGCGAAAATTGTTTAATTTTGCATTGTTTAAGGGAAAGACTATGTTTTATGGAAGAAACATAGTGTTTTCACTCTCCCGGAAGAGAGTAGGATTATGAAGTTGTTTAAGCGGCTTCTGCGAAAAATAAAAAATTGAAAATCTCAGAAAATATATATGGCACTTTGGTTTGAATGTAAAGTAAGATACGAGAAGATGATGGAAAACGGTATGGTGAAGAAGGTAAACGAGCCTTATCTGGTGGATGCCCTCACCTTTACTGAGGCTGAAGCCCGAATCATGGAGCAAATGAAGCCGTTCATCTCGGGCGAATATTCCATTTCATCGGAAAAAAAGACCAAAATTGCCGAAATATTCTTTAATGAGGGTGGTGACCGCTACTATCAGGTGAAGGTGAATTTTGTTACGCTCGATGAGCGCAGCGGCACCGAAAAGAAAACGGCATCGCTTATTTTGGTGCAGGCGTCGGACTTTGAAGAGGCTCTCCGTAACTTCCAGGAGGGTATGAAGGGTACAATGGCCGACTTTGAGATTGCCTCCATTACAGAAACAATGATTATGGATGTATTCCCGCTCAATATGGAGAATAAGCTCGGTTGATAACGAGCGTAAACCTGAACGACAGCGAGAATAAACTTGGTTAATAACGAGAATAAACTCGGTTGATAGAGTATATTGCTTTGTAGCCATGGAAAATGTAAAACTCAACATACAGAGATTGCGCGACGAAATCCCGGAGGGGGTTGAGCTGGTGGCAGTCTCAAAATTTCATCCTGCAGAGATGATTGAAGCCGCCTATGAGGTGGGACAGCGTCTGTTTGGCGAAAGCCGAGTGCAGGAGCTTCTGCAAAAAATACCGGTTCTTCCCGCCGATATCAAGTGGCACTTTATCGGTCATTTGCAAACCAACAAGGTGAAGCAGATTATCGGTAAGGTAGCGCTGATAGAGAGTGTGGACAGCGAAAAACTGTTGAATCTGATCGATGCCGAGTCGCGCAAGGCAGGGGTTGTGACCCGTGTGCTGATGCAGGTACATGTGGCAAAGGAGGAGACAAAGTTTGGCTTCTCGCCCGAAGAGCTGCTTGAATACTTCAAGGCGCGAAAGTTCGAAGCGCTAACCAACACGCACATTTGCGGCGTGATGGGGATGGCATCGAACACCGACGATGAAGAACGGGTACGAGCCGACTTCAAGGCGATAGCAGATATCTACCGCACCATAGCCACCGATGAGTCGCTGGGACTCCGCGGTTTTGATCAGGTGTCGATGGGTATGAGCGGCGACTGGCCCATAGCCGTCGAGGAGGGTGCCACCATTGTCCGCGTCGGAAGCACCATTTTCGGCTCCCGCGGCTACTAACCGCAGCGCACAGCCCGCAGCCACATCCTAAAAATGGGGCAAAGCCCCAGCGGAAACGGCTTCGCGCCAGCGCAGAGCCCGCAGCCACAGCGCAGAGCCCGTAGCCACAGCGCAGAGGCCGCAGCCACAGCACAGAGGCCGCCCCCCGCCCCCTCTCATGGCAGAGCTTTGAGTTCTGTGTGAGCCCGCCGGGCGAAAAGGGGAAAGCCCCAGCGGAAACAGCTTCGCCCCAGCGGAAACAGCTTCGCGCCATGGCTGCTCTCCGGTGTCAGCTCTAATGACTAGTGACTAGTGACTAATGACTAGTGACTAACGACTAAAACAAAGACTAACATTTATAAACTAACCAAATATCTATGAACTCTAACAACAAAAAACAGGGTGGAAACGGCGTTGCTGTAGTAGCAATGTTCTTTCTCTTTGCAATGATTGCTTTTGTAACCAATCTTGCAGCACCATTCGGCACAATCTGGAAAAACCAGTATGACTGGTCAGGTATGGTAGGTAACATGATGAACTTCCTTGCCTATCTCTTTATGGGTATCCCGGCCGGTAACCTTCTCGTAAAAATCGGCTACAAGAAGACCGCTCTTCTTGCCATTGCCATCGGTATTGTGGGTCTCGTGTTCCAGTACATCTCAAGCATCGTAGGTGCTGAGGTTCCCGTATGCGAAATTGCAGGTAGCACAGTGAGCCTGAACTACTTCATCTACCTCTTCGGTGCGTTTGTCTGCGGTTTCTGCGTATGTATGCTTAACGCCGTAGTAAACCCCATGCTCAACAACCTTGGTGGTGGCGGTAACCGTGGTAACCAGCTTATCCAGATTGGTGGTAGCTGCAACTCACTTGCTGCAACCCTTACCCCTCTCTTTGTGGGTGTACTTATCGGTGAGGTTACCCCCCAGACCAGCATGAGCTCGGTGGCTCCCCTCCTTTTCATTGCCATCGGTATCTTCGTACTCTCACTCATCATCCTTTATCGCGTTCCCATTCAGGAAGCAAAGACAACTTCTCAGAAGGTTAAGTTTTCTCACTCACCTTGGCACTTCCGCCACTTCGTACTCGGTGCAATTGCTATCTTCTTCTATGTAGGTATCGAAGTTGGTATCCCCGGTGTACTTATTTTCTATCTGAGCGACAGCGCAGTGTCTGGTATCGAAGTTAACGCAATGGCAGTGGCAGGTGCCGTGGCAGCCGTTTACTGGTTGCTTATGCTCTGCGGCCGTCTCCTTTCGGGTGCAATTTCTGACAAGGTATCGAGCAAGACTCAGCTCATCGTTGTAAGCGCCGTAGGTCTCGTACTCGTAGTTCTCGCAATCCTTATCCCCTCTTCAGTACGCATCTCAATGCCCGCCTATTCAGGTGCCGACGGTTTCAGCATGGCACAGGTTCCGGTAAGTGCATTCCTACTGGTACTCTGCGGTCTCTGCACATCAGTGATGTGGGGTGGTATCTTCAACCTTGCAGTTGAGGGTCTCGGCAAGTACACTGCACAGGGTTCCGGTATCTTCATGATGATGGTAGTAGGTGGTGGTGTAATGCCCCTTCTCCAGAATGCCATTGCCAACACCGGCAACTATATGGCATCATACTGGGTGGTAGCGGCAATGCTTGCTTATCTGCTCTACTATGCACTTGTTGGTAGCAAGAATGTAAACAAGAACATTCCGGTAGATTTCGAAAACGACCCGGTATAAGTTTGACAATAAAAGAAGGGAGTGTGCTTCAAACCAGTGGCACACTTTCTTTTTTTTGTGAAGTGGCTAAGGTTATTCGTAAATAAGCTTAAACAACTTCGATAATTCCCATTGGATTTATCCCGGAGTCGGCAATAATTGTTGTAATAGACATGGGGTGGATTCAAAAAAATAATATAATAATAGATTTATGAATAAGATGCACGGCAACGTGCTTGATACTATGGACTTAAAAGTAATGAACAATGCGGCCGACAATCTCCGTGTGCTTATAGCAGAGATGGTAGAGAAGGCCAAGTCCGGACATCCGGGCGGAGCTATGGGTGGTGCTGACTTTATCAACACCCTCTACTCAAGTTTCCTTGTTTATGACCCTGCAGACCCGAAGTGGTTTGCTCGCGACCGATTTTTCCTTGATCCGGGTCACATGTCTCCGATGCTCTACAGTGTCCTGGCTCTTACCGGTAAATATACAATAGAGGACTTGCAGAACTTCCGCCAGTGGGGAAGCATCACCCCCGGTCACCCCGAGGTTGATGTAATGCACGGTGTTGAAAACACATCCGGACCTCTGGGTCAGGGGCATGTAATGGCTGTTGGTTCTGCCATCGCCGAGCGTTTCCTTGCAGCCCGTTTCGGCGAAGTAGTTGCTCACAAGACATATGCCTTTATTTCGGACGGAGGTATTCAGGAGGAAATCTCGCAGGGTGCGGGTCGTATTGCCGGTACACTCGGTCTCCACAACCTTATCATGTTCTACGACTCGAACGACGTTCAGCTCTCGACCAAGGTGCAGGATGTAACCAACGAGGACACAGCCGCCAAGTATCGTGCATGGCACTGGAATGTGCTTGAGGTGGATGGTACCGACCCTGTGGCAATGGCTGAGGCACTTACCAATGCCATCAATGAGAAGGAGCGTCCTACACTCATTATCGGTAAGACCATCATGGCCCGTGGGGCAGTTGCTGCCGACGGTTCATCGCTTGCTGGTGCTGTTTCCACTCATGGACAACCGCTGTCGGCTGCCGGTGCGGATATGGATGCAACAGTGCGCAACCTTGGTGGTGACCCCAACAACGTGTGGGAAATTCGCGAGGATGTAAAGAAACTATATGCTGACCGTGCGGAAGAGTTGAAGCAGATTGTGGCCAAACGTCGCGCCGCCTACGATGCTTGGGCAACCGAGAATCCGGCTCAGGCTCAGCTTCTACAGGATTATATCGACCTGAAGCTTCCCGCTCTTGATTGGGAATCGATTGAATTCAAGCCCAACTTGGCAAGCCGTGCTGCATCTGCGCAGATTCTTGGGTTCCTTGCCGAGCATGTTGGTAACATGATTGTGTCAAGTGCCGACCTTGCCAATAGCGACAAGACCGATGGATTCCTTAAAAAGACCAAGGCTCTTGTTAAGGAGGACTTCTCGGGTGCATTCCTTCAGGCCGGTGTTGCCGAGCTGACAATGGCTTGCATCATCAACGGTATCGCACTTCACGGTGGGGTGTTTGGTGCCTGCGCCACATTCTTCGTGTTTAGCGACTATATGAAGCCTGCCATCCGTATGGCTGCGCTCATGGAGCTTCCGGTTAAGTATATCTTCAGCCACGACTCATTCCGTGTGGGTGAGGATGGTCCTACCCATGAACCTATTGAGCAGGAAGCTCAGATTCGTCTCATGGAGCAGATTACCAACTTCGAGGGTCGTCCGTCGGCGCTCGTGCTTCGTCCTGCAGACTCGGTCGAGACTCTGGAGTGCTACCGTCTTGCCATGGAGAACAAACATACACCCTCGATAATGATTCTTTCGCGTCAGAACCTTGAAGACCTTCCCGGTGAAAACCGTAAGGAAGAGGTGAAGGGTGTAGCCAAGGGTGGTTATACCGTAATCAAGGCTGAAAATCCCGACATTATCCTGGTGGGTAATGGTAGCGATGTGGCATTGTTGTGCGGAGCTGCCGCCGAACTCAAGAAGGAAGGTGTAGAGGCAAGTGTAGTTTCGGTTCCCTCGATTGGTCTGTTCAAGAATCAGCCCGAGGAGTATCAGGAGAGCGTGCTCCCTTACGGTGTTAAGATATTCGGTCTTACTTCAGGTCTGCCGTCAACACTTGGTTGGCTGCTTGCCGGTCACCCCTGCAAGATTATGGGTATGCAGCGTTTTGGCGCATCGGCTCCTGCCAAGGTGCTTGATGAGAAGTTTGGGTACAGCGTTCCCACAGTGCTTGCCAAAATCAAGGAATACCTCGCCAAGTAAGTGCCCTAGATATACCTATATATATTAAGAGAAAAGATGTGCTGCAAAGTCTCAGTTTGCGGCACATCTTTTTATTTGAGAATATAATAAATAATGATCAGAATAGGGTGAGGGCAATGCGGAAGCTTGCCACGGGGTAGACGCGGAAGTTGTTCATCAGATCCATGGCCTGTTGCAACTGTCCTGGTAGTTCGGATAGGGAGTTGAGGTTTGTACCGTCGTGAGTAACAACGTGCGGATTACCCCAGAATAAAGCACCAAGGTCAAAACCCACCGACAGTCGACCATCCATAGCGATAGGCTGGTCGAAACCAAGACCAAAGTAGGGTTTGAATCTGTTGACAAATACGGATGCGCCGACTGTGCCATCTTTGCCGGGTTCAAGCATGTACGGTTTCCCTTCTGCATCGATGCCGCATTGCATACCGATGCGACCGGCATCCATAAACTTCTTTTGTAGCGCTTCGGCCGACATCGGGTCCAAATATATAGGGTTGCCGAAGTCTCCGTTGATAGGGTTGTCGATGGCCCAGTCCACAAAGTCGGGAGCCGTCACCTTGTCGTACAGTTTGTTGTAAAGATTTGCCAATACCAGACCGGGCATTTCATCCATGGCGTTGACTGTTGAGCCAATACGAGAGGAACCATAGTAGAAACCGGCAGTGACGCGGACGTTGCGCAGCCAGTTCTCCTTGTTGGCGAGAGGGTAGAAGTCGGCCAGGAGCTTGAAGTTATAAAAGTTTGGGGTACACTCCATGGTGATGTTCTGGTCGATTTTGTATCCGGTTAGCGAATCGACCAGTGCACTGATTTTGTCAAATCCCTCACCACTGGTGTTCCCTTCGGAGTCTGCCTTCATTCCGAATGTGACGGGGATGGTATATTTAGGTATATACTGATATCCAGCCCGAAGTCGCCCCCATTTGGTAACCGGGGTTGAGAGGTCGAATTCAATACCTGCGGTGCCACCTTGTATAGCAATATCAAGAGAGTTGAACACCCCCGCAGGGCGCTGGAAGGGCTTGATTCCGGGATTAGCTGCATTGGCCGCAAACAGAAATGCAGTTCCGGCCAGAACTGATATTAAAAACCGTTTCATAGTTAATTGTTAGGGATATGCGGAGATTTGGTGTCTCTGCATACTGCTGATTTTCACTGCAAAATTAGTAATCATTCACCTTCTTTCAAAAAAATAATTGTTAAACTGAATTTTAGGATAAAAATTTTCTAATTTTTTATGAAGGTAACAAAAATTTACTTAATTTTGTAGCTTGAAGAGGTAGTGTACGCTTAAAGCAGGTGTCGCTTCTTCCCTACGGATAATTTCCACTTATAAAGGAAGATTATTTCCACTGACAAATATTCGAAAAACAATAAAAACAATTAATAACTTCTAACCAACATCCGATCAAGATGAAAAGAAAGTTGCAAATCGCTATTATGCTGACTACCGCTCTTGCCGGAGCCGGTACCCTCACGTCATGTAAGGACTATGAGGAGGATCTCCGCAATGAATGGCGGCAGACCAATCTAACGCTTGAGGATAAAATTCGTCTGGTAAACGGACGTCTGGATGTCCTTGACAAGGCTCAGCAGCAGTGTCGTGAAGCGTGTCGCCTTGAAATGACCAATATGTTCAAGAACCTGTCGCTTCGTATTGGTAATGACTCAACAAAGACGAGTGCCAATGGTAAGGCAATTGCCTCACTCCAGAAGTCGCTTGACTCACTGGCCACAGTAGTAAAGAACAAGCCCGCCTGCATCACTTCTGACCAGGTTGCAGCTCAGATTGCTTCCGAGCTCAAAAAATTTGGTTATCTCGACCAGGACGGTCTCCCCATCATCAGCGCAGACAAGGTGGCTGAAATGAATACCGAAATTGCTAAGATTGCAGGTTTGGTAACAAACTACAATGCTCTTAAGTCGTCGGTTGACTCAATCCGTGCTTACAACGCTACCCTCCCCGGCAAACTCCTTGACCTTGAAAGCAAGATTAAGGATATCGTGCCCGGTATTTCTAAGGAAGAAGCAGAACAGATTGCCAAGGAGCAGGCTACTAAGCTCTTTGATGTTCGCGTTCAGACTCTCGAAACTTCGGTAAGTGACCTTCAGACTTCAATCACAACTATTACCGATGATGTAAACAAAAAATATGAGGCTCTCAATCTCAGCCTCGGTCGTGTAAACGATGATCTTCTGGTTCTTGACAAGCGCCTTACAGCCGCAGAAAAGAATGCCGTGGACGCTCTCAATACTGCCAACGCCAACAAGCAGAAACTCGAAGCTCTGCAGACTCTGGTGAATGGTATCGACGAGACTGTTGATGACCTCGCAGACCGTATGGCCAAGGCCGAGGGTAACATCAACACCAACGCCGAAAGCATCAAGGCTAATAAGGAGGCTATTGCCAAACTCAACGAGGAGCTTGCGCAGACCAAGAAAGATGTTGCAGACCTGCTGGGTAAGTACAACGAGCTTGAACAGCGAGTAGGTTCGCTCGAGGATATTGTTCCCACCCTTGCTTCGCAGAAAGATCTCGACGCTCTTGTTGAGAAGGTAAACAAGAATATCGATGACATCGCCGCTCTGCAGGGTGATGTTGCAAAACTGATGAAGATCTACAACCGTCTCAACCAGATGGTGACAAGCATCGAGATTCAGCGTGTTGTGAACCCGCTCTTCGGAAGCATCGCTACCCCCATCGGTATTGAAACCAATATCCTGGTTAACTACTGGGGTCAGTACACTGGTGCCAAGGATCTTACATTCCCCTCTTACCGTCCTGTTGATGGTCTTGACCATATGCTTGACGAGGCTGATGCAAAGGTGCTGGCTGGTCTCTATACACCCCAGACTATCAAGAACAATGAGTATCTGCTTGATCAGACTGTAGGTCTCGGTACTGTTTATCTGACCATCAACCCCAATACTGTAAACTTTACAGGTGGCGACCTTACTCTTGAGTCGTCGAACGGTACTCAGAGTGCAGTTGTGCTTCGCAACGTTCGTCGTTGTGACGAGGAGTTGAAGTTTGGTTACACTCGTGCTGCCAACAACGGTTTCTATGTTGCTGACGCTTATCTCCCCGCAACTGCCGAGGCTATCTCAAAGACACGCCTCCAGATTGTTCCCGGTCTTGAAACTGCAGTTAAGGATGTGGTTAAGGATCGTACAGGTTCTTCTATCGTGAACCTCATGAAGAAGGTTTATCAGCAGCTCACCAACGGTATGCCCGCTCTTGGCGTTAAGGCTGGTTGGACCACAGATGACGGTAACGGCGAACAGAGCCATGCTGTCTACTCCAAGTATGGCATTGAGGCAACAACTTTCCGCCCCCTCAGCTACAACACACTTGCCGGTACACATATCAGCAGCAAGTTCCCCACTATCAGCCCGCTCAAGTCTGCTACACAGTATCTTGACGAGTTCTTCAAGGCTGACAAGTTTAAGTTTGATTTCAGTGGTTCAAACGTAAACATCGGCGAAGTTCAGTTTAACTTCAACCTTGAACACTTCGAACTTAGCTCTAACGCTTCTGTAACCGCTAAATCTCCCGGTCTTACCGTAACTGGTACTACATCTAGCGGTGAACCCTTTACTGCAACTACTGGTGCGTTCACTATCGATGTTTCAAGCACTGACCTGAAGCCCCTTATCGATGACCTCAACCGTCAGCTCAACGGCAAAATCGATGGTTGGAACCAGCAGATGAAGGATGCTTTCACCGAGTCGATGAATAAGCTCCGCAGCAACATCAACTCTGAGGTTAACAACTTCGTATCATCGCTCGAAGGTAAGATAAATGGCCAGATTAGCAATATCCTTAACGATATCAAGGGTGACGTGGCAGGTAAGCTTCAGCCCTTTATGGACAAGGCCAACAAGTTTATCGACCTCTATAATAAGGTTGCCGGTAAACTCAACGGCTATCTTGCTAATCCGAATGACTATCTGCAGGTTGCCATGGTTTATACCACTGGCAGCGGCGAACTTCAGTTCCTCTCTAACGATTGGAGCGACCCGACAGTATGGCGCAAGGATGGTGGTAACGGTATGTCGCTCTTTGCTACCAGCTACACTGCAGAGATTGTAGCTCCCGCTTACCTCAAGTTTGTTGCTATCACCGACATCAAGGGTGCCGGCGGTTCTGCAAAGGGTGGCAATGCTACTCTGCTCAACGACCTCAAGCAGCTTAACGCTCAGGGTTCGATGTGTAAGGTTCTTCCCGGTCGCCAGAAGCGTGTTGCAGTTCCCACTGCTCAGATGAAGTCTGGTTACACCTACGAACTTGTTTACACTGCGCTCGACTACCGCGGTTACACATCAACACAGCACTTCTACATCACAGTTAAGTAAACAGAAACATTATGGCTGACTTCCGGACACGTCCTCGGGCGTGTCCGGTAAAAGGCCTCACCGAATAAACAGAATGAAAATGAAAGCAAGCAAGATACTGGCGGCAGCATTTCTTTTGGCAGGCAGTCTGGGTCTGAGTGCGCAGGAAACTGTTACTGAATACACATTCAAGCCTAATTGGTTTGTTCAGGGACAGTTTGGTGCTCAGGAAACTCTGGGTGAGTCTACCTTCTGCAAAATGCTTTCTCCAAATGCACAGCTGGCGGTAGGATATATGTTCAATCCGGTGGTGGGTGCGCGAGTAGCAGTCAATGGCTGGCAGTCCAAGGGGTCAAACGATATCCAGGGTCCGATTAAAACCCTTCAGGGTAACTGGAAGTGGAATTATGTTGCCCCCACAGCCAATCTGGTTGTGAATATGACAAACCTGCTCGGTGGGTATAATCCCGAAAGAGTGGTTGAAGTTAACTTCTATGCCGGTTTGGGTGCCAATGTAGGTTTCAACAATAACCAGGCTGTAGACCTCAATGCAGAATATGTCAAGGCTACAGGACAGGATATGCTCGGCAACCTCTGGAGCGGTACTAAGGCTCTTCTCGTGGGTCAGGTGGCAGCAGATGTCAACTTCAATCTCACCAAGAACCTTGCACTCGGAGTGGAGCTTCAGGCAAACACTCTTTCCGATCAGTACAACTCAAAGAAGGCTGGAAACGCCGACTGGTATTACAACGCACTTGTTGGTATCAAATACTCGTTCGGTCCCCGCTACAACAAGACAACCCGCACTATTGCTCCCCCGGAGCCCGTTGTGGTTGAAAAAATTGTAGAGAAGATTGTAGAAAAAATTGTAGAGGTACCTGCCAAACCCGTAGTGGCTGAGAAGGTAGCACCTGAACTTAAGCGTGAAGTATTCTTCCCTATTGCTGTGGCAAGTGTGACACAGTCAGAAATGAGCAAGGTTCAGGAGGTGGCACAGTTCCTTAAGGAGAATCCCGAAGCTACTGTAGTGATTACAGGTTATGCTGACCGTGGCACCGGAACACCTGCTATTAATAATCGTCTTTGCAAGCAGCGTGCGGAGGCTGTTGCTACTGCCCTTGTCAGCAAATATGGCATTGCAAAAAGCCGCATTGTTACCAAGGTGATGGGTGCCGATGAGAAGGAACCTTATGGTACTCCGGCTCAGAATCGCGTGGCAATTGCAATCTGCAAGTAATGTATACTCAATAATAATACAATCTGTCCGTTATATTTAAGGCGGCATCCCTTATCTTCATGATACTATGTTGATTTTGGTGCACCAAATGAGCGACGGATGTATTTATTAAACTAATAATGAACACCTGTCCCGAGATATCGAGACAGGTGTCACTCTTTTTTTATGAATCGATCTATTTTTCTTATGTTGACTGCCGTTGCCATGGCTGTAACGGCAATGGCACAATATCCTGCAGACGGATATTATAGAGTCAAAAATTACGTTACCAAAAGGTATGTCTATGTCACCGACGATAAGGGAAAGATTGACATGGGCGCCACTTCGGCCGATGTTAATGCCTTGCAGGTTTGGAAAGGTGATGATAAGGCTCTTTGCGATCCTGCGTCGATTATCTATTTTCAGCAGGGGGATGATGTCAATCGGTTTGACCTCATTGCTCAGGGTACCAGTGTGACAAATATCATAGATGATTATGTGAGCCTCTATTATGTGAAGAATTCTGATACCTATATGTGCTACGGCAAGAAAGCGACGCTCGCAAAATATCTTGCTGATATCGATACATCGAACGATGATATGGGTATTATGTCGATAGATGGTACCGGGGAGTCTCGCAAATGGTATGTAACTCCGGTTTCTGCTTCGGGCGATAACTACCTTGGTGTGAAACCCAAGTTTGCCAGTCGAGGCAAGTTCTATGAACCGTATTACACTGCCTTCCCTTATGGTGCCTATTCAAGTGGTATGAAGTTCTATGCCGTGTCGCGTGTGCAGGGTGGTCTTGCTGTAATCAAAGAGATTACGGGTGATATCCCCGCAAAGGTCCCTGTGATTGTGGAGTGTAGCTCTGCTGTGCCGTCATCAAATCGTCTCGACATTAAAATGAAATCTAACAGCGCTGCTCCATCCTCAAACCAGCTAAAGGGGGTATTCTTCAACAACCCTATGCAGAGTCATTACAACCGCCTCAAGTTTGACCCTGCAACAATGCGAGGTTTGAGTGTTGATGCTGGCGGGAATCTTGTGTTTACAGCCACCCCCGGATATGATTTCGTCCCCGCAAACTCTTGCTACATATCAGTATCACCAGGTAGCCCTAAAATAATCAAGGTTGTTACAGAGGATGAATATGAGGCAGAAGCCGCTAAGACTCCGGTGTCGATATCATTGGGTAAGCCTGAGATATCAGTAACTTTAGGTGAATCTATAAAACTTGTGTATAGTATCCTCCCTGCAACTGCTTCTCAAAGTCAGGTAACATGGAAATCGGACAATGAATCTATTGTTGCAGTTTCCTCAGACGGAACTGTAAAAGGAGTTGCTGTCGGGGTTGCCAATGTGACTGTTGAAACTGCCAATGGCGTTGTCGCCTCGTGCAAAGTTACAGTAGCAAAGTCTGCTGTAGTGGTCGAGAAAGTGGAGCTGAATTTTGCTTCCGCAAAACTTGAAGAGGGGAAGACACTGCAGTTACAGGGATCGGTTTCTCCTGCTAATGCTGAAAATAAGACATTGGCTTGGTCAACTTCCAATCCGGCTGTAGCTACGGTTTCATCGAATGGTATGGTGACTGCTTTGTCCCCCGGTAATTGCGAAATTATAGCAACCGCGGCAAGTGGTGCTAAGGGGGTGTGTCAGCTTGAAGTTACCAAAAAGGTAATTATGGTGACCAGTGTTACTTTGTCGGCAGAGTCTATATCGCTCACGATTGGTGAGTCTCATAGGCTGACAGCTACCGTTCTCCCCGATAATGCCGATAATCGTGATGTTGTCTGGTCCACTTCCAATGAGGGAGTTGTCACAGTTGCTGCTGATGGTTCGGTAACTGCAGTTGGCGAGGGTGTAGCTACTGTACGTGCAACTGCCGGAGGGGTGAGTGCTTCATGTACTGTTACTGTAAGCAAAGGTGTCGTTGCGGTCGAGTCGGTTGCTGTTAGTCAGGATAAGGCTACACTTGCTGTCGGAGATAGATTGCAGTTGACGGCAACAGTAAATCCGGCGAATGCTGATAATAAAACTGTAACATGGACATCTTCGGACACTGAAGTGGCTACCGTAACCTCGTTGGGGAAGGTTGTTGCCAAGGGTGAGGGTGTGGCTCAGATAACTGCCGCATGCGGTGGTAAAAGCGCCGTGTGTGTGGTAACCGTTAAAAAGCAGGTAGTCCAGGTTACCGGTATCTCAGTGACTCCGACATTTGTAAAAGTGGAAGAAGGGAAGCAAGTAACCCTTGCCGTAACCATCTATCCCGAAAATGCCGATGACAAGACTGTGACATGGAGCACTGATGACGCTAAAGTTGCCACCGTTGTCGATGGAGTAGTGACAGGCGTTGGTCGGGGAGTTGCATCTATTACAGCAACTGCATCCGGATACAGTGCGACTGCTACGGTGCAGGTTATCGCGCGTACCGATGACAGCGGTGTAGAGGATATAGTTTCCGAATCACTGGGTGCTCCGCTATATAATTTGGCTGGTGAAGTGGTTATACCCAAGCTAACCTCTCTCACCCAGCTCCGAGCCTTACCCCGTGGCATTTACATCCTCCGCAACCGCAAAATAATCCTCTAGCCATACATTTAGGCTATCATCCGTCGCATGCAATGTACTGTTGCATGCGACGTTTGCATATGTAATAAAACAGTCTTGCAAAGTTCGTAGAAAAGTGGTAACTTTACGGGTGACAATAGACGCTGACGAGCGACATTAGGACAGACTCGTTTAACGAAAATAATACAGACTCTATGGAGGAGAACAAATGCAAACACATTACGCCAGCTCGCTATCCTGTTGGGGATGCCACTTTTGCCGATATACGTCGGCAGGGGAAGGTCTATGTGGACAAGACTGAGATGATTTATTCGTTAGTTAAATCGTCGAAATATGTTTTTCTGAGTCGTCCGCGTCGATTTGGCAAGAGTCTGTTGCTGTCAACACTTAAGGCTTATTTTGAAGGACGACGTGAATTGTTTACTGACTTAGCCATCGATAGGCTTGAGTCTGATTGGGAGCGCTATCCGGTTATTCATATATCTCTTGCGGTTAGTGCTAATCAGAATATTGAGCAGTTGCGAGCCAAACTGATTGAGCAGGTACGTGATAATGCGGTATCGTTAGGTGTTCAGGTCTATACTTCTGCCGAACCATACAGTCAATTCTATGAGTTGATTGTTTTGGCTGCAAATAAGTATGCGCGTAATGTCGTGGTGTTGATAGATGAATATGATAAACCGTTGTTGGACACAATGCATTCAGACAGGGAGTTGTATGAGGCTATACGAGATGAATTGCGACCTTTTTATACCTGCTTGAAAGATCGTGGAGAATACATACGTTTTGCAATGTTGACAGGAATTTCAAAATTCAGTCAGGTAAATGTATTTTCGGGGCTCAACAATCTTACTGACATTTCGCTTACTCCAGAATATAATACTCTATGCGGTATCAGTCAGCAAGAAATGGACAAGTATTTTGCGTGTGATATGGAGGTATTTGCCCACAATAATAATATGACAGTTGATGTGGCAAGACAACAATTTAAGGAGCTATATGACGGATATCATTTTGCTAAAATAGGCGATTGGGTGTATAATCCTTACAGTGTGCTGAAGGCATTTTGGCATAGTGAGTTTGGACTTTATTGGTTTGAAAGCGGTTTGTCATTATATATGGTCAAGGAATTGGCTGAGCGCAATATAGATTTTGAAGCTTTTGAAGGGATTAAGGCGAGTACTCAACAAATGATGGGTTCATATGTTCCAGGAAGCGACCCATTACCTTTGTTGTATCAAAGTGGCTATCTGACTATCAAGGATTATGACTCTGAAAGCTGGATGTATACGCTTGGGTATCCTAATCGCGAAGTATCGAGCGGAGTGTTTGATGAACTATTGAAGGTTATTGTGCCGCGAGAGGATGCCACACGCTTTAATGCAACCTCAGTTCGAGCCAAAGCCATAGAAGGTAATCCTGATGGGCTTATGGAGTTGTTGAATATAGGTTTGCAGAGTTATAATTACGAACAACTCGATGCACCGCGCACAGAGAAACATATGGTCATCATGTTGCATGCACTATGCATGGCTATGGGGTTGAACGTAGATGGCGAAGTACACACAGCGCGTGGGCGAATAGATATGGTAATACAGACCAAACGGTTTATCTATCTAATAGAATTTAAGATAAACAGTTACCCGCGTCGCGCACTACTCCAGATTGATAAATTGGGGTATGCCGAACGTTTTGAGGGGGATTCACGCCGAGTTTTTAAGATAGGCGCCAACTATTCTACAACTAAACGTAAACTTACCGGTTGGTTGATAGAATAGCATTTGAAAAATTAATATCTGACCGGTTAGAAGTTTTTGAGTTCGTCGTAGAGGCGGTGCATGGGGAGCCCCATTACGTTGTAGTAGCTGCCGTTAATCCATTCTATTGCAACGCAACCAATCCATTCTTGAATGCCGTAGGCACCCGCCTTGTCAAATGGTTTGTAGTTGTCGATGTAATGAATAATATCCTCTTCGGACAAATCGGCAAACTTTACGGTTGTTTCGGAGGCAAATGTTACAGTTTTGGAGAGGGTCATCAGTGTGACACCGGTTATTACCTTGTGCTCATTACCCGACAGTTCGCGCAGCATTTCATGTGCTTGCTCCTTGCTGTGCGGTTTGCCATATATTTTGTTACCCTTTATCACCAGCGTGTCTGCTGTGATTAGCAAGTCGTTTTCTTTAATGGTAGATGCATATGCCGATGCTTTGACCCGCGAAAGGTATTCGGGGACTTCAACGGCTGGCATGGAATCGGGAAAGGATTCGTCAATCCCCCCAATGGCTACGCAATGAAAGGGGATCAGAAGTTGCGACAGAAGCTCGCGGCGTCTGGGTGATTTGCTGGCAAGGAGAATGTTGTATTTAGAGAGATTGTCAAGCATGATGAAACGATTTTGTTAATCAGTTAGCAATTTAGCGGCATCGGGGAGGGGAGGGAGTTCGACAGCAATATCCTCTTTGGAGACAGGATGCACAAATTCGATGCGATGAGCCTGCAATGAAATTCCACCGTCGCGATTGCTACGTTTGGCTCCATACTTAAGGTCACCTTTTATTGGATTTCCCATATTTGACAGCTGGCAACGTATCTGGTGTTTGCGACCGGTGAGGAGGTTAACTTCAAGCAGAGTGTATCGGTCCCCTTCTGCGATTGTCCTGTATTTGAGAACAGATTTCTTGGCATCGGGGTTTGACGGGGAGCTTACGAAAGTTTTGTTTATACGACCGTCAGATACGAGGTAGTTTTCGAGAGTAGCTTCGGATTGTTTGGGTTTACCCTCGACCAGCGCCCAATAGGTTTTGTGAATTTCACCGTCGCGGAGCATCTTGTTGAGGCGTTCGAGAGCCTTTGAGGTACGGGCAAATATTACCAGTCCGGAGACAGGACGGTCAATACGATGAACAACCCCGCAGAACACGTTGCCGGGTTTGTTGTACTTCTCCTTGATATATTGTTTTACAAACTCGGATAGTGGGGTATCGCCGGTTTTATCACCTTGCACAATCTCACCCACCTCTTTATTGACAATTATGATATGATTGTCCTCGTAGACTACCTGCATAGCTAATGACTAACGACTAATGACTAAATGAAAAAAACC
>QLIP01068171.1_pt1 | contig 44410 bp, 41 predicted proteins | sample 1769771 | NCBI WGS metagenome assembly QLIP01 (sample SAMN09428762, study PRJNA476227) | Gut metagenome, whole genome shotgun sequencing project. | isolation source: cecum | host: Rhizomys sinensis | place: China: Jinsha town of Minqing, Fujian Province | collected 2013-09-23 | reverse complement strand
GCAAAGGCGCCCCCCGCCTGTCTAAGAGAAGGTCGTCATAGGCGGGCGCCCCCTGCATAGGCAGCATGGCGTTCCACCATTCGTTGACCCGTGGCACTTTAGAAAAAAACCTGTGCCCCCCCATATCCATTCTGTTGCCATGGTGCCTGACTGTTTTCGAAATACCCCCTAATGCTTCACTTTCTTCAAAAACAATCACTTCATACTCTTTCGTGTTTTTTAAAAGCTCATATGCCGCTGTCAGCCCCGCCGGCCCAGCGCCTATCACAAGCGCTTTTTTCATAAGAAAATGTTCCTTCCTGCTGTTTTGCTTGTGTTATGGATGGAGTAGACGGGAGTCGAACCCGTGTCCAAAAGCCTATTCCCTGTCCTTCTACTATCATAGCCAGTCATTTTACATTCCCTCCGCCGCCCGGGGACTGACACCCTGGCGGTTTTAGTAGCTTCATCATACGCCCGTATGCGCAAAGCTTAACATACGTCGCTTCCTGCAGTTCATGATGCCCGCGTCTTACGGTACAGGCGCCGCAAGCCGGACAGCCGCAACAAGGCGGCGCTTTTTACAGCTTACGCTGCAAATGCTAAATTATCTTCAGCGTTTAATTTTAAGTTTGTGATTTGACGCATCACCTGCGGATAGCTTCTCCAGCTGCAAAACCCCTGTCGAAACCTTTACTACCCCTTATCTTATAGGAAGATACTACCTATAGTATATTGCAAAATGAAAATCAGGTCAACAGATTATCCAGCATTTATAGGTTTTTTACTTTAAACTGTTTCTCAGCCTCCCTCCTTTGGTCTTTTTTGGCAATGTCATGCCGCTTGTCGTATAATTTCTTGCCTTTTGCCACGCCAATCTCCACTTTGGCATGGCCATTTTGAAAATAAACCTGCAGCGGCACGAGCGTATACCCCTGTTTTGCCACCTTTCCTTCGATTTTGCGTATTTCCTGCCTATGGAGCAGGAGCTTTTTTACGCGCAGCGGGTCTTTATTGAAAATATTCCCTTTTTCATAAGGGCTGATGTGCATGCCATATACAAAAACTTCCCCGTTTTCGATGCGGATAAAAGATTCCTTAATGCTGCACTTGCCAAGCCGGAGCGATTTTACTTCCGTGCCATGCAAAACGATGCCGGCCTCGCATTTTTCTTCGATGAAAAAATCATGATACGCTTTTTTGTTTCCGGCGACGAGTTTTTTTTCTTTTCCGCTTGCCACTTTGCTCCCTTCCTCCTTTTTCTGCTTCGATTTCTTCGTCCGCCGCATCTTCCGTAAGGCGAAAATCAATCGTCCTGTTCATAATATCGACATCATGCACTTGTATCGTTACATGCTTTCCTAATTTATATTTTTTCCTTGTCTTTCGCCCTATCAGTTCATAAGCGGCTTCATCAAAGCGGAAAGAATCGCCGGGCAGCGTGGATATATGCACAAGCCCTTCGACGGTATTAGGCAGTTCCACATAAAGGCCCCAGCCCGTAATGCCGGAAATAACGCCTTCGTATACCTCCCCGATCCGATCTTTCATATATTCCGCCTTTTTTAACTTATCCGTTTCCCGCTCCGCTTCGTCCGCACGCCGCTCCGCTGCGGAAGACAGCTTTGCAGCTTCTGGCAGTATCCTTGCATAATGCTCTGCCCTGCCCTCCCTGTCAGGGGAAGACGGCGCCTGAAATCTGCCGCGCAAGTAATCTTTGATGATGCGGTGTATCTGCAAGTCAGGATAACGCCTGATTGGCGACGTAAAATGGCAGTAATACGGGCTGGCAAGCCCAAAATGCCCGCTGCAGTCTACCGTATAGCGCGCCTGTTTCATGCTCCGCAGCGTCAGCCTGGCAACTAACGCCTCTTCCGGCGTGCCCTCAACGCGCTCTAACAGCTTTTGCAGCTCTTTTGGATGCACTTCATCTTTTGCCATTTTCATATGATAGCCAAAATTGCGCAGGAATAACCCTAACTGTTCTATTTTCGCTTTGTCCGGCTTATCGTGGCTCCGGTAAAGAAACGGGAGCTCCATCCAATAAAAATGCTGTGCAATCGTTTCATTGGCAATGAGCATAAAATCTTCAATCAGTTTTGTCGCCGTATTCCTTTCATACGGTTTTATGTCAACCGGATGCCCGTCGCCATCCAGCACGATCTTCGCTTCCGCAAAATCGAAGTCTATCGCGCCCCGTTTCCTTCTTTTCTTTCGCAATATGCCAGAAAGCTCTGCCATATCCTGCAGCATGGGGACAAATTCCTTACAGGTTTCCAACAGTTTTCTGTCTTTATCTTCCAATATTTTTTTGACTTCCGTATAAGACATCCGCCTGGCAACGCGGATGATAGTTTCCGCAATGGCATGGTCGATGACATTCCCGTTTTTGTCGATCGTCATCATGCAGCTAAGCGCCAGCCTGTCTTCCCCGGCGTTTAAGGAACAGATTCCGTTAGAAAGGACATGGGGCAGCATCGGAATGACTCGGTCAGTCAAATATACGCTCGTCCCCCGTTTTAACGCCTCCCTGTCAAGCGCGGAATTTTCCTGCACATAGTTTGCCACATCGGCAATGTGCACGCCTAAATAATATAGCCCGTCCTTTTTTGCCAGAAAAACGGCATCGTCTAAATCCTTTGCATCCTCGCCGTCGATCGTAACCATTCTAACGTCCCTAAGATCCATCCTGCCAGCCATGTCCGCCTCGGACACTTCGTTAGCAACGCGCTCGCCCTGGCGCAGTGCTTTTGCTGGAAATTCCACTGGCAGGCCATAGTCTTTGACGATCGAGAGGATATCTATCCCCGGGTCGTTGGCATGCCCTAAAATCTCTATGATTTTGCCTTCCGGGTTTCTTCTCCTGCTTCCGTAATCTGTCAGTTCTACTACCACTTTATGCCCGTTTACAGCTTTTTTGGACTGCTCTTTTGGGATAAAGATATCTGCAGTAAGTTTTAAGCTGTCAGGAACGACAAAGCCAAAATTTTTTCCTTTCTCATACGTGCCTACGACTTGTTTGACGCTCCGCTCTAGGACCCTTACAATCTCCGCCTCCCGGCGTTTGCCGTCTCCTTTAGAAAGCGGCCTGATCTCTACCGTATCTTTATGGAAAGCGCCATGGATTTTTTGTTCCGGGATATAATAATCCTCGTCCTGCCCTTCCACTTCTACAAAGCCAAATCCTTTCGGATTGCTGATAAAAACACCCGTGACAGTTTCTGCCATGGGCTGTTTTTGTTCTACTGACTGCTTCTTAGGCATTTACGCCCTCCTTCTTTGCATATCTGTAAAATTTCATTACACACCCTAAACACCATACGAACAAAAAACACTCTTTTGCAAGAGTGCTTTTCCCGGCCTTAACTGAATCTGCTGATGTTTAAAATGATTGCCAACAGCATAAAGACGACTGCAAGGCATTTTGTAATCATGACCAGTTTGCCTTCCATGGAACGCCCTTTATTCTTCCCCCAGTAGCTCTCAGCAGCGCCGCTGATCGCCCCTAAGCCTGCGGATTTACCTTCCTGCAATAATACCAATGCCGCTAATGCGATGCATACAAATATAAAAACAACAATTACGATAATCCTCAATACTCCCACTTTCTACACCTCCTAACGCCAACTAGCAGTTATTTTAGCATATGAAAATATTTTTTACAAGTATTTTTTTCAAAAAAATATGGGCGCCCGGTAACATAGGCGCCCATAAATGGCATAACATCTGATACGTTATTCTGCAATATCAGCATACATGAAGTACCAGTAGCCATAAGCGGAATGCCATGAGCCTGTCAGCTTATCGCTCTGCAGCCAGAAGTCATTGTAGTATGCTATCGGAATACATGCCGCATCATCCATTAAGATGTCTTCCGCACGGTGCAGCGCTTCGGAACGTTCTGCCGCGTCTGTTGTTGTGCGGGCGATATCCATAGCCGCATCGTATTCAGGATTGTTGTATTTGCCATCGTTGTTGCCGTTTGTGCTATACAGCAAGTCAAGCATGTTGGAAGGGTCGCTATAGTCGCCTACCCAGCCATTGCGGGATGCTTCATAATCGCCTGCACGGCGCAGCTGTGTGAAACTTGCCCACTCTACGGTATCCACGTCAACCGTAATGCCAAGCTCGCCCCATGCGTCCTGCAAATATTCTGCAACAACTTTGTGGTAGCCAGCGTCATTGATGGAATATACGATCTTTGGAAGGCCTTTGCCATCCGGATAACCCGCATCTGCAAGAAGTTTCTTTGCTTCTTCCAGGTTTGCTTCAAAGTTTGCTGTATCAATATAAGGCTTGCCGCCGTTTGCATTGTCCATAAACTGGGAACCATCAGTATCAATCCAGCCCGGGCCCATAAAGTTTGGAGCCGGTGAATAGGTGCCCTGCATCAGGCTGTTTGCCACATATTCCCTGTCGATTGCAAGGCTTAACGCTTTGCGGACTTTCGGGTTGGTAAACGGCTCTCTCTTATTGTTTAAGCTAAGATAATACGTACCGATCATTTCATCAACATAGAACTCGCCGCTGCCTTTTAAGCTCGGGATTTCTTCTGTTGGAACGTCTTTTACCATCAAAACTTCGCCTGTCTGGAAAGCACTGTAAGCTGCGTTGGAATCTTCCATCAGGACAAATTTGATCCTGTCAAGTTTGATTGATGCATTATCCCAGTAGTAAGGGTTTTTGCTCATCATAATATAAGAATCCGGCACCCACTCTGAAATATAGAACGGCCCATTGGAAATATAGGAAGCCGCCTGTGTTGCCCAGCTGTCGCCGTTTGCTTCTACAGTAGCCTTCTGTACAGGGCTTAAAGTAACAAATGCTGCAAGGCTGTCAAAGAACGGGCACATTGCGTTAAGTTCTACAACAAACGTCTTTGGATCCGGCGCGGATACTGCAAGCGCATCCGGGTTGCCGTTCATTGCTTCATCAAAGCCTTTTACCATGCTAAGAACTGTTTCTGCATACGGAGCTGCAATGGCAGGGTCGCATACCCTCTTCCATGTGTATACAAAATCATCTGCTGTCAGATCTGAGCCGTCAGACCATTTTAAGCCATCGCGCAAATGGAATGTCCAAACAAGGCCGTCATCTGACTTCTCCCATGTTTCAGCCTGTCCAGGCGCGATCTTGCCGTCTTTGTCCACTGTCAGCAGACATTCAAATGCATGTAAGATCATGTTTGCGCCGTCAACTGCACTGTTTAATGCCGGGTCGATCGTTTCAGGGTTAGGGCCAATCTGGACTGCAAGTTCTTTTTCCCCGCCTTCTGTGGACTCTGGCGCTGCTTCTGGCTCAGTTGTTTCTGCCGGTGCGCTTCCGCTTTCTGCCGGAGCCTGTGTATTCGTCTTGCCGCAGCCTGTCATGACCGCACCGACTGTCATAGCGACTGCCAGCAAAAGAGCAATTCTCTTTTTCATAAATTTTTTCCTCCTTTTGGAATCTAAACTATTGGGTATCTATTTATTCCGCGAAGACAGTCTGCCCTCACAGCATAAACCTGTTGTATTATAATACGAGTCTGCCATATATGCAACTATTTTTTAATTTACTTTGTCAATATGATGGCACGCCGCATAATGGCCTGTGGACACTTCCTGCCATTTTGGCTCTTCTGCAGCGCAGCGTTCATCCGCATAAGGGCACCTTGTACGGAAACGGCAGCCGGAAGGCGGGTTTAGAGGGCTTGGCACATCGCCTTCTAAGATAATGCGCCTGCTTGCCCTTGCTGCCTTTGGGTCCGCGATTGGGATCGCGGAGATCAGGCTCTTTGTATACGGGTGCAGGCTGCCTGAGATCAGCGCATAACTGTCCGCTAACTCCACCAGCTTGCCAAGGTACATAACGCCGATGCGGTTGGAAATATGCTTGACAACCGAAAGGTCATGCGCAATGAACAAATACGTCAGCCCCATCTGCTCCTGCAATTCCTCAAACATATTGATGACCTGCGCCTGGATGGATACGTCAAGCGCGGAAATTGGCTCGTCGCATACGATAAACTCTGGATTGACCGCAAGCGCCCTGGCAATGCCGACACGCTGGCGCTGCCCGCCGGAAAACTCATGCGGATAGCGGTTGGCATGTTCTGAGTTTAACCCTACTTTGCTAAGCATGTCGATGACGCGCTCCTGCCGCTCCTTCTTATCAGCCGCCAGCTTATGGATATCGATCGCTTCCCCGACGATATCCCCTACTGTCATACGGGGGTCAAGGCTGGCATACGGATCCTGGAATACAATCTGCATTTTGCGCCGGTATGGCAGCATGTCAGCCGCGATCCGCTTTTCCTTGTCAAAAATGACATTGCCGTCATAAATTATCCTGCCGCCTGTCGGCTCATAGAGCCGCAGCAGGGTCCTGCCTGTCGTCGTCTTGCCACAGCCCGACTCACCTACAAGGCCGAGCGTTTCGCCTTTTTTTAAGTAAAAAGAAACGTCGTCTACCGCTTTTACGAATTTTTTATGACTGCCAAAACCGCCCGCCGGAAAATATTGCTGCAAATGTTCTACCTGGACTAAATTCCCGCTCATCCTGCATTTCCTCCTTCCAGCATCGCCTTTTGGTTCATAAAGCACTGCGTATAATGCGTATCACTGAATGTCGTAACCGGCGGCATTTCCCGCAGGCATATTTTCATGCAGTTTGTGCAGCGCGGTGCAAATGGACAGCCTTTTGGCGGGTTTAGCATATCGACCGGCGTCCCTTCGATGGGCACTAGCTTCTCATGCCCTGTGGCATCCAGCCTTGGGATGCTTTGCAGCAGCCCTTTCGTATATTCATGCTTCGGATTGTAAAAAATCTCATCCGTCGTCCCATATTCTACAATCTTGCCGGCATACATCACGGCTATTTTCTCACACATGCTTGCCACAATGCCAAGGTCATGCGTGATCATCATGATCGCCATGCCAAGCTTGTCTTTTAATTCCATCATCAGTTCGAGTATCTGCGCCTGGATTGTCACATCCAGCGCCGTCGTTGGCTCGTCCGCAATGAGCAGCTTTGGCTCACAGGCAAGCGCGATCGCAATCATGACCCTCTGGCGCATGCCGCCGGAAAGCTCGTGCGGATACTGCTTTAAGCGTTTGTCCGGCTCGTTGATGCCGACTAACATAAGCAGCTCCCTGGCCCTGTCATTTGCTTCTTTCCTGTTTTTTCCCGTATGCAGCATGACGACTTCACGTATCTGGTTGCCTACGGTATAGACGGGATTTAAACTTGTCATCGGATCCTGGAAGATGATCGATACTTCATTGCCCCGGATGGCACGCATCTGCTTTTCCGTCATATCGTTGATATGGTGCCCGTTAAAATCCAGGCTGCCGCCAACGAGCCTGCCCGGGTATGCCGTCAGCCCCATAAGGCTGTATGCGGTCACGGATTTTCCCGACCCGCTCTCTCCCACGATGCCAAGCACTTCCCCTTCTTCTAAATGCATCGATACGTCATTTAACGCTTTTACCTCTCCCGCAGGAGTAAAAAAGGAAAGGCGCTCATTTTGAATGTCAACCAAATATTTTCCCATTTTCTTTGCCCCTCCTTAATTTTTCAGTTTCGGGTCAAAAGCGTCCCGCAGCCCGTCGCCAAGCAGGTTAAAACTTAAAATGATCAAGCTGATCAGGAGCGCCGGCGCAAACAGCAGGTAGGGATACGTATTTAATCCATTGATCGCCGTGCCCGCAAGGCTCCCTAAGGAAGGAAGCGGCACCGCAACGCCAAGCCCAAGAAAACTTAAAAAACTTTCTGTAAAAATGGAAGAAGGAATCTGCAGCGTTGTCGTAACGATCAGCGTGCCGATGCAGTTTGTCAGAAGATGCTTTTTTATAATGCGGGCGTTAGAAGCTCCAAGCGCACGCGCCGCCGTAACATATTCATTTTCCTTTAACATCAGAATCTGGCTTCGCACCATGCGTGACATGCCGACCCAGTAAAGAAGCGCAAAGACGATAAAAATGCTGATCAGGTTCGTGCCAACGACCTGCACCCAGCCAAAGCCCGGCAATGTCTGCAATTTTTCCAGCATATCCTTTAGCGCAAACGATAAGAGCACGATCAGCAGGATATCCGGCACAGTATAGATAATATCTACAATCCGCATGATAATCAAGTCTGTCCAGCCGCCAAAAAATGCGGCGATAGAGCCGACAAGCGAGCCAATGACAAGGATGATCGCGGTTGCAATCAGGCCGACAAGCAGGGAAATGCGGCTTCCCATCATAACGCGGATTGCATAATCCCGCCCTAACTTATCCGTGCCAAGGATGTGCGGGAAAACACTCTCTCCCGCTTCTTTTTTCGCCAGTTCCTCTTTGGAATATTGCATTGGCGCAAGATTTTCCGCACCGCGCATCTGCATTTTGTATGTATAAGGATAAAAGGCGGGCACAATAAACGAAAAAAACATAATGACCGCAATGACGATCAGGCTTGCCATCGCCACTTTGTTTTTCACAAGCCGCCTTGCGCCGTCTTTCCAAAACCCGACGCTCTCACGCATCACGATGAGGCTTTCTTTTTCCTGGGCTGATGCTGGCGCGAAATCGGCGGGGTCTAATTTTAACTGAAAACTAAGTGGATTGCTCTTCATAGCTCTTTCCTTTCCTGGCATATTATTTCAACTGGATTCTTGGGTCTACGATCTTGTATACGATATCTACCATGACATTCATGAAAACCATCAAAACTGTCAAAAAGATTGTTGTCCCCATAATAATCGTATAATCGCGGTTCATGATGGAACTGATAAACTCCCCACCAAGGCCCGGGATCGTGAAAATTTTTTCCACAATGAAGCTGCCTGTAAGCGTGTAGGCGGTCATCGGCCCTATGTATGTGATGACCGGCAAAACGGCGTTGCGGAGCGCATGCTTAAAAAGGCTGACAAACTGGGAAAGCCCCTTTGCGCGCGCTGTACGCATATAATCCTGGCCAAGCACATCAAGCATAGACGAGCGCATCAGCCGCATAATGTACGCCGTCGGATAAAAAGAGAGCGAAATGACCGGCATGATGTAATGTTTCCAGGAATCTAGGCCAAACGTTGGGAACAATTTCAGATGCACGCCAAGGAAATACATTAACAGCGTGCAGATAACGAAACTTGGCACCGCGATGCCGCACGTTGCCACGACGCTTATCATATTATCGATCACTTTCCCCCTATTTAACGCCGCAAGGCAGCCAAGCGGGATGCCAAGGCAGAGGGAAACGACAATGGTAATGCCGCCAAGCCGTGCGGATACAGGAAATTTTGTAGTAATGATCGAGGCTACCGTGCGCCCGCGCTGCTTTAAGCTGTCACCAAAATCTCCCTTTATGGCACCCGACATGTACGTGGTGTACTGCTCAAAGAGCGGCTTGTCCATGCCATATTTTGCTTCTAATGCCTCACGCGCCTTAGGGCTTATCGCTTTTTCCGACAAAAACGGCCCTCCCGGCACCATGTTCATCAAAAAGAAGGTGAGCGTCGCCACGATAAAAACAGTAACAAACGCCAGTACAAATCTTTTTACAATGTACTTTAACATACTGCTCTGCTCCTTTATTCTTGTATTTTTGCATCTTTGTATACATATATTTTAGCGCTTTAGCGTCGTAAACAATTAAAGCAACAAAAAAACAATGCCCATAATACTATGAACACTGTTTATTGTATCGGCACTTTGCAGATATGTCAACCTTTTCAATTAAATCACAGTCGTTATTTTATATTTTGTTGAATGGATCCTTATATTCTGCCGCATTTCCAAGCTCTTCTTCTATGCGCAGCAGCCTGTTATACTTTGCTACCCGCTCTGCGCGGCACGGTGCGCCGGTCTTAATCTGTCCCGCATTGACCGCCACGGCAATATCCGCGATCATCGTATCTTCTGTTTCCCCGGAGCGGTGGGATATGATTGTCTTATAGCCGTTTTTATGCGCCATTTCAATTGCTTCAAACGCCTCGGAAAGCGTGCCGATCTGGTTTACTTTGACAAGGATTGCATTGGCGGTATGCAGTTTGATGCCGGCGTCTAAGCGTTTCGTGTTCGTCACAAACAGGTCGTCGCCCACAAGCTGGATCTTGCCGCCAAGCCGCTTTGTCATCATCTGCCATCCGTCCCAGTCGTCCTCAAACAGGCCGTCTTCTATCGAAATGATAGGAAACTCTTCAATCAGTTCTTCATAATAGGCTGTCATTTCATTTGCGTCCCGCTTAATGTCCGCATTGTTCATGCGGCTTTCCCCCGGGAAATGGTACATGCCCGTTTCCTCGTTGTAAAGTTCGCTTGCCGCTGCGTCAATGGCGATTTTGATGTCCTCGCCCGGGATATACCGGCTTGCCCTGACCGCTTCCATGATAAGGCGCAGCACTTCTTTAGAATCCGCTAAGTTTGGCGCAAAACCGCCCTCGTCCCCAACGCCGGCAGAAAGCCCCCGGCTGCTGCATATTTTTTTTAAATTATGGTAAATCTCCGCGCAGATGCGCAGTCCTTCCGAAAAACTTTCCGCCTGTACCGGCATGATCATAAATTCCTGCAAATCGACGGTGTTGTCCGCATGTTTCCCGCCGTTTAAAATATTCATCATAGGCACCGGCACCCTGCACGCGGCAATGCCGCCAAGATACCGGTAGAGCGGAAGCTCTAGCGCGGCCGCAGCTGCCCTGGCACACGCCATGGACACGCCAAGCGTCGCGTTTGCGCCAAGATTTTCTTTGTTTTGCGTTCCATCGGCATCGATGAGGATGCGGTCAATCTCTTCCTGGAAGAGCGCATTTGTCCCAAGCAGCGCGGCACGCAGTTTCGTATTGACATTTTTGACGGCATTTTGCACGCCAAGCCCAAAATACCTGGCCTCACCGTCCCGCAGCTCTACCGCCTCAAACCTGCCTGTGCTTGCGCCGGAAGGGACGGCCGCCCTGCCGGTAATGCAGCCGCCAAGCGTCACTTCCGCCTCCACAGTCGGGTTGCCCCTTGAATCTAAAATTTCCCTTGCATGTACCCGTGTAATCTCCAAAAATAAGCTCATAGCAGCCTCCTTTACAAAAAAGTTATTCTTGCTATGCTATTTTTCCCAAAGATACACAGATTATCCGCTTGCCATTATTTAATATCATCTGTTATTTTTTCATGAGCAATGACTTTCCTGTCATTTCCACAGGCTGCTCTTTCCCCATGATCTCAATGAGCGTCGGCACAATATCCGCAAGGCAGCCGCCCTCCCGCAGCGTATAGGCGGGATCGTAATTGACAAGGATGAACGGCACAGGGTTTGTCGTATGCGCGGTAAACGGATCGCCTGTTTCATAATCTAACAGCTGCTCCGCATTTCCGTGGTCTGCACAAAGGAAGAGGACACCGTCCATCTTCTTTACGGCTTCCACTGCCTTGCCAACACACGCATCGACCGCTTCCACTGCCTTGATCGCAGCCTCCTCCACGCCGGTATGCCCAACCATATCCGGGTTGGCAAAATTGATGATGATCATGTCATAACGCCCGGAAGTGATCGCTTCGACCAGCTTGTCACACACTTCATATGCGCTCATCTCCGGCTTTAAATCATACGTTGCAACTTTTGGCGAGTTGACAAGGATCCTCTCTTCCCCTTCGTTTGGCTTTTCAATGCCGCCGTTAAAAAAGAAAGTGACATGCGCGTATTTTTCCGTTTCCGCGATTCTTGCCTGCGTCATATTGTTTGCGGCAAGCCACTCGCCAAACGTATTCGTCACAGTAATCTTATGGAAAGCAACTTCTTTGTTCGGAATCGTCGGGTCATAATCTGAGAAACATACGTACGTCAGATCCAGCCTTTTTTCCCGCTCAAAGCCTTTAAAATCGTTGTCGCAGAATGCCCTTGTAATCTCCCTTGCCCGGTCCGGCCTGAAATTAAAGAAGATAACGGAATCCTTATCCTTGATCGTTGCCACAGGCACACCGTCTTTTAACACTACTGTCGGCCTTACAAACTCATCGGTTTCCTCTTTATCATAAGAAGCCTGGATGCCGTCCGGGCCGGAAGGAGCCGTCAGGCCTTCCCCTTTTGTCAGCGCGTCATAAGCGAGCTTGACCCTGTTGTAGTTGTTGTCCCGATCCATCGCATAATAGCGGCCCATGACCGATGCAATCTTTCCTGTGCCAATCTCTTTCATCTTTTCTTCTAACTGGATGGCAAAATCTTTGCCGCTTGCCGGAGGCGTATCGCGCCCGTCTAAGAAGCAGTGCACATACACTTTCGAGAGGCCATTTCTTTTTGCCAGCTCTAACAGGCCATACAAATGCGTATTGTGGCTGTGTACGCCGCCGTCTGAAAGAAGGCCGAACATATGGAGCGCAGAATCGTTTTTGCGGCAGTTGTTTACGGCGTCCATCAAAGCCGGATTTTCAAAAAATGTCCCGTCATGGATTTCTTTTGTAATCCGCGTCAGCTCCTGGTATACGATGCGCCCGGCGCCCATGTTCAAATGCCCCACTTCAGAATTGCCCATCTGCCCATCGGGAAGCCCTACTGCCATGCCGCTTGCATTTCCCTTTACAAATGGGTATTCTGCCATCAGCTTATCCATTACCGGCGTTTTTGCCTGCGCTATGGCATTGCCCTGTTTTTTGGCGTTTAGGCCGTATCCATCAAGAATCATCAATACTGTAGGTTTTTTGCTCATATCCATAACCATGCCCTTTCCTAGCCTGCAGCAACAAAGCGCAGGCACAAATTCACGTAAATCCTATACGCTTGAAATTATACACTGTTTTTGCGCCCCATGCAAGAAAATCCTCTTGACAAATTGAAATTTTCAAGTATCGTAGATTCTATGTAAAAAGTTAAATTTTATGTAAAGATTTTATGTCAGTTAAGAAAGGAGGCAGGGTTTGATGAAAACAGTGCCGCAGTATATGAAAAACTACATCCCCGCTTATGCCCTTGCCATCCTTTCCATGCTCATCAGCGTTTCTTTGGACATGCTCTCGCCGCAGCTGACAAAACGCATCATTGACGATGTCATCCTAAACGGGCAGATGGAAAAGCTGCGCCTTCTGCTGCTTGGCATTTTTGCCGTAGGGCTTGGCAGATGCATTTTCCAATATACGAAAGAATATACATTTGATGCCGTCAGCGTTAAAATAACATCTGTTATGCGCCAGGACTTGTTTTCCCATATCCAGACGCTTTCCGCACGCTTTTTTGACAAGACGAATACCGGCGAGCTGATGACACGCGTAAAAGACGACATTGACAAAGTCTGGGCGGCCATCGGCTATGTCGGCATGCTTGCCTTGGAAGTGTGCATCCATACGTGCATCGTCCTTTTTTGCATGTACCGCCTGCATTGGAAACTCGCCCTCCTGCCAAGTGCCCTGATGCTCTTTCTTGGCGCTGCCGCCATCATGATGGAAAAAAAGCTCGGCGCGGTCTATGGATCCATCAGCGAAGAAACCGCCCTGTTAAACACTGTCGCGCAGGAAAACCTTGCCGGTGTGCGCACCGTCAAGGCATTTGCCAGGGAAAAGTTTGAAATTACGAAATTTTTATCGCATAACAAGCGTTATTATTCGTTGAATATGGAGCAATCCCGCATATTTACGGCATATTATCCGCTTTTTCAGCTTGCAACAAAAATTCTGCCGCTTGGCATCCTCTTATGCGGCGGCCTTCTTGTCATGCGCGAAGAAATGACGCTTGGCTCCCTTGGCGCTTTCGTGGAATATTCCATGAATATCGTATGGCCGATGGAGATGCTCGGCTGGCTTAGCAACGATATCGCCTCTGCCGCCGCCTCTTTGCAAAAAATCAGACAGATATACGAAAACAAGCCCGATATCAAGGAAGCAGCGCATCCTGTCTGCCCCGGGCAAATTTACGGCGATGTTTCTTTTTCCCATGTATCGTTTCAAAGCGAAGACGGAAATGACATTCTTTCGGACATTTCTTTTTCCTTAAAGGCCGGGCAGACGCTTGGCATTATGGGGGCGACAGGCTCCGGCAAAACTTCCATCGCCAATCTGCTGCAAAGAATGTACGATGCCACTTCCGGCAGCATCCGCATCGACGGCGTAGACATCAAAGAGCTGTCTTTGGCGGCGCTTCGCGGGAACATTGCCGTTGTCATGCAGGATGTATTCCTTTTTTCCGATACGATTACAGAAAATGTGAAACTTGGGAAACGCGGCATGGTAGACGCTGCGCTTATCCGTTCCTCTTCCCGCCTTGCCCAGGCAGACGGTTTTATTGAAAAAATGGAAGCGCAATACGACACCGTCATCGGTGAACGCGGCATAGGCCTCTCCGGCGGGGAGAAACAGCGCATCAGCATTGCACGGGCGCTGGCAAAAAAATGCCCCATCCTCGTATTGGACGATGCCACCTCTGCCCTTGACATGGAAACGCAGCACTTCATCCAGCGTTCCTTAAAAGAACTGGCAGATACGACAAAAATCATCATTGCGCACCGTGTCAGCGCGGTCTATGGCGCGGATGAGATCATCGTCTTAGACAATGGCACAATAAAAGAACGCGGCACGCACGCACAGCTTCTTGCCGCAAAAGGACACTATTACCAGACATACCAGCTACAGTACGCAAGCCATTCCAAACAGGAGGAAGAAAAGGAGGCGCAAGATGTCGTTCCATTCTTTTAAACATGATGAAGCTACGGTAAGAGTCAGCAAAGCCGCAACACTGCTCCGCCTCTTTTCCTACCTGCTTGCTTATAAAAAACAGCTATGCCTCGTGCTTTTGGCAATGTTTTTCGGCATAGCCGTCACGCTCTTAAACCCGCTTATGATGGAGGCAGCGATCGATAATCATATCGCATGCAAAGACTATGCCGGCCTCATCCGCCTAATGGGTTTTGCGCTCATTTTAAACATACTTTTGGCCATATGCGTCAAACTACGGATGTATGTGATGGCAAATGTGTGCAGCCAGACGCTTATGACGATACGCCAACAGCTGTATACGCATATCCAGACGCTGGATTTGCAATTTTTCGACAGCCGTCCTTCCGGCAAAATACTAGCGCGGATCATCGGTGACATCAACGCCTTAAAAAACGTGCTCTCCAACAGCGTTACAACGCTGATTCCCGACCTTGTCACAATCTGTGCCGTCGTTGTCATCATGTTTGTGAAAAACCCTGCGCTTGCCGCCGGTTCGCTTATCAGCCTGCCGCTCTTAGCCGGAGGCATGTGGTATATCCAGAGGCGTTCCCACAGCCGCTGGCAAATCCACCGGAAAAAGTCTTCCAACTTAAACGCTTTTATACACGAAGATTTATCCGGCATCCGCGTTATCCAAAGTTTTGCCGCACAGGCAGAAACGCAAAAGACGTTTGATGTGCTCGTTAGCGAGCATGAACAGTCTTTTATCGATGCTGTCAGGATTATCGACGGCTTAGGCTCCATCATTGACTTTAGCTGGGGCATTGGCACGATTGCCCTTTACTATACGGGCATTGTCCTTTTGGGCATAGAAAATGTATCTGTCGGCACCTTCATTGCATTTGGCACATATATTTCCATGTTCTGGCACCCGATATTAAACCTTAGCAACTTTTACAACCAGCTTTTGACAAACATTTCCGGTGCAGAACGCATTTTTGAAATATTAGATATAAAAGCCGGCATAAAAGACAGTGCGGATGCCCTGCCGATTCCGCCCATGAAGGGCGAAGTCGCATTTTCCCACGTTTCTTTCTCCTATGACGGCCGCGAACAGGCGCTTTGTGACGTCAGCTTCCATGTACAGCCTGGGGAGACTATCGCCCTTGTCGGCCCAACCGGCGCAGGCAAAACGACGATCGTTAACCTCCTTGGGCGGTTTTATGATCTGCAGGAAGGAACGGTTTGCATTGACGGGCACGATATTAGAAATGTCACAGTCGAAAGCCTCCGCCAGCAGATAGGCTTTATGACGCAGGATAACTTTCTTTTTTCCGGAACGATAAAAGATAACATCCGTTATGGAAAACTGGATGCTACAGACGAAGAAATCATACAGGCAGCCAAAGCAGTCAATGCGCACGATTTTATAAGCAGGCTGGAACATGGCTACGATACAATACTGCAGGAACGCGGCGGCGGCCTTTCTGCCGGGCAAAAACAGCTGCTTGCCTTTGCCCGGACAATGGTTTTGATGCCTAAAATCCTTATTTTAGATGAAGCGACTTCCAGCATCGACACGCATACGGAGCTGCTCGTCCAGCAGGGCATTGAAACGCTCCTGCAAGGCCGGACCGCTTTTGTCATCGCCCACCGGCTTTCCACGATCCAAAAGGCCGACCGGATCTTTGTCATTGATGACGGCAAAATCGCAGAAGAAGGAAGCGCGGCAGAGCTTTTAAGGAGAAAAGGGCTTTATTACAGTTTGTACATGGCACAGTTTCAAGACGTTGCGCCTGGCACGACATAAGCCGCATATTTCTGATAGTCGCTGTTTTTTACCTGCAATGTTAAGAGCACGCCCTTTTCCGTATACTCTGTCGCAGCAACGTCCGCATGATCATTTAGGTAAGAAGCAACATTCCCTTTATCGTATGGGATCAGCATCTGGCAGTCTTTATAGTCCGCAAACAGCCTTGCGCATATTTCCCCGGCAAGTTCCGCAATGCCTGTCCGGTTTTTTGCAGACAGGTAGATTGTATCGTCCTTTATGAGCGGGAGCGTTTCTTCCGGCATGGCAATGTCTGCTTTGTTCATGACATAGATGCAAGGGATGTGCTGTGCGCCAATCTCTTTGAGCGTTTCTTCGGTTACGCGGATGTGCTCTTTATAGTGCACGTCGGCATAATCAACGACCAGCAAGAGCAAATCCGCATTTTTTACTTCTTCTAATGTCGAACGGAATGCCTTGATCAGGCCATGGGGGAGCTTATCGATAAAGCCTACCGTATCGGATAAGAGAAAATCTTTATTGTCCCCCGGCTCTATTTTCCTTACAGTAGTATCTAACGTGGCAAAGAGCATATCTTTTTCTTCCACTTTTTTTTCTTCCCCGCAGCAGTAGCACTCTAGGAAGGCGTTCATCAGCGTTGATTTTCCCGCGTTTGTATAACCGACAAGCGCCGCCTGCGGAATATCGGCCTGGAGCCTTTGTTTTCGCTGGGTCGCCCGGTCTCCTGCGATCGCTTCAAGCTCCTTGCCAAGCTCCTGGAGGCGCTGCTCTATCTTTCTGCGGTCTAATTCCAGTTTTTTCTCACCGGCGCCTTTGTTGCTAAGTCCGCTGCCGCCGCCCTGCCTGGAAAGCGATGCGTGCATTCCAACAAGGCGCGGGAGCATATACTGCAGTTTTGCCGTTTCTACCTGCAGCCTTGCTTCCTTCGTCTTTGCCCTGATTGAAAAAATTTCAAGAATTAACGATGTCCTGTCTAAAATCGGCACATCAATTTCTCTTTGGAGGTTTCTTAGCTGTGACGGAGTCAGGACGTTATTAAAAATAATATAGTCCGGCGCAAGCGCCTGTGCGGCCTCTTTTAACTCCTGCGTCTTCCCTGTGCCGATATAAAACGCACGGCTTGGCGCATCTAAGTTTTGCACCATCCTGCCGGCCGTTTCCATGCCGCAGGACTTTGCAAGGTTTTCCAATTCCTCCATGGATCTTTCAAATTCTGGATCGTGGCCTATGTTGGCTCCGACCAGAATGGCTGTTTGTTTTTCTTCCATAATTACCTCATATTCCCATAATATAACATGTGTTATTTGTTTTAAATAAGATATGCTTTGCATTGTAAAACAGGCACCATACATGTTTTGTATGATGCCTGTGCCTTTACAAGATATCTTTTGCAGCTTATCTGTGCTGTTTAATAGTTCACGATCTTGCCAAAGTCTGCCTTTAAGGACGCGCCGCCTACTAAGCCGCCGTCGATATCCGGCTGTGCAAACAGTTCTGCTGCATTGCCAGCATTGACAGAGCCGCCGTACTGGATGCGTACTGCCTCTGCTGTCGCTTCATCATACATTTGCGCGATGCATTCGCGAATGGCTTTGCATACTTCTTCTGCCTGTTCTGTCGTCGCAGTTTTGCCTGTTCCGATTGCCCAGATTGGCTCATAAGCAATGACCATGCCTTTTACCTGGTCTGCGGTAATGCCGACAAGGTCGGATTTGATCTGGAATCTGATCCAATCCATCGTAACGCCCATTTCACGCTGCTCTAATGACTCGCCGCAGCAAAGAATGGGAATCAGCCCTGCTTCCAGTGCCTTTTTTACTTTTTTGTTTAATAGAGCGTCATCTTCTTTGAAATATTCGCGTCTTTCGGAATGTCCGATGATCACATATTTTGCACCGGCATCTTTTAACATTTCCGCAGAAATTTCCCCTGTATAAGCGCCTTTGTCTTCAAAATACATATTTTCTGCGCCGACTTCTACGTTGGTGCCTTTTACCGCTGCCACTACCGGCACGATATCAACTGCTGGCACACAATAAACAACGTCCACTGTATCGGATTTTACCAAATCTTTTAACTGTTCGCACAGTGCAACCGCCTGGCTTGGCGTCATGTTCATTTTCCAGTTGCCGGCTATTATTTTCCTTCTTGCCATTGTCTTATCTCTCCTTATTTTTTATTCTCATAAGCTTATTGCAATCTTATTTGTCGTCTGCCGCCATAACGCCCGGTAATTCCTTGCCTTCCAAAAATTCAAGGGAAGCGCCGCCGCCCGTTGAAATATGGGACATCTTATCTGCGAAGCCAAGCTGGTTTACAGCTGCTGCGGAATCGCCGCCGCCAATGATCGTTGTAGCGTCTGTTTCTGCCAGCGATTTTGCCACTGCGATCGTTCCTTTTGCCAGGATAGGATTTTCAAATACGCCCATAGGCCCATTCCAAACAACGGTTTTTGCTGATTTTACAGCATCGGCATAAAGCGCTGCCGTCTTATCGCCAATGTCAAGCCCTTCCATGTCAGCCGGGATTTTATCAGCATCCACAAGCGTCACATCAATTGGGGCGTCGATAGGATCCGGGAAAGATGCCGCTACCATCGTATCGACAGGAAGCAGGAGCTTCTTGCCAAGTTTCTCTGCTTTTTCCATCATTTCCTTGCAGTAGTCGAGTTTCTCATTGTCTACAAGCGATTTTCCGATTTCATAGCCCTGTGCCTTTAAGAAAGTAAACGCCATGCCGCCGCCAATGATGAGCGTATCGCATTTTTCAAGAAGGTTGTTGATCACGTTTAATTTATCTGCAACTTTCGCGCCGCCAAGAATTGCAACAAACGGCCTTACCGGATTTTCTACTGCATTGCCAAGGAAATCAATTTCTTTCTGCATTAAGTAGCCGACTGCACACTCGCCGCCTTTTGCGCGTACAACATCCGTAACGCCCGCTACGGAAGCATGCGCCCTGTGGGATGAGCCAAAAGCGTCGCATACATAAATGTCGCACAAATCTGCCAATTCTTTCGAGAACGCTTCGCCGTTTTTCGTTTCTTCTTTGCCGCGGAAACGTGTATTTTGAAGCAGCACAACATCGCCTTCGCCCATAGCCTCTACCGCTACGGCAGCCGCCTCGCCTGTTACGTTGTAATCCGCAACGAAATTTACTTCTTTGCCTAATTTTTCGGAAAGCCTTTTTGCAACCGGCGCAAGGGATTCTCCCTCGTTAGGACCGTTCTTTACTTTGCCAAGGTGGGAGCAAAGAATTACTTTGCCGCCGTCTTTGATCAATTTCTGGATCGTCGGGAGCGCTGCCACGATACGTGTTTCATCTGTAATCTCCCCGTTTTTTAACGGTACATTAAAATCGCATCTCACCAAAACGCGTTTTCCTGCTGCATTGATATCATCTACTGATTTTTTGTTTAACGCCATAACTGTGCCTCCTTATTTTTTACGTTTCCTATACAGAATTTTTCTGCCTGTGCGGCTGCAGTCCAACTGCCTGTCTGCATGCGGCTTATCACAATGCGGCGGGCAGCCAGAAACCCAAAGGGCATCCAGCCGCACAGGCGAAAATTTTTTTACGCGCCCATATGCACAAAAGAATCCGGCCTAGGCAGGCAGAAAGGGATTTTTGTTGCCATTCACGGCTTCGCCGTTCATGGCAACAATATGCACGTTGCCCATGAACAGTAACGATTTTTTCCTTACGTGCCCCTGTGCATAAGACCGGATCCTTTTTGTTCTTTTAACTTGGACGGGGAAAGGTTTCCCTCCCGCCGCTTATGCTAATTCGGAGAAGTATTTAATGGTCCTTACCATCTGGGATGTATAGGAGTTCTCATTGTCATACCAGGAAACAACCTGTACCAGATTGTCTGCGCCAACCATCGTCTGTGTTGCATCAAAGATGGAGCCATAGGTGCTGCCAACGATATCGCTGGATACGATTTCGTCTTCGTTGTAAGCAAAGGATTCCGTAGCTGCTGCCTTCATTGCTGCATTGATCTCATCTTTCGTTACGGATTTTTCTACTGTTGCAACAAGGATCGTCGTAGAACCTGTAGGTGTTGGAACGCGCTGTGCGGAGCCGATCAGTTTGCCGTTCAATTCCGGGATAACAAGGCCGATTGCTTTTGCTGCGCCTGTGGAGTTAGGAACGATGTTTACAGCGCCTGCGCGGCTTCTTCTTAAATCGCCTTTCCTCTGCGGGCCGTCCAGGATCATCTGGTCGCCTGTGTAAGCATGGATCGTGCTCATAATGCCGGATTTGATCCCTGCCAGGTCATTCAATGCTTTTGCCATTGGCGCAAGGCAGTTTGTCGTACAGGAAGCTGCGGAGATAATCGTATCTTCCGGTTTTAACGTCGTATGGTTTACGTTGAAAACAACCGTCGGAAGGTCATTGCCTGCCGGTGCGGAAATAACAACTTTGCGGGCGCCAGCGTTGATATGTGCCTGCGCTTTATCTTTGGAGGTATAAAAACCTGTACATTCCAGAACAACGTCTACCTTCAGCTCTCCCCACGGAAGTTTGCTGGCGTCTGCTTCTTTGTAAATCGTAATTTTGCTGCCGTCAACAGTGATAGAATCTTCGCCTGCCACTACAGAGTCAGCTTTCGCATATTTGCCCTGTGATGAATCATACTTTAACAGGTGTGCCAGCATTTTCGGGCTTGTCAAATCGTTGATTGCCACTACTTCATATCCTTCTGCACCAAACATCTGCCTGAATGCAAGACGGCCGATACGGCCAAATCCATTGATTGCTACTCTTACTGCCATTTTTCATTCCTCCTAGATTGCATATTTTATATTTTCCCGGCATACATGCGCCATCGCCTGCACGCTGTCTGCGCGGGATGTTCCCAATGTAGTTATTTTACCTAATTTGTCCAAAAAATTCAAGATGTAAATAGAAAATATTTCTAAAATTACTGGAAAATATTTGTTTTTCCAAAGAAATCCGTTATACTTATGAAAATAGAGCGACTGTAAACAGCACCAAAAAGACAAAAGGAGGCGCATCATGGAAATATACAGCGACTATCACATGCATTCTTCTTTTTCAGGCGATTCGAAAGCCCCAATGGAAGACATGATAAGGCAGGCAGCGGCATCCGGGCTTAGCCGGATTTGTTTTACAGAGCATATGGACATGGATTATACGGACATCCGTGCGGGGAAACCAGGCATTTTCATGCTGGATACGGATGCTTACCGCACAGCGCTGCTTGGCCATAAAGAACGCTATGCCGGCCGCATAAAAATCGGCTTTGGCGTGGAGCTTGGCTTACAGCCCCATATTGCAAAACAAAATGCCGCCTATGTGGCAATGCATGACTTTGATTTTGTGATCGCCTCTTCCCATGTATGCGGCGGCCGGGATCCCTATTATCCCGACTTTTATGAAGGACGCACGCAGGAAGATGCCTACCGGGAATATTTTGCCTCCATTTTGGAAAATATTCAGGCGTTTCGCGATTTTGACGTATACGGCCACCTGGATTATATCGTGCGCTATGGCCCTGAGCGGGATTTGCATTATTCTTATGGGAAATACGCTGACTTGATCGATCCGATCTTAACGCTGCTTATTGCAAACGGCAAGGGCATTGAGATCAATACCGGCGGCGCCAAGCACGGGCTTAGGGAATTAAATCCGTGCACGGACATTATCAAGCGTTACAGAAAGCTTGGCGGGGAGATTATCACGGTCGGTTCTGACGCGCACGCACCGGCACAGATTGCTGGCAGCTTCAGCCGCGCCGCCGCCATTTTAAAAGAATGCGGCTTTGGCTATTACAATACGTTCCAGAATAGAAAGCCGTCTTTTCACAAGCTCGCCTAAGATTGCCTGAAACGAAAAAAAGTGTCCGCAAAGGACACTTGCTTTCATTTTCCATCAGACGTCATTCTACTGGAATGATCTCCTTTTTGTTGTAGGAGCCGCACGCCTTACATACTCTGTGGGGCACCATCAAAGCGCCGCATTTGCTGCATTTTACCAATGTAGGAGCACTCATTTTCCAGTTTGCTCTCCTCTTATCCCTTCTGGATTTAGAAGATTTATTTTTTGGACAGATAGACATCGTTACACCTCCTTACCCGCATGAAAAATATCTTGGATCACTGCCATCCGGGGGTCTGGAATAAAAGCATCGCATCCGCACTCCCCTTCGTTTAAATCCTTGCCGCATTGCCCGCAGATTCCCTTACAGTCTGCGTTGCATAAGACTTTCATTGGCCAGTGTATTGAAATTTCGCTTTTCACCAGGTCTTCTATGGCAAGGCTGTACCCTTCCATAAATTCCCGGCCTTCTTCCTGCTGCCCGGCGGCCGCATACGCCTCCGGCGAAAGCAGTTCCTGCGCAAAAGACAGGCCAAACTCATAATTTACTTCTTTCAGGCACCGGTCACATGAAAGCAGCATTGTGAGCGTTATGCTCCCTTCCATGTGCGCTTTGCCGTTTCCTGTATGAAACAGTGCGAGCGTAATCGGCGTTTTGCCGGTAATCCGGTATGTCCCATGCTGGTTTGCATAAGTTTCCATTTCCAGATCAAGCTGCAGCTTTTCTTCTTTGCCTTCTAACGTCAAAACATCCGATACATTGACTAACATAACTGACTCCCATTCATACGCAGATAATTATACATACATCACGGGGGTTTGTCAATATCGAAAAAACAAAAAATCCACGCAAAATTCCACAGAAAATGTGCGCGGGCAATCCCCCCGCATCTCCTTGACAAAGCGGCGGCGGATTTTTATACTAAAGGACAGACGCCCTAAGGGGCAATTTTGTGGAAGGCGCCATACGCTATGAAAACAACAGCCATCATTGCAGAATACGACCCGTTCCATAACGGGCATTTATACCATATGCAAAAAACGCGGGAAATAACGGGCGCGGATTATATCGTTGCCGTTATGGGCGGCAATTTCCTCCAGCGCGGCGTTCCCGCTTTCTTTGACAAATATACGCGCACGCAGATGGCGCTCTCACACGGCGCAGACCTTGTGTTAGAGCTGCCCGTATACTATGCGACAGGCAGCGCGGAATACTTTGCCATGGGAGCCGCAGCCCTGCTTGATAAGCTAGGCGCCATCGATGCCGTCTGCTTTGGGAGCGAATGCGGGGATCTTGCGCTCTTATCATGTGCCGCGCACATAACGGCCAAAGAACCCGCGCCATACAAGGAACGCTTACAGTCTGCCCTGCGCGAAGGAAAGGCTTACCCTGCGGCAAAATATGCCGCACTGCTTTGCTGCATGCAGGAAACTATGCCGGAAATTTCTGCCTGTGAGGAAATTTTTAGCGCGCCTAACAACATCCTTGCCATAGAATACTTAAAAGCACTGCAAAAACGCGCCAGCCGCATACAGCCGTATACGATTGCGCGAAGCGGCAGCGGACACCACGATACGGCACTATCCAAAGCCAACAGCTCCGCGTCCGCCATCCGCCAGGCATTAGGATGCCACGGCGGGCTTTCCCGCATCAAAAAACAGCTGCCGCCCGCTTCGTATGCCCTTTTGGAAAAAGCCTGGGAAACAAAAGCGCCCCTGCTGCCAGACGACCTCTCCTTCTTGCTGCAGTACCGCCTTTTGCTTTTAGAATCCGAAGGTTTTTCGCAATTTTTTGGCGTTTCCAAGGAACTGTCCAATAAAATTTCCAACAATCTCCGCCATTTCCAAAACTTTACGGCGTTTGCCCATCTGTTAAAATCCAAAGACCTCTCATACGCGCACGTATGCAGGGCGCTTTTGCATATCCTCCTTTCTGCCACAAAAGAAAATATGCAGCGTTACCAGGAAACCGGCCTGATACAATACGCCCGCATGCTTGGCTTTAGCAAAAGCGCAGCCCCGCTTTTATCGCGCATAAAACGCGCCTCCTCCATCCCGCTCATCTCTAAGCCGGCCGATGCGGCGCGTATTTTCTCCGGCTATCCAAACGCCGCCGATGCGCTCTCCATGTTTTTAGAAGACATCCGGGCGGCGCATGTTTACGATGCCGCCATCCAGCATAAATTCCATATCCCGCCCTTTAATGAATACCAGGCAAACATCATCAACAGCCAGGCCACAGACAGCCTTACGCCGCCATAATCTCCTTTAGCGGAATATGCCCGGTCTTTTTGAAGATCTTGCCGCTCTCCGGCCGTTTTAGCCCATGCCCGTCCGCAACTGCCAAATGCCAAGCGTCACTTTTTTTCTTATTTTTCATATCATATAGAAAACGCCAGCCGTGCGCGTTTTTTGGGGATGCCTATGAAAATTGCCGTTGCAGGATATGAAAATTCCACCGCCAATTATACCGATGCCTTAACACAGATTGGCGCGAAGCCCATCGTCACATTATCGCTTTCTAACGCACAGGTAAAAGACTGCGGCGGCCTGCTGCTGCCTGGCGGCGGCGACATCAATCCCGTTTTTTTTGGCCAGGCAGACACCGCTTCCAAAAATGTCGATACGGTGCTTGATATTTTACAGTTTACGCTCTTAGCGCAGTTTATCGCCGCTGGCAGGCCGGTGCTTGGGATATGCAAAGGCATGCAGCTGATCAACGTCCATTTTGGCGGGACGCTCATCCAGCACTGCCCTTATGCCGATTTTCACGCATACTGCCAAAAAGACCAGATCCACCCGGTAAACGCCGCAGCGCACACTTTCCCTTACAGCCTCTATGGCGCCTCTTTTTGGGTAAATAGCGCACACCACCAATGCATCGGCCGCCTAGGGGAGGATCTGCGGGCCGTTTCCTTTTCTTATGACAAAATAATAGAGGCCATCGTACACGACAGCCTCCCTGTTTACGGCGTGCAATGGCACCCGGAGCGCATGTGCTTTGCGCACAGGCGGCCGGATACCGTAGACGGCAGTATGCTTTTGCGGCATTGCTTTAATTTTTAAAACTGTGGATGGGCGCGGGAATCCTCCCGCCCCTGTTTACAAAACGCCCGCAGCCAAACTGGTTGACAGGCATAATCGGCGCGTGCCCTAACAGGCCGCCAAACTCTGCCATTTCCCCAACGCCTTTCCCGATGACCGGGATGATGCGCACTGCCGTTGTTTTCTGGTTGACCATGCCGATTGCCATCTCGTCCGCGATAATGCCGGAAATGGAAGACGCCTTCGTATCGCCCGGCACGGCGAGCATGTCAAGCCCCACGGAACATACACACGTCATAGCCTCTAATTTTTCAAGCGTGAGCGCCCCCGCCGTTACGGCATGGATCATGCCCTGGTCTTCGCTGACAGGGATAAACGCGCCGCTTAGTCCGCCGACATAAGAAGATGCCATCACGCCGCCTTTTTTTACCTGGTCATTTAAGAGCGCAAGCGCGGCCGTCGTTCCCGGTGCGCCCGCATATTCCAAACCGATCTCACATAAAATATCTGCCACGCTGTCGCCGATCGCAGGCGTAGGCGCAAGCGAAAGGTCAACGACGCCAAACGGGACATTTAACATCCTGGATGCTTCTTTTGCCACAAGCTGGCCGACACGCGTCACTTTAAATGCCGTTTTTTTGATCGTTTCGCATAAAACTTCGAAATTTTCTCCTCTGACTTTCTCTAATGCCGTTTTTACAACGCCCGGCCCGCTGACGCCTACATTGATGACCACATCCGCTTCCGTCACGCCGTGGAACGCCCCCGCCATAAACGGATTGTCATCCGGCGCATTGCAAAAGACGACAAGTTTGGCGCATCCTAAAGAATCCTGCGCCTTCGTACATTCTGCCGCCGCTACGATGATCTCGCCCATCAGCTTTACCGCATCCATATTGATCCCAGCCCGCGTGGAAGCAAGGCTGACGGAACTGCACACCCGTTCTGTCACGGAAAGCGCCTCTGGAATAGAGCGGATCAAAAGCTCATCCGCCCTAGTCATGCCTTTTGCCACAAGCGCTGAATAGCCGCCGATAAAGTTTACGCCGACTTCCCTTGCCGCAGCATCTAACGTCCGGGCAAGCGCCGTAAAATCTTCCGGGCTTTTGCACGCCGCGCCGCCAATGAGTGCCACAGGCGTTACCGAAATGCGCTTATTGACGATCGGAATGCCAAATTCCTTCTCTATCTTCTCCCCAGTGGCCGCAAGGTCTTTGGCAGCCGTTTTTATCTTGCGGCCAACATTGCCGCACAGCTTTAAAAGGTCAGCGTCGATACAGTCAAGCAGGCTGATGCCAAGCGTAATCGTGCGCACGTCCAGGTTTTCTTTTTCTATCATCGTATTAGTTTCTACGACTTCAAACAGGTTTACCAAAACAATCCCTCCCCTGCTTCTTAAATGCGGTGCATCTTGTCAAAAATTTCTTCCCTCTGGCATTTGATGATGACGCCGATTGTTTCCCCAAGCGCCGCAAGTTCATCCGAAATATCGCCAAACTGCTTGGATGCAAGGTTCATATCCACGATCATCATCATGTTAAAATACCCCTGCACGATCGTCTGGGAAATGTCTAGGATGTTAATTTCATTTTCTGCAAGGTAGGCGCACACTTTTGCAATAATGCCTACCGCGTCTTTTCCTACAACCGTAATGATCGTTTTTTTCATACCCATAGCCTCCCTATACAAAAATGACTTGCGACACTTTCGCCCTGTCCGCTACGCAGATAGGAAAATCGTCTGCCGTATAGCGGTTGTCTGCAAGCGTTATTTCCACCCTGACCGCTTCATAGGCAAGCTCCGCCAAATTGTTTTCTTTGCTCAAATGGCCAAGCAGCACCGCCTTCATGCCATCGTGCAGTATTTTCGAAAGCAGCCGCCCCGAAGATTCATTGGACAGATGCCCTCTTTCGCTTAAAATCCGCTGTTTTAAATAATAAGGGTACGGGCCTGCCTGCAGCATGCGGATATCGTGGTTTGCCTCAAGCAAAATGGCGTCCATGCCCTGTAGGCATTCCACCGTATAATCATTGTATGCGCCAAGGTCTGTCATGACGGCAATCTTCTTTTTCCCATACTGGATCCGGTACGCGACAGGGTCTGTGGCATCGTGCGATATCCGCATCGGATACAGCGTCAGATCCTTGACCGTAAAGCGTTCGTCCGGCACGATAGGACAAAAGAGCGCATCCTCAATCTCGCCAAGCAGGCTTGTCTTCTTTATTTGTGCGATCGTTTTTTTTGTCGCGTAAATTGGCACATGGTATTTTCTTGCAAGGACGCCAAGCCCGCTTATATGGTCAATGTGTTCATGCGTTATCAAAATGCCGTCAATGTCGCGCATCGTAATGCCAAGCGTTTCTAAACCCTTCTCGGTGCGCTTTCCGCTAATTCCTGTATCCACCAGCAGATGGGTCGTGTCGGATCCCGCATAAACGCAGTTCCCGCTGCTTCCGCTGGCAATGCTGCACAGTCTCATCTTGTAAAATCCCTTCGTATATCATTTTGTAAATAGTGCGCCAGTTTTTTGTCAATCTGTAAGTACGTTTCTGGAAGCGTGCCGCTATTATCAATAACCGTGCCACACGCGGCGCGATACTGCGCCTCTAAAAGCTGGCTGCTTAAGATTTTGCCAATCTTTTCCTCCGTGTAGTGCCGATTTTGCCTAAGGCGGCGGCGCCTGGCATCCTCTGGCGCATAAAGATACCACATATCGTCCACAATAGCGCAATATCCGCCCTCAATGAGCAGCGCGGCCTCAATGAACAAAAAATCAATTTTTTGCGCCTTGCGCTCACTTGCAACCGCATCGGTAATATACTCTTTGACAGCAGGATGGATCAGCGCGTTTACCGCCTCGCGCAGTTGATCGTGCGCAAAAATCTTTTCCGCCATTTTTTCCCTGTCAATCTGCCCGTCCTCTGATAAGACATCCGCCCCAAGCAGCGCAATAAGCCTTTCGTAGCATGCGCCGCCAGGCTCCTTGACAAGGTGCGCTGCCTCATCCGCAAAGATGACCCGGCAGTTATAATGCTGCCTGATATAAGAAAGAATCTGCGTTTTCCCTGCGCCGACCCCTCCTGTTACGCCAATCACTTTCATGCTCATTTTGCCTCATACCAGTTAAGACCTTCATGCAGGTCAATTTCTAACGCGACTTCTAGCTGCGCCGCCTGCCGCATATTGTCTGCTAATATTTTTTTCACCTGTGCAATCTCGGACTGCTTTGTTTCAATCAACAGCTCGTCATGGATCTGTAAGATCAGCCGGGATTGCAATCCGGCCTCTTTTAAGGCACGCCATACGCGTATCATGGCAATTTTCATAATATCCGCTGCCGTTCCCTGGATGGGCGAATTCATTGCCGCCCGTTCGCCAAACGAACGCTGCATGAAGTTCTCCGACTTTAATTCCGGGATCGGCCTTCTTCTGCCAAACATCGTCACTACGTAGCCGCACGCTTTCGCATCTTCCACTGTTTTATCCAAAAAACGCTTCACCTGGGGGTATGTTTTAAAATATTCTTCAATATAATCGGCCGCTTCTTTTTTCGTAATGCTAAGATCCTGGCTTAGCCCAAAAGAGCTGATGCCGTATACAATGCCGAAATTGACTGCTTTCGCATTCCTTCTTTGCAGATCCGTCACTTGGCCGCACGGCGTATGGAACACTTTCGCCGCCGTGATCCTATGGATATCTTCTTCCATCCGGTACGCTTCGATCAGCTGCCTGTCTGCGGACATGTGCGCAAGGATGCGAAGCTCAATCTGGGAATAATCCGCATCCAAAAAAACATACCCGTCTTTTGGAATGAACACTTTGCGTATCAGCCTGCCAAGTTCCGTGCGCATCGGTATATTCTGGAGGTTTGGCTCCATGGAGCTAAGCCTTCCGGTTGCCGTAATCGTCTGGCGGAATGTCGTATGGATTCTGTCATCTGCACCGATATAGGCAAAAAGCCCGTCCGCATACGTCGATTTTAACTTGACAAGCCCCCGGTATTCTAAAATATCCGAGACGATAGGATGGTCTTGCGCTAGTTTTTCCAGCACGTCTGCCGCCGTGGAATAGCCCGTTTTTGTTTTTTTCCCGCCGGGCAGCCCTAGTTTTCCAAAAAGGATTTCCCCAAGCTGTTTTGGGGAATTGATGTTAAAATCTTCTCCCGCCTGTTTGTGGATGGCTTCTTCCAGCTGCACAATGCGGGATGCTAACGCCCCGCCATACGCTTTTAATTCGTCCGGCTTGACTTTCACGCCCTCCTGTTCCATTTCATAAAGGACGAGGGAGAGCGGCATTTCTATCTCATAAAAAAGCGCGTCCATCTGTGTTTCTTTTAATTTTTCATCCAGCACGCCCGCCGCCGCATAAAGGACCTGCGCCGCCATGCACGCGTAGCGCACTGCCTGTTTTGGATCTTTCCCGTAGGCCGACGCAAAGCTGTCTTTGCCAAACAGCTCGCCCTTAGATGGAACCACCATGCCAAGATGCTCCCCTGCAATATCTTCCAGGCTGTAATCGCTCTTTAGCGGATTTAACAGGTACGCCGCGATCAGCACATCAAACATGCCTTTGGCATCCTTAACGCCAAGGAAGGGGTATGCCTTTTTTATGTCAAAATAAACTGTATCGGCCACAGCCGCTGTTTTTGCCATCTCTTTCGTTAAATAGCTGCTTGTAAGCTCCCCCGCACAGGGCAGAAAATACGCGGCATCTTTTGCAAAGCATACGGCAATGCCAAAAAACTCCTGCGCCCTTTCGCCGTCATTTACAATAAAAAACGCCGTGCGCTGCGCATGCTGGCATGCGTCAAACAGCTCCTTTGCGCCTTGCTGGCCCGTGACTGTTATATATTGACTTGTCTGGTCATTTTTAATGTCCGGGCAGTTGTCAAACCGCGCCAGCATATTTTTAAATTCGAGCTTTTTAAAAAGCACATACGCTTCTTTTGTATAAAAATTCCCGGCCGCCGCTTCCTGCAGCGTATAAGGAAGGCCGCATTCTGTCCGGATTGTCGCAAGCACCTTGCTTAAATCGGCAAGCTCCCTGTTTGCCTCTAAAGACTCCCTAATGCTCTTTTTTGGGATTTCCTGCACATGCGCATAAATATTTTCCAAGGAGCCATAAGAGGCTATAAGCTCCGCCGCCGTCTTTTCCCCGATTTTTGGCACGCCCGGAATGTTGTCCGAAGCGTCTCCCATCAGTGCCTTTAAGTCGATAAACTGCAGCGGCGTCACATGGTACTTTGCCAGCACGTCTTTTGCGTAATAGTCCTCTATTTGCGTTTTGCCGCCTTTTGTTTTTGGGATGCGGATGCGGATGCGCTCTGTCGCTATCTGCAGCAGATCCCTGTCGCCGGATACAAGAGAAACGTCCATGCCGGCCGCCTCTGCCCGCTTTGCCATCGCGCCAAGAATGTCATCCGCTTCTAATCCCGCCTGTTCCATGATCAAAATGCCCATGGCACGCAGTACTTCTTTCATGATGGGCACCTGCTCATGCAGCTCTTGCGGCATCGGTTTTCTCGTCCCTTTATATTCCCGGTACAGTTCGTGGCGGAATGTCGGCGCCTTTACATCAAAAGCAACAGCCAGATAGCCCGGCTGTTCCTCTTCTATTATTTTAAATAAAATATTCAAAAAACCATAGACCGCATTCGTATGCAGTCCCTGCGCGTTGCTTAAATCCGGCACACCGTAAAACGCCCTGTTTAAAATGCTGTGCCCGTCTATCAATACAAGTTTTTCCCCCATGCCTGCCTCCGTGCCTTAGCCGTAAAAAGCTAATGGCTTATGATAATGACCACCATCCAGATAACGGCCGCAATCAAAATCGCTGCTTCCGTCGCATATAAGATCCGCTTTCCCAGGCTGTAGATTGCCGCTTTGCGCCGCGCCTGTTCCAGCTTTGCCTGCAGTTCTTCCTGGAGCGCGAATGTCTTTCCTTCTTCCAGGCGGGTCATGCCTTCTAATATCAAGTATTGGATGGCAAGCTCCTCTTTGCAGGATTTGCATGCGTTTATGTGGCGGACAAATTCCCCCAGTTCACTGTTATCCATTTCGTCACGGATAAATTTCGTGACAGATCGTTCCGCTTTTCTGCAATCCATCGTCATCCCTCATTGCCTGTGAAGGTCTATCGTGCTTTGATCTTTTCAGGAAATCCTACTTTCTTTTGCACCTTGCGCAGCGTCTTTGCGGCGTGCGCATCTGCCTTTTGCGCATTGTCCCGGATAATGCCGTCGATATACGCTTTGTCTTTGCACAACTGCGCAAAACGCTCCTGCACCGGTTTTAACATATCAGCTACTGTTTCCCCAACGGCGAGTTTTAATTCGCCATATCCTCTGCCATCAAATTCTTTTACAGCTTCTTCCGGCGCCCTGCCTGTGCATGCGCAGTAAATATCGAGCAGGTTGCGGATGCCCGGCTGGCTGTCACAGTAGCGGATGCAGCCTTCCGAGTCGGTGACCGCCCTTTTAAATTTGTGCAAAACCGTATCCCGGCCATCTAGCAAAAAGACGCTGGCATTCGCATTCTCATCCGATTTGGACATTTTCTTTTCCGGATCCTGCAAACTCATAACCCTCGCGCCCGCTTTCCCTAAGTACGCCATAGGGATGGTGAACACGTCCCCGTAGATGGCGTTAAACCGCTGCGCGATATCCCTTGTAATCTCAAGATGCTGCATCTGGTCTTTGCCAACCGGTACGACGTCTGCCTGGTAAAGCAGGATGTCTGCCGCCATAAGCACCGGATAAGTATAAAGCCCGGCGTTGATATTATCCGCATGTTTTGCCGTCTTATCTTTAAACTGCGTCATGCGGTTTAATTCCCCCATGTAAGTAAAGCAGTTTAAAATCCAGGCAAGTTCCGCGTGCCCTGAAACGTGGGACTGATAATAGATGCAGTTTTTCACCGGATCTAACCCCGCCGCAATATAAAGCGTCAAAATATCCCTGGCTCTTTTTCGAAGCTGCGCCGGATCCTGGCGCACCGTGATCGAGTGCATGTCCACAACCGAATAAAAGCATTCATATTCCCCGTTAAGCGCTACCCAGTTTTTCAATGCGCCAAGGTAATTTCCAAGCGTCAGTGTGCCTGTCGCCTGCATGCCGCTGAATAATATTTTCTGTTCTCCTAACATATTTCCCTCACTTTGCTGCGCCAGCAGCCTTTGCCATTTCCATTGGCTCCTTTAGAGATTTTATCACTAACCTGCCGGTTACGTCAACTAATGATTGCTGCGGCAAAAAAATTCCCTGCGTGTCCGTGCGCCGCTTCAGCGGCATAATTCCACTACGCGGCCTGTGCATAAAAAGAGCTGGCTCTTCGCCAGCCCCTTCTTATGGCCCACCCTGTGTACTATCCTTCCTCACAGCCGCACGCGGACGAGCTTGTAAATGCCGGAAACGTTCTTTCCCTGTCATAGTTTCGATCCCGGTCGCAGTCGCAGCTTCTCTCGCGTTCCCGTTCACATTCCCTTTCGCGTTCCCGCTGCCTTGCACACTGCGCATCCCTTCTGCAGCCGCCATTTTCACCGCTCCTGCCATTTTGGCCGCATCCGTCAGTTCCACTGCATCCGCCATTTCCGCCGCGCACGCCGCCATAGCCTCCAAACCCGTTATTGCAGCAGCACAACAATAATAACAAAGCCAAACAATTCATAAATTTATCACTCCTTTACCTATTACTATATCATATGTCAGGAGGATAAATCGGTGCATGGGATTTTATGGCACCCGCCGTGGCTGTTTTTTCAAAACATGCTTTCGGATGTATGCAAACGTGGCATCTTCCCCGCGCTCTGCCAGCATGCGCAGCAGCTTCTCTATCTGCCGCCTTGTCACCGGATGCATCAGCATCGGCGCCTTTCTAACGCCCCGCAGATAATATTTTAATGAGGAACTGTCAGTATAACCTGCCTTCTCATATACTTTTGATGCCGCAATCCTGTCCATAAGCATCTCAACGACATACTTGACGGGCATTTTCGCCGGTGCCATGCCGCCTGCGACCTCCCCCATACTGTAATCGATCCAGTATTCATAATGATGCTTATTCCTTCCCTTATGGTGCAGCCACGCGGCAGAATACCCCTTCTCTTCACGCTCTGCATTGTTTGGGCTTCTCGTCCCCTGATAATACTTTGCCCCTGACAGAAACTCTGCCGGCATATATTTGGACATATCATGCGCTATCCCCTGCCAGTACAGTCCGACCTTAAAACACCCGCCCATGACAAGCAGTTTATGATAGGTAATTGTCTTAAAATGTTCCCACGCTTTCATTGCCTTCCTCCTGTGCCTGGCATGCCGCATATACCGCAATAGTACGCCCCGGCAGCTTTACAGATTCCGCAGTCTCCACAGATGCAACGTCCGCAGGCGCCGTATCCAATGCCTTGCGCCAGCACATCCCTTTTGGGAGCTTTGGCAGTGCCAATACCCCCTGCTGCCAATGCATGTTGTACGCGACATAAAGCAGCCGCTTCTCCCCTTCTGCACCTGATAAATCTGGCGCATAATTTTCACAATACATCACGCCAGCCTGGCGGCTGTATACCCCCGTATCCACCTGCCATGCCTCTTTCCCGTGAAACGAAATGTCCGGAAAGCCGCAGCCTGCATGGTCAGACTGCAAAAACGCTTTCCCCGTATGCAAAATGGCGTGCGCCTTGCGGAGCGCGACCGCTTCTTTTACAAAGGCAAACAATTCCCCGTTCGTCTTTAAAAGATTCCAGTTCAGCCATGTCGTTTCATTGTCCTGGCAATACGGATTGTTGTTCCCATTCTGTGAATTGCCAAATTCATCCCCGCTTAACAAAAGCGGCGTCCCCTGCGAGAGCAGCAGGAGCAGATACGCATTTTTCATCTGCCTTTTGCGCAATTTTAAAATGGACGGCTTCCGGCTTTTCCCTTCCGCGCCGCAGTTCCAGCTTACGTTGCAGTCCGCTCCGTCCCTGCCGTCTTCCCCATTGGCTTCGTTGTGCTTTCTGTCATAAGAAACAAGATCCATCAGCGTAAAACCATAATAATTTGTCATATAATTGATGACACCCGTCTGCGTGCCGCCGCGCCTGATATGATAAAGCAGCGAGCGGATCTTATCTTCATCCCCTTTTAAGAGCTTTCGCATCTCATACATAAAATCATCCTGATAGAGCGCAAAGTTTTTATATGCCGGTTTGACAGGCATGCTATGGTATAGTATCTTCGTCCTGCTAAAGAGCGGATCGTCCGCAAGCAGTTCCACAGGCAGGCTGCTGCCTTTTAAATGGATGCCGTCGATATGGTATTCTAACACCCAATAGCGCAGCACATCAAGCATATACCCCTGCCTTACCGTATCCGGGAAATAAAACTGCATAATGACTTCTATGCCGGCCGCGTGCAAAAGGCGCACCATATCTTTAAATTCCACTGCCGGATCGCCATGCGCATAGGCGCTTTTTGGCGCAAAATAATACGCGCCCTTAAAGCCCCAGTAGTTGATTTTCGCCTGTTCTTCCTCTTTAGGCACAGCGATATCTTTATAACGCTCCTTCATATATGCTGTCTGCAAAGACGCTGGCGCGGCCTTTTCCACTTCGTCAAATTCATATGCTGGCATCAGTTCTAGCGCCGTAACGCCAAGTTCCTTTAAATAAGGGATTTTCTCAGCCACCCCTGCAAAATGGCCCCTATGCTTTACTTTAGAAGATGCATGTTTTGTAAAACCGCGCACATGGATACAGTAAAGAATACTGTCCTCATACGGAATATCCGGCTGGCAGTCTCCCTGCCAGTCATACCCTTCCTGCACAAAGCCCGCCCTGATGGCGTCTTCATCGTCCGGGCGGCGTACATTCCATGCGCCCATGCCAAAAATGCGCCGGGCATACGCATCCGTTACAACCGCACTGCCCTCATAGAAATTATATGCATAGTCCTGCGGGCTGATGCCAGCAACGCGCATACAAGCCACATTGCCAGTGCGCCCTTCCTTTTGAAAAGGAATTTTGATCTGTGCATGGGTTTTTGCCGCTCTCCCTGCCGTCTTCGGGTATAAAATGACGCCGCCTTCCTTTTTGGGGTCAAGTGCCGCCGCAAAATTGATGCCATCGGCGCATACAACAGCCCCAAGCGGGTACGGGCTGCCCTGTTTTATACTGTAGTTTTTTCCCATTTATAAGCTCCTATGTTCGAGTTTAGATACAAAAATTCTAGTATTGTATTTTAAATATATTTCTATTGTACTATATTCTACAAAAACTTACAATTAAAATTTCTATATTTCGAACTATCTGAACAATATGCTTGCTTTTTCCCGTCCTTTTCCTGTACAATAGCATTACCTGAACAAGCAACCCCGCTGTAAGCGAATTAGATTGGCACGCAAAAAGGAGGCAGCATACAGATGAAAAAAGAACAGGGTTTTGAAGATGAAACAATGACCGTAGAGCTGGAACTTGATGACGGTCCCGTTACCTGCGCCATCATTACGATCCTGACAGTCAAAGAACAGGATTACATCGCACTTCTCCCCTTAGATGAAAACGGTGAGAATGAAGATGGCGAAGTTTGGTTTTACCGCTATTTTGAAAATGAAGAAGACACATCCAAAGAGCCTGTCCTGGAATATATCGAGGATGATGAGGAATTTGACCTTGTTGAGGAAGCCTTTGACGAATACCTCGACAACGCGGAATTTGATGAGTTAGCGCCAGAAGAGGAAACGGACGATGAACAAGAAGGGTGACATGGCTTTAGCTTTATGGGAGATTACGGCGCGATTTCCCATAAAGCTAAAAAATACGGCTTAAGTCGTTACGGTTATCCTGCATTTTTCCTGTATCTTGTATTTGGAAAAATAACGTTCTTCCATAGGAATCCACATTTCTTCAAATGCCTTCCTGCCGTCTGGCCCATTCCTTTGCGCAATGCGCCTTAGCTGCGTATCCCTGTCGGCCGTCATAAAGATCATCAGATCATAGGCGTGTGCAAAGCGCGGATGCGCGGCATACGCCCCTTCTATGACGCAGACTTGCCGGGGCGCAAGATGCAGTTCTTCGCCGAACATTTGTTCTTTGCACAGGTAAGGGCGGTATATAACAGCTTCCATTCTTTTTAACGGCTCTAAAACTTGCGCCAAAAACCGCTCCTGATCGATGTTTCCGCCCTCCTGCGCCATGCGCTCTGCCGTCCTTTCGCACGGCGGCAGGAAAAAATCGTCCATATGTACTACATTGCAGCCGCATTCCTGGCAAAGCGCCTTGGCAAGCGTCGTCTTCCCCGCTGCGCACCGGCCGTCGATTGCAAGCAGGATGGGCGTTTTTCCCCTCTGGCACAGCTTTTTTGTTTCACGCAGTATCTGCTCTATCGCCTGGCGCATCCGCTATTTCCTTTCTGCCGCTTTAGGCTGTCCTTTTTTGTGGAAAGGCACAAGCCCTGTACGGTTTAATGCGAGCATAATGATCGGAATGAGCGTCAGCTGGACGATAATGCCCGGGATGGCATTAAGGAGCGAGCCTGCAAGAAACATCTGCCATGTAAACGCCGTGCCGGAAATGCCAAGCAGCACAATCTGCGCAAGACCCCATACGATCCGGCCCGCGATCATCGCACTGACTAAGGCACGGTAGAGCGCAACGAGGCATTTCCACTTAGAATGCCCATAAATCCAGCCCGCAACAAGCCCGTAGACTGCCATTTCCACTGTCATTGACAGCGCAATCGGAAAAAGCGGCGGCATCCCAAGCACAAAGGAGCGAAACAGCGGCAGGATGATGCCGACTGCAAGCCCATATTCCCAGCCGCAGATCAATGCGCACAAAAATACCGGAATATGCATCGGCAGGAGCATGCTGCCAATCTGCTGTATCTGTCCGGTAAAAAACGGCAGGATGAAACCGATTGCAATAAACATTGCCGACAATACAATATTTTTCGTTATTGTTTTCATAAGAGACCTCCATTTTGTATTATTATACGATTTTCCCGCCGCTTTTGCAATAAAATTTTTGCCTGTGCGGCTGCAATCCGCACAGGCAAAAAACCTCCAGCCATGCCGCAATCCTAACGGCAGCCTGGAGGTTTTGCTGCTTTTCATTTTCTGGCAGGTTTAATGGTGATGCCCCCGTCCCCTGTAGCCATTGTAGCCATTGTAGCCATGGTTTGTGCTGCAGGAATAATCCCCTGCATGGCCGCAATAATAGGAGCCGTCATGCTCATGCACTCCCGCCGTTGTACATCCTTCCACATTGCATATGCTGTATGTGGGAGCTACTGCCCTCGCCCTGCGATACCCGCTATGGCCATGCGCCATAGCCGTCATGGATGTTGCGCTAATTGCAAGGACACACGCCAATGCCAATGCTGCTCTTTTCATTTTCAAGCCTCTCCACCTCCGTTTCTGTCGCCATCACAATCTTTCCTGCGCTGACGGTTTTTGCTTTCACTTATAATACGATTGAAAACAGGCAATCCTTTCATATGGATGCATTTTTTTACCGCACCTTTTTACCCAATCAGCCAGTCATACATTTCCTGGTATTTCTTTGCGGAAGTCTTCCAGGAATAATCCACTGCCATGGCACGGTCCACCATTTTGTTCCATTCCCGTTTTTTATCATAGTAAACATGCTCCGCATAACGGATCGTGCTTAGCATCTCGTGCGCATTATAATTGCAGAAGCTAAAGCCTGTGCCCGTGCCCTCATATTCATTGTACGGCTCTACCGTGTCTTTTAAGCCGCCCGTTTCCCGCACGATCGGGATTGTGCCGTATTTTAAAGACATCAGCTGGCTTAGCCCGCACGGCTCAAACAGGGACGGCATCAGGAAGGCATCGCTTGCCGCATAAATCTTATGCGACATCGCCTCGGAATAATAAATGTTAGCAGACACTTTCTTGCTGTATTTCCAGTCAAAATGGCGGAACATATTCTCATACTGCTCTTCGCCCGTGCCAAGCACAACAATCTGCACATCATCCTGGCAAAGCTCATCCATCACATACGCAATCAGGTCAAAGCCCTTCTGGTCTGTCAGCCTTGACACAACGCCGATCATCATCTTCTTATCGTCCTGCTCTAATCCAAGTTCTTCCTGCAGCGCACGTTTGTTTTTCACCTTTTCCTTGCGGAAATTTGCCGCCGTGTAATTGTTGACAATGTACGTGTCGTTTTCCGGGTTAAAGTCATCATAATCAATGCCGTTGACAATGCCGCGCAGATCGTGCTCCCTTGCCTGCATCAGCCCTTCTAAGCCTTCGCCATAAAACGGCGTCTTGATCTCTTGCGCATATGTATCGCTTACCGTCGTAATGGCATCTGCATAAACAAGGCCGCCCTTTAACAAGTTTGCATCTTTGTATGCTTCGAGCTTATCTGATGTAAAGAAATAATCAGACAGCCCTGTAATATCTTTTACTGATTTTACATCCCATTTCCCCTGGAATTTTAAATTGTGGATCGTCATAACCGATTTGATGCCACGGTAAAACTCTCCGCCCTGGAAACGTTCTTTTAAATAAACGGGGATCAATCCCGTCTGCCAGTCGTGGCAATGGATGAGGTCCGGCCTAAAGTCTATAATTGGCAGGATTGACAACGCTGCTTTTGAGAAGAAGGAAAATTTCACGATTTCATCCAGCACATTGTCGCTGTACGGTTTAAAACCGCCAAACATCCCTTCGTTGTCAATAAAGTAAAATTTAATTCCTTCCACTTCCGCTTCCATAATGCCAACATATTCCTGCTTGAAATTAAAGTCCATATAAAAATGCGTCACATATTGCATGCGGTCTTTCATTTCCTGTTTCATGCAGGTATACTTCGGGAGAATTACCCTTACATCAAAAAATTCTTTGTCAATGCATTTTGGCAAAGAGCCCACTACATCAGCCAGTCCTCCTGTTTTAATAAATGGTACTCCTTCAGAAGCTACAAATAAAATTCGTTTCATCTTGATTTCCTCCATAATCTGTCCGCGCATTTGTCATAGTAATAGGGTTACTACAGTAGATATTGCTATTATACATCAAATGCCGCCAGTTTAAAAGGACTAATTTTGATATTGCAGACGGATTTTATCCGCAATCAATGCAATGAACTCGGAATTGGTCGGTTTTCCCTTTCCTGTGTTGATCGTATACCCAAATAAATTGTCGAGCGTTTCCATTTTCCCCCTGCTCCAGGCGACTTCAATCGCATGCCGGATCGCCCTTTCCACCCTGCTTGGCGTCGTGTCAAAACGCTTGGCAATCGTAGGATAAAGGATTTTTGTGATTGAGTTTAACATTTCCACATCGTCCACCGACATCATGATCGCTTCCCGCAGGTACTGATAGCCTTTGATATGCGCGGGCACGCCAATCTCATGTATCATGTCCGTCACATCCTGCCGTAAATTCTGGTCTTTTGTTTCTTTTGGCTGCGGCAGCTCTAATGCCGGCCTTCTATTTTCTTTTGCGGTTGACGGCACCGTGATCATAATTTGAAATTCTTTGTCCGTGCTAAGCAAATCTGAAAGTATTTTAAACATCCGTTCGTTATCTTTGGCAGCCATTACATTCAGTTGTTCCATCTGCAGGGCCTCCTAAAAAATATTGTTGTAACGATTCGAGCCGCATGGCTAAATAATTACGTTTTTCCCAACAATGTCATTATATAGGACTCTTCCTGCATTATACAACCCTAATTTACCGCAAAACCCGCTTACAACCGACATTCCCTAAGAATATATTGTCGATGTTTGTAGATTTTCCACCTTACAGCAGTGCCTGCGCAAACACCGCTAAAAGCTGCTCCTGGTAAAACGGCTTATCGACAAAGCCTTTCGCGCCAATCGCCTTTGCCCTGTCAAACGTATCGCCGTATGCCAAAGATGAGATCATCACGATCCTCGCATCCGGGTCTTTTTTCAAAATGATCTCTGCGGCATCTAAGCCGTCCATCCCCGGCATGATAATATCCATTGTCACTAGATCCGGCCGCACCGCTTCGTACTGTTCAATGGCGTCTTCCCCGCTCCGGCAATAAGCTGCGATCTCATATTCCGTGCCTTCCAAAACATCCTCCATCTGCACCCTGACCAGCCTGGAATCGTCCACTACCATAATTCGTCTGCTCATACTATACTCCCTCCCCCTATTGCTCCTGGCCTGGCATGGCCGCTTCATTGCCGGAACGCGGCACATGATGTATCAGCTGTGCGCCCGCGCTGTTTTCATCAGAGTAAGTAAGGACGAACTGCACTTCCTGCCCTTCCGGCTCATAACGGCCACGGTAAAACTCTGGAGGGCTAAAATGCGCCGGGATCTGCGTTGCCTGGAATACTGCCCCGACAACCTTGCCGCAGAGCACATTGAAATATTCCTTGCCAAACTCCTCTAAATCTTCCTGCGTCACCGCTTCCTCATGGAACGAATTGCGCGCCATGCGGGCAAGCAGGCTTGTATCCGCACAGAGCGTAAGGCTCGTATCAAATCCTTTGTCAAATGTAATATGCACCGTGCAAAGATCATTTCCCGGCGGCTGATCCTCCTGATGAAGGCGCACGCCTGCAGTCCGTTCTGTTACATCCTGAAGAGCCTGGTCTAGTATTTGCTCAAGCGCTTCTTTTGTCATCACTGTATTCATAAATGCTGCTTCCCCTTTCTTCTCATGCCTGCGCATCGTCTTTGCTTACTGGCCCTAACACCTTCTGCACCCGCTCTAACAGATCCTCTGGGACAAACGGCTTTAAAATATAACCACGGATGCCAAGTTTAATGCCCTGCATCACGGAATCCACGCCCTCCATGGCAGTCAGCATGATGACTGGAATGTCGGCGCGGTCTTTCATCGTGCGTATTTCCCGCAGCGTTTGAAAACCGTCCTTTGGCGCCATGCGGATGTCAAGCAGGATAAGATCCGGCTTTTCCCTTTCTAAATACCGCAAGGCCCGCGCACCGGAACTTACCGGAATCACCTCATAATACTTATCTAAGGCATCCATGATCCTTTGCAATATGATCGCCACATCGTCTACTGCCAGAATGCGCTTTCTGTCTGCCGCTTTTGGCATTTCTTTGTCCGCTTCCTTAGGCGTTTCTTTCCCCGTTTCCTTATCCGCTTCCTTTACTGTTTCCTTATCCACTTCTTTATCCGTTTTCTTTACCGGTTCCATGATCTGAGCCTTCCTCCTTTTCCAGTTTGCACAGAAGCTGCCTTAACAGTGCCTCCGCATCATCGTCCTCATACAGCTTCAGCTTTCCTTTTATCTCCTGGATGTCCTCTTGTATATCCTGTGCCATTGTGTGGCATAAAACAGACTCGATTGCCGCAGCGGCCTCCCGCGACCTGAAATTTTCCAGTTCATGCAAAGCCTTTGTTATCCACTCTTTTAATTTAAAAGCCGGAAGGGGCGGAAGTTTTTCCTCCGCTTTTGCATCTGCATCCTTGCGCCGCGCAAGAAACGCTGCAATATTTCCAAGAAGTTCCTCATAGGATTCTAACAGCGCCGGGAGCTGCCTTGCGATAAATTCCGTATCCCCTTCTGCCGCCGCATTTTCCTGGGCGCGCGCCATATTGGAAACATCCCGCGCACCGATATTGGCAGAAGCGCTCTTAAGCCCGTGCACTTCCGTGCGGTAGCGGGAAATATCCGAAACGGCGGTTTCCCGCAAAAGCCCGATTTTTCGCTGCCCGTCTATGTAATAAAGCTCTAGCAGTTCGGCAAAGCCCGCCTCGTCCCCTAAACAGTAACGCGATGCCTCTTCCACATCGACCCCTTTGATCTGAAAAACTCTTGGGTCTAAAGAGGTTTCCGCCTCTTTTGCGCTTCCGGCATGGCGGCGCTCTTTTGCAATCCACCGTGCCAAAAGCTGTCCAAGTGCTTTTCTGTCTAAAGGCTTGGCAATGAAATCTTGAAAGCCCTGTGCAAGAAAACGCTCCCGCATGCCCTCCATGGCATTGGCCGTCAGTGCAATCATCACTGGCACGGTGCCATTTTCGCCGCAGTCACTGCGGATAATCTGCGCCGCCTCGATGCCATCCATCATCGGCATCATATGATCCATGAAAATAATATCATACCGTTCGCCGCGCACCATCTTAATGGCCTCCGGCCCGCTTTCTGCCTCCGCAATGCCAAATGCATAACTCTTTAAAAATCCCCTTGCGACTTTGCGGTTGATCGGATTGTCATCTACGATAAGCACTTTTATATCAGGAGCGGTAAACTCCTCTTGTGCATTTTGTTCTTTCTGTGAAACTTCCGGCGCCTGCGCGATCGAACGCTGGTCCACAATCTTTTGCGGAATGGTGACAGTCACGACTGTCCCTTTGCCATAAACGCTTTGCAGGTCGATGCTGCCGCCCATCATCTCTACTAGATGCTTTACGATCGTCAGTCCTAGGCCGGTGCCTTCCACGCTCCGGTTGCGCTTAGAATCCACCTGGCAGAAATTTTCAAAAATTTTTCCAAGATCTTCCTCGCGGATGCCGCAGCCCGTATCTTCCACGCGGCAGGTAAGCAATTCCACGCCCTCCTGCACATCCGGCTGCCCGGTGACGCTGACGCGCACATGGCCTTCTTTTGTAAATTTGATGGCATTGTTTAATATATTGATCAAAATCTGCTTAATGCGCCCCTCATCGCCATTATACTGGCAGGGAAGCGTATCATCGCACTCATATTTTAAAATAAGCCCGCGCTTGGAAGCCGCCATGTCCATCATGCCCACGACTTCGTCCATGGTAGCCTTTAAATAATAGTCTGCATACACCAGCTCCATTTTGCCCGCTTCCACTTTGGAAAGGTCTAAAATGTCGTTGATGATGGCCAGCAGATTTTTGGCTGCTGACTGCACATCTTTTGCATATGCATAAATCGGGGAATCCCCGCATTCGTCCATAATGACATCGTTTAACCCAATGATGGCATTCATCGGTGTACGGATCTCATGGGACATATTTGCCAAAAACTCGCTCTTGGCAATATTGGCCTTTTCCGCCTGCTGGCGCACCCGCTTGATCTCATTGATATAGGCTTTCGTATCGGTCATGTCCAAGATCAGGACAACGCTGCCTTGCACCTGCCCGTTCTCATCCCGGATCCGTTTGCTGTGGCTCTCATAATGCTGCCCGTTGATAGAAAAACTCCAGGGTATGTTTTCGTTTAGCATCTCTTTCCTAAAATCCTCAAGCACCCTGACGCTCTCCCCTAGCTTATGGGAAGGCAGGCTTGTAAAAATATGGGCGGCCGCACGGTTATAGCTGATCAGCCGGTCCTCATTATCCAGCGCGATCACGCCGTCCCCTAAGCTCTCTAACACTTTCTCTGCCGCTAAATACCGGAAGTCATAATTGCGGCGGCTCCATACGACGATTACGACTAAAGACATGGCAACCGCAAGCGTTAACGGGGTAAAGTCAAACACTTTCGTCAATTTGCATATATAGGCGGCCATGACAACAACCGGCAGGGAAGAGATGCCAAGTATCGTCCAATACCGGCGGTTGACTTCCCGGTCGGAGCGCAGGTGTATCGCCCGCACAAGAATGAACATGCACAGCCCAAAAGGAATCAGGATGCGGCTTAGCATAAAAATGATGTACAGCGGCCCGTATGTAATGCTGACATAGCGGAAACCATCCGGCGCCGCCAGCCACTCGATATCCTTATAAAACAGCCCATTCCAGTTAAAAAACACGGAAGGCAGGACAAAAAAGCTGATCGCAGCCAGTATGCGCAGCAAAATTTTGGGCGGTTTCTCATAGCAGTAACTGCAGATAAACCAGCAATAGCAGATTGGAACGAAGGCAGAGCCGACGTTTTCTACTGTCACCGCCGTCACGGCAGCTTCTAGCGAAGGAGCCGTCAATTCCAAAAGATACCCTACATTTTGCACTAAAGAGCCGCACATAATAAAGATCAGCAGCTTCTGCTCCCAGGCGCCATCCCCGTGGAGCAAGAGAATCATAGCCACAAAAGTCAGGCATATGCCGAAGCATTCTAATGCGATGACAAAATTTACCATAGTCCGTTCCCCTGTCCGTGTCTTTCAGCCGGTGCCGGGACAAAATGCACCAGCTTTGTTAACATTAACAATAGTACATTTTCCGTATGATGTCAAGAAATAACCGCTGTGTAAACCTACCACGTTACTGTCAAGTAATCATTGGCAAATTTTTTCATACAGAT
>QLIP01004000.1_pt1 | contig 45695 bp, 43 predicted proteins | sample 1769771 | NCBI WGS metagenome assembly QLIP01 (sample SAMN09428762, study PRJNA476227) | Gut metagenome, whole genome shotgun sequencing project. | isolation source: cecum | host: Rhizomys sinensis | place: China: Jinsha town of Minqing, Fujian Province | collected 2013-09-23 | reverse complement strand
GCATGGCCTGAAGAATACTTCCTTGCCTTTCACGTTTTGGCGAGATTGTGAGGTCTTATGGCAATCCCAAAAAAGTTGCTCAGCCTCTATAACCGCATCCCTGCAACAACTGGCTGTAAACAATGCGGCGGCTGTTGTGGAACTGTAGCCATGCTTGAGAGCGAGTATAAGGCCGCCTGGGCTTGGGCAAAGCAGTATGGCTACACGCCTAACCCTAATCCCCTGGATTGCATCTTTTTGCACCCCAAAAAGCAGAAGTGCCAAGTGTACCAGGTGCGGCCATTTATGTGCCGCATTTACGGCACAATAACGCACACACGCAAAGGCTACTGCGTTGCCTGTGAAAACGGCTGCAAGCCAATGAGCGGCTCGAAGGAAGTTCTATGTCATGCGCTGTTTCAGTCATACGTCCACATGCAAATGGCAAATGGCTTAATTGAGGACGCCTATTTCTTTAGGCACGGCCTTGCTAACGTAAAAGAACTTCAAAGACGGGCAGAAGCCCAAGCAGGATCACCCAGTGTGTAATTGTGACGATTGCCCGCATATCAATGCGGACTTTGCAGAAGCGTGCTTTGCTTGTGCCGAGCAATTCAGAGTTCTCAGGAAACATTTAACCGAATATGGAGACGATCATGTTCAAGAAAGCCGAACGGAAGCAAGCCAAGCTACGGCTGGCGCTTTCTGGCCCTAGTGGGAGTGGCAAGACGACTGGCGCATTGCTCATAGCTAAAGGCATCGGCGGCAAAATAGCCGTCCTGGATACCGAGCGCGGGTCTGCTTCCCTTTATTCAGATCTATGTGACTTTGACGTTGTTGAACTTTCGCCACCCTATGAGCCAGAGCGCTATATTGAGATCATTCATGCAGCCGAGCGCGAGGGCTATTCCACACTGATTCTGGACTCCATAACTCACGAATGGAATGGGCAGGGGGGCATTCTTGAGATTGTGGATAACGTTGCCCGCAGCCGCTACAGGGGCAATTCTTACGCGGCCTGGAATGAGGGCACACCACGTCACCAAAAGTTTATTGATGCCATGCTTGCCTCACCCCTGCACATAATCGCCACCATGCGCAGCAAGGCGGTCTATGTGGAAACCGACAAGGGCAATGGCAAAAAAGGCGTCGAGAAACAGGGCAGCGCACCGCAACAACGGGACGGCTTGGAATACGAATTTACAGCCGTCCTAGACCTTACCATTGATAAAAATCTGGCTGTGCCCAGTAAGGATAGAACGCGCCTTTTCCATGATCCTTTCACCATTACCGAACAGACTGGCAAAGACCTCTTGGCCTGGCTGAACAGCGGCAAGTCTTTTGCCGAACAGGCCAAAGCCCAGAATGACAATCCCATGAGCGATGCGCAGTACAAGGCGCTTATGTCCTATCTAAGCAAAAAACATGGCAAAAATCGTGATGCCTATATCGCGGAACTCTCCCAGTTCTTTGGCCGCACTATAAGTTCCAGCCAGGAATTAACCAAGGCTGACGCTTCTGAATTTCTTGACGCTGTTAACAACTATATGGAGGCCGTCTAATGGCATTACTCAACCTTGTGCAACTCATAGGCTATCTCGGAAAAGACGTTGAGGTTAAATACACTCAAAGCAATAACGCCATAGCCAACCTAAGCCTGGCAACTGATGAATCCTATACCGATCGAGACGGCAACAAGGTACAGCGCACTGAGTGGCATAGAGTTGTGGTCTATAACAAGCAGGCCGAAAACTGCGGCAAGTTTCTATCCAAGGGCAGTCTGGTCTATGTGGAGGGCAGTCTGCAAACCCGCAAATGGCAGGATCAGCAAGGGCAGGATCGCTTCACAACGGAAATCAAAGCCTCTCGCGTCCAGTTCCTGGATCGCAAGGAGGGCGACAGCCGCAACAACATCAAAAGCCAGAACAGCGGCGGCGCTTATCCCGATGATCCGCCGCAACGGGCATCGGATTTTGATGATGTGCCATTTTGACGTGGCCCTGTAACGCAACCCACAACGGCCCTGGAAACAGGGCCGTTTCTTTTAACAAGGAGGGCACAGATGATTGACCTGAATGTTTCCATCCTGTCCAGCGGAGCGCTTATAGAGCGCATCCAGGATGAAATTTCAAAGGCGATTGCCAATATCGTTGACCCGAACACCCCGGCTAAGAAACCGCGCACTGTCACCATGAAAATGACCATCAAGCCTAACGAGGCGCGAAACATGGCCGAGGTGAGCGTCTTAACGTCAGCCACCCTTTGCCCGCCAACGCCTATTGAGACTGGCATTTACATTGGCATGAATCCCAAGACTGGCGAGATAGGCGCGAGTGAAATGGTTAGTGGCGAAAATTTGGGGCAGGAGCTTTTGCCAGATGTGCAGGATGCCATGCCTGGGAAGATTAGCAAATTCAACGGCTAAAAAGGAGGAATCAACATGCTTAAAGCACTTTATGAGGCGATTCGAGGTGATGCCGCGCCCACAATTATCAATGTAGCTGGGCGCAACTACAGCAACAAAACCCTGCTCCCCGTGAAGACCCCCAAGCCAGATACCATTAAGGTCAGCACCCTTACCGGCATTGTTGACTATCTCAACAGCCATATGGATATGCCTGATGTGAGTGGTGTTTTTTGCCATGTCGTATCGCCCACAAGCGTAGCAATCCTGTCAAATATATGGGCATCTTTTGCGGATCGGGCCGAGTATATCCGAGCCACGCTTGACCAAATGGAATTGCCATTTAACAAGTGGATGGATGCCGAGCCATTCAATATCGCCTTGCAATCCTGCTTTGTGGATATGGCAGGGGATGACGAACTGGCTGGCGTGAAAGATACGGATAAGGCCACCGTGCTTGCCTATATCTCCAATGTTCGCGCCATTTCCGAGGCCGCTACAATGGACGATGGCGCAACTCAGTCAGTTGAGGTCAAGACCGGAATTGCCAGCAAGGCAGTTAAGGCGTTGCCCAATCCTGTCATTTTGCGTCCATACCGCACTTTTACCGAAGTCTAGCAGCCAGCAAGTCAATTCATTTTCCGCGCACGTTCCGACAACGGCAAGATGCAATATACTCTTGTCGAGGCTGACGGCGGCGCGTGGCGTTCTGTCGCCATGAAAAGCATCAAGGAGTTCATGGAAAAGGCTGTCTCTGGGCTAAGAGTGATTGCCTAGCAAGGCAAAGCAAAGCCCCCGGGCCAAAACCTGGGGGCTTTTGATTTAGGAGGCAGTGATGTGGGCAATCTACTTTGTGGGCATAGCCGATGATCTTAAGCAGGCATTCGTGTTCCTCTCCTTCCTTTTCAGCTTTACCGGGATAGCGCTCCATGTAAGCCATACCTTCAACAAAGACCTTGGCTTGCCTTCCAGAAATTCGGGAAGACTTGTCTTGATTGCTGGCTGTCTGGCCTTGGCCTTTTTCCTAGCAACGGCATTAATCCCGGACAGCCAAACTCTGGCCAAACTGACTAACCTGCAAGGGCCACGGCCCTGACAAGGAGACCCCAATGCCAAACGGCGAAATTCTTACCCGCGCCCATGCGCTGATTAACTCTGATCGCCAGGCCGAATACGGCCCGCCCGCTGAATCCTTTGACCGCATCGCCTCCCTTTGGAGCGCCTACCTGGGTCAAAGCATCAGCCCCCGCGATGTGGCAATTTGCATGGCTCTGCTCAAGCTTGGCCGCGAATCCTTTAAGCATAAAGAGGATAACCTGCTTGATGCCGCTGGCTATATCGGGCTGGCGGATGAATTGCCCGGATTAGATGGGATTAAAGTGCACGTCCTGGCAAAGCAGATTGAGACACTGAAAAAAGAGGCAGATTGGCTGGCGACAAAGGCAGATAGATCTTGTCCCCCAGCAAATATAGCCTCGGAATGCGCACCGAGGGACAATTGCTTTAGCTGCTGGCGCGATGCCGCCCGCAAGGCCGTGGCAGGGGCAGAGAAGGGGAATGCATGAAAAAAGAAAGTAATGCCACTCACGGCCTTTCGCTCAAAGAGCAGGCCATTTTTCTCTTGGCTCTCTGCCGCTACGCAGACAATCCTGAAACCTGTCCCGTCAACCTAATGAGTGATCTTGACGGCTGTCCATTTGAATTTTCTCACAAAGCATCAGATTGCGCGAAAATCCCGCAATGGGCATGGCTTCCAATCCTGGAAAAACGCATACCGCCGGAAGAAAACCAATGAACAAAGCTACTCCTAGCAGAGAGCAGATCGCCAAAATCGAGTTTCTCTTTGCCATGAGCGCATTTCTTCTTGGGCATCCATGGACAGTAGCATTGCCCAAGCCCTGGATGGAGAAAAACATCAGAAAGATTGAACGCTGGCAGAGGATATTTTTTTGCTCATGCTTAGACACTTTTGGGGCTGATCATACTGAGGGGAGGGACAAGGCCAATCTGATAATCAAGGATGCCTTTGCCCCTTGGTCGAGAAAGGGCCACAACGGCTTTATCTCTTTCCAAATCGCAGCCGCCGTTGCCGCCCTTTGTGCAAAGGACGTGGATTCTTTCATCTATCCATTCCTTGCGCCTAAGCAGCGTATAATCTGGACGCACTTCCATTCAACAACCTGCGGACTTGGCCGCAAGTTTTGCCAGCAAGAGCCTGGCATCGATATGGATGCTGAAAAGCTTTACGCCCAAGCAATCGAGACAGCCACAAGAACGCTGGCAAAGGAGGCCGCATGACCAACGACCTTGCCTTGGAAAAACTCAGGGAACTGCAAACGGCATACAAAGAACGAGACGAGGCCGCCAAACGTGTGGCGGCTCTGGATAAGCTCATTGCAGAACTCATAGGCATAACATCACAATCACAGCGCAAGACAAAAACATTCTCCCCCAAAGAGTTTGCCAGGGGGTGCGGAGTTTAGGGGGAGAGCATGAGTGTTCATAAGGCCGCTGGCCGCCAGTTGTTCTTTTGCAAATGGCGTGAGGACGGCAAGGAAAAACGCCGCTACTTCAAAACCGAACAGGAAGCACTTGCCTACGAAACAGAGCGCATTCAAGCGGTCTCCCAGGAAGAAGATCGTCTTACTCTTGGCGAACTTGTCATGCTCTATTTCCGCTCCAATCCCGACAAGCACCTGAAAACCAAAAAGAACATTGTCCACTTCCTTGCAGGCTACGATAAAGACAATGCCCATCAGACTGGCCCTGGAGAATTTCTCCGAGACAAATATGCCGATAGCCTCAATCGGCAAGACCTGGAAAGGATGCGCGAAGCATTGCGAGGCCCGCGGCTCTGGCAACAACACAATCAATAAGTATCAGGCCATATCCGCGCCATTCTATCCTGGGGCGTGGATCAGGATTTAATAACCCTTAACCCCTGGCGCGACTATAAGCGCCTTAAAATCACGCGCACCATCTTCCAGCCCAAGATTTCAGACTTGAAGCGGCTATATCCAGAGCTTCCAGAGTATCTGCAATGGGCGGTGAAATCCGCCTTTTTTCTTGCCTTGCGTCCAGGGCAAGTTGAGCTTTTTTCCTTGACCTGGGATGCTTTCAACTGGCGGCGTGGTATTGTCATTATCCGCCAGGGCAAGAGCGGCAGATTAAAAACTGTAGTTCCGCATCCAGCATACATGGCCGAGGCGCAAGAACGCTATCAGGCAGATATGGCATCGGGCATTCCCTGGGTATGCCATAGAGGCAAGGGCCAGCGTGTGCTTAATTTCCGCACAGCCTGGCAGCTTGCCTGCAAGAGGGCAGGCGTAAGCTTGCGGCCCTATGACATCCGCCACATTGCAGCCACAGAAATGCTTGCCCACGGCGCAGACTTGGCCGCAGTTGCCGCACAGCTAGGCCATAGCAGCGTGGCAACTACTGGCGCATCCTATGCCCACGTCACAGCCGGAAGCCAGGCCAGGGCAGCATCCCTTATGCCAACTTTGGAAATTGAAGAATGAGCAAAAAGCTTGGTGCAAATTTGGTGCAGATTTTCCATGCAAAAGGGGGCAGGTATTAGCCTAACACCTTGATATTATTTTGGTACCCGGAGCGGGACTTGAACCCGCATAGCCTATGGCCGAAGGATTTTAAGTCCTTTGTGTCTACCACTTCCACCATCCGGGCAAATTACGCAACTCCTTGAATGGAAAATATTTTATGCTCAAAATTGCGGCAAGAGTTTGGCATAATCCGTACTTTTGATTCCATCTTTAATAAAACTCTGGGCATCTTTGCGGTTGCCAGTGATGGAAGTAACCATGAACACATCGTTATGGGCGCTTACCCATGCCTGGCAAGGCATTCCCTGTTGGGTAAAAGTGAAAGTATATTGGCCGTTTTTTTCAACAGGGGTTTTGTCGGCCTTGAACTGTTCGGCAAACATGCCCGCAATCATCTTTACATCAGCTCCGCCACGCGGGCCGATAACCATGGTAACAACCGCACTTCCTGAGTTCTTGGCGAAAATGGCGCTGGTCATCCCCTGATTTTCAGTTGGCGGCATAATTGCTTTCCAGTCGGATGGAATTTCCACTGTGTAATACTTGCAACTTAATTCAGCATTACTGTTATTCGCTTTAGCAATACTTGCTGGCGTCTTGCCTGTAGGGTTTGTTTCTTTTGCGCCTTGCAAATTTTCTGTGGAATCTGCATTTTTATCAGGCGATATGTTTGCAGATGAGTTTTGCGGGGCATCAGCAGCAAAAAGTTGGCTTGTATAAGTTATCGACATCAGAGTGACCAGTAATAGCAGTATAAGAACTTTTCGCATCAATTTTCTCCGGCCAGCCTCAAAGGCAGATGGCTTGACAATAAATAAAACCGTGCAGCTTTTCCTTAAAAGCCGCTTTATGTTTAGGCTGACTGGCCTGCGCTGTCAAATTCCATTGCAGCCCAGACATGGCTTAGGCTAGTTATGACTTTCAAAACGTTTCGGGCAGTTGAGGCATGGCAGTTCTGCATATCCTGCTTTGAGCGAATCGCGGAATTTTTTGAAGTCTGCCTTGCGCCAGATATCCAGAGGATTTTGCGCAAGCACATTGCCGAATATGCGGCGCCGCTCCTTGGGATCACTGCCGGGAACATTTAAGTAAACGCATGGAGAAACATCGCCATCAGCATCAATATAGAGGGAACGTGTTATATTTTCACGACAGCCATTGGCTATTCTGGCCTTATTGTCCGGCAACGCAAAGTGGATTGTCCGCCCCCTTGACTGCGCATCTAAAGCGATTTCTTCAAGCAGCTTGTGCGCATAGGCAAGGCTTTGGTGATCGTCTGGCGTAAAGGCCAAGCGTTCCTGTTCTGGAATAGCCAGATAATCAAGCGTGCTAATCACTGCGGCTTGCACACCCCATTCATCCATTAATTCTGGCAAACGCCTGAGCGCATCAAGGCGATCTGCCAGAAGCAGATAGGCAAGGTGGATTTCCAGCGGTTCAGGGGATTGAGCTTCGGCAATGGCGCAGCGCATAAGGCGTACACTTTCGCGGACGCGCTCAAAGGGTATGCCCTGGCGGGCGTCATTGCTTGCTGCATCAGTGCCAACAAGGGAAAAGGCAAGTATGTCCATGCCTGAGCCTGCAAGTTTCCGCGCAAGCTCCATATCCATTTTAAGTCCGCAAGATGTACTGGAGACCTGGCATCCGGCTTTGAGCGCCAAGGCGGCCATGTCCAAAAAGCGCGGATGAAGCAGGGGTTCGCCCCAGCCCTGAAGGTGGGCGCGTTTGGCAATGCGCAAGATGGGCCAGAGCGCGGCAAAGGCTTCAACGGAAATATGCCGCGAATTCCAGGCCGAAGCCTGGGTTGTATGCGGACAATAAATACATTTTCCGGCGCAAAAAGAAGTTACTTCAATTTGCAGGCAATCGAGAGGCCGGGACGGCCCTAAAAGAGCGTCGTGCAGTTTTTCCAAAAGCCCGGGAGGGCGAAAGCCCGGATTGGCAAGAGGATCAATATATTCTGGATTTGAATTTGTTTTGGTCATCCGCTAGTTCCTCTATGGTTTGAGACCTCGGCCTTTAGGCCGACTAGCGCGACCCCTGCCTAAAGGCAGGGGTATCAGTCCGCGCGGTAGATTGGGAGGGGCTGCAAACCCCCCCCAAGCGCAAGACGCAAAGCCCTGAAGGGCTTTGCTACCCTATTGCTTTCTTATGCCGCGAAAGATGGAATTTCGGAAATTATCTTGAATCCTTGCTTGCGAAAAAGCGCGAAAAAAAACTTTTTTTAGGCTGGCTTATGCTCCAGCTTGTTTCAATGTAGGGCAAAAAGACATAAGCGCCCCATTTTTTCTTGAAAAATTCAATTCCAGAATCAATGCCCAGGCCGAGATTAAGCACAGTCTGGCCACGGATATGCCCTTCGTGCGCCACAGCCGCCAGGAGCGCATCAGCTGTACCAGGCGGCGCATCAGGCTCACGGAAGGCAAACATATAAAAAGCGGTTTTGAAAGACGAATAATCGCCAATGGCGCAAGCGCACAATTTGCCATTGAGATTTCGCGCGGAAAAAAGCACAGCATCTGGCGATTTCTCAAGATATTTATCCAAATTGGAAAATATATGGATAATTCCTGGATTCAAAGCGGCTTGCCTGCGCTTGCAAAATTTTTCCACAAGCTCAGCGTGCTTTTTTGTCCATGCCTCTTTGCCTTTCTCCTTGAAAATATTGATTTCTTTTCCCGCACGTTTGAGCATATTGCGCAACTTGGCGGACTGCGCCTCAGGCGGAATGGGAATCGCCCAATAAGCGTCTTTAAGGCTTTCTGCTCTTTGTGGCGCCAATGTGGGGCGGATTGCGGAAAGAACGCTGATTTGTTTTAGGCCGGGAAATTCCATGGCCTTTGCAACAGCGGCATCCACTGCTATCTGATTTTCTGGATTGCCCGAAGGATAGGCAACAAGAACGCCATAGCCCCCACCATGATGAAAGATACAGCCCTCCACGGCCGTTGATTCCAGCCCGGAGACTGCGCTGACATAGCCGGGAAGCTGATCCGGCGTTAGGGCTGAGGCGCCAATTACTTCAATGGACAGCCCTACCATCGTAGATCTTCTCCGTTTCGCAGTTTATTCCTAAACCAAAGCCGTGCCTTGGGCAAAATACCGAATGGCGTCTGGCGCACAGAAAATCCTTCTTCAGCCAGCATCCAGCGCAAATTGACCAGATGTGCCGCGCCCACAAAGACCGCGCATCCGCCTTCCTCAAGATATGGGAGCATCCGCTCAAGAAAACGCGGGTCGCGGCGACTGACAACATGCTCCGTGCGCGTGGGAAATTCAGCGCTTGAACCCATCATTTGTTCAAGATCGCCAGCCAGATAGGCATTCATATTTTTGCGCGACTGGCTTCGCCAGCCCTTGCAGGCACGGAAAAAGCGCAAGACTCGCTCAATGGGAAGAGAATTCAGGGAGGCAAGCTGCTCCTCAAGGCTCTCCATGCCCAAAACTTCCTTGCCCATTTCATGGGCGAGACGCCAGGCTTCCATATCTACGGAATCGCGCCAGCCCATGCGCTCCAGAAAGGCCGTCCACAGAGAAAAAAAGGCATTCCAGGGCAATGACTTTTCAAGATGCCAGCGCACATCAAGCTTGCGCGGACATTCAAGCCCAAGGGCGCGGGCCAAAGCTCCTTCAGGGCCGCGCACCACACGCTCAAGCTGGCGGATCTCATCTTCACTGAGCATGTCAATCAATGGCCGGTAATATGCAGGCAGTGTTTTCCCGGCCTGATCGACCTGATTCATGAAATTCTCATCAAGGGGAGCTTCAAAGATTACCCGATCTACTTTTTTGAAAAGGCTTCTGAATGAGGATTCAAAGCTATAACAAAAAAAATGCGCTGTGCCGCCAATCCAGGAAACGCGGTTATTTTTGCGCAATTCCCAAAGCATGGCAAATGGACGCTGGCTTGATCCTGTATCCAAAAAATCCCTTTTTGTTTTCCCCGATGAGCGCAAAAGAGCCAAAACCAGATCCTGGCCTGGAGAATGTGGTGCGTTGGATTGCTTTCGGCTTAATCTTATGCCCTGATCGCGGCGTTTTTCTGTCCACTCGGACATTAAATAAGGCAAATAAGCCTTTGCGCCCCATTTGAGCTTGAAGCGCAAAATGCCGGGGTTCACGCCAAGGCCAAGATGGATAAAGCGCTTATTGAGCGCTCTGGAGCGGCGCAGCATCTCCCAAAAAAGGAGATCTGCGGCATGGGGCACATAGTTTTCGCGTGAATGTGCGCCTAAAATATAGCTGGTGAATTTTTGCGGGGAGTAGTCCAAGAGCAGGGATGCCGCGATGCATCCATCAGGGCAAACTGCATCCAGAAGACGAATCTGTCCTGCGCCAGATCTGAGAGCCTGCGGGGTTCGCGCATAAAGCTCCTGAACGCGGGCATGCATGGGCGCAGAATCTGCCCCTTGGGCCTGCCCAAGAAATTCCCCCCAGAGTTTGCGGTGGGCTGGCGTGAATGAAGATCCCTCCGAGATCTTTAGCTGTTGCGAAGCCTTATGCAATGGCCCGCGCAGGCGTGGCGGCGCTGGTGCGGATGTTGAAAGCAGGTAAAAACGGTCTGAATCGACAAGATGTTCCCTCATGCTTTGAGGGAGCTTCGCGCCGATTGCCCAGCAACGGCTTGCGCCACTTCGGGCAAGCGCTTTTTTTAGCGCTTCTGCAAATTCGGAATCCCGGTATGCGCCCTTGAGCGGATAGGCTATAGCCAGCAGCCAGTCAGCATCGGCCAGGAAAAAATACGGGCCAATGCAAAAAGGTTCACCGCCAGACATGCCCTGCATTAAGCGCAGGGAATGTTCCGGGACTCTGGCCAGCGCGTTCAGGGTATCCAGATTAGCTTCAAATTCCATTCACAGGCATTTTGCCTTGCTGAATTGACTTTCGCAATCCCCAGATTAGCCAGGCGCTAAATTATTCAGATTTTTTCCAGGGCCTGTTCCAGATCAGCGCGAATGTCCTCCCAGTTTTCTATGCCAACAGAGATTCGGATCAGCCCGGGATCAATACCACATTCTGCAAGCTGGGCATCATTGAGCTGGCGATGGGTTGAACTGGCCGGGTGCAAGGCGCTTGTGCGAATATCAGCTACATGAACCTCGAGTGAAATCAGACGCAGGCTGTTCAAAAAACGCATGCCTTTTTCACGGCCGCCCTTGAGCGTGAATGAGATCACCCCGCTTGAGCCTTTGGGCAGATATTTTTTAGCAAGGCTTGCGCTTTTGTCATCGGCAAGGCCCGGATAGGTCACAGACTGTATTTTCTTGTGTTTTTGCAGCCATTGGGCTGCCTGCAAGGCATTTGCCGAGTGCCTTGCCATGCGCAGAGGCAAGGTCTCAAGCCCAAGATTGGTATAAAATGCTCCCTGGGCCGACTGGCAACAGCCGAGATCGCGCATAAGCTGGACACGGGCCTTGACAATATAGGCGCTAGGGCCAAAAGCATCGGCATAAATCAGGCCATGATAACTTTGGTCTGGTGTTGTAAACTCATGGAAGTTACCGTTACGCCAGTTGAATTTGCCGCCATCAACAATGATTCCGCCAAGCTGGATGGCATGGCCATCCAGGTATTTAGTGCTGGAATGGATTACAATATCCGCGCCATGCTCCAGCGGACGGCAAAGAATTGGTGTGGCAAAAGTATTATCAACAAGCAAAGGCAGATTGCGGCTATGGGCGAGGGAGGCAAAGCTTTCGATGTCGAGGACGCTAAGGGCCGGATTAGCCAGAGTTTCGCCATAGACAAGCTTGGTATTGGGACGGATGGCCGCCTCAAGCTCGGCTTGCGGGGCATTTTGATCCACAAAAGTTGTTTCAATGCCGAAGCGCTTCAGGGTATGTCCAAACAGGTTGAATGTTCCGCCATAGATGCTGGATGCGCTGAGAATATGGTCACCGCTTCGGGCAATGTTCAGCACGGAAAGCAAAACAGCCGCCTGCCCGGAAGATGTGCAGAGAGCGCCGATTCCACCTTCCAGGGCTGCAATTTTTTGCTCCACAGCATCTACTGTTGGGTTGCCGATACGCGAATAAAAAAAACCGTTGCTTTTGAGGTCAAAAAGCTTGGCAATTTCTTCGGCGCTGTCATATCTGTATGTTGTACTCTGGACGATGGGCACAACCCGTGGCGCACCGTTTGCGGGTTCATAACCAGCGTGCAGGCATAGGCTTTCCGGCTGCATGGGTATCTCCTAGCAAATTACTAAGTTTTGAAATGTGAATTTAATTCAGTTGCGCATAAAGCGCAATTATTTTTTTAACGATTTGCTGGCAAATTTTTTGGAAGCCTGGAAAGCAAGAGATCTCTTAAATATTCAGGCATAATCAAGCCCAGTTCATGCTGTATCTGGGCAGTTTGCGCGTAGCCAGAGTTGCAGGACAATCAGTGTCCAAAGCCCTTTGCGCAAATCCTGGCTGCCGGAAATGTGCGCGTCAAGCATCTTGCGTATGGCCTTGGGGTTGAAGATGCCCTGCCGGGCGAGACTGCTCTCAGAGAGCAGATCTTCCATCAAAGGGCGCATTTTTCCGCGCAGCCATTGGGCAACGGGAATCTGGAAGCCGCGTTTGTTGCGCTGCAAAATCTGTTCGGGCAAAAGCTTGGCAAAGGCTTTTTTGAGCAGATACTTGCGCTTAAAGCCGCGCAGCTTGCAGTTTATGGGCAGACGCGCCGCGAACTCCGCCACAGAACGGTCGAGAAAAGGCGCTCTAACTTCAAGGGAATGGAGCATGGAGCAGCGGTCAACCTTTACAAGAATGTCATCAAGCATGAACTGGCGCACATAGACATGGAATGCCCGTGCCAGCGGGGATGCTATATTCTCAGGCTGCCAGTGTTCAAATTGAACTTTGGTAGGCTCAAAAAGGCTTTCCGTCTCAAGGAAACTTTCAAGATTTTGTGCAGCAAGCCAGTCTTGCGCAAGAATATTTCGTTGATCTTCCAAATTGAGCGCAGTCAGCATTGTCTGAACTCGCAGCCAGTCTGGGGCAGAGACGCCTCTAAGGAAAGTCTCTACTGCAAGGCGCGGATTTATATAGTTAGCCGGGCTTGGCAGCTTGTGTGCCAGCCAGGGTATTAGCGAGCTGCGTAGCCACTGTGGCAAGCGGTTGAAATACAGGGCGATTTGGTAGCCTATATAGTGTTCATAACCGGCCCAGAGTTCGTCCGCGCCATCCCCCCCCAGGGCCACGGTAACATGTTCACGTGTAAGCCGCGAAAGCAGCCAGGTTGGCGCACAGGATGCATCAGCCATGGGCAGATCCATTGCGCTTACGATTTTAGGCAGTTCTTCAGCACATTCGGAAGCGTCCAAAATTCTTTCGTGGTGTTCTGCGCCAAAGGCTTTGGCCACTACCCTGGCATAACGCGATTCATCGTAACTGGCCTCTGTAAAACCTATTGAAAATGCCTTAATTGGGCGTGGGGAGTGCCGCGCCATGAGCCCGGCCACAATGGAGGAGTCAATACCGCCAGAAAGAAATACACCCAAAGGCACATCGCTGATCATCCGCCTTGCCACTGCGGCTGAAAGCAGGGACTCAAGCTCCTCTGCAAGCTCAGTTTCACTTTGGCCAAGTTCAGCCAATGAGCTTGCCGGTGTGGGCAGATCCCAGTAGCGCTGGCTTTTGATAGCGCCATTTTCAACAAGCAGATAATGCGCTGGCGCAAGTTGCCGCACTTCCTTAAACATGCTTTGGGGGCAAGGCGCATACTCATAAGCCAGATAGCGGCACAAGGCACTGGGATCAAGACTGAAATCAGGGGCTGGAATGTCGTCCCAGTCATTGCGGCGTTTGGCAAGAATATTTAAGGCTCTTAATTCAGAGGCAAAACAGAATAGACCTTTTTGCAAAGTATAAAAAAAGGGTTTTTTGCCAAAACGGTCGCGGGCGCAAAAGAGACGCCGCCTCCCTGCATCCCAAAGCGCAAATGAAAACATCCCTTCGAGATATTCGAGGCAGCCAGTACCGTAGCGTTCATAGGCTGCCAGTAGGACTTCAGTGTCTGATTCAGTCCGAAATTGCAAACCTGATTTTGCTAATTCTGCACGCAACTCACGAAAATTGTAGATTTCGCCATTAAAGACTGTTTGCAGAGTCCCGGCAATATTGCTCATGGGCTGAGCGCCACCGCAAAGATCAATGATCGAAAGCCGCCGATGCCCAAGGCAGATCGGGCCGTTTAGCCACAAGCCCTCTCCGTCAGGCCCACGGTGACGCATACTGTCACATATTGCCTTTACCGCTGTTTTGGCCGAGGGAGGGAGTGCATTACCAGAAGTCTGGAAAATGCCCGCTATACCGCACATTGAGAATCCGAACCGATCCGTCTTTCTGCTTTGGACTTGCACCAAGACTCGAAACAGCTTTTGAAAATTTCGCTTAGTCTGGCCGAATTTGCGGAGGGATCAAACATTTCCCTGACAAGCTCTGCGCCCTGCTTACCCAAAGCAGAGGCCTTTTCGGGATTTTGCGCAAGCAGGGCTATGGCATCGGCCAGGGCTTGCGGATCATCTGGCTCTACAGCAAGTCCTGTTTTTCCGTTGCGGATAATTTCCGGCAAGGCATTGACTGTAGTGCTGACCACAGGCATGGCGTAAGTCATGGCCTCAATTACCGTATTGGGTATGCCGTCTCTGCGGCCCGAGGGGTGAATTACGCAAGGGGCTGCAAATATGTCATGGGTACGGAAAAGCTCCGGCAATTCATTGTGCGAGAGCAAGCCTGGCATAGTGACTTCATTTCCAAGGTTCAATTCCTTACACAAATCATGCAAAAATCCGTCTTGCTTGCCTAGGCCCATGACCCGGCCGCCACTGCCTGCCAGAGTGAGGTGAAAATTTACGCCGCGTTTTTTGAGTAGCGCACAGGCCCGCAAAAGAACATCAAAACCTTTGGTTACATCAAAACGCCCCAGGGCCAGCAAACGCAATACCTGGTTTTGAAAACGCTGCGCCGGGTATTCATCAGGAATGGGCAATGTAAGGCTGTTATAGACCAGGACTGTTTTTCCCTTGGCCTGGCCTTTGTCAAACTCTTCGATCCGGCCCTGATCCGCCGCGTTATTTGCACGGACGAAAAGCGCCGCCGAAAGCTTGTCTGCCAGATCCGGGTCAGCCGGGGCAAGATTGTCGCCGCGTGCGGAAGTGGCAAAAGGCAAGTCAGCAATGCTGGCGGCAACCCAGGCCGCAGTGGCCGCGCCTCTTGGCCAGGGAGCGTAAACCAGATCTATGCCCCGTTCGCATAACTGACGCCCCAGGTGTACTCCAACGCAAAAGGCCCAGAGGTTTTCGCCAAAAGTTTCAAAGCTTGACCAGCGCCTAAGGCAACTGCGCTTGAAAAGCCTTGCCAAACGCCTGGGATGCCTGAGCATTTCGCAAAGAAGTTCAAAGCAGACCCTGGGGACGGAGCGCAGGCCATGAGCATGGCCTCGATGGGCTTCCTTGAGCATTTCGTCTGAGCAGTGGCGAAGATTGCGCCCGTATAAAGTGAAGATCTCAATGGGGAGTATGGCCCGCAAACCCGCAATTTCCCGAAAGATGAATGGCTGGGTGAAAAGGGGATACCAGAGCAAAATATAGGCAATATGCGGCAGATCGGCAACAAGCGGCTTCTTGGGTGCAAGCTCCGTTGATCTGTTTTCCTGAGACGGCTTTTGGATCATTGCCTAAAAATCCCCAAAATCTTTGTTGCGGCCCGTGCTGGCGGCTACCCTCTTTGCAAAAAGCCCATTCGGAAAGCTAAAACGCACTTAAGCTTCGCTCCATGATATGCTCGCCGCTGGGAGCAGTCCAGTCTGCGCCACTGTCACGCCTGGCAGCGAGTTTTTGCGTATCCTGAACAGGCAGAATCTGGCGCATGGTGAGGCTTTCCAGATCATACTCCTCTGCAAGCCAATCCACATAGGCTGTGATTTTCCCAAGCAAGTTCCTGACCGCCGCTTCATTGGGAATATGCGGCGCGCCACCAGGAAGCATTTCTGAGGAGTGCCAGGTGAGGGACAGAACCCGGCCGCCCCTTGCAAGATGAAGCCTGCTCGTGAGCTTAAGCAGCCAAAGGGGGTGCTGCACGGGCAAAAGCGCCAATGCACCCCAGTTTTTCAAGCTTGTGCGGAGAGTTTTTCCCCAAGTGCCATCAATGCCTTTCAGGGCGTGGGCAATGAATGGCGTGAGCGGTGTGACTGTAAGCGGCACTTCGCAGATTTTATGCCCGGGCAAATTTACCCAATAAGGATCTGCTGGCGCATCAAAATGATCTGGTCCAAGATTAGCATTGTTGCCAAGATGCAGGGGACGCACAGAAGCGTCACAGCGCACACCGTTTTCCGCAAGCAATGGCCAGTGCTTGGCATGCAAGTCCCAGCGGCCCATTCTGAAAGAAGTCAGGGATTCGCCAAGAAATGTCTTCCCCGCACTGAAAAGATTACGCATTTTCGCGGCCAGAAGAGGGAGAGGCTCAGGGCTTGTGGGTACGCTTTTCCGTATTTCCGCAGTATCAGAGGCGGTATTCGCTTTGCAAGACAATGGCGGAGTATTCCAGTGGTGCAAGTGTGCGCCTATTTCCAGATTATAATCTGCACACAATTTGCCAAGAATACGTTGCGAGGGGAGATCGCTTAAGACACTGTGACTGCAAAAAAGTGTTGGGTGCAAACCGCGCTCCAGCAATGGCGTCAGACGCCATAGTTCCCTGGTATTCGTGACACTTGGATTGTTGCAGGCATAGCTTGCGCTGAACAGCCCTTCTTCCTCCACATCGAGGCTCAGGGCCAAAATAGCTTTTTTACGCGGGAGCAGTTCAGCCCTCCCCACAGATTGAGGTGCGGTAAAGCTGATAAAGGGCGGTGATATTCTTGTTTTTATCGAACATCTCAGTGACCAGCCTGCGCCCTCGATTGGCTATCTCTTGGCTCGCATTTCGATCCGAGAGCGCTTTGCGAATGGCCTGCGCCAATGCGGCAGGATTGCGTTCAGGAACAAGCCAGCCTGTTTCAGCATCATGAATGACCTCAGAGATGCCACAGACATCCGTAGCCACTACAGGAAGCCCCATTGACAGGGCTTCCATGATCACATTTGGTATGCCATCACGGTCACCGTTACTGTGGACAACACTGGGGACAACCAGCAAATCATGATTCTGCATGAAGCTGCGCAGTTGATCGTGGGGCACAAATCCGGGCATTTCCACGCAATCGGCTAGATTCAGGCGCTCCCTGAGCGCCGAAAGCTTACGCCGCCAATTCCCGTCGCCAACCAGGGTAAGCTTAACAGGCACACCTTCGCGCCGTAAACGGGCCATTGCGGTAAGTAGTTCGGGGAAGCCCTTGGTACGCGCAAAACGCCCAACTGCCAGCAAGCGGTATGGCGCCTGCATGGGCAAGGCGCAAGGTTCGCCTTGAGGAAAAGTCAGGGAATTGTAGATCAGCCTGACTTTATCTTCTGCATCTTTTGGGCAAAAGCTTTTGAGCCAGTGGACATTGGTTGCATTGTTGGTGCGGATGAACAGGGCATCGCGGGCTTTTTCAGCAAGCAAGCCATCCTCGGGATAAATATCTCCGGCGCGTCCGGTAAAGGCAAAGGGAATTCCGCTGAGTTTGGAGGCAACCCAGGCCGCAGTAGCCGGGCCATTGGCCCATGAGGAATGAATTAGCTCAATGCCATCCCTGCTGCATTTCTCTGCCAGCAGAAAGCCAGCCATGAAGCACCAGAGGTTTTCTGCCAGGGATTCGAGATTGCGCATGGGACGGAAAAATCCTTCGCGCAACATTTGCCAGACTAGTTTTGGCTGCGCAAGAAGCCTGCGGCAAAAGGCAAGGCAAATACTGGGAATTGCGCGAATGCCCATGCGCTGCACCGAGCCGGAATAAGCCTGCATTTCCTTAGAGCAGCCACCAAGAGCCTTGCCATACATGGTGTAAACGGCAATATCCAGGCCAAGTTCGCGCAACTGGCATACTTCCCGAAAAATGAATGTTTCGGAGGCAAGCGGAAACCAGAGAAGAACATAGCCAACGCGCATATTTTCAGCGCAAGAGGCTTTTTTGCCAGACAAGGCCGCCGCGCTCATTGCTCCGCGCAATCTTGGAGCAATCCCGGATTGAGGTTGTGGCTTTCGCGGTATTTTTCAACTGTGTCTATGGCTTTGGGCCATTCTTCTACCACGGCATCCAGCGTTTTGCGAACCAATTCTTCTGTATGTGATGCGGAAATAAAGAAGCGCAAGCGCGCTGTGCCCTCTTTTACTGCGGGGAAAGAGACCGGCATTACATAGATACCGCGTTTGAAAAGAGCCTGGGAAAGAAAGCCGGAAACCATTGAATCGCCCACAATGATCGGAATAACGCCATAGCCCTGGGCCGCGCCGGTATCAAGCCCCTTGCTCTGGGCGTAATGCAGAAAATATTGGCTGATATGTTGCAAACGCTGAACGCGCTCTGGCTCACGAAGCATGATTTGCAAAGCCTTATGGCAGGCTGCGGCAATTACAGGAGAAATACCCACACTGAAAACAAAACCAGGCGAGCCATACTTCAAAAAGCGGATTAAATCTGCACGCCCGGCAATGAACCCTCCACAGCCGCACATGGCTTTGGAAAGGGTACTCATCCACATATCCACATCTCTTGGATTTATTCCAAAGTATTCACTAACACCTCGCCCGGTCTTGCCAAGGATTCCCAGGGAATGTGCCTCATCGACCAAAAGCATGCAGTTGTATTTATTTTTAAGCTCAATAATTTTTGGCAGATCAGGAATGTTTCCATCCATGCTGAAAAGACCTTCAGTCACAATTACCGCATACTTATGATCCTTACGATGTTTGGCAAGCACCTCCTCCATGGCGTCACAATCATTATGGGCGTAAGAGTATCGGGTAGCGCCAGAGAGAAGTGAGCCTTGTACCAGGGAATTATGCGCCAGGCCGTCATGGAAAATTGCATCGCGTGAGCCATACATGAAGCCAAGGGTTGAGACATTGGTGGCATGTCCGCTAACATAGACTATGCAGTCATCCACGCCATACAGGTCGGCGAAAGCCTGCTCCAGGGCGCGGTGCTGCGGTCTCTCCCCGCCTACAAGCCTGCTTGCGCCTGCTGATGTGCCAAAACGCGCCGCAGTTTCAGTTACAGCGGCCGTTATTTCAGGATGGGCGTTAATATCCAGATAATCGTAAGTGGAAAAATTGATATATTCTTTGCCATTGATCAGGGTTGTGGCCTTGGCTGCCTGGTCATGACAGACAAAGAGTGGATTTTCCATACCCATGGCAGAAGCCAGATCAACCATACGTTCGAAAGAAAGCTTTGAGCGCATACGGTTGAAATTAGCTTTACCTGAATGTTCTGTGTTTATTTCAAGCGCTTTTTCAGCATTACCCTGATCGGTATCATTCATGCCAGATCCTCTGAGTTCGCGCATAGTCATTCTTATGCGCCTTGTATGCGAAGTGGCAAAGATCTAGAAAATGTTCCGCAAATATATTATCCATCCTTTTTAGCCCATGCGCCAAGGCAAAGCAAGCCTAAGGCTCTTTTCTGGAAGATTTTATGAATATATCTTTTAATTTCAATCAATTAAGCTGCATTAACATTTTTTGATGCAGAGGTTTCGGACGCCCTGGCGGATAATTTATTATGCGCAGTGAATGTTCAGCGGAAATAATGCTCAAGCCCAATCTGCTTGATTTCTCACTGGAGGAATTGAGCGCTTGGATGCATGAGCATCTTAATGAGCCTGGTTTTCGTGCAAAGCAGGTCTGGCAATGGCTATGGCAAAAGCAGGTTCGCGATTTTGATCTGATGACCAACGTTTCCAAAAATTGCCGCGCCAAGCTTGCAGAATACGCAAAAATAATCTGGCCCTGTATAGAAAAAATTCAGGAAAGTGTTGACGGAACGCGAAAATTTCTTCTGCGTCTGGAAGATGCGCAATATATTGAATCTGTCCTCATCCCCTCTGATGACAGGGAGGGCAGACTTCGCTGGACTTTATGCCTATCTTCCCAGATAGGTTGCCCTATGGCCTGCACTTTTTGCGCCACCGGCAAGATGGCTTTTAAACGCAATTTGAGCATGAGCGAAATTTTGGGACAAGTGCTTGTGGCCAAGGATTATCTAGGTGACAACCGTCCCGACCGCCCAAAACTGCGCAATCTGGTTTTTATGGGCATGGGTGAGCCGCTGCTGAATCTGGATAACTTGCTCAAGGCGCTCCATGCACTCAACAATGACAAGGGGCTAAATTTTTCCCCCCGCAGGATTACTGTTTCAACTTGCGGTATTGAAAAAGGCTTGCGTGAGCTTGGCGAAAGCGGCCTTGCGTATCTAGCGGTTTCGTTGCATGCGCCAAGTCAGGATATACGCGCTAAGATCATGCCCAATGCCGCGCACTGGCATCTCCCCGATTTGCTTGCTGCCTTGCGCAACTACCCACTAAAGACGCGAGAACGGATTACTTTTGAGTATCTGCTGCTAGGCGGCGTAAATGACAGCCCTGAACATGCCCGTGAACTGGCGCGCCTTGTTGCTTCCCAGAAAGGAAAGCTTAACCTGATTCTCTATAATCCAAGCCCTGGCTTGCCATACACAGCGCCCACGCCTGAGCGCGTGCTGGCCTTTGAACAGTATTTATGGGCGCAAGGAATTACGGCCATAGTGCGCAAAAGCAAAGGCCAGGACATAGCGGCCGCTTGCGGACAGCTTGCTTCGCGCAAATATCTTTCAAATTCTGAGCAATGACGGCGTAAGCTTCTGCAGTTTTATCTGCCCTTGACGCTTTTTTGGCCTAACATCTTAGGCAATCAGTTTTTTAGCTTCCTCAAAGGGCGGCGGCGGACGCCAGTACCAGAAAAGGAGCAGGAGAGGCAGAAGCCCTGCAAGCTCTGCGATTTCGCGGATTAAAAATTGCTTTAGACTCCACCAGATACAAAAACTTAATAAACATGTTGTGCCCATCAATAGCCATTGTGCAAGGCTCATGGGCCGCGCCGCCCACTGGAAAAAGCTTACGGTGAGGATGGCCACCCAAACTTTAGTAATTGTAAGGGCCAAGGCTGCGCCTGCCAGGGGCTGATCTGGAATCAGACAAAAGCAGCACAAAAGATTTACCCCCATGCCGCTGAGATAGAAAGCAAAAAGCAATTTATGCCTGCGCATGCCGATCATGGCATAAGCAGCCAGATTATGTAAAAAGGCGGTGGCAAGGCAGGGGGTGAGAATTTGTTGCGCAATGACCGCCTTGCTATATTCCGAGCCATAAATTAACGGCAAAAAACGGTCACTCTCTACATAGATCAAAAAAATAATTGGCAGTGAGGCGGCCCAAAGGGAGCGGGCTGTCTGGCCGGAAAGAACGCGGAAAGCTTCCCTGTTTTGTTCCCAAAGCTGTGCAAGCAGCGGAAAAATAACTTTGCCGAGCAAGGCGCTTGAAACAAGGACAGAAAGCCCTTCAATGGTTTCCCAGGCTACGCCATAGTTTCCCACATTGGCGTTTCCGCCATATTTTTTCAAAAAAATCACATTGATTTTGTTGTAGAACATGGCGCAAGCGGCCATTCCTGTAAAGATCAGGCCATTGCGCATCTGCCGGCCAAGATGGGCAATGCCCTCCAAGTCTATCCTGGCTAGGGGATTGCGTCTAAGGGCTGCAAGCGCAAAGCCAATGGAGATAAGCGCCTCAACAGGTTTGAAAAGCGCAATCATCAAGGCCGGGGCATCGGCCAGAACGCAGATAATGCCATAGCCAAGGCCAATAAGGGCTGCCGGTACCCGGATGCGCATTTCCACATCCTGACGCCCGCGGGCCTGGCAAAGCGCGAAAAAAGAATCACTTAGTGCATCGAGGCCCAAACCAGCTGCGATGCACAGCACAATCAGCCTTAGAGAATGGGAATATTCCTGCCAGCCTGTTATGGCCCACACACAGCCAAGAGCGCAAAGGAGCACTGCAAGTTTAAGCCAGCTGACTTCACGCAAAAGAACCCGCGGTCGCACTTCGCATCTTGCAAATGTTGAGAGCAAATAATCATTAAGCCCCACATCGGCTATTGTCTTCACAAGGTAGCCATAGGTAAGCGCAAGGACAATTTGCCCCAAAGTATCTGGGCTTCGCCGCGCAAGAATAATCGTAAAAGCTGTCCAGGCGGCGTCCCTGCACCATTGCGCCCCCAGAATGTAGCCCAGACGGCGGGGAATAGCCTTGAGGCGTGACAAGACTAGGAGGCTGTCTTCGTTGCGGGCGCGTTAAAACGCACTATTGCCTTGAAGCCTGGCTTGAGCAGCATATCTGAATTTGGGACAGTGAGCTTGACTGTGTAATATGAAGGGTTTGCCACAGACATATCTGTCGAAAGCCAGGAAATCTCGCTTACAATGCCTGAAAAAATGCGGTTATTCAGGGAGGGAATCTCGATCTGGGCCTTGTCCCCAACCTTTAGCTCATTGACATCAGCCTCGTAAACAGGAATCTCAATCTGCACCGGATTTAGCTGGCCAACCTGGATGGGCGCTGAGCCGCTCCCTAGGAGAGTTCCAGGATTAAGCTCGGAGGCAAGTGTCAGTACATAGCCATTTATTGGCGAGGTCAGGGTAAGCGTTGGCGGCAAGGTCTCCCCTTCCTTGATGGGCTCTCCATAATAATCACTTAATTCTTTCAGGCGCGCGGCAAAATTTTTTTCCGTTTTGTGGATGGTGCTTTCCAGCAGCGCTATTTTGCTGCGCAGTGAGTTTACATTTTCCTCAAGGCGGGAAAGACCTTGCTTGGAACCAAGGCCCGAAGAAACAAGCTGGCGCGACTTATTGCGCTCAGCTATGGTGGAAGCCAGATTCTGCTGTAGATCCAGAACCTGGCTTTTAAGATTTTCTGTGCCCGCGCCCGTGGTCACTTCGCGCTGCAGAACTCGTTCAGCCACATCCTGCAGGTGATAGCGCAATAATGGCGTTCCCTTTTTTACAAGGTCGCCTGGCTTTACGAGAACCTCATCCACCACAGCAGCGAATGGCATGTTAGCAGCGCGGGTGACAGTGGTGACAACCTTTCCTGTGAGGATAGGCCCGGACTCCGCGCAAACTGCCAGGGGAAGGGCCCAAACAGAAAGCAGCGCGGACAGAAAAAAAGTCAAAATAAAGTGAGTTGAAAGCGGACTGACGCCGCTTTTTTGAGGCTCTGACATCAGAAAAACTCCTTGGCGGGCGTCCCGAGGAAAGGTTCCTGAAGAAGATTGGCAAGATACATCCATTCCAGTTGCGCTAGCTTATACGTCAGCTGAGCCTTGATCAGGTCAATCTGTGCGTTTACGGCCTCTTTTTGGCGATCATAGATTGCTGGAAACTCCTGGGTGCCTTCGTCAAAGGCTATGCTTGCCTCCTTTAGCTGAATCCCGGCTGTTTCAAAACGTGTTTCCTTGAGCTTCAGATCCGTAGCGGCCAGAGCAACTTTCTGTTCGGCCTGAAGCCACTTGTTTGAATAATTTGTGCGTTTGCTACCCATATCATGGAATGCCTGAGCCTTTTGCATTCTGGCGGTCTGTACGCCGCGATAGCGCCTACCCCAGTCAATGAGCGGAAAATCAAAATTCAGGTGCAGAAAAGAGTCTTCCTGCCCAGCTGGCGGCTGGTATTGGCCTGGGGGCGGAGACTTGTCAACATATAATGAAATACTTGGCATATACTGCGCCCAGGCCAGCAGAATATTGTAATCACCAAGTTTAACCTGGCCTCGCAATAAATAATCATCTTCCGTACAATTCCAGCGATCTTCCCATTTAAGCTTTGCGCCATTGAAACCAGCAAGGATATTTTCAGCGCTCGCTGAGTCCACATCCAGGCGCTGCTGGGGTTCAATTCCTGCAAGGATTTTGAGCTGGGTACGCTCCATCAGCTCTTCCATCTTGTCCTTTTCCAGGGTCAGTTCAAGTTCGCGCTGCTGCTGGTTGGCAATGTTCAGGGATGCGCCCTGACGTCCTGAGACAGCCTCAACCTGTTGCCAGTATGCAACTTGATTTTTTCCAATTGGCAAAAGTTTTTTTTTGGCCTCAATGATTTGGCGCTGCGCATTGATGGTGAGATAGGAACGGGCAATTTTGTAAATAGCTTCGCCAACAGCCTTGCGATGTGTGGAAATAGCCAGATTTACGAGGATTTTTTGGGCCTGATGCTCAAAATATGTTCCTAAAGGATTGGGAAATGGCGCATAAAAACCTACGCGCATTTTTGTGCGGCCATAGTCTCCAGGAGTATTGTGCATACCCATATTATAACGCGTTATATTATTGGTAACAGTCAGGAGAAGCCGTGGTTCAGGCAAATATTTCCAGGCTGCGTCTGTCAAGCCGACACGCTTGATTTCGAGATTGACCGCGCTGTTCACCAGCACGGGGGACTGCTGAATGGTCAGGAACACACAGTCTTCAAAGGAAAAACTTTTATTCGGATCATAGAGATTGGGTACCGCGGCCTCAAGCTTGGATTTATTCTCCACTGGTACGCCGGGAGCTTCTTGAAGCCAGTATCGCGGCGGCAGTTCTGGCGATTTTAAGCCCGCCTTGTTCGATGCGCAGGCCACTAACATGGAAGACAGGAAAATGAGCGCAACAAAAGAATAAAGGTATTTGAGTCTGGTTATTCGCAAAAAAGTTAGGACTGATCTGAACATGGGCTGCCAACCTTTGAAAATGCTTATTGCCGAAGGGCGGAAAAGCCAGGAACACGCCCAATATTCTTACACTTAATGGGGCTTTTCCAGCCGATTGAACTCAAGGTGGTTTAATGTAAGCAAAATTTGGCCCGCAGGGGTAATAATCTGGGCATCAAAGCGCACCATGCGCTCATCTTGCCAGGAACGCCGCAATTCAAGCAAGAATTGCTGTTCACCTGGTTCGTTTTTGCCCCGCTCCAAAACCATGTTGCCAAAACGAATAAAGCCTGCTCCCGCGCAACGCCAGCCAGCTAGCCTTTCCGCCAGTTGCGCGGAGGCCAAGCTGGCGGGGATGTCTGAACTTGGCATATCTTTGGCCCAAGTCGCTGGAGCAACATAGCCCAAAGCACAAGTTGAAGCCTGAATGATTGCTTCAACCATGCGCAGACATTGATTGTAGCCCCAATTGTTGTCAGGGGCAATGCTGTCAATGGGGACGGCAAGTTCAGCCTGGTAATAAAGATGCGCATCAGCGCTTAGGGAGCTTTCAGCCAGGCCAGGATTACCATCATCATGTTCATCAAGAGCTATAATTTTGTGCAAATTTTGCAGCAGACGCCAGGGTGCGCCAAAGCCCATGGCCTGATAAAATTCATCAACCGGGAATTCCCATATTCTGGCACAGGCTTTATTTATCATACATCCTGGAGTCCAGAGCGCCGGAGCAGGGCTTGCCTTGGACGTGAGCAAGGCCACTGCCTCGGAATGTGGAATATATTCATCCTTGCGGCGTCCATTTGCAGAAATGCTCCGGGCATCAAGCTGAATCCGGCACATTCTGGACATGACCTGATCATGTATGAGCCAAGGTCTGGTTCTGGCCTCCAGGCGACACTCCCTGGTCACAGCAGGGGGCAAGTAAAGCATGTTGAAAAACTTTGCATCAGAAAAAGCATTTACGCGCAGCCAGGGAAAAAGGCTGTTCGCCCCGAGAAGCATCGCCAGCAAGGTTCGTGAAATTGGCAAATATGGATAGTACTCCCTGTCTGTGGCAAATTCGCCAGGGCCATGAGTGTCAAGGGCGCAATCAGCAAAACGGGAAAACTGGCATTGGGCCTGCAACAGCCCAAGATACTGCGCAAGCGCAGTGTTGGCATCAGGATAAATCATGGCGCGGGAATCAAGAAACCCGGGGAACTTTAGCACACTTGGCTTGAGGGCTGGAATCGTGTCCTGAAATGTTTCTTTTATCCATAGCGCTGAACCCATTCCGCCATAAAGCAATTCCAGCGCAAGCAGGTCGCCGCTATCTTCATCATCTGTCACTGCCCCTGAAGAAAGCAACTCTATGCTTTTGCAGGGAATTTGCCCGCAAGTCCCGGCTACAGTTTGCTCAAACGCGCTTGGTAATTTTGTTTCCCCGAAACTAGGACGATAAAAGTGCAAGGCTGAGCCTTGGTTCAAAATTTGTCTGGAATGTCCATGAACTAAATGACATGTATAGCGCAGGGATGAGCCGCAGGCATCAATGCCATCCCGCCACAAGTTCTCGCGGTATTTTCTTTCATCTTGTGCTTTTTTTTCTTCAAAACCGGCAACATCTTGCGAATAGCCGAAAAAAAAGCCGTGCAGAGGCTCGTTTATGGCCTTAATGGCATCACTGAGTTCCCTCGGACTGGGGTTAAGGCTGATTTTAAGCGGCAGGATTTTGCTGCCAGATTTTGCAAGAGATAAGCAATTCGGGCCAAGCGCTTCTGGGATATATAAAGTCAGTCCAAGACTGGCGAGACCTGTCCAGAGCCGGGGCAACATCCATTGATCCAGGAGACAGAGGATCAGCCGGTCGCCAGGTCGAATATCCAGCCCGTGATTCATGGGCTGGATCGGGCTTGGAACATATTCTCCATTGTCTGAATTTTCCAGATAACGCATCCAGTGTGCAATGGAACTCTTGCCGATTTTGGGCTTGTTACTTGTAGCTTGTAAATTTCTAAGCTGCTGATTTTCTGCATTTGCTAAATTGTTGGCCATTTTGTCTTGGCCAAAAAGCGCATGGCAGAGATCCCGCACAGTATTTACCTTAAGCAGGCTTTCAAAATCTGCTGTGATGCCCAGTTTTTTTTCAATTTCCCCAAGCAATGCCGGAAAACTGCTTGAGCGAAGCGCAAGGTCATAGCGCAAATCCAGTTCCGGCAGAATTTTTTCCGGCGCAAGTTTGGCTGCATTGGCCAGCAGTTCTCTCAAGGTCGTTTCTTCTGGAGAATCCGGCCAGTTTACCGCTTGCTTTTGCACTGGCAAGGGTGAAACTGCCTGATTTTCTATGCACTGAGTTTCTATACATCCAGCGGCTTGAAGGCTTGCCGCCTCCGCATAAGCGCCATGAGTTCTTTTGGCTTTCTCTTTTTGGATTGCATTTGCCGAAAGATGCCCAAGGGCATAAAGCCTGGCAGATGCCCTGCGCATGGATTCAAGTTCGCGTCCTTTTTGTGCGCTTGCAAAACAGAGTGCGTCCGGCTCAATTTCTTTTACAAGGCCGCAAAGTATTTCTTGTGGTCCAAGCTCAAGAAAATCGCGCACACCATCCCTTTGCCAGAGCAAATTTATCCCTTCGTTCCAGCGCACGGTATTTTCATCAAGATCAGCAATCATCTGGCAAATTTCGTCTTGTTCTGCCGGATAGCAGCCTGTAGTGATGTCGCTCAATACAGGAATGGCTGGGGGGTGCATCTCAAGAGCCTTGAGCCTGCGCAGGGATAGATCGCGCAAGACACGCATGGCCGGGTTGTGGAATGCAAGATCCACATTGAGCATCATGGCCGGGATGCGTTTTTTGCGCAAATATTTGCGCGCATCCAGAAGTGCGCCGCGATTGCCACTGAGAACATATTGCCTGGCCGTATTGCGGTTGGAAATGAACAAGCCTGGCCATACATTCAGAATTTCATCAATTACTGCGGGTTCAGCATATACTGACATCATTCCGCTTTCGCGCCCGGCCTTGGCTTCCAGTTCAGAGACATGCTGTGCGCGCGTATCCAGAAGATACCAGGCGGATTCAGGGGAATAAACTCCGGCAAGACAAAGGGCGATAAGTTCGCCAAGGCTGTGTCCGGCAATGATCTTTGGCCTAAGCCCTAGGCTTTGGAATTGCGCCCACTGGGCGTATTCCAGAAGAAAAAGATAGGGAATTTGCCAGCGGGTCTGGCTAATTTTTTCCAGATCAGGCTCATCCATCAAGGCCAGCAGATCCCAGTCCGCAAGGGCGGCAATTTTGTCCATTGCATCGCGCGCAACAGGGAAATTATCATAAAGTTCCCTGCCCATGCCAGGCCAGATTGCCCCAAGGCCGCAACACAATACCGCAAGTGGAGCGCTATGCCCTTCGGCCTCAAGCCAAACACCTCTCCCTGCTATGGCCGAAACAAGCTCAGGGTCTGGCTCTGCGCCCAGGAGCGCCACATCCTCGCGCCAAAGTGGATTTACACTGCCAATTCGCCAGTTTTTTCCCCCATGCCAAAGCTTAATATACCGCACGCCATCAAGGGCGGTTTCGTCCACGCTGCTTTGATCCTGTGCTGTTTTGACTGTCATTTTTTACAGAATTGCCTTTTGCGGTACTATCAGGAAAAAGATATTTTATGCCGTGTGCGCAAACCTGTCCAGCAAGCACCTGTGAATATTCCCATTGTCGAATATTCCCATTGTCCGCCCCGCGACAAGTGTTGCACGCTCCCTGGATTTACAGGATATATTAAGGCATTTCCCGCGATGGCCGTTTTCTTCAGATTGACAGGCATTATTCCCTATCGTAACAAGTGCGTCACAAAGAGTTCTAAAAATTCCAAGTGTGATTTTTCGCTTTGGAATATTTGGGCCATAGCAAGGCCGTTATCGGCATGAAATGGCATTTTTCACAGCGGCGTGGGATTGGAACGCTTTCTTGTTCAGGCGTTTTAGATTTGTTTGCCTGTTTTTAATCGAAATTTTCAGCATATCGTGGAGGCGGAATTAAATGGTGAAGGAAGGTTCCATTGAGGTGGATGGGGTTGTTCATGAGGCTTTGCCCAATGCCATGTTTCGGGTGGAACTGGAAAACGGACATGAAGTTCTGGCGCATATTTCCGGTAAGATGCGCAAATTTTATATCCGCATCCTTCCTGGAGACCGCGTGAAAGTGGAGCTTTCCCCCTACGATCTGACACGGGGGCGGATTACCTACCGAATGAAGTAGGCTTTACAAAAGCCCTGTAAGCTGGAGCAGGAGCAGGAGGATCAATGCCCAGATCCCGGCAAGCACATCGTCAATCATTATTCCAAAGCCAGCCGGAAGCCATGTTTCTGATGCACGCACTGGCCAAGGCTTGGCAATATCGAAAATTCGGAAAAAAATAAAAGCCAGAATGAGATGCCAGAAGCCGGGCCGGGCAAAGGGCAAAAGCGCTATCCACAGGCCAACAAGCTCATCTATTACAACAGGGCCGGGATCTTTATAGCCGTAAATTTTCTCTGCTTCTGTGGCGGCAATCCCCCCGAGAATAAAAAGGATGATAAGCACAAGGCCACGTTGCCAGAAATTAAGAGGCAAGAAAAGAAATGGTGCCAGGCAAGCAGCAAGAAAGCTGCCAATAGTCCCAGGTGCGCTGGAAGCCAGCCCGCAAGGCCCGAGATGGCAAAAAGTCAGCGCACAGTTGGTAGAAAAACGCAACATTTCTCCGAATTATTTTGCAAATTGTTCAGCAAAGGCTGAAACGTGAAGCGAGCCCGACAACGCTTAAAATTTTTGTAAAAAATCACGCACGAAATATGCCAATTTCAATCAATTATTGCAAGAAGCCATTTATATGCGGCTTGCTTGGTTAAAAAAACTTTGCTGACAGCCGTTCTTATGTCTGAATCTATAAACCGGATTAATCAGGAGCAATGACAATGGCTGATGACAAAACTGCGCCTTCCTTGTCCACAAGTGGCAATGAAGATTTTGCTGCCTTGCTTGCGGCGCATGAAACAGAAAATACTTTGCCTCAGGTCGGCCAAAAAATCAGCGGGAAAATTATTTCCATTTCTGGTGAAGATGTCTTTCTTGACCTCGGCCTTAAAGAAGACGGCTTGATGGAATTGAAAGATATTCTTGGAGTGGATGGCAAGCCCACGGCCTCTCCTGGCGAAAGTGTTGAAGCCTGGGTTGTCGCGGTTTCGCCCCAGGGGATTCGGCTTTCGCGCTCAATGTATGGCAGCGGCTTGGCCGCCCTTGAACAAGCCAGGGATAACGCACTTCCGGTAGAAGGCAAGGTAAGGTCTGTCTGCAAGGGCGGCTATCAGGTTGATGTTTTGGGTAAAAGCGCATTTTGTCCTGCAAGCCAGCTTGGGGCTATGGGTGAAGATCCCCAATCCCAGGTTGGGCGCTCCCTGCTCTTTCTGGTTACCCGCCTTGAAAACCATGGACGGAATATCGTTGTATCACACCGTGCCCTTGAGGAGCGCGAGCGCCGTGAAAATTTGGGCAAACTCCTTGAAACATTAGCAGTCGGCGATGTGGTAAAGGGTAAAATCAGCCGGCTTGCGCCTTTTGGCGCTTTTATGGAACTTGCCCCGGGCGTTGAGGGCATGGTTCATCTCTCAGAACTTGGCTGGTCACATATTGAAAGCGCAGATGAGGCGGTTTCTGTTGGTGATATGCTCCGTGCAGTTGTTCTTGGCATTAGCCAGACCGACAAGGGCCAGGTGCGCATTTCGCTTTCACGGAAAAAAGCCCTTGGCGATCCCTGGGCTGAACTAGGCGCAAAGCTAAAAGCAGGCGAAATTGTTTCGGGAAAAGTTAGACGCCTCGCGCCCTTTGGTGCTTTTGTTGAGATTTTGCCGGGCATTGAGGGCCTGATCCATATTTCTGAAATGTCCTGGAACAGGCGAATCAGCAAGCCTGAGGATGTTCTGGCGCCAGGGGATAGCGTTGAAGTAAAGATCAAGGAAATTGATCAGCCAAAACGGCGTATTTCCTTGAGCCTGCGGGATGCGGAAGGCGATCCTTGGGCTGATGCGCCTGAACGCTTCAAGCCCGGAATGGTGGTGCAAGGCAATCTTATGGAGCGAAACCAGTATGGACTTTTCATAGAGCTTGCACCAGGGATTACTGGCCTCATGCCTCTTGGAATCATAAAAAAGTCCAAAAATGGCAGTGAGTTGCTCAAAAGTCCGCTTGGGTGCTTGCTTACAGTTATTGTCGAAAATGTTGACAGTTCGTCACGGCGCATTAGTCTTATCCCAGAAGGAACAGATATAGCCGAGAATTCTGAGGATCAGGATTGGCGGCAATACAAGCTCAATGCCGGGCCAAGTCCAGCACAGTCACTGGGGATTATGGCTCAAGCCCTGCAACGTGCTTTGCAAAAAAATAAATAGGAGACCCAATGCTGATGAAAAAATTTTTTGCCGCAGCAATCGCCCTGTCTTTCCTGGCTTGCGCCCAGGTGACTGATGCTGCGGATCTGCCCAATTTTACAGAGCTTGCGGCCAAGTGCGGACCCGCAGTGGTCAATATCGGAACAGAACGCAAAGGTTCAAATGCCGGGCCTGAAGATTTTTTTGGGGAAATGTTTCGGAATATGCCTCCTGGCTTTGAAAAATTTTTTGATCAATTCGGCAAAATTCCCAGGGAAAACGGGCCACAGTCCAAGCGTCCGAGGCGGATGCAAAAGTCCCTTGGCTCTGGTTTTTTGGTTTCAGCCGATGGCTACATTGTAACCAATAACCATGTTGTTTCCGGGGCGGATGTCATTCATGTCACACTTGATGAGCAAAATGGCAAAGCGCAAAAATTCAAGGCCGTACTCATCGGCGCTGATGAGGAAACGGATCTTGCACTTTTGAAAATTGAAGCCAAGCAGTCCCTGCCCTATTTGCGCTTTGGCAATTCCGATGATCTCAAAGTGGGCGAATGGCTTTTGGCTATTGGCAACCCCTTTGGACTCGATCACACGGTAACTTCGGGAATTCTCTCGGCCAAGGGGCGGAATATTCGTTCGGGGCCTTTTGACAATTTCCTGCAGACAGACGCTTCAATCAACCCTGGCAACAGCGGCGGCCCGCTTTTGAATATGCAGGGCCAGGTTGTCGGAATCAACACGGCGATAATTGCCAGTGGGCAGGGCATCGGCTTTGCCATTCCAAGCAATATGGCCGCCAAGATCATTGACCAGATCAAGGATGGGAAAAAAGTCAGCCGCGGCTGGATAGGCGTTACCATTCAGGATGTGGACGAAAACAGCGCCAAGGCTTTGGGAATGAAAAATTCTTCCGGCGCACTGGTCGGAAGTGTGATGGAGAATGAGCCTGCTGCCAAGGCCGGTGTGCGTGACGGCGATGTTATTGTTGCGGTGGACAAAAAGAATGTTGATGATTCTGCGGGCCTGCTCAGGGCAATTGCGGACAAAAAGCCTGGCAGCACAGCCGTGTTGACAATATGGCGCGATGGCAAGACAACAGACATCACTGTGACTCTTGGCGAGCGCAAGTCTATGAAGCCTGATGCCGCTGGAAGCAAGGCCAAGCCGGATGAGCAGGGCGAAAGCGCCCTTGGCATCATGGTGCGCCCCCTGAACAAGGAGGAGCGTAAGGAACTGAAAGTTGCCAACGGCGAAGGGCTGATGATTGTAAGTGTTGATCCAGACAAAGGCGCTGGTGAGGCCGATCTCAGGGCTGGAGATGTGATCCTCAAGGTCAATCAGATCCCGGTTTCCAAAACTGATGACCTCTCAAAAATCGTCAAGGAATTTGGCGAGAAGCGCGGCGCTGTGATGCTCCAGATTCTGCGCAAGGGGGATGTTTATTTCCGCGCTGTGCCAATAAGCAAATAGGCTTATCATTCTTAAATCAAAAAAGCCCCGCAAGGGGCTTTTTTGATCAACCACAAAACGCAGAGAATTTTTTTCACTTCATATCAAGAGCAGCATTTGCGTGGCGAGGCGGTGGATCCACGTTCGATCAGATGATGGCGGAACTCCACCCTCGTTACGTTGGCAGAGTTGCCGTCGAGCATCCGTGCCCGAAGAATTTCAAATGCCAGACGGCTTTTTTCCAGCAAGTGATGTTCCACCGTTGTCAGGCCAACAGGCAGAAAACGCGAGGGAAAGATATTGTCAAAGCCGCATACGCTGTAATCGCAGGGCACGCATTTCCCGGCATCCGCCACAGCATCCAGCACGCCATAAGCAACCATGTCATTTACAGCAAGCAGGGCAGTGATGTGCGTGTCTGCAAGACACTCCCGGGCCAGGCTGAAGCCAATGTCATGTTCAATGGCAATATTTCCAAGCTCCTGCTCAGGCGAAACATCGGCTTCCTTGACCAGCACAGAGCCGCCAACTTCTGAAAATGCGGCCTGTATCCCCTCAAGACGCCGGACACGTGCGGAATTGGCCGCGTTCAGCGGAGTGGAAATGTAAGCCGCGTGACGATGCCCAAGGGCAGTCATATACCGCGCCAGCATCAGCCCGGCGTCATAGTTGTTCAGTTCGACTGTGTCCACATTCAGGCTGATATTGCGGTCACCAATGACAACCAGCGGCTTGATTCGGCCTACTCTCTCCACAAGGTCAACGCATTGTGGCATCATGGTAAAAATTATGCCTGCCAGCCCTGATTCCGAAGCCTGGTGCAAAAGAGCCATCTCGCTTTCCTTGCTCCGATAGGTTGTCTGGATCAGCGTGGAAATCCCATGCTCGGATGCGGCCTGCTGAATCCCCTGGATCATGGTTGAGTAATATGGATTCAGCACATTTGGGCAGACAATTAACACATTTTTTGCGCCGAATTGCTCCGTGTTCCTGCGGCGCGGCGTTACATAACCCAGTTTCAGCGCGGCCTCGCGCACCCGCACAACAGTATCGGTAGCAAAGCTCACACCCACACGGCCACTAAGAACCATGGATGCTGTGGCTATGGAAACGGCGGCTTCACGCGCTACTGCGGCCAAAGTCACTTTAGGATCTTTATTGTCTTGAGAGAGACTATTCTCAGCGCGAGACATTTTTCAATTATATTTGTTGCAGCAAATTGCTGTCAAACCTGAGTATTTTTATTAAAATTTTAATAATCTTGTGCATTTTTACGCACTATCTGGCAAATTGAATAAATTTTCAAAAAAAATGAAGATTTTTGGAAATTCTTCTTGCAAATAAAATTAAAGGAATCTAGCTTGAATTTTAGACAAATGGGAAATTGAACGCGCTTCTAATGTCATTTCCTATTTTCTTATGTCTATTTTTTCAATTAAAATTTTTAGTAGCTGGAACGGACGACCTGGACGTTCCAGACAGGAAGGCGAAACGATGTCAGCACCAGACAAGAGAGAAATCCGTAAAGTCGTCCTTGCAAGCCTACTCGGCGCGACCATTGAATGGTATGATTTTTTCCTCTATGGAGTTGTCGCCGGAATTGTTTTCAACAAACTTTATTTCCCAACCGAAGATCCTTTCATGGGCACGCTCATGGCTTATAGCACCTTTGCCATTGGCTATCTTGCACGTCCATTCGGCGGATTTGTTTTCGGTCATTTTGGCGATCGGATTGGCAGAAAAAGTATGCTGATCCTGACTATGCTGATCATGGGCCTCGCAACAATCGGCATTGGCCTTGTGCCAACCTACGCGCAAATTGGCATTGCCGCGCCGATCATCCTGCAAACTCTGCGTCTTGGCCAAGGGCTGGGGCTTGGCGGAGAATGGGGCGGCGCAGTGCTAATGACCTATGAGTATGCAAGCAAGCGGGAGCGCGCTTTTTATGCTAGTATTCCGCAGATGGGCTTGGCCACCGGGCTTTGCCTTTCATCCGGCGTTGTGGCGCTTTTGTCCTGGGGCTTGAGCAACGAGCAGTTCATGAGCTGGGGCTGGCGCGTAGCCTTCCTGATCAGCGTTGTGCTTGTGGCCGTTGCCCTTTATGTGCGTATGCACATTCTGGAAACTCCGGACTTCCAGAAAGCCCGCGAAAGCGGCAAAACCGTGCGCAAGGCTCTGCCCATTGTGCGCGTTTGCAAAGAACACCCGGTTAATATTGCCCTTGGCGTGGGAGCGCGCTGGATTGACGGCGTGTTCTTCAACGTGCTGGCGGTTTTTGTCATTTCCTACCTGGTGCAATATGTGAACGTGGAGCGCACTTCGGCCCTCACCCTGGTGATGATTGCAGCTCTCGTAATGTGCCCGTTTATTCTCTGGGGCGGCAGGCTGGCTGACCGTTTTGGCCGTGGCAAGGTTTATGGCATTTCAGCCTTGCTCTGTGGTTTTTCTATCTTTCCGTCTTTCTGGCTGATGCAGGGGAGCGGTGGCAATCTTTTTCTCATCGCAATTGCCATCATCATTCCCTTGAGCGTATTCTACGCTGGTTGCTTCGGGCCGGAGGCAGCGCTTTTTTCGGATCTTTTCCCGCCAGATGTGCGTTATACCGGCATCTCTATCTGCTACCAGTTCCCTGGATTCCTGGTGGCTGGCATTGTGCCCGGCCTCTGTACGGTGCTGATCAAGTATGGTGACGGCAATCCCATTTATATCTGCCTCTTCACTTTGCTTGCAGGCTCAACAAGCGCACTTTCGGCTTTTATCATCCAGCGCAAGCACAATGCGGCAGTGCGCGCAAGCGCAGATGGCGAAATTGAACATATCTAACACTTCCCGCGCAGACAGCGGGCTGCCGCAGACCCCCTTAGACACGGCAGCCCGCAACCAAAGGAACGAGTATGCGCATTATCCAGCTTTCTGATTTTCACTTGCGCGGTGATGGCAAGCTCTCTTTCCGCGTGGCGGACACGCGCAAAGGCTTGGACGAATTGGTCGCACACTTAAGCGCTATGCAGCCCAAGCCGGATGCGCTTGTACTGACCGGCGATCTCGCAGACAGCGGTGACGAGCAGGCTTATGTTCTTCTGCGTGAAAATCTCGCGCCGCTTTGTGCGCACATTTATGCCTTGCCTGGCAATCACGACCGCCGCGATCGGATGCGCACTATTATTGGCGACTGGTGTGGCAATGTGGCCGAGCTTTCTCCCTTGCTCTCTCAGGTAGTGGATCTAGGGCCGCTTCGCCTAGTTCTTTTAGACAGCATGGCGCCAGGCTCTCATTCCGGGCACTGTCCTCCTGCCCAGGCTGCCTGGCTTGACAGAGTGCTTCAGGAAAAACCAGGTATCCCAACAATAGTCTTTTCTCACCATCCGCCATTTTTAAGCGGCATGGGGGCAATGGATGAACACTTTGAAAATGAACCTGGTCTGCATGAAGTTTTATCACGAGCGCCTTGGGCGCGCCTTTCCTGCGGCCATATGCACCGCCCGATAATGACGCAATATGCTGGTATTTTAGCCATGACTTCGCCAGCCATTGCCATGCAGCTTGAACTCGACCTCTCCCCTGAAGGCGGCGATACTTTCAGAATGGAGACCTCGGGCTATCTATTGCATCATTTTGATGGCAGATTCCTCAACAGCCATGTATGCCAAATACCTTCATCGCCTACATTTTCAGGGCCGCATCCATTTGCAGACAAGGTCAACCCATTGGAAGATTAGGCGCTGTTTCTCATTGGCAATACAGCCGCAGGCGCGCAATGCGTAGCTCCCCATGCTCTAAGGCTACTCACATGATACCTGAGAAAGACGAAAGCTTGCGCATTATTGTGCCTGTACTAGTTCAAACTTGATCTGACAGTAGTTTCCGTTTTGACGTTTTCCTCTGTCCGATTAGTTAAGCTGTTCTACCATATCGCTCCAAAGCTGTTTGCCATCAAGCAGGGTTTGCATTGGGGTTCTACCACAACACATTTTCCCCTGATGAGTCCTTTCTGGATTGTAATACTCAGCCAGGCATCCAGATCGCCTTTATGGCTTTCATTCAGCTTGCCGCAAGGCGCTCTATGCGTGATGGGTTACGCTTTCTTGAGGCTGTGGTTCTCGTCTCTATCACTGAGGGCTGAAAACGGTAGCCCGTTCCACCTTTTCCGATGCGAACAACCCGGCCGGTGGCATTTTTCAGGGATATGTTCGCAGAAATGTATGCCTTATGCGCGGTAAAAGCTCCAAAACACAAGTATCGTTTCAAATCCAAACTGTTCAGCCTGGACTCCACTACCATCAAGCTCTGCCTCTCGCTTTTCCTCATGGCCTCATTTCGCCAGAGCAGGGGCGGGATCAAAATGCACACCATGCTGGATCATGACGGATATATCCCAGCTTTTACAACTGTCACCGATGCCAGAATCCATGAAAGCCGTATTCTCCGCTCTTTGGAACTCTCCAAAGGATCTATCGCCGTTTTTGACAATGGCTTCCTCAGTTATCCCTGATTTCGAAGCCTTGGGGAAAGAGGCATATTTTTTGTGATCCGCCTCAAACGAAACGCCGTTGATAAACTCCTGAGCCGTTGCCCAATGAACCGCAAAACCGGCATCAAATCAGACCACATCATTGAGATAGCATGACAGAGTAAGCGCTTGCGGCTGCGGCGTATCGGTTACCGAGACCTGGAAAGCGGCAGGCGCTACGAATTCTTAATCAGCCACTTTCAGCTGAGTCCTAAAACCAGTGCGGAGATTTACAAAGAGCGCTGGAAAATCGAGATATTCTTCAAGGAAAGCAAACAGAATCTCCGTATCAAAAGCTTTGTTGGCAAATCAGAAAATGTCGCGCTGAACCAGCTTTACACAGCCCTGGCTGTATTCTGCTCCTAGCGTACTAGAAATTTCTCAGCCGTATCGGTCTGTCCGTTCAACAACTCCTCAGCTAATCCAGCTCAATCTTCTATGTCAGACCTCCCTGGAAGAACTGCTGAATCCAAGACGACAAAAAATTGAGATTTCTTATGACTTCAGACTGTTAGGCATGGGCGATTAGCCAGACAGCAATGACTTTGAATCATAAACGTGGACGCGCCAAGATCAGGGTCATTAGTCAAGGCCCAATTTATATGTCTTTGTGAGCAAAGAACTTATCGGAAAGATCGCCAAGTTTTTGCTAGGGAGGATTGCAGGAATTTTAGCCTATATTTTAAGCCCTTAAAGCTGAAGTTCCTCCGGCAAGACTGCCATAGACAATCTCTGTCCTGGCGCAAGACCCTGTGAAAGCCATGCCATGCCCAGGGCATGCCTGCCATTGATGGTCAGCATCCGAATCAGCGCTTGCGAGGGTATATCCAGGTTGCGGCGCAGGCAGAGAGCTTCTTCGCGCAGATCAAGATCCTTATTGGAACTAAGCCCGTCAGTACCCAGGCAGAGCAGCGCCCCGCTTTGCATAAGTTCCGCAACTCTGGGCAGGCCAAGGCCAAGATTGAGGTTTGAGCGCGGGCAAAGGCAAAGTGCCGCGCCACTTCGCGCAAAACGCTCAATTTCCTGTCTGCATAGCTGAACGCCATGCACGGCAAGGCTTGTTTGATCAAGCAGCCCAAGCTTCAAGGCATAGTCGAGAGGCGCAAGGCCGGGCGCTGACCAGCCATTGGGCAATACGCTATCTCGATAACATTCATAAAGAGCGCCGCGTCCGTAAAGCAAAAGCTCCGTTTCTTCCGGCGATTCAGCCAGATGGAAGCTGAAAATGCGCTTTTTGGCTTTGCACCAGCTCTTGGCCGCCTTAAGAATCACAGGGGCTGTAGAATAAAGGGCATGCCCTGCGCAAGCACAGTTTTGCGCAAGCGTTCCATCATACCCAATCTCTTTGCGGCAACGCGAGGGCCAGGGAATCAGGGCGTCTGCCAACGGCGGCGCAAAGCCAAGCCACTCGCAAAAATGGATCACCTCAAGCTTGGCTTCCGCGCAAGCGCTTGAAACTGCGCTCAACGCCCCGAACCTTGATCCTCCCACATCGCCAAGCATGGCTGTGCCGCCAAGAACCATGCTCCTAACAGCGCGGGAAAGCGCCTCCATCTCCGCGTCAAACTGGCGAAAATCAGATCTGGCATTGTTGTTCGCAATCAGCGCGATCAGGCTTTTCAGCCAGGGCACAAAGCCTTTGCCAAAAGTTGTGCGTCCGGCAGTGGCAGATAAGTGCAGATGACAATGGGCATTGACCGTGCCCGGAATCAAGCTGATTTCGCCAAGATCCAGCACGTGCACACTGGCCGGAAGACGCATGCCTGCAAAAGAAGCCACCTCGCGCACACAGCCTTGGGCAATGATGATCATGCCATTGTCCATGGTATGAAGGGGAGCGCAAAGATCCTTCCCCCGCGCCGACTTTTCCCCAAGGAGCGGGATGATCCTTTTGGCCCGCAAGGCAAAAATCTGTTCGGGGTTGGCGCGGATTTCCTCCAGGGCCATGGCTGCGCGCTGATCGGGATGCATGGCAGAACTTAATGCCCCTGGCGTGCGAACTGACCCCCGGAAACATAGAAAGTATTTTCAACTATGAACAAGGCATGGGGATCAATGGCATAAACAAGGGTTTCCAGCCGCTTTAGGGCCACATTACTTGTAACTGTAAGCAGAATTTCACGGTCGCGCCCGGAATAGCCGCCCTTGCCGCGAAGCATGGTCACGCCAAATTTTTCGCTGATCAAAATTGCTTCGGATATGGCTTCGCCCTGATCCGAAATTACCAGCACAAGCTTGCGGCGGTTAAACATGCCTAGGACATATTCAAGTGTATTGGAAGCAATGAACATCATTATGATTGAAGCAACAATCAAATCCAGCTGCAAGCGAAAGGAGGCCAGCAAAAACAGCGAGGCGTTGAAGATAAAATTGAACTGGCCAATGGGAATATTCCAGCGCTGCTTGAGTAAAATGGCGATAATGTCCGTGCCGCCGCTACTTCCAAGACTCCTGAGCATTATTCCCGAGGCTGCGCCGTTAAGTACGCCAGCCACAACAGCGGCATATAGCTGATTGTCTATGGGCAGATGAAAATCTATGAACAGGCTTAAGATGGTTATGGTTACAGTGCCATAAATGGTATAGAGCAAAAATCGGCCGCCCACAAAAAACCAGCCGCCAATATATACCGGCGTACATAAAAGCATATACCAGATCAGCGGTGGCAATAGATCCGTACAATAGGAAAACAACAGAGAGACACCCATGACGCCGCCAGCCAAAAAGTCATGCGGGGCAACAACACTCTGGATGCTGATCGTCATCAGCGTGGCGCCAATGGTCATCAGGAAAAGATTCCAGGCAACAGATTCGGCCAGTTTGCGATTATAGCGTGTCAGCATCTTTGTTAAACCAGTCCCCAGATCATGCGCAGGCTGATCACAATCAACATGATTGCAAAAATCTGCGTGAGCCGTTTTGTGGGCAAGGAATGGGAAAGTTTGACGCCAATGGGCGCTGTCAGACAACTGGCAGCTGCTATGCCAAAAAGGGCGGTCACGTTGACAAAGCCAAGACACCATTGCGGCAGATCAGGCCGCCCCCAGCCGCCAATGATATAGCCAAGGCTGCCCGCCACAGCAATGGGAAAACCAATGGCTGCAGAAGTGCCAATGGCCGTATGCACAGGCACATTGCAGTAGGTCATAAAAGGCACGGAAAGAGACCCGCCGCCAACACCCGCAAAGCTAGAAATCAGGCCAATTATTCCTCCAACACTGGCAGTGCCAATCGCGCCAGGGAGCTTGCGGCTGGCCGGTGGCTTATAGTTGGAGAGCATTTTTGAAGCCGTAAAGAGCAGGAAACAAATAAAGAAAATTTTCAAAAATGCAGTGGGCAGGCGCGAGGCTAGGATGCCGCCAAAAAATGTTCCAACCAGGATGCCTGGTGTAATTTGCTTGAAAATGCTCCATTCAACTGCGCCACGTGCATTATGTGCCCTGGTGCTGGAAATGGAAGTAAAAATAATGCTGGCCATGGACGTGCCCAGGGCAAGCTGCTGAATATATTCAGGCGCCACACCTTGGTAGGGAAAAACCGCGAGCAGCATGGGCACGATCACAAGGCCGCCGCCAACGCCCAACAGACCGGCAAGAATGCCTACAACTGCCCCGCAGGCAAGATAAATACAAATCGAAAGCAGCATAGCCAACTCCAACGCAAGAGTAATGGCTTGCAAGGTAGTCAAAGCCCCTTTGAGCGTCAATCATTTTGCCTTTACATGAGTCTTGCCTTGGATTAAGCTTTGTTCATGCAGGCAAGGAGCATAAATGGGCTTGCCCGGCTTTGGCTGGCTTTTGCCAAGGTTGACCAAGCCCGTAAAATTTTAAGCCGCAAGGCCAATGGTTTCCCCGTTTCAGCAGACGGGGATTTTTTTTGTCCTGAATACTTTTCGCCAAAAACAAAGCCGTAAAATATGGACGGTGGATGCATGGCAAACGAAGATTCCTATAACTGGACACACAAGGATCTCCTGGATACGAAGGAGCTTAGCCAGGAGGATTTGCAGCATCTCCTGGATTTGGCAGCCCAGTTTCAGGTAATAAACAAAAGGCCTGTAAAAAAAGTCCCTACGCTCAAGGGAAAAACCGTAATCCTTTTTTTTGTCGAGGACAGCACACGCACCAAAACCTCCTTTGATGTGGCTGCAAAAAGGCTCTCGGCAGATACCTTTGCCCTCGGGCGAAGCGGCTCAAGCCTGAACAAGGGGGAGAGCCTCAAGGATACCGGCCTGACCCTCCAGGCCATGAATCCTGACGTGATCGTTATCCGCCATTCCAGCAGCGGCGCGGCCGAATATCTTGCCAAACTTCTGCCTGCAAGCATTGTCAATGGCGGTGATGGCTGGCATGCCCACCCCACGCAGGCCCTGCTTGATACATTCAGCTTGCGTCAGGCCTGGAGCAATAATTTTTTCGGAAAAACGCTTTTGATATTGGGGGATATAGCGCACAGCCGCGTAGCACGCTCCAATATCCAGCTATTGCGCAAACTGGGCGTGAACATCCGTCTATGTGCGCCAAGAACTTTGCTGCCTGCCGGTGTGGAACACTGGCCGGTGGAAGTTTATCCAGAGCTTGCCAGCGCTGTGCGCGATGTGGATGCGGTAATGTGCCTGCGCCTGCAACTTGAGCGCCAGCAGGCTGGCTTGCTTCCCGACCTTAGCGAATATTCGCGGCGCTTTTGCCTGGATCAAAAGCATCTTGGACTTGCCGCGCCCGATGTGCGTGTCTTGCACCCAGGGCCAATGAACCGCGGTCTGGAAATCGCAAGCAGCGTCGCAGACTCGCCCCATTGCCTTGTTCTTGACCAGGTGGCCGCAGGGGTTGCCGTGCGAATGGCCGTTCTTTTTCTCCTTACTCAGTGCCGGGAGGGCAGGAAAAATGCTCCTGATTAAAAATGCGCGTCACCTTGGAGCTGAAGTTGATTTGCTTCTCGATGGTGAAAAGATTTTAACTATGACCCCGGCCGGGCATTGCCCTGCTCCTGCGCCTTGCCAAAGCTTTGAAGCTGAGGGGCTTTTGCTCCTGCCAAGCCTGATTGACGCGCATGTTCATCTGCGCGAGCCAGGCTTTGAATACAAGGAGACAATCGCAACAGGGCTTGACGCGGCAGTGCATGGCGGCTTTGGCTCGGTGATGTGCATGGCCAACACCAATCCGGTCAATGACAATGCCCCTGTCACGCGCTTCATGCTTGATCAGGCTCGCCAGAGCCATCCGCATGGCCCGAGGCTTTATCCCATAGGCGCGGCTACCATTGGACTTAAAGGCGAAGAAATGTCTCCGCTTGCGGAACTTAAAGCAGCCGGATGCGTGGCCATTTCCAATGACGGCGTGCCCATGGGCAATGCCGAATTATTGCGCAGAATCATGGAGTATGCTGCCGATCTGGGCATGATCTACATTGACCATTGCGAAGACCCATTTCTTGCCAAGGGCTGGCTGATGCATGAAGGCGAAATGAGTGGCCTGCTTGGGGTCAAGGGGCAGCCGCCAGCCGGAGAGTCCATCCAGGCGGCGCGAGACATCCTGCTTGCAGGCAGCCTAGGGCTTCCAGTGCATATTGCCCACGTTTCCAGCAAGGAGACCGTTGAGCTGATCGCCTGGGGCAAGTCTCGCGGAATCAGGGTCACAGCCGAGACCTGCCCGCATTATCTCCTCCTCGATGACACAAGCATGGCCAACTATAATACCCTTGGCAAAGTCAGCCCGCCCCTGCGCAGGCCCGCGGATAATGCAGCCTTGGTGGAAGCCCTGCGTGATGGGGTTATTGACATCCTGGTCACGGATCATGCCCCGCACGCAACCCATGAAAAGGAGCAAACCCTAGATCAAGCCCCATTCGGGATGATTGGCCTGGATTTGGCCCTTAGCCTTAGTTTCAGGCTGGTTGAACAGGGAAGCCTTAGCGAGGCGGATCTGCATCGGCTCTGGAGCAATCGTCCAGCAGAAATTTACGGCCTTCCTTGGAATGGCTTTGCCCCAGGCGATCCGGCAGATTTTATCCTCTATGATCCCAAGACAAGCTGGACGGCAGAGGCGGAGAATTTTTATTCCAAAAGCGCCAACACGCCTTTTCTCGGCCAGAACCTTAAAGGACGTGTAAAACATCACTGGCTGACGGGAAAACAAATTTTTTAAGGAAAACCCATGCCCATCCGTCAAGCAATTGTGGCTGGCCGCTTTTATCCGGGCGAGGCCACAGCCTTGCGCAGAGAAGTTGCAGGCTATCTTGAACAGGCGGCAGAGCTTGCGCACAAGCAAAGCCATAATCCGGGTTATGAGCAGACAAAACTAGATCGCCCCTGGGGGCTGATGCTCCCCCACGCCGGCTATATTTATTGCGGTCAGATTATTGCTTCGACCCTTGCGGGGGTGGAGCTTCCAGGACGACTAATCCTGCTTTGCCCTAACCACACCGGGCGCGGCCAGATTTTTGGAGTCTGGCCCAAGGGCGTCTGGTTAAGCCCACTTGGGGCAGTGCCGATAGCCGAAAATCTGGCAGGGGAACTGATTGAAGCCCCAGGCCCTTTTAGTGCCGATAGCATTTCCCATCTTGGCGAACATTCCCTCGAAGTACTCTTGCCTTTCATCCAGCTTGTTAGCGGGGACAAACTTCAAGGAATTGTGCCAGTATGTATCGGCACACAGAATATCCAGGCCCTGAAAGACGCCGGGAATTGTCTGGCAGAAGTTCTGTCCAGGCCAGAAAACGCCGATGTGGGCGTAATTGTAAGCTCAGACATGAATCATTATGAAAGCGAACGCCGCACCCTGGACAAGGACAATGCCGCCCTTGAAAAAGCCATGGCCGCAGATCCATCTGGCCTGCTGGAAACAGTAGCAAAAGAGGATATTTCAATGTGCGGGGTCGGGCCACTGGCCCTGGCCCTCTTTGCGGCCAAAGCCCTCGGTCGTCCAAGACTCAGCCTCTTTGGGCACGAGACTTCGGCAAAAGCAAACGGAGATTGCGAACATACTGTGGGCTACGCCGGCCTTAGAATCTATCTTGAGCCAGCATAGCCCTGAACCAGAGGCATTGCGCGGGTGCAGTTTTTTCCGCCCTTGCTACATGCTTATTTTATTTTGCAGTTTCCATCCTTGCAGTCGGCAGTGGGAATGACAGGCGTAGCCTGGAAAAGCACCACTTGTTCGCGGCCCTTGTTGTTAGCCAAAACCATTGTATAACGCATCAGACCCTGTGGCCGCGGAGCTTCGGATTTTCCGTGAAAAACACCATTGGCGGTAATCAGCCTGGTCTGGCCCAGTTTTGTTTCGCGAATATTGCTCAGAGTCAACCTATCCACAATAAGCTTTTTGGACTTGATTTCAGCAATGAAATGCTCTTTGTCCGAAATGTGCCCATTGACGCTGATGCACCAGAAATTTGGCGCAAGAATTTTTTCCAGCGCCGGAATATCCGCAGTCATCACAGCTTCAGTAAACAGCTCCACTGTATCGGCTTTGGCTTTTGCATCAGAAGAAGCCAATGCAAGCACCATCAACAGAAGCAGGGACAAGGAATAAAAAAATTTCATCTTTTTCTCCCCACAATTTAATTTTGCGCTCCGCGCCAGGGCTGGCCGCTTGCGGAGAAATGCTCGGTGCTATATTTATCTTCATTCGCGCCGTGCCGCAAGCATAGTCCACAGTAGAGTTTCTCTGCTCTTAAAAAACATAGCATGAGGCTAAGTAATGAAAGAGAGTCTTGAACAGTGCATCGGCAATACCCCCCTCCTGCGCCTTAAACTCTCGGATTCCCTGCCAGCCACAGTCTGGCTGAAGCTGGAAAACCGCAATCCTGGCGGCTCAATCAAGGATAGGATTGCCCTTTATTGCATCAATGGCGCATTGCAAAGGGGTGAGCTTGGCCAAGGCGGCACAATGGTTGAGGCTACAAGCGGAAATACGGGCATCGGCATGGCCATGCTTTGCGCCGCACGGGGATTAAAATGCATCCTGGTCATGCCTGAATCCATGAGCCAGGAGCGACGTAGCCTGCTTAGGGGCTATGGCGCAAAGCTAATCCTCACGCCTGCGGCAAAAGGCATGAGCGGCGCTGTTGAAGAAGCGCAGCGTATTGCCAGGGAAGATGGCGCCTGGCTGCTCAACCAATTCGGCAATCCTGACGCGGTAACCGCACATTATGAGACTACAGCGCCAGAGATTTACCGCGACAGCCATGGTAGGATGGATTTTCTTGTAGCCGGTGTAGGCTCTGGCTCATCAATCACCGGCACAGGCTGCCGCCTCAAGGAGCTGATTCCTGGTTTTCGCGTCTTGGCAGTTGAGCCTAAGGAATCACCAGTGCTTTCAGGTGGCAAATCCGGCCCGCATCCTATCCAGGGCATTGGCGCAGGCTTTGTGCCGGAGGTTCTTGAGCGCAATCTGCTTGATGAAATCATTCTGGTGGATGGTGACTCGGCCCTGAAAATGGCCCGCAGGCTGATGCGCGAGGCCGGAATTTGCGGAGGAATATCCAGCGGGGCCAATGTGCATGCCGCCTTAAGCCTGGCAAGCCGCCCTGAACTTGCAGGCAAAAATATCGTGACTTTTATTTGCGATACTGGCGAGCGCTACCTTTCTACGGCACTGTTTCAGGGAAATCAAATCTAACGCTGTTTAAGAAAAAATCTTGTTCCCCTATTTTTAGTAGCGCACAGAGGTAGAGCCTAAGCCGCTAAAGGGTTCTTCCAGGTTGGAGGTATTCCACCGAGTGCCATGTTAGGTTGTTCATTATTATATGTCCAGAGCCAACGCGTAGCAATCTCCTG
>QLIP01068792.1_pt1 | contig 45790 bp, 36 predicted proteins | sample 1769771 | NCBI WGS metagenome assembly QLIP01 (sample SAMN09428762, study PRJNA476227) | Gut metagenome, whole genome shotgun sequencing project. | isolation source: cecum | host: Rhizomys sinensis | place: China: Jinsha town of Minqing, Fujian Province | collected 2013-09-23 | reverse complement strand
AAAAACACGCGCAAAATTTTGTGGAATGCTTAACAGAACTTGCAGACGTGGTTCTTTTTTCAGCGGCTTTTACACACCAAGGCGGGACGCACCACGTCAATGAACAACCGCCGGAATATTGGGCAAATTTATTTAAAAAAAGAGATTTTTTGTGCTTTGATTTTTTGCGCGGAAAAATTTTATACAACCCCAACATTTGCTCGTGGTATAGGCAAAACGTGCTGGTATTTGCACATTCTAACAAACGCCAACTCTTTGAAAATCAAGGCATTTTTTCGGTTGAATCGCCCGCGTGGGTGATTTTAATGCCGCACATTACCCGGCATTTTTTGGATGGTGAGCGCTCTTTGAAAAGTCTATGCGTGGGCTTCATCAGAAAATGCGTGAATTTTGCAGGAAAAATGGCAAAAAAAGCTTTTAAATAAAAAAAATCCGCGGTCAACCGAAAATTTTTTTCAAAAAAATAAAGGGTTGACCGTGGAAGAGTTGAATCAATTTATTTCCCCCCAAAATTTTCCCCCATTTGCACCGTTTGATTGGGTTGGAGGCTATCCACGACTTTGATTGTGCCTTCGGGGAAAATCACAATCACGGTAGAACCCATTAAAAAGCCGCCCATTTCTTCCCCTTTCTTTAAAACGATGTTTTGTTCGGCATAATCCCAAGAGCGGATAAACCCCGTTCTGGGCGGAGCAACCACCCCCGCCCATTGGGTAAAAATAGAGCCCACAATGGTTGCGCCCACCAAAACCACTACAAAATCGCTGTTTTCCCCTTCAAAATGGCAAATCAAGCGCTCGTTTTTGGCAAAAAGATGGGGAATATTTTCCGCCGTTTGGGGGTTCACAGAATACAAATTCCCGTGAACGTGCAGCATTTTTTTTAATTTCCCTTGGCAAGGCATATGCACGCGATGGTAATTTTTGGGGGACAAATAAATGGTGAAGTAATCTCCGTTTTCCATTTTTTGAGACAAAGCGCCATCCACCAACAAAGAATCCAAAGAATAAAAATGATTTTTGGCTTGAAGCATTTCCTTTTTGTTGATTTTCCCAAAGGCGCTCAATTTCCCATCTGAGGGGAAAACGTAATCACAATCTCCCACGGGGCGCGCGTTTTCTTTTAAAGGACGCGCGAAAAAGGCGTTGAAGCTTTCATAATCCGTGGGGTTTTCCTTTAAGGCCTCATTCATATTGATTCCGTAAAAACGGATGAATCGGCGAATGATCCACGGTAACCCCCACGGTTTTTTTAAGTTTGCTAAAAATCCTGCGCAACGCGTTAAAAAATGCAAGGGCAAAATATTTTGTAAAAAAATCCACATCGTCAAAATCCCATAAAGAAAAATCAAGTAAACTATTATCACAAATTTTAAAGAAACCCATTTTATGCACTGCCTTGATGATTTCCGTTTGACTTTAAGAAAAAATGAACTCGTGCCCATTGTGATTGGCGGAATGGGCGTGGATATTTCCACTTCCCAGCTTGCTTTAACCGCCGCGCGTTTGGGCGGCGTGGGGCACATTTCGGATGCGATGATCACCGCTGTCACCGACCGCCATTTGAATACCCGCTTCACCAAAAACAAAATCGCCCGGCACCGCGAATGGATGAACAGCGAAAATAAGTCCGCCGTGCATTTTGATTTAAACGAACTTTCCTTGGCGACCCGACTTTACGTCAGCGGCACAATGGAGAAAAAAAGAGGCACGGGCTTGGTTTTTTTAAATTGTATGGAAAAGCTCACAATGAATGCGCCGCGCGAAACCTTAACCACGCGCTTAAAATCCGCAATGGATGCCGGCATTGATGGCATTACCTTGGCGGCGGGCTTGCACTTATCTACCTTTTCTTATATCGCCGACCACCCGCGCTTTCGCGATGTTTATCTCGGAATCATCGTTTCTTCCAAACGCGCTTTGGAATTGTTTTTAAAGAAAAACCAAAAGTTTAATCGCCTTCCGGATTACATTATCGTGGAAGGTCCTTTGGCGGGCGGGCACTTGGGTTTTTCAGCAGAAAATTGGCAAGATTTTTCGCTCAGTGCCATCTTAAAAGAAGTGCGCGCTTTTTTAGAGGAAAATCATTTGGATATTCCCTTGATTGCAGCGGGTGGCGTTTTTACCGGAACGGATGGGGTGGAGATGATTCAAAACGGTGCTGCCGCCGTGCAAGTTGCCACGCGTTTTACCATCACCTGTGAAAGCGGCTTACCGGAAGAAGCCAAGCAAGCCTATTTTGCGGCAGGGGAAAACGATGTGGAAGTGAATATGGCTTCCCCCACCGGCTACCCGATGAGAATGTTAAAAAGCAGTCCCGGCTTACACCAAAACACCAAGCCCAATTGCGAAGCCTATGGCTTTTTGTTGGATTCCAACAGCCACTGCGCTTATTTAAACGATTATTACGCCCAAAAGCCCACGCAAAAAACCTGTTTATGCTCCCATATGCGCAATTTTGACATTTGGACCTGCGGGCACAATGTGTTCCGTTTAAAAGAAACCACCCTAAAAAACGCGGATGGCACTTATCAAGAACTGCCCGCGGAACACGTTTTCAAAGATTACCAATTCAGTAAAAATCACCAGATTGCGCTACCCCAAAGCGATTTTCCACGGTAAACCAAAATTTTTTTTTAAAAAGGAGGGTTCGGTGTTCTTCAAACTTTTTCAAAGATACAGAGACGGCAATTTGATTGTGCAAATTTGCATCGGCATTGTGTTGGGCATTTTTTTGGGCGGATTATTCCCCCAAGTTGCACCCAAAGTGCAACTGTTGGGTGATTTATTCGTGGGCGCATTAAAAGCGGTTGCGCCGATTTTGGTTTTTATTTTGGTTTTAACCAGCATTTGCACGCGGGATTTTGGCAAACACGGCAAACAATTTCAAAAGGTGTTGGTGCTTTATTTGGCGGGCACGTTTTTGGCATCTTTGTGTGCGGTGATTGCAAGCTTTCTTTTCCCCACCACCTTGATTTTGAATTTAAACGGCGCACAAAACGCCTCGCCCGATTCCATCGGCACGGTGTTTCATACCCTTCTTTTTAAAATCATTGATAACCCCATCAACGCTTTGGCAACCGGCAATTATTTGGGCATTTTGGCGTGGGCAATTGGTTTGGGAATCACCTTAAAAAGTTGCAGCGAACCCGCCAAAACCTTCTTTTTAGATATCAACAACGCCGTTTTAAAAATCGTGCGCTTTGTGGTGCGCTTAGCGCCCTTTGGGATTTTCGGCTTGGTGACCAATTCCGTTGCCGAAGCGGGCTCGGCAGGTTTATTGAGTTACGCGCGCTTACTCGTGGTGTTGGTTTTAACAATGCTGTTTGTGGCGTTTGTGGTCAACGCCGCCATCGTTTGGATGGTGAGCAAAAAAAATCCCTTCCCTTTGATTAAAATTTGCTTAAAACACAGCGCGATTTTTGCTTTTTTCACGCGCTCTTCGGCGGCCAACATTCCGGTGAATTTAAACCTTTGCCAAAAATTAGGCATTGAAGAAGACCTTTACAGCGTTTCCATTCCCTTGGGCGCGACCATCAATATGGCGGGCGCGGCGGTGACCATCGCCGTTTTGAGTTTATCCGCCGCGCACACCATCGGCATTGAGGTGGGCTTTTGGCAAGCCTTCATTTTGAGCATTGTCGCCACCTTTGGCGCGTGTGGCGCAAGTGGCGTGGCGGGCGGGTCACTCTTATTGATTCCCTTGGCGTGCTCCTTGTTTCAAATGGATTATGACGTGGCAATGCAAGTGGTGGCGGTGGGTTTCATCATTGGCGTCATCCAAGACAGCGTGGAAACCGCATTAAACAGCTCCACAGACGTGTTGTTCACCGCCGTTTGCTCCAAAAACGAATTGAATTTGAATCTTTAAGAGCTTTTCAAAACTCCACGGTGAACCCTTCAAAATTTTGAAAATTTTTGAAGGTTTACCGTGGAAAAATAACCAACTCGTTTTGCCGCAGCCCAAGGGAAGCGTTGTGAAGCCCCCTGTGCCTGTTGGCAATGGTTTGGCGGCGTGTCGCCTTCACGCCATCAGCGATTCCTTTGACCTGTACCCCAACACCAGCCTTCAGGTTCGCACTCACGCTGGCGAAATACCCTGCGTCTGCCATATACTTTAATACTCTATATTTGTGCAAAAATACCTATTTAATTTCTCTATAACTTCTTTTAACTTATTGGAAGTCGAATCATATAACTTTTTTTCTTTCGCTTATTTTATAAAATAAGGTATATCGCTATGGTTATCATTCAAAATGCATTGAATTAAAATATACGTCAAGGGATAGCCATAATTATATGGATATTTTAATATATCAGCGATTAATGCTGGAGTAACATTTATGAAGTTATATATATATGGGATAAATACAGCATCAACAGTTTGTGTTAATTCGGTACATTTATTCAAAATGTCATCATTTTTGTAAAAACTCACAGTCCCATTATTATAGAATTTTGAAGGTGAAAAATAAAGCGAAGTAAAGCCAAAATAGCATTGTGGCAATTTTGCCGTTGGAGGAAAAGACAGCTTTAATTCTTTTATTATTTCTGTTATTTGTGTAACTCCGGGCATTTCCAATCCAAAACGGCAAGATAAAAATATCCCAAATAATGAATTATAATCGGCATATTTTGAAGACACAAAAGTATATCCCATATATCCGGCTTCATAATTGCGATCTAAGAATACAATAGACTCTTTCTTATACTTTGACACTATGTTTCCAAAAGCAAAATTAGCACTATGCTTTTTTAGCTCTGCTTTAACTAATTTTTTTACTTCATTCATACTTTTTGTCACTCCCCCAACTTGCCATCAAAACGCACGTTGCTGTTGTTGTATTTGCCTCTATTCTACCACACCCACGCACTGAGCGTAGGTATTGTGAATACATAGTACCTGCCAGCAAAGGCGGGCGGGACTGTCAGCGACGGCGCATTTTTGCGCCGTTCATCTTGACCGTTGATTGGCTTGGCTGTCTCTGCTATCTTTCAGATAAATAGGCATTTATTAGTTTTAGCAATCCATTTGTTTTTCATCACGAATCGGTGGAATAGTAAAGAAACTATCATTTATCTTTATGTGGGCATACAGTATTTCGTTTTTATAGGAATACCCTTCAAATGACGGATATTTATCCAAACTCCTTAATATCCCATCAGGCAAACATCTAAAATCATAATCTCTTAATGCCCCTGCACCAAGCAATCTTTTTGTTCTATAAGCATTGATTTCTTTCGCATATTTTTGGAGAAATCCTTCCTGATTATGTTCATAAAGCGCTATATCCCCTTCATCTATAGCATAATACCGGCTATAACCTACAACCCACGCAATATGAACACAAAGCAAATGACGCTCTATTTCTGGACAAAATCCTATTGCAAAAAAATGTTCCTTGTTGATTTTTTGATCCTCTACGGTTATTTTCTTTATAGACAGACTCATAGTAATTCCACCTTTACAACCTCCAATTTGTTGTTCTCTTACTTTCTTCCCCGTTGTGGATTTGGATTTTTCATTTTGAAAACTTTTAAAGGTTCACCGTGGAAAATTGAAGCACTACGGCATTTCGTCTGCGGGATATGCCCAATAGTGTTCATCGGGTTCAATCATATTCAATTCCATTCGGGCGCGTTCTTCAATGGCATCCAAGCCTTGTTTTAAGTCGCGCACTTCGGCGTCCAACCCATCGTTGCGCGTTTTCAATTCCTGAACGGTTTTCTTTTTTTCCAACCACAATTGATGGTATTCCTGCACCTGCGACCAACTGCCTTTCCCCCACCAGAGCGGATATTGAATTGCCGCCAACAAAAAAAGAAGGAGAAAAAACAAATAGCGCATTGCACCGTTTTCACGCTAACGCAAATTGTAAAACGCCGACAAGCCCGCATATTGCGCCGCATCGCCCAAATCTTCTTCAATGCGCAACAATTGGTTGTATTTTGCCAATCGGTCGGAGCGCGAAAGCGAGCCCGTTTTGATTTGCCCCGCCGACATTCCCACCGCGATATCCGCAATAATCGTGTCTTCCGTTTCCCCCGAGCGGTGCGAAATCACCGTGGTATAGCCCGCTTTTTGCGCCATTGTGATGGCAGAAAAAGTTTCGGTCAGCGTGCCAATTTGATTCACCTTAATCAAAATGGAATTGGCAATTTTTTCGCGAATGCCCTCTTTTAAAATTTTGGTGTTGGTCACAAATAAATCATCGCCCACCACCTGCACCTTGTTTTTCATCCGCTCGGTTAAAAGTTTCCAGCCTTCCCAATCGTTTTCCGCCATTCCATCTTCAATGGACAAAATGGGAAATTCGCGGCTCAATTGGTGCAAATAATCGCAAAATTCATAAGCATTAAAATGCTTGCCTTCGCCTTCCAAACGGTAACGCCCATCGCGGTAAAATTCGCTGGCGGCGCAATCCAACGCCAAGTAAACATCTTCCCCCGGCGTATAGCCCGCGTGCAAAATGGCTTCGCAGATGTATTTCAGCGCATCGTGGTGATTTTTTAAATTGGGCGCAAAACCGCCTTCATCCCCCACGGCGGTGGAAAATCCTTTTTGATTCAATATTTTTTTCAAGGCGTGGAAGATTTCCGCCCCCGCGCGCAAGGCTTCTTTAAAATTGGGCGCGCCCACGGGCATAATCATAAATTCTTGAATATCCAAAGAATTGTTGGCGTGCGCCCCGCCGTTTAAGATGTTCATCATCGGCACGGGCATTTGGCGCGCGGAAATGCCCCCGAAATAACGGTAAAGCGGAATGCCCAATTCGTCCGCCGCCGCTTTGGCAGCCGCCATTGAAACCGCGAGGATGGCGTTTGCCCCCAAGTGGGATTTGTTTTCCGTGCCGTCCAAATCTTTTAAGGTTTGGTCAATAAACACTTGATCTTGGGCGTCCAAACCCATCAAGGCTTCGGCAATCTCGGTATTGACATTTTCCACCGCCTTTAAAACGCCTTTACCCAAAAAACGTTTGGGGTCTTTATCGCGCAATTCAATGGCTTCCCTTGAACCGGTGGAAGCGCCAGAGGGCACGGCAGCGCGCCCCATCGCGCCCGATTCCAACAAAATATCCGCTTCCACCGTTGGGTTGCCGCGCGAATCCAAAATTTCTCTTGCCACCACATCCACAATTGAGCTCATACTCTAACCTTTACAAAAAAAATCAAAAATTTTTAACCGTTGACCGCGAATTTTCCACGGTCAACTTGGAATTTTTTTCACCACTTTGTCTAACGCCAACAAATTTTCCAAAAGTTCAGGCATTTCTTTTAAGGGAAAACTGTTTGGACCATCCGACCACGCTTTTTCGGGCTCGGGGTGGGTTTCCATAAATAAACCGGAAACCCCCACCGCAATAGCGGCGCGCGCCAAGGGAGCGATAAATTCGCGGTTGCCCCCGGAAGATGTGCCTTTGCCGCCCGGCAATTGCACGCTGTGCGTGGCGTCATACACCACGGGGCAATGGGTGTTGCGCATTATCACAAGGCTGCGCATATCCGAAACCAAGTTGTGGTAACCAAAGGATGCGCCCCGCTCGCAAACCATAATGTTGTCCGCCCCGCCATTGGCGGCGCGCGCTTTCAGCACCACGTTTTCCATTTCATCTGGCGATAGAAATTGCCCTTTTTTGATATTCACCGGCTTTCCCGCGCTTGCCACTTTTTGGATGAAATCGGTTTGTCTACACAAAAAAGCGGGGGTTTGTAAAACATCCACGACGCTGGCGACTTCTTCCACGTCTTCTTTTTCGTGCACGTCTGTTAAAACCGGAACATTCACGTTTTTTTTCACCTTTTCCAAAATTTTTAAACCTTCTTCCAGCCCCAAGCCCCTTTTTGATTCGTGGGAAGAACGGTTGGCTTTGTCATAAGAAGCTTTGAAAATGTAAAAAATGCCACGGTCAAGGCAAAATTTTTTTAAAAACTCGGCGACTTCCTCACACAACATTTGCGATTCCGCCGTGCAAGGTCCCGCAATTAAAAAAAAGGGATGTTCAAGGCCGACTTCTTTTCCGCATAAATTCATTCTTTTTCCTTTTGCGCCGCTTCAATAAAAGCGGTGAATAAAGCGTGCCCTTCTCGAGGGTTGGAAGTAAATTCCGGGTGGAATTGGCACGCCACAAACCACGGGTGCAACGTGGAGGGCAGTTCCACAATTTCGCACAAATTCGTTCCCGGGGAAATGCCGGAAACCACCAAGCCCTTTTCTTCTAAATTTTTTAATAAGGCGTTATTGACTTCATAGCGGTGGCGATGACGTTCGGTGATGGATTCTTGACCGTAAATCTTCCTTGCCAAGGAATGTTCTTTTAACAGGCAGGTTTGCGCGCCCAAGCGCATTGTGCCGCCTAAATCAGATTGTTCGCTGCGCGATTCTTTTTTCCCGGAAAAATCCAACCACTCGGTGATGAGCCCAATCACGGGGTAAGGGGTTTGGGGATCAAATTCCGTGGAATGCGCGTTTTCCATCCCGCAGACGTTGCGCGCAAACTCCACCACCGCCATTTGCATTCCCAAACAAATGCCCAAAAAAGGAATGCGGTTTTCGCGCGCGTAACGAATGGCAAGGATTTTTCCTTCCATTCCGCGTTTGCCAAATCCCCCCGGCACCAAAATGGCGTGGTGATTTTTTAAACTCTCTACCCCGTTTTTTTCTAAGTCTTCGGCATCAATATAGCTTAACCGCACCGCACAGCGCGTGTGCATTGCGGCGTGCTGCATTGATTCAATTAAGGATTTATACGATTCTGTTAAATCCACATATTTCCCCACAAAAGCCACAGAAACCGAATTTTGAGGATTTTCCAAAGCGTGCACCAATTTTTCCCACAGCGTCAAATTGGCGGCTTTGGTTAAAATATTCAAACGGTGACAGACGATTTCATCCAACATTCCGTGGTGCAACATAGAGGGGATTTTGTAAATGGAATCGGAATCCAAGCATTCAATCACCGCCAAAGGTTCTACATTGCAAAACAAAGCGATTTTGCGCCGCTCATCTTCCGGGATGGGGCGGTCTGCCCGGCACAATAAAATGTCCGGTTGAATGCCAATGCTGCGCAATTCTTTGACGGAATGCTGCGTGGGTTTGGTCTTGATTTCGCCAGCGGTGGGAATAAAAGGCAACAAGGTCAAGTGGATGTAACACACATTCCCCCGCCCTTCTTCTAAGCCCATTTGGCGGATGGCTTCTAAAAACGGCAAAGATTCAATATCCCCCACCGTGCCGCCCACTTCCACAATTGCCACGTCCGCTTTCCCCGCGCCTTTTTTGATTTTTAATTTGATTTCATCGGTGATGTGCGGAATCACCTGCACGGTTTTGCCCAGATATTCTCCCAAACGCTCTTTTTTTAAGACGCTGTCATAGACTTGCCCGGTGGTGAAATTATTCGCTTTCGTCATTTTCGCGCCGGTGAAGCGCTCGTAATGCCCTAAATCCAAGTCGGTTTCTGCGCCATCTTCGGTGACAAAAACCTCCCCGTGTTGGAAGGGACTCATCGTGCCGGGATCTACATTGATGTAAGGGTCTAATTTCAAATGGGTGACTTTCAAGCCTCGTGATTCCAAAATTGCGCCCAAAGAAGCCGCCGCAATGCCCTTACCCAAAGAGGACACCACGCCACCGGTGACAAAAACGTATTTACTCATATCTTGCGCTTTGAAAAAGCCGATTCTAACAAAATTTCATTTTTTGCGCCTTAGTCCTTCAAAAAGGCACAAGGCGGCAGCGCTCGCTACATTCAAGGATTCCACTCCACTTTGCATTGGAATGTGAACCCCTTTTGCTTTTTCCATTAAACCCCAAGAAACCCCTTTTCCTTCTGAGCCCAAAATCCACGCCACAGGGTTTTTGATTTCCACTTCAAATAAATTCACCGCGCCTTTTTTTAAGGTGGTTGCGAAAACTTCCCCTTTAAAATTTTGGATAAAAGAAAGCAAATCCGCATTTTCAAATAACTGCAACAAAAAATGCGCCCCTTGGGCAGCGCGCAGGGCTTTGGGAGAATAGGCGCGCGCACAGTGGGGGGAGAATAAAATTTGATGAAACCCACTTGCGGCTGCCACACGCAAAATCGCACCCACATTTAAGGGATTTTGCACGCCATCCAACAACACCGCATTTTGCGCAAAATTGATTTTTAAGTCGGAAACGGGAAGATTCGCAATTGCCAAGACGCCAGAAGGCGTTTTTAACGTAGAGAGTTTTTGGAGCAAAAATTCCGGCAACAAAACCACTTCTTGGGCTTTGGAAAACCATTTTTCCACGGTCAAGGCTTTATTTTTTTGAACCAATAAGCTTTCTATTTCCCCTTGATTTTCCAAAAACATTTCCACCAAATGTTCGCCTTCTAAAAAGAATTTGCCTTCTTTTTGCATCAGTGCGGGGTGGTCTGCCCATTTTTTCCAGCGCTGAAAACGCGGATTGTGGGGGGATTCAAAGCTTTTCATTTTCTAAAAAAAGGCTTGTTGTTTGTTGAAATATTTCATCGGGGCAAAGCTTTTTCTGTGCGCTGCACACGCCCCCAATGTGTTTAAACGCTCCAAATGCAACGCTGTGCCATAGCCTTTATGCTGCGCAAAACCATATTGCGGAAACAATTTGTCCAATTCCAACATTTTAAAATCGCGTGCCGTTTTCGCCAAAATGGAAGCCGCAGCAATGGCGGCGTTTTGGGAATCCCCCTTAATCAAACATTCCGCTGGAAAAGGAAAGTTGGGGGGCACACTATTGCCATCAATCAGCACCCTTTCGGGGGAAAGAGAAAGCGCCAACACCGCGCGCCGCATTGCCAAAAAAGTGGCGTTTAAAATGTTGAGGGCATCAATTTCTTCTACTGTGGCAAAGGAAACCGCAAAAGAAAGCGCTTTTTCTTTGATTTCTTTTTCTAATGTTTGGCGCTTGGTGGCGCTTAATTTTTTGGAATCGTTTAACCCGAGAATTTTGTTGGAAGGATTTAAAATCACCGCCGCCGCAAAAACCGGACCCGCCAAAGGACCTCGCCCAGCTTCATCTACGCCCGCTGTTAAACCCAATGGGTAATCCAAAAGCACTTTTTCCACGGTAAACCCTTACTTTTTTTCAAAATTTTTAAAGCTTCACCGTGGATGTTTTGCAAAATCGCATAAAAATGAAGCAAAACTTTCCGCCACCCTTAAAGGAAGGGCGTTGTAAAGAGACGCGCGCACGCCTCCCAAAGCGCGATGCCCTTTTAAGCCGTAAAACCCCGCGCGCTCTGCGCATTCTAAAAAATCTTGGGTTTTCTTTTCATCGTTTAAATAAAAACTCACATTCATTAAAGAGCGGTGATTTTGGGCGTGTAATTTGTAAATGGCGGGATTTTCTTCCAAAGCCTGATACAGCACGCGTGCTTTTTTTTCGTTGATTTCTGCCATTTTCTCTAAGCCGCCGATTTCTTCTTCCAACCATCGCAACACCAAAAGTGTGGCGTAAATGGCAAAAACGGGGGGCGTGTTGTAATTGGAATTTTTTTCCATCTGCGCAAAATAATCCAAAGCGATGGGAAAAAGCGGCGGCGTGGGGGGGAGAAAATTTTTGTCTATCACCACCACGGTGACGCCCGCCGGACCCAAATTTTTCTGCGCGTGGGCGTAAATTAAAGCAAAGTCGGTCGCGCAAATGGGGCGGGAAAGAAAATCAGAAGACATATCCACCACGCGCGGAACACCCTTTAACCCCAAGGTTTTTGCCGGAAATTGCAAGCCTTCCACCGTTTCGTTGGAAACATAATGCAAAAAAGAAGCGTGGGGAGAAAAAGGCAATTCTTCATTTTGCGGTAAATTTGAAAATCCTCCACTTTTTCCCGACCACAAGCATTTTGTGGGGATGAAGCGGGAAGCCTCTGTAAAGGCTTTTTCGCTCCAATAGCCGCCCACAATGTATTCCGCGGGAAGGCATTCTTTTTTTTGAAAATAGAGCGCCGTTTGTGCAAATTGCACGGTTGCGCCGCCTTGTAAAAACAAGACGCGGTAATGCTCTGGTAAATTCAATAAGCGAATAAAACGATGTTCCAATTCTCCCAAAAAGGACAAAAACAAATCGCTTCGGTGACTCAACCCCAAAATGGAATAGCCCGTTTGCGGTAGAGCAATCACCGCTTGGCTTAATTCTTCCAAAACAGATAAGGGCAACACACCCGGTCCACCTGAAAAATTAAACGCGTTTTTTTCTATCTTCATTTTTTAAATGGAAAACAAAAAATCCCGCAAGGCGTCTTTCACGCGGGCAATGGCGGAAGATTTATAAGAAAAGCGCAAAGGGTTGTCCATGTCATGCACCACTGAAACGTGGTCAAATTCAAAAATCAATAAGCGCTCATCCGGCAACACGGCGCAATCCATACAGGCATAATCCAAGCCCGTTTTTTCTTTTAAACTTTCCCAAACATTTTCATAACGTTGAGAAAACGCTTCAAACGCGCTAAACCATTCTCGTTCTTCCTTACGCCACTCTGCATTTTCTTCCATCGGGGTGTTGACGTAGTGCACCATCCAATTGGATGAAACGGCTTGGTGGATGGCGTAAGCTTTCCCATCAATTAAGGCGATGCGCATTTTGCGGTAAAGCCCATCTTCATTTTGGTAATCCACAAAGGAAGACAAAAAATAATGGGGACAATCCACGCGGTTTAAATAATCCGTTAAATGCGCGTGGTCTTCTATTTTTTCTAAACTTTTGCCGCCTTGCGAATGTTCAGGGCGAATAAGTAAAGGAAAACCTAAGCCCTGCGGTAAATTTTTTTGCCCAAAAGCAAACCTTGCCGCTTCTTCTCGGGAACACAACATTTGCAAGGGCATTAAAACGTTTTCCACATTTTGCATCAATAAACTTCCCCGGTCTCTTCGGGTGTTTAAAATAGAAGGAACGGAATTCACAATCGGCTTAGACGATTTTTTTAAAACTTCCCCTATTTTTTTTGCCCATTCTTCGCGTTGGAGGGCATTGGAAAAACCCACCATCAGCACATCGTGCACTGGCAAATCTTCCAAGGCAAAATCATTTTTTGCGGGGTCTAAAAAATATTCCACGATTTCAATATCGTCATCTTCAAACAAACAATCCAAAGGGGTGTTCAAGGATAAGTTTCCCGGGATTTTTAAAAGCAGTAAGCGCATACTCACGGGTTTTCTCAACGATTCTTTAACAAAAACACGCGATAAACCCAACGCCACGTTTTGCGCATGAATGGCGTTTTCTGCTTGCCCCACGCATTCCAACACCGTGGAAAGGTTCATCCACGCGTTGGCGTTGTTTTGATTTTCCGCTGCTTCCACCCACAAGGCTTGCGCTAAGGGAAGTAAATCTTCCCCCGCAAGGCTGCGGCGCAAAAAGGGCGACAAGCCCAAGTAAGAAGACACTTCCAATGTTTTATCCATCGCTCTTTTCCCCTAAATTTTTAAAAAATTTTCGCGTTGACCGCGGAAAAAACGCTATTTCAGCCCTTGATGCAACGCCACCACGCCGAAGGTCATATTTTCATAAGAAACCGAGTGAAAACCGGCTTCTTCCATCATTTTTTTTAAGCTCTCTTGGTTAGGATGCATACGGATGGATTCGGATAAATAACGATAGCTTTCTGAATCTCCCACCACCATTTTGCCTATTTGGGGGATGATTTGAAAGGAATAAAAATCGTAAAGGGGCTTTAAGGCTGGCGTGATGGCTGAAAATTCCAACACCAATAAGCGCCCCCCTTCTTTCAACACGCGCTGCATTTCTTTTAAGGCAAGGTCTTTGTGCGTCATATTGCGTAAGCCAAAACTCACCATCACGCAATCAAAGTAATGATTGGGAAAAGGTAAAAATTCCGCATCGCATTGCAAAGCGGGCGTAAAAATGCCATCGTTCAACAAGCGGTCACGCCCTTTTTGGAGCATTGAAAAATTGATGTCGGTGAGCCACACCTCCCCCTTTTCGCCTGCTTGTTTTGCAAAAGCGCGCGTTAAATCTCCCGTTCCGCCCGCCACATCCAAGACCTTTTCGCCCAAAACCACATTGGCGCGGGCAATTGCCTTTTTTTTCCACAAACGGTGAATGCCGCCACTCATCAAGTCGTTCATTAAATCGTAACGCGTGGCAACCGAATCAAACACCGCCGCCACCCGTTTTTCTTTTTCCTGTTCCGGCACGCTTTCAAAACCAAAATGCGTTTGGCTCATTTTTGCCCTTCCAAAAAATGTTTGAGGAAAAAGGATTGTAATGCGGAATCGTCCCCCGCGCCTTGCCAAATGCGCTGTTCTTTCCCCCAAATGCTCAAAGGATAATGGGAATCGTTTTTGAAACGCGCAATCACGTGCCAATGTAGATGCGGCACAAGGTTACCCAAGCTTGCCAAATTGATTTTGTCTGCGTGGAAAAAGCTTTTTAAAATTTTTTCGCAAGCAAACACCGCGCGCATTAGGTTTTCGCGCTCGTTGAAAGGGAAATCTGTCATTTCCGCTCGGTGTTTTTTGGCAATCACACGCAAAATGGGAAATTGGTTTTCTTTGGCGTAAATAACAGAATAATGCTCCTCTTCCCACCAAATGGGGTGGGATAAAACGCACAAAGGGCAGTTTGAATCTTTGGGCATTTTTTTAAAGTTAAACAATCTCAATTTGTCATTCTAAGAAAGCAACGACCGAAGAATCTCGGTTTTAGAATGAAGAGATTCTTCGGGCTTCGCCCTCAGAATGACGCAATTTTTTAAAAATTTCAAAAAAAACTCCTCCTTACCGTGGAGAAATCTTGCAGAAAGTTGGGACTTTCAAAAAAAATTGCGTTCACCGTGGAACATCACAACAACAAAACGCGTTCAATGCCGCCGTTTAAAGCCTTTTGAACGTAATCTTCTATCCATTTTTCCCCCAGTTTGTTTTTTGCCAATTCCACCACGATGTAATCCACCGCAGTTTGGGCGTCTTCCTCATAACGCGCCAAACCTTGGGCGCACGCAGGGCACGCAGTCAAAATTTTCACTTTGCCCGCAAAGCCATCCGCGCGCAAAGTGTTTGCCACTTTTTTGATTTCCTCTTCTTTTCTAAATTTCACTTGGGTGGCGATATCCGCGCGGGAATAGGCAAAGGAGCCTGAATCACCACAGCAGCGGTCGCACAGTGGAATGGATTTTCCCATCAAGGTTTGCGCCACTTTTAAAGGCGCGTGGTGTTTCATCGGAGAATGGCAAGGGTCGTGATACATATAACGCAAATGGTTTTCCTCTTCCAAATGCACGCCTTTTTCCATCAAATATTCGTGGATGTCCATCACGCGCGCGTTGGGGAAAATGCTTTCAAAACGGTATTTTTCCAATTGTTCCAAGCACGTTCCGCACGAAACCAAGACGGTTTGAATGTCTAAATAGCTCAACGTATTCGCCACCCGATGAAACAGCACACGATTTTGCGCCGTCATTTTGTTGCCCACGTTTTCATTGCCGGTTGAAGTTTGCGGGTAACCACAGCATAAGTAGCCCGGAGGCAACGCCACTGTCACGCCCAAATCATAAAGCATTGCCAACACCGCCAAACTCACCTGAGAAAATAAGCGTTCTGAACCACACCCGGGGAAATAAAACACGGCTTCATCCTTTGTTTTATTGGGATTTTGGATGACGGGAATGATTTTGTGGTCTTCAATTTTCAAAAGCGTGCGCGCCATTTTGGAAGGCAAATTCCCCGGCATCGGGCGATTCATAAAATGAATGGCGGTTTCGGTGAGTTTGGGCATTCCCAAGGTTTTGGGCGGATGTTTTCGGGTTTTGGCGATAAGCGGAAATTTTTTCACCATTTGGTAAAAAAAGCGCTGCGCTTTAAAGCCGTAACCCATCATCACCGCGCGCATTATTTTGAGCCAAGCCGGGTCACTTAAAGACAAATAAGCCATTGCCGCAAAGGTGCCCGGGTTAAAGCGTTTTTTACCCATTTTGCGCAGCATATTGCGCATCACCACGGAGACTTCCCCGAAATTAATATCCACCGGGCAGGGTTTTAAACAGCGATAACACACGGTGCAGTGGTCTGCCAAATCGTTTAATTCTTTAAAGTGCAAGGAAGAAATGCCGCGGCGCGTTTGTTCTTCATACAAAAAAGCTTCTATCAGCAAAGAAGTGGCCAAAATTTTGTTGCGCGGACTATAAAGCAAATTGGCGCGCGGCACGTGGGTGGAGCAAACGGGTTTACATTTTCCGCAACGCAAACAATTTTTAATCCGTTGCACCAAGCCCAAAACCTCTGAATGTTCCAAGATGATGGATTCTGCGTTCAATAAATTAAAAGAAGGCGTGTAGGCTTTTCTTAAATCAGCGCCTTTCATCAATTTGCCACGGTTAAAGTGCCCATTGGGGTCAATTTTGGCTTTGTAATCCCAAAACGCGGCTAAATCAGAATCTTTTAAATATTCCAATTTGGTTAAGCCAATGCCGTGTTCACCGGAAATGACGCCTCCCAAATCTTGCGCCAATTGCATAATGCGATTGACCGCTTGGTGCGCGACTTCCAACATTTTGTTGTCATCGGAATTGACCGGAATATTGGTGTGCACGTTGCCATCGCCTGCGTGCATATGGAGCGCCACAAAAACGCGCGAGCGCAACACTTTCTGGTGGATTTTTTCCAATTCTTCCCGCACGCAATCAAAGGCTTTGCCGCTTAAAATTTCAAACAAGGGCGTTTTTAAATCATTCTTCCACGAGACCACCACTTGGTGACTTTGAATTAAAGCAAACACCGAAGATTGCGGGTTTTCCACGGTCAAGCCGCATTTTTTTTCAAAATCGGGCAAATTTTGCAGGCTTTCATCCAAGTTTTCTAAGAAAAATCGCCAGCGGTTTTCAACCTTTTCCAACACCTCCAAAGCGTGCGCTTGGGAATTGCCGATGATTTGTTCTTTATTGTCTTCCGCTTCAATCTTTTTTAAGGGTAAATCCTCTTGTTTTAAAAAATCTTTTAAGGCGGCACACAACGCCAACTTATTTTGAATGGACAATTCAATGTTGATGCGCTCGATGCCATCGCAATAGTCCCCCATTTTGGGTAAAGGAATCACCACATCTTCATTGATTTTAAAGGCGTTGGTGTGGTGCGAAATGGCAGCGGCGTTGGCGCGCTCCGCCCAGAATTGCTTGCGCAAGGTTTCTTCTACAGCAATAAAGCCTTCCGCGCCACGCGCTTGGCACATTGCCACCACGCTTTGCGCAGCAGCTTGCACCGCTTTTTCATCAAAGCCCACCAAATCACCAATTAACACCATTTTGGGGCGCTCGGAGCGTTTGGCTTTGGTGGCGTAACCCACCGCTTTTAAATAGCGAAAATCCAAGTGTTCCAAACCCGCCAAATGCACGCCGTTTTCTAAGCCTTTTCCGCCCTGTTTAAAATAATCCGTGATTTCCACAATGGCGGGCACGGCTTTTTTGATGTCCCCAAAAAATTCCAAGCACACGGTGTAGGTGACCGGTGGCATTTGGTGCAACACCCAGCGCGCCGCAACAATAATGCCATCGCACCCTTCTTTTTGCACGCCCGGCAATCCCCCCAAAAATTTGTCGGTGACGTCTTTACCTAAGCCCACACGCCGACATTTTGCGCCGGGCATTTCCAAAATTTCTTCTTTTAAGGGGTTGTGCTGTGCATCAAAATAATTCAAACGAAACGACACCGTTTCTTGTTCGTGGATTTTCCCCAAGTTGTGGTTTAAGCGCGTGACTTCCACCCAATTGCCATCAGGGTTAACCATCTTCCACCACGCTAAATTATCCAACGCCGTGCCCCACAAAAGCGCTTTTTTTCCGCCGGCGTTCATTGCGATGTTGCCGCCTACGCAAGAAGCGCTTGCCGAAGTGGGATCCACCGCAAACACCCAACCTGCTTTTTCCGCGGCCACCGCCACGTGTTGGGTCACCACGCCCGCCCCCGTGCGCAAAGTGGGAATGGGTTTTTCTACGCCCGGTAAATTGAAAAGCTCCACTTCCCCCAAAGCGTTTAATTTTTCCGTGTTGATGACCACAGACAAGGAATCCAAGGGCACAGCCCCGCCCGTGTAACCCGTGCCGCCCCCACGAGGAATAATCGTTAAGCCTTCTTGCACCGCCACCTTCACCAAGGCGGCGACTTCTTCTTCGCTATCCGGGGATAAAACCACAAAAGGATATTCCACGCGCCAGTCGGTGGCGTCTGTAACGTGGGAAACACGCGACAAGCCATCAAAAGCGATGTTATCTAAACGGGTGACCTTCCCAAAAGCGTTTTGCAGGCGTTTGCGCAAATATTTGGTTTTTTCAAAGGCGCTTTCAAAATCCGAAACCGCTTGTTGTGCGGCTTGAATTAAAACCAAAACTTTTTCTGCACGCGATTCGGATTCCCCTTTGTGCATCAAGCGGCGCTTATCCATTTCTTCTAAGCGGTGGCGCATTGCCGCAATCAAAGCCGCAAGACGGGAAGGATGGAGCAACAAATCGTCTTCAAGGTAGGGGTTTCGCCGAATCACCCAAATGTCGCCCAAAATTTCATAAAGCATTCGGGCCGAATGACCGGTGACGCGTTCTTTGCGCAATTCGTCTAAAAGCGCCCCAGTTTCTTCCCCCAACAAGCGGACGACCACGGCTTTGTCTGATAAAGAAGTGTAATTATAAGGAATTTCGCGCGCGCACTCGCTCATTGAAAAGCTCCCACGTGTTTTAAAAGGGGGAATTTTAAGGGAAAAGCCTTGCCCTTTAAAGTTTTCCACGGAGGACGCCGTTTTTTTTAAAATTTTTTCAAGTTTACCGTGGCAATTCTTTATAATTTCGGCTTTTTAATCGGGCAACACGCTATGCTTTCTTTATTTTTTAACGTTTTTTTATTGTTTTTTGCTTTTATTCCCAACGCTTATGCTTATTTAGACCCGGGCACGAGTTCATTGTTATTAAGTTCCATAGTCGCGCTTTTTGCTTCTTTTGTTTACGCTTTAAAAAGCTTTTTTTACAAAATCACTTGGGGCGGATTTTCTTTTTTTAAAAAATCCAGCATTCGCCACGGCATTGTGATTTATGGGGAAGATAAGCGCTATTTCAGCGTGTTTGAGCCCGTCATTCAACATTTAGAAAAATGCCAATGCCCTTATCTTTATTACACCCACGATGAAAACGACCCCGTTTTAACTTACCCCACCCAATTTGGCAAAGTGGAATGCATCGGCAAAAATCAAAAGGCGTGGGCAAAATTAAACAGCCTCGTGGCGGATGTGTGCCTAATGAGCACCCCGCAATTGGATGTTTTGCAAATTAAAAGAAGCCCGGGGGTGAAACATTACGCCCACATTTTGCATTCCGCTGGTATTGACCCTTATGAAATTTTCGCTTTGGATTATTTTGATAGTGTTTTGATTAATTCTCCCGTGCACACGGAATTTATCCGCGAAGTGGAAAATGCACGCCAATTAAAACCCAAACAAATTGAAATTGTCGGCTGCACCTATTTGGATTTTCTGCAACAAAAATTAAATCGCTTAAAAAATGAAGAACATTCCACGGTCAAACCTTTATTTTTTTCAAATAATAATAAACCCACCGTTTTGCTTGCGCCTTCTTGGGGCAGAAATGCCTTGTTTGCCAAATATGGAATGCGTTTATTAAACCCGCTCATTCAAACCGAATACAATATTATTATTCGCCCGCACCCGCAAACTTATATCAGCCAAAAAGAATTATTAGAAGAATTAAAAAAAGAAACAAAAAATTATTCCAATGTCCAATGGGATGATCGCGTGGATAATATTCATTCAATGAAAGAATCTGATATTTTATTGGGCGATTTTTCTGGGGTTTTATTTGATTATGTGGCTTTATTTAATAAACCCTTAATTACCTTGGAATTGGAATTTAACCCCATTGGTTATGATTTAGAAGATTCTACACGCAAAAAACCGTGGCTCAAATCGCAAATTGAAGCAATTGGAAAGGTTTTGAAAGAAGAGGATTTTAGCCAGATTAAAACTATTATTGATGAAGCGTTAAACGACATCCAAAAAGCAAAAGAAAGAGAAAATCTTAAAAATTTGCTTTGGCAATATCCAAACCAAAGCGGAGAAAAAACCGCAGAAGCCTTAATCAATATTCAAAAAAAGGTTTTAGAAGAAAACCCAAAAACCATTCCACCCGAAAATAAAATCATTGCACAAAATAAAGAAGAAAAACCCCTTGTTGCGCCCCGCCCTTTTTTTCCTTTTCCCCGTTTTTTAAAAGGCTTGTTGTGTGCTTGGACGGCTCTTTTTTGTATTTTCTCTTTCAATGTTTTGTGGAATGCCAATCAAGTTTACAAAGCTGAAATACGCACAATCCAACCTCAATGGGGCGGAAAAAAAAATGAAGTTATTTACCCCCAAGGTTTTCGCTTTTTCTTACACCATTTTAGCTCTGGTAAAATAGAATTAAAAAAAGGAAAAAGCGGCACAGTGGATTTAACAGTGAATGTTTCCGCCACTTTCAACGATGTGTTTTTTTATTATCTTTTTGGGCTTTCTTTATTTTTAAGCTTTTATTCTATTTTCTTTTTCATTCAAAAATACCAAGCGGTTTATACCTCTCTTTTTCCGCTTTATCAAAAAATGATTTATTATTCAACATTCAACATTCATTTTTTAATTTGCTTTTTTATTCCATTTACTTTATACCAAAGCGATATTCACCAGTTTGATCCCACCCAAACCCCTTTGCTTTTAATAACATTAGCGGGCGTTTTTTTATTGCTTTCTCTTTTGTCTCTTTACATTTTGAGTTTTATTCCCAAAAAATACGCTTCTCTTCCCGCGGTAATTCTTCCTTTTGTTCTATCTTTGGGAATGCTCAACCTTTTTGTTTTCACGGGCGATTATGGCGCAATGGATCATTTTGTTTTACAAAAAGATCCGCCCACCAATTTTTCCGAATCTGATTATTTAAAATGGATTATTTCTGCCATTCTTTCTTTTTTTATTATTTTATTTTCTTTAAAGAAAATCTTGCCTATTTTAAAAATTCTTCTTCTGACTTTTCTTTTGGTCACCTGTTTTCATATTTTTTCTATTTTCAACCAACAGGCGGAGGAAGAAAAACAAAAACAATCTTTAAATAATCCGCTTTCTGTTAAAGCGCCTTTGGAAGACGAATTGTTTTCTTATTCCAAAAAAGATAAAAACATTGTGGTTTTTGTTTTGGATCAATTTACCGGATCACATATGCCGGAAATGTTGAAACAATTCCCTGAATTGAAAACCAAATTGGACGGCTTTATTTTATTTGATAATGCCATTTCTTCTTCCAATTCCACGGTGCATTCCATTGGCACTTTAATGGGCGGGGAATATTACACCACTTACAATATGAACCAGCGCCAAGATGAATTGGCAAAGAGCATTGACCAAGCTTTTATCAATACCACCGATGCTTTTTTAAATAATGGATTTAAAGTTTCTTTAATTACTCAAACCGCCACCAATGAAGCCCAAAATATTCAACGCAATAAACCCAAAGACCAATTGTTTGTGATGGATATTTTCCAAGATTCTTTTTTTACCAATTATTTTGTGAGAAAAGAAAACCTTGTTTTAAAGAAAGAAAATCAAGAAAACAATACGATTTTAAATAAAGAAACCGCCGATTTATTGCAATTTGCTTTATTTAAATTGGCAATGGAGTTTCAACGCGCGAGTATTTACAACGATGGCTTTTGGTTGTTTCAAAAAGATTTGAGAAGCACCTATGGCATTCAAAAGGCAGCGGGCATTTACGCCGCCACCCATATTTTAAATACCGATTCCCCAAAACCCACTTTTAAATATTTTCACACCGTTTTTACGCACGCGCCTTTTCAGGGTTATTTTAATAAAAATACTTGCGATTTTTCCTCTAACAAAACTGTTTTGAAAGAATATCCGCACACCGCTTACAACCACAAAATGGAAAAAGGAATGCGTTTTTATCAACATTATGATATTGAATTGTGTGCTCTTTCTTATATTGGCGATTATATTGAATCTTTAAAAGAACGGGGGATTTACCACAATACGCAAATTTTTATTGTGAGCGACCATTCCGCAAACGATAATTTCAATATTCCCATTGCCAGTGAAAAGAATTTTGATTCTTATCAATCCGCCCGACCGGACGTGCTTTTTTTATTTAAAGATTTTAATCAAAGTGGCATTTTAAAAACAGATTCCCGTTTGATGGCTAATTTTGATATGCCCACCCTTTTTTGCGCCAATTTAAAAGAGGGTTGTCCCCGAGTTTCGCCCTCTATTTTAAAAAATTACCCGGAAAACCGAAGCTTAATTCACACCGTGCCTTCCGATTTTTCCATTCACGCGCACGAAAAAAACCGCTGGTTGATTGATTATGCCTATTCTTTAAACGGCAATCGGCACAATTTAAACGATTGGAAAGATATCAGCGCAGAAATTGCCAATACGGGGAAATTTAAAAAACCACGGTAAAGTTTTATTTTTTTTAATTGTTTTCAATTGTTTGAAATTATTTTCAACATTATTCAATATCAAGCGCGGACAATTGGCGAAAAATGGTTTTGAATAATGCAAAAACCATATTGCTTGTCCAATACAAAACCAAAGCAGATGGCATTTTGTAAAGTAGAATTAAAAATAAAAAAGCAATGAAACTACCTTGAAGGCGCGCATTTTTTTCCACAGAACTTAAAAAAACATTGAATAAGGTAATCAGGGTCATAATAAAAGGCAAAATATAAATATCACCGAATTGATCTAAGGCGGTGATATGTTGAATTTGCGCCAGAGTTTCCCCGGTAGATAAAGGGTAATGATAGACCACAAAATACATCGCGTAAAAAAAGGGAATTTGAATGAATAATCCGCCCAAGGAGGTTAATAAAAAAATGGGGTGGTAATGTTTTTGGCGATATAAGGTTTGGGTAAAAGCAAAAAGTTTGGCGTGCTGATAAACCGTTTTCCAATTTTGAATGCGCGTGTCCATTTCTTTTTTGCGCGCATTTTCAAATGCCGCGCGTTTTTCAGATAAAAGGGTGATTTTTAATAAAAACACATTCACCAAAAAACTCAATAAAACAATGCTCACTCCCAAGGAAGGCACAAAAGAAAAAATAAAGTTGAATAATAATCCCAAAAGATTTTCCAAAGGGAACACAAAAAGATAATAAAAAAAATCGCCCATTTTGATTGCCTCGTTGATTTGAATTCCACGGTCAATTTTAAAAAAATTTAAAATTTTTTGAAATTTCTTAAACGTTCACCGTGCCCCATTTTAAACCTCACACTATCGGCGCTTTTTCCAAGGTGATTTTGCCCAAAGCGCCGCTGCGAAAATCATTTAACAATATCCCCGCCGCTTTTTCTTGATCCCATTCTCCCCCTTTTTGGAACGCGCCGCGGCGCTGAGCAATCTGGTTTAAAATTTTGAGAGCAGAATCAGCACTTGCAACGGGAAACGCATAGCGTTCTTTCAACACAAGCGGGTGATTTTCTTTTAAAAATTCTGCCAAAAAAAGCGCGGTTTCCAGCACATCAAAAGCATTTACGCCAATGGTGTTGGTGATCGCCAAAAAAAAACCCATTGATTCTTCTTCAATTTTGTGCCACATCAAGCCGGGCGTGTCCAACAAAATCAAAGAGGCAGAGACATCCACGCGTTGCAGGGCTTTGGTTAAGGCGGGCACATCGCCCGTTTGCGCGATTTTTTTCTTCACCACCCCATTTAAAAACGTGGATTTTCCCACGTTCGGCACGCCCAAAACCATCGCGCGCAAGGGTTTTAAAGGCGTTCCACGGTGAGGCAACATTTTTTTTGAAAAATATAAGGCGCGCGCCACTTCTTTTTTTTCACGCGCATTGATTAACAAAGCTTGGGTGTGCGGCAAACTATTCAAAAAACGCAGCCAAAGCGCGTTTTGGGAAGAATCCGCCAAGTCGGCTTTGTTTAACAATTTCAACACCGGCTTTTGTTTGTTTTTTAAACATTCTGCAATCAAGGGGTTGGAAGAGGCTTTGGGGCAGCGCGCGTCCAACAATTCCAACACCACATCCACGTTTTTTAAGGCGCTCACAATTTTTTGCAGCGCCGCGTGCATATGCCCGGGAAACCATTGGATGGAGGGCATTTTAATCTTCTTCTTTGTCGCGCTCTAAAAGGCGCGCGGCGGTGTTGCTCTTTAATTCTGCATCGCTTGCTTCCCGAATGTGGGCAACGGTCGCATTAAAATTTAAGGCAACGCCCGCCAACACGTGATTGCCATCCAACACCACGTGTTGATGACCCATTTTTAACACGCGGTAAGGTTTGCCCCATTCTTCTGAATCAATGCGACTTTCCACCACAATCCCCACTTCCACATCTTGGGGAAAATGCGCACGCGATTCCGTTTTTAATAAATTCACGTCATACGCGCCAAAAGCATCCTCGGGGGACAAATACACCTCCACCGAATCGCCCAAGCTTTTGCCTTCCAAAGCCGCTTCCACCAAGGGGAAAAATTCGCCCCGCCCGTGCAAATAGCTTAAAGGATAGCGCCCTTCGTCCAGCACGTTGCCCAAGAGGTCGGTCACGTGGTATTCCACGGTCACGACCTTATTTTTTTCAACCTGCTCCTTCATTAGGCGCGCCCTGCCCGCCGCCGTTCCAATTCAGTGAGGAAGCGTTTCCTCAAACGGATATTTTTGGGCGTGATTTCCACCAATTCATCATCCTCAATAAACTCAATGGCGGCTTCTAAACTGAGTTCAATCGGCGGGACCAAGCGCACCGCTTCATCCGTGCCTGAGGCGCGAATGTTGGTGAGTTGCTTTCCTTTAATGGGGTTGACCACCAAATCGTTGTCACGGCTGTGTAGCCCAATAATCATTCCTTCATAAAGTTTTTCGCCCGGGTTCACAAACATTCTGCCGCGCTCTTGCAATTTCCATAAGGCATAGGCGACCGCTTCGCCATTTTCTTGCGAAACCATCACACCATTGCGCCGTTTTGCGAGTTCTGTATCGCTCACCGGCGCGTATTCATCAAAAATATGACTCATCAAGCCCGTGCCACGCGTGATGTTCATCAGTTCGCCTTGAAAGCCGATTAAAGCGCGCGCGGCAATGCGGTATTCCAAACGCACGCGCCCTTTGCCATCGGGCTGCATATTTTGGAGTTCGCCCTTTCGCGCGCCCAAATTTTCCATCACCGCGCCTTGATGGGTTTCTTCTACATCAATAAACAATTGCTCAAAAGGTTCATTTTCCACGCCGTGGATGATTTTTTTCACCACTCTGGGGCGTCCCACCGCCAATTCAAAACCTTCTCGGCGCATATTTTCAATCAAAATGGACAAATGCAATTCGCCCCTGCCGGAAACATTAAACACATCGGCATTGTCGGTTTCTTCCACCTTTAAAGCCATATTGGTTAAGAGTTCTTTTTCCAAGCGCTCGCGGATTTGGCGGGAGGTGACAAATTTTCCTTCCGTGCCCGCCAAGGGGGACGTGTTCACCATAAATTGCATTGAAAGCGTGGGTTCATCAATTTTTAAAAGGGGCAAGGCTTGCGGGTTTTCTGGGTCAGTTAAAGTTGCGCCCAAAATCAAATCTTCCACTCCATTGATTTGCACAATATCGCCAGCGGCAGCGCTTTCCAATTCCACGCGTTTTAAGCCGGAATAACCGAAAATCTGCCCAATTTTCGCCTTAATGGGCGTGCGGTGGTGCGCTTTCATTTCTTCATCGTTGCCAAAATAAACCGCAACCGTTTCCCCGCTTTTCAATGTGCCTTGTTTAATTCTGCCAATGCCAATTCTGCCCACGTAGGAAGAATAATCCAAGGCGGAGATTTGCATTTGCAAAGGCGCTTCTAAATCAGCAATGGGCGCGGGCACTTTTTCCAAAATAGTTTCAAAAAGCGCTTTCATATCGCGCTTTTCATCGTTCAAATCCAACACCGCCCAACCGTTTAAGGCGGAAGCGTAAACAATAGGAAAATCCAATTGGTCGTTGTTTGCGCCCAATTTATCAAATAAATCAAAGGTTAAATTGATGGCGTTGTCGGGGTTTGCGCCATCGCGGTCTACTTTATTCACAACCACCACCGGTTTTAGCCCCAAAGCCAGCGCTTTTTTGGTGACAAAACGGGTTTGGGGCATTGGACCTTCCACGGCATCCACAAGAAGCAAAACGCCATCCACCATTCCCAAAACGCGTTCCACCTCGCCGCCAAAATCGGCGTGCCCGGGGGTATCCACAATATTGATGTGCACGCCTTTGAAATTCACCGCAGCGTTTTTGGAAAAAATGGTGATTCCACGCTCGCGCTCAATGGCATTGGAATCCATCACACGATCATTCACCTGTTCGTGCGCGGCAAAGGTGCCGCTTTGTTTTAAAAGTTGATCCACCAAGGTGGTTTTGCCGTGATCCACGTGGGCAATAATCGCAATGTTGCGAATGTTTTTGTTTTCCATCATTTTGATTTTTTAAAAAAACAATTTTTCCACGGTAAAGCCAGATTTTTTTTGAAAATTTTTAAAACTTGACCGTGGATTTTTAAAACATTTATTCCAATTCCTCGCGGCGAATGCGCCGCACCTTGCCTTTTTGCGTGGGCAATTGTTCCAATTCCACAATGGCATTCAAAACGGCGGATTCTTTACACACGTGCGTGAGGATAATTAAATCCACTTCGCCTTCATTGGCAAGGGCTTCTTTTTGCAAAAGCGCGTCAATGGAAATGTTGTGTTTTGCCAAAATCTTGGTGATGTCCGCCAAAGCGCCGGCTTCATCCTTCACACGCAAACGCAAATAATTTCCCGTTAACACTTCCCCAATGGGCAAAATCGGGTGCGCAGATAAGGAATCCGGCTGAAACGCCAACACCGGCACGCGTTCTTTAATGGAAGCGCCAGACAAACGCGTGACATCCACCAAATCCGCAATCACCGCAGAAGCCGTGGGTTCAGCGCCCGCACCCTTGCCGTAATAAAGGGTTGCGCCCACGGCATCGGCTTCAATCAAAACGGCGTTCATCGCGCCTTCCACGTTGGCAATCAGGCGTTTTGACGGGATCAAAGTCGGGTGCACGCGCAGTTCAATGCCGTTTTCCTGCCTTCTTGCAATCCCCAACAATTTAATGCGGTAACCCAATTGTTCGGCGTAATGAATATCCGCCGTTTCCAATTGGGTGATGCCTTCCACATAAGCTTTATCAAACTGCACGGGAATGCCAAAGGCGATGGCGGCAACCAAAGTGACTTTGTGCGCGGCGTCAATGCCTTCAATATCAAAAGTAGGGTCGGCCTCGGCATAGCCCAAACGCTGCGCTTCTTTTAAAACTTCTGCAAACGCCAAGCCTTTTTCCCGCATTTCGGACAAAATAAAATTGGTCGTGCCGTTGATAATCCCCGCTGCCCATTGAATGCGGTTTGCCGTTAAGCCTTCCCGTAGCGTTTTGATGATGGGAATGCCCCCTGCCACCGCCGCTTCAAAAGCCACCATCACGCCTTTTTGGTGGGCGGCGGCAAAAATAGTTTCCCCATAAACCGCCAGTAAAGCTTTATTCGCGGTGACCACGTGTTTACCGTTTTCAATGGCTTTTAAGACCAAATCTTTGGCGATTCCGTATCCGCCAATCAATTCCACCACCACGTCAATTTCAGGGTCATTCACAACAGAAAAAGCATCTTCCGTTAAGGCCACTTCGTTTTGGGTGATTTTGCGCGCCCATTCCAAATTTTTATCCGCCACCTTCACAATTTGAATGGGGCGACCCGCCCGGCGGGTGATTTCCTCAGCGTTGCGTTTTAATACCTGCCACGTGCCGCCGCCCACCGTGCCAATTCCCAACAAACCAACCTTCATTGTTTGCATAACATTCCTTTTTTTAAAAAAAATTTACAGTTGACCGCGGACATCCCTTAAAAATTGCGCAATTCTGCCAATGGCTTCTCTCAAATCCTCTTCATAAGGCAAAAACACCAAACGGAAATGGTCGGGTTTTTTCCAATTGAAACCGCTCCCCTGCACCAAAAGCACCTTTTGTTCTTTTAAAAGCTGCGCAATAAAGGCTTGGTCGTCTTCAATGGGGTAAATTTTGGGGTCTAATTTGGGAAACATATAAAGCGAGCCTTTGGGTTTGACGCAGCTCACCCCTTCAATTTCGCTCAACAATTGAAACGCCAAATCGCGTTGGCGACAAAATCGCCCCTCTGGTGCGGTGAGTTCATAAATGCTTTGGTAGCCGCCCAAGGCGGTTTGAATGGCGTATTGCCCGGGCGCGTTGGGGCATAAGCGCATAGACGCCAACATATTGAGCCCTTCAATGTAATCCTTGGCAAAACGCTTATTGTGCCCGGAGACAATCATCCACCCCGCGCGGTAACCACACGAGCGGTAGGCTTTGGACAAACCGTTAAACGTCAGGGTTAAAACATCTTCTGAAAGCGCCGCCAAAGCGGTGTGGGTGTTGCCGTCATACAAAATTTTGTCGTAAATTTCATCGGCGTAAAGAATCAAATTGTGTTGGCGCGCCAAATGAATGATTTCCAACAAGGTTTCATTAGAATACAAAGCGCCCGTGGGGTTATTCGGGTTAATCACCACAATGGCGCGCGTTTTGGGCGTGATTTTGGATTTCAAATCCTCAATATCCGGATTCCATTCGTTTTCTTCATCGCACAAATAATGCACGGGTTTGCCGCCCGATAAACTCACCGCCGCCGTCCATAAGGGATAATCCGGGGAAGGCACCAAGACTTCATCGCCATCGTCCAACAAGGCGTTCATCGCCATCGCAATCAATTCCGATGCGCCATTGCCCAAATAAATATCGTCCAAACGCACGCCCTTGATGTTTTTTTGTTGGCTGTAATGCATCACGGCTTTGCGCGCCGCAAAAATGCCTTTGGAATCGGTGTAACCCGCGGCGTTAGGAAGGTTGCGAATCATATCCAAACGCACTTCTTCCGGCGAATCAAAGCCAAAGGCCGCCAAATTACCAATATTTAATTTGATGATTTGCTGCCCTTCTTCTTCCATCTGTTTGGCCAATTCCAAAACAGGGCCGCGAATGTCGTAACACACATTCGCCAATTTTTGGGATTTGTTGATTTGCATAAGAATGCCCAGAGCGTTTTAAAAAAACGCCTATTATCCTACTTTTTCAAAAAAAATCTTGCGTTTACCGCGGGGAAAAGGCAGTGTTTTCCACGGTCAACGCTTTTTTTTTTGAAATTTTTTTGAAGTTGACCGTGGAATGTTTAATTTTCCAAATTCAAGGCTTTTTCATTGATTTTCACTTCGTATTGGTCGCGCAGGCTCAGCAACCACAATGACAAATCCCGTTGCGTGTAAAGGGAATTTAAATTTTTCTTAAAATCTTGTTGCAGCAATTCGTAATTCAAGGCTTCATCTGCCCCCGCGCCTTTTAACTGCAAAAGCACCACGCCCCATTCCGGCACCAAAACTTGGGTAAACGCAGGGATTTTTTTTAACGGCATTGCCAAAATCGCGCGCACAACTTCTTGTGGCAAAGCGTCTTCGTGCATTGCGGCATCAAAACGCGAGATAGAAAACTCTTCCGCCTTTACCGCGTTTTCGTTTTGTTCCCATTCTTTTAAAGTTTCTTGCGCTTTATTTTTCGCTAAAAGAAGGGCTTTTTCATTTTTTAAGCTTTCTTCCACCTTTTTTGCCACTTCCTCAAAAGGCGGCACGCTGGAAGGTTCAAACACCTTCACGCGCGCAGAAATCAAGGTGTGGTTACCCAAATCCAAGGCTTCCGTATTGCGTTTTTCTTCAATGGCTTCTGGGGAAAAAACGCGTTTTAAAATTTCTTCATTCAACAAGGGATGGTGTTCATCGCCTTTTTCTTTTTCCACCCAGTCCGTTTTTTCCACCTTTAAATTCAATTTTTGCGCAACCGGTTCTAAGGAATCAAATTGATCATAAGTAATGTTGACAAATTCTTCCGCGTGTTCGTTGAAAAAACGCAAGGCTTTTTCGTTGCGCAAGGTTTCCATAATTTCATTTTGGGCTTCTTCTAGACTTTTGCTGCGTTTGGGGCGAATATCCGTTAATAAAATCAAATGAAAGCCGTATTCCGTTTCCACCACGGGAGAAAGCTGATTTTTTTCTAAAAGAAAGGTGGCTTTGGAAAAATTTTCATCCATTGCATCAAAAGCGAAAAATCCCAAATCGCCCCCTTCTTTTCGGCTGCCCCAATCTTGGGATTCTTTACTCGCAATTTGCACAAATTTTTGGAGGTCGCGTTTCAATTCTTCTTGGATTTTTTCAATTTTTAAGCGCGCTTCTTTCTTGGATTCTTCTTTATTTTTATCAAACGCAATCAAAATGTGGGAAGCTCTTCTGGCTTCCGGCACTTCAAATTGCGCCAAATTCGCTTGGTAGCGCTCTTTAATTTCCTCGTTTTGAATCTCTATTTTTTGCGCCACAATCTCAGGCGAAAACACCACATACTCTATTTGTGCGCGCGCAGGTTTTATCCACGCCTTGGGGTTACTTTCAAAATAGGCTTTGCTTTCATTTTCTTTTAAGGTCACTTCCTTTAAAAAATCTGCTGTTTTAAAAGTTTTCATCGCCATTTGGCGTTTATCGGTTTGTAGGCGAAACAATAAGTGGGCACTTTGCGCATTCACAATGTTGGAGCGCGTAAAGGCGTAGATGATTTGCCGCAGCGCCAAATCGCGCCGCAAATCAGATTCAAAGCGCAAAGGATTTAAACCTTGCCCCGCCAAAAATAAGTTGTAGCGCTCGTTAGAAAATTTCCCGTTGTCTTGAAAAGTTTCTTGGGCGGCAATCACTTGGCGCACCGCTTCATCGGGCACAAGAATTTTTAAGCGTTCTATTTCGTTCCACAACAATTGGCGATTGATTAAATTTTCTAAAACCGCGCGCCGACCTTCCGCCGAGCGCAAAGTTTTAGAATCAAAATTGGGATTGGCGCGGCGCTGTGTTTGTTCTTCCTCGCGCAAGGCTTCGTCCAAGGCGTAGCGCGTGATTTTTGCTTCCCCCACGCGCGCCACATCATTGCCGATACTGCCTTGATTCATATACGATTCCACCCCAAAAAAGGCGAAAGGCAAGGCAATCAGCGCCAAAAAAATCTGCACTATCCGTTTATTGTTGCGAACCAAATCAAACATCAGAAAAAACTTCCCGCAAAAAAATGCACATCATACGCCAAAATAAAATTTTGAAAATTTTCCACGGTAAGGCTTTGTTTTTTTTTGAATTTTTTTAAAGTTTACCGTGGAAATTTTGTCAAAGGGAATAATACAGTTCAAATTCAAACGGGTGCGTGCGCTTTTGAAGTTCCCGCACTTCTTCCGTTTTCAAAGCAAGGTAAGCCTCTACCCAATCTTCGGAAAAAACGCCGTTTTTGGTTAAAAAAGAATGGTCTTTTTCCAAGGCGTCCAAGGCTTCTTTCAAACTTTCCGCCACTGTGGGAATGGATTTTTCTTCTTCCGGAGGCAAATCGTAAAGATTTTTGTCCGCTGCATCGCCCGGGTGAATTTTGTTTTGAATGCCATCCAACCCCGCCATCAACAAAGCGGAAAACGCCAAATAGGGGTTTGCCAACGGGTCAGGAAAGCGCACTTCCACGCGGCGCGCTTTGGTGGAAGTCACATACGGAATGCGAATAGAAGCCGAGCGATTTTTGGCGGAATACGCCAATTTCACCGGCGCTTCAAAATGCGGCACCAAGCGTTTATAAGAATTGGTGGAAGGGTTGGTGATGGCATTGAGCGCCTTCGCGTGGTGGATGATTCCGCCAATGTAAAACAACGCCAATTCAGACAACCCCGCGTAGCCATCACCTGAAAATAAATTTTTCCCGCCTTTCCAAATGGATTGGTGCACGTGCATTCCGCTGCCGTTGTCCCCCACCAAGGGTTTGGGCATAAAGGTGGCGGTCAATCCACGTTGGTTTGCCACGTTTTTGACAATATATTTAAAAATCTGCGTCCAGTCGGCGCGTTGCACCAAGGTGGAAAATCGCGTGCCAATTTCGCATTGTCCGGCGGTGGCGACTTCGTGGTGGTGCACTTCCACGGGCACGCCCACTTTTTGTAAATTTAAGACCATCTCCGCGCGGATGTCGTGCAGTTGATCCACGGGCGGCACGGGAAAATAGCCGCCTTTAAAACGCGGGCGATGTCCAGATTCCCAACCGCCTTCATTGGAATTGATTTCAAAATAGGTGTGTTGCGCGCTATTGCCCCACGTCACATCCCCAAAAATAAAAAATTCCGGCTCTGGTCCAAAATACGCCACCTCCCCCACGCCGCTATTTTTCAGCGCCATTTCCGCGCGGTGCGCAATGGTTCTGGGGTCGCGGTCATAGCCTGAGCCATCCACCGGGTCTGCCACATCGCACATCAACACCAAGGTAGGGTCATCATAAAAAGGGTCAATAAAAGCGGTGGCAGAATCGGGCAAAAGCAACATATCAGAAGATTGCACGCCCTTCCAACCGGAAAAAGAAGAACCATCAAAAGCTTGACCGTTTTCAAACACCTCTTCGTTGAATGAAGAAGCCGGCACGGTTAAGTGGTGCAGCTGCCCCAAAATATCGGTGAAACGGTAATCCACAAATTTTACTTCGTGAATATTTGCCAACTCCAACGCATAACCCACAGTCATTTTCCAATCCTTTCTTTGTGGATGATCCACGGTCAACCTCAGGTTTTTTTCAAAAGCCAAAAGTATAAATTTTTTTGCAGTCGACCGTGGAAAAAAGTAAAACGCCCTTTGCTTTACGATTTAAACCCCTCTTCAACGGGTAAAAAAGAATGCAATCGCGCTTTGATGTTGTTTTCTTTCAAAAGCTTTTGCATTCTCTGCTGCGCTTCAAGGGGGTTGGGAAATTGGGGAGGAAACAACACCAAAATGGAAAATTCCTCCACATAATGCGGAAAAATTTTGATGTGGGAATTGGCTAAAACCGGTTGCAGGATGGCTAAAAGTTCTTGGCGCTGTGGAAAATTCTGCCACGCAAGATCCGGATTCTTTTTCCCACACTGCGGGTCAATGTGCACCAACACTTCCGCAACGTCATTTTCTGCTTTCAACACATTCAAACGCGCGCTTTCTGCAATGCGATGCCCCTCGGTGACGCTCATTTCCGGGGAAACTTCCAAATGCGCTTCCACCAAGACGTTTTGCCCCATTCTGCGCGTTTTTAAATCGTGCACACAAATCACCCCCCCGCTTTCTTCCAAAAGTTTTTTGATTTTCAAAACACGCTGCGGAGGTAAACCTTGGTCGGTTAATTCTAAGAGCGCTTCCCAAAAAAGCTTTCCCCCCATATGCAAAATCATCCCGCCCATCACCAAGGCCGCCAAAGAATCCAAAAACAAAAAGCCCAAAAAATTACCCACAATTCCAAACACCACCACCAAAGCGGAAACAGAATCCGCGCGCGTGTGAAGGGCGTTTGCCAAAAGCAAGGCGGAATTGAGTTCTTCCGCCACCTTTTTTAAATAGTGAAACAAGGATTCTTTAAAAATCACCGTCAGCACCGCAGCAAACAGGGCTTCCCAGCCCACTTTTTCTAAGTTTTCTTTTTGAAATAAAAATGAAAACGAATCTTTTACAATCCAAAAGGCAATGCCACACAAGGAAAGCCCCAAAATCAAGGTGGCGGCGGTTTCAAAGCGCGCGTGTCCGTAGGGGTGATTTTGGTCGGCACTTTGGGAAGCGGAACGCGCGGCGCCAATCACCAAAAAATCGGAAAGTAAATCTGAAAAAGAATGTAAGCCGTGCGCCAAAAGGGCTTGGGAATTGGATAAAAATCCCACCACAATTTGCAATAAGGTTAAAGCGATGTTCACCCAAACGCTCACCCACGTGGCGCGCATTGTGATTTTTAAACGCTCATCTTGTTGGTTGTTCACTTTTTTTCCGTTTTTTAAGGTGTAAAGGCATTATACTAAATCGCACTTTTTACGGATTTCCAACACTATGCCCACCGATTTTAAAACTTACCAAGCTTTAAGCGATGAAGAAGCGCAACAACGCATTGAAACCGCTCGCCAACAATTGGGCAAAAAAGCGGTTTTGCTTTGCCACCATTACCAACGCGCCGATGTTTACCAACACGCGGATTTCACGGGGGATTCCTTAAAACTCGCCAAATTGGCTGCTCAAACCGATGCACAGTTCATCGTTTTTTGCGGCGTGCATTTTATGGCGGAAGTGGCAGATTTAATGAGCGCTCCCAACCAAACCGCCATTTTGCCCGATATGGCTGCGGGCTGTTCTATGGCAGATATGGCAAACTTGGCGAAGGTGGAGCGCACGTGGCGTGTGTTGGATGATGTGTTGGATGTGGAAAACACCTTTACGCCGGTGACTTACATCAACTCCGCCGCCGATTTAAAAGCCTTTTGCGGCGCGCACAACGGCATTGTGTGCACTTCTTCCAACGCTCCTTTGATTGCGCAATGGGCATTTCAACAACGCCCGAAAATCCTTTTTTTCCCCGACCAACATTTGGGGCGCTGGACGGGTTACAAAATGGGCATTCCCTTAGAAGAAATGAAGGTCTGGCAACCCGATTTGCCCTTGGGCGGTTTAACAGAAGAAGAAATCAAAAAAGCCAAGATTTTGCTCTGGGATGGACATTGCTCCGTGCACCAAATGTTTCAAAAAGAAGCCATTGACGCCTTTCGCAAAGAATACCCCGCAGGCAAAGTCATCGCGCACCCGGAATGCGCGTTTGAAGTGTGCTTAGCGGCAGATTATGTGGGCTCAACGGAATTCATCGTGAAAACCATCACAGAATCAGAACCCAATACGCGCTGGTTAGTGGGCACAGAATTAAACTTGGTGGAGCGCCTCGCCCAAGCGATGAAGCCGCAACACAAAATCGTGCAATTTATGGCAAAAATGGTGTGTATGTGCTCCACAATGCAGCGCATTGACCCGCAACATTTGTGCTGGGTATTGGAAAATTTGGTGAAAGGGGAAGTGGTCAATCCCATCAAAGTGAGTGCGCGCGATGCCGCCCTCGCCCGCGAAGCCTTAGATAGAATGCTGAAAGTTTCGTAAATTAAATCCACGGTCAACCCTTCAAAATTTTGAATTTTTTTTGAAGTTGACCGTGGAAAAGATGATTCTCGTTCTGTGAACAAAGCCCGAAAAATATCTTCAAAATAAACCCAAAACTGGGATTCTTCGCCCGCCAATGCCTATTCAAAATGACACAACAGAACTTTAAATTTTTCGTTTGCTGAGGAAAAAATGTCGGAAACCAATTACAAAAGTAAATTTTGTGAGAAATATTTTGATAAAAACGCTTGGGATTTAGATGTTTTAAACCAAGTGGATATTTTATTAAAAGATGCTTTGGGGAAATATTTACTTTATATTGAATCAAAATACCAAATTTTAAATGAAACAGAACACCAAAAAGCCTTGGCGCAAATTATTTTAACCAATAAAAAACAAAAACAGATTTTAAGTTATGTTGCATTAATCTTCCAAGATGAAAATGACAATGACATTTTGGAGTTGATTGACTGCTCGGATGATTCCGTAATGTTTAATAATGATTTCAATTGGCAAGCAGAACGTCCAAGCTCCCCGGGGAAAGACGCCATTTATCGTATTTATGACCGCATTCAAAATAAAATCACACGTTTTGAAAATAAAGAAATTAAAGAGTTTTATTTGCATTTTAAAAAAGGACAAACGCAAATACAAATCACAGAAAAGAATTTTAATTTGGTTTATAACCAATGGAAAAACGAATTAAAATTTGTTGAAGAAGTTAAAAATGAACAAGATTCTATCAACCTTTTTTTAATGGATATGTTAAATGGAACGATGTATACAGAAGAAACTGGCGAAAATTTTTTACAGAACACGCAGAAAATGTCCTTTCATTTAATTCGTGAAGGGACAAATTTAAGTTCATATAAATTGCGCCGATTTGAAAATGAAATTGAATTTAAATACTCAGGGAAATACAAATCCAATGTTTATACTTTTGAAAGTAAAGAAAAATATGATTTTTTTTGGAAAAAATACAAACGCCCGCCGCACAAAGAACAATTTAAAATGATTTTAGAAAAAAGCGCTACGCTTTATTCAGACAAATACAGAAAAGACACCGGCGGAGAATATACGCCAACCTGCTTTGTGGAAAAACAAAGTGAGATTTTAAACGCGCATTATCATTTAAATGAATTTATTGTTTTTGACCCGTGCGCGGGCGTTGGCAATTTAGAAAATCAATTTGGAAAGGAATACAAAGATTCTTGCTATCTATCCACCTTAGAGCAAATGGACGTGGATATTTGCAAAATTAAAGGTTTTGAAAATGTGAAACGCTTTGATTATTTAAAAAATGATGATGAACCAAAATTCAAGTATGCAGGAAATTATTTTAACATTTTAGAAATTTGCAAAAAAACGAATAAAAAACTGATGGTGATAATGAATCCGCCTTATCAAAACAAAAAAGGAATGAAAAACAACACAGCCATTGAATTTTTTAACAAGGTTTTAAAATTAGAACCGGAAGTGATTGTTTTTTATTATATGACCGAAAGTTTTTTGCGCGATGAAATCGAACATTACATTCGCTCAGGTTATAAAATTGTTTCACACATTTTTTCCAATGCCCAAGATACTTTTCAACTTTCTCAATGGTCTATCAGCCAAATTGTGTTTGATAAAAACAAAGGGGAAAAAATCAACAAAAAAGCCATTCCAGCAGAACGCTATGAATATGATCCTCAAAGCGCAAAATTTAATTTCTTCCGAAAATATACTTATAATTATTCCCGCCCAAATTTAATTCAATCCATTCAACATAAAATTAAAGAAAATGAAATGGGAATGCGTTTAGGAAATTATTCCTATCTTTCTTCTACCATTAATTTGACCAATAAAACAGAACAAAAATCTCATTTAATTACCACCCAAAATTTAAAATGGTGTTTATTATCCAAAGGAATTAATTTTAATACACACCACAAATATTTTGAAAGAAATCAACACGTTTACCGTGGAGAAGTAGAAGATATTACGGATGAATTATTTAATGATTCTATTGCCTTTTCTTTATTTTTCAAAAACTGCGCTTTCACCAATAAAGGAAAGGAAAATTATATTATGCCTTTTACCGCTCAACAATTGGGCTGTGCAAAAAACGATTTAAATATTCTTTTCCCTTCGCAAGACGATATCATAAAAAAAGAAACACATTTTGATTTTAGAGAATTTTTAGAAGAATTTCAGTTTTCAAAAGAAGCACAAAATCTTTTTTCCGCTGGATTAGAAATATTTCGTTTTTACCACCGTTCAAAAGAATATAAAAATAAAAATTGGAATGACAGTTTTTATGACATCAGCAACGCAATTATGGGAAAAGACAATCAAAGTTTTAAAAATTTTGAAACAGAAAACGATACCCGCATCGCCAAAACAAAAACTGGAAAAGGCACACGCGGTTTTGGAAAAAACACCATTCACTATACCGTTGAAAAAAAATATTGCTTTTTATTTGAAGATTTTTTTAATGCACGCGATATTTTGGCAAAAAAAATCAATCAACAACTCATTCACGCCAACTTATTGTTGTGGGAAAGGGAGAATATTTATTAAAACTCCACGGTGAACAGGAAATTTTTTCAAAATTTTTTGAAGTTCACCGTGGAAAAACAAGTTTTTGGTAATCAAAAAAGGGACCCGGATCTATTTTTCGCTGGGGGGCGATGTCGCAATGTCCGGTAATATGAAAAAAAGGAATTTCTTTTTGAATGTTTTTTAATAATTCGTTTAAATAAAAATATTGTTTGGCGGTAAATGTTTTTTCATTAGAACCCGCTAATTCAATGCCTATTGAAAAATCATTACAATTTTCACGCCCATTAAAATAAGATTCCCCTGCGTGCCACGCGCGATTGAAAACAGAAACAAACTGCGTGATTTTGCCATTTCGGGCAATATAAAAATGCGCAGAAACTTTTAAAAAAGGAGTTTCTTTTAAATCAAAATGAACCAACTTGTTTTGAAAGAATTTTAAAATGTTTTTGGAAGAAAAATTGTTTTCCGGGAGGCTAATATAATGCACCACGATTAAATCAATTTTTGTTTTTTGGGGGCGCAAATTAAAATTGGGGGAAGCACAATGCCGCACACTTTTGGAAAAAAGCCAGCCCCTTTTCCAGTGCCCCTTGATTTTTTGAAAGGGTTGAAAGCGCATTTATTCTTCCACATCCAAACCCAAACGCTCCAAGCGGTAGCGCAGAGAGCGAAAGCTAATCCCCAATTGGCGCGCCGCCGCCGTGCGGTTGCCGTGCGCGTTGGTTAAGGCTTCCAAAATTTTGTTTTTTTCCATCCGTTTTAAGTAATCATCCAAGCCTTCCCCTGCGTTCAACAGCGCGAGGTGTTCGTCCAAATTTTCATCCAAGCGCAAATCTTCTTTGGTGATGCATTTGCCGTTGGAAAGCGCCACGGCACGCTCCAAAATATTTTCTAATTCGCGCACGTTGCCGGGGAACACATAAGCGCGCAAAGCGGCTTGGGCAGCGGGTTCAATTTCGGGAGTGTTCTCGCCAAACAAGCGCCTTAAAAGCGATTCTGCCAACAGCAAAATATCTTCCGAGCGCTCGCGCAGGCTTGGCATATGCAGTTCAATCACGTTCAAGCGGTAATACAAATCTTGGCGGAATTTTTGCGCTTCCACCCGCTGGTGCAAATTTTGGTGTGTGGCACAAATAATGCGCACGTCAATGTTTTCTTCGGTGGCTTGCCCCACCTTGCGCACCTTTTTTTCTTGGATGGCGCGCAACAATTTCACTTGCATTGGCAAGGATAAATCCGCCACTTCATCCAAAAACAGCGTGCCGGAATTGGCTACTTGGAAAAAACCATCCCGGTCGGAATCCGCGCCTGTAAAAGCGCCTTTTTTGTAACCAAAAAATTCACTCTCCATTAAATTTTCTGGGACGGCTGCGCAATTCACCGGCACAAAAGGCGCATTGGCACGCGCACTTTTTAAGTGAATCAAACGCGCCGCCAATTCTTTGCCCGAGCCCGATTCCCCAGAAATATAAACCGGCGCCAAACTGCGCGCCAATTTGTCAATGGTTTGGCGCACGTTTTCTATCACTTGTGAAGAGCCGATTAAAGCAGGCGTGGCGTTATTTTGGGGTTTATGCTCTTCCTCCACCTTCAACGCCGCTTTCACCAAGGTGCGCAATTGGTCTAAACCCACGGGCTTTGCTAAATAATCAAACGCGCCGGCTTTTAAGGCGGTGACGGCGTTTTCCGTGCTGCCAAAGGCGGTGATGACGGCAACAGGCACGGCAGGATAGTTTTCGTTGATAAAGCGCACCATATCCAAGCCATCGCCATCCGGTAAGCGTAAATCGGTGAGACACAAATCAAAGGCTCGCTCTTTTAAAAGGTCGCGCGCTTCTTTTAAATTTTCGGCGCAGGCGACATCCAAGCCCATACGAATGAGCGTCAATTCCAACAATTCGCGGATATCGGCTTCATCATCAATCACCAACACTTGGTGCGTTTTGCGCGCGTTTTTTTTAACTGCCACTTTCGCGTCTCCCAATCACAATAAAATGCGCGCCGCCTTCATCTTTTTGTGCCAATTCCAAATGTGCGGCGTTGGCGTGGCACAATTCACGGGTAATGAATAAGCCCAAACCTGTGCCTTGGCGCGCGGTGGTAAAAAAGGGTTCAAAAATCTTTTCGCGGTTTTCTTCTTCTACGCCGTTGCCATCGTCTATCACGTGCAATTCCACTTCACGCTCGTTCTCGCTCAACATCAACACCACGCGCACGGCTTTGGGGTTGCGGGAAGCGTAACGCAAGGCGTTGGTGAGTAAATTCCAAAACACGCGCTCCAAATGGCTGCGATCAAAAAACACCGAAACCGGAATGGCGCTCAATTCCACGACCTCCGGCAAAATTTTTTCGCTTAAACAAATTTGCTCAATGGCGCGGCGACAAAATTCATCCAAGGCAATCACTTCCGGGGAAGATTGCGTTTTTCTGCCCAAATCCAAAACATCGCTCACAATGCGGTCTAAGCGCGCCACATTGTCTTTGATAATACGCAACAACCTTGCCTTAATTTCTTCTGCGTTTTCTTCTGCCAACAATTCGCCTGCGTGTTTGATGGCAGACAAAGGATTTCTAATTTCGTGCGCGATGGAAGCGGTTAATCTTCCCAAAGACGCCAATTTCATCTGTTGCGCTTGTTCTTTCATCCGTGAGAGATTTTCCAAAAAAATCAGGCTTTCCCCCGCCGTGGAATTGCTTTCTTCAAAGCGCACCAACAAATCTTGGTTATTGACATTTTTCACCAAAAATTCGCCGGAGCGCTCGCGAAAATGCACGTCTTCTACTTCCGGGGGCGCGTGGTGATTTTTCCAGCGCAACAACACCGCGTTTAAGGCGGGTTCTAACACCGCGCCACTTTGCGCGCCCAATAAAGAAAAGGCTTGCGGGTTTTGTAACAACACGCGGTTATCTTTATCCACAATCAACACGCCCGAGGGCATTTGTTCCACAATGGATTGGTTGATTAAAATTTGGTTGTCCCGCTCGCGACTGCGCTCGCGCGCCAGTCTTTCGTTTTCAAAGGTGCGCTCACCAAATTTTTGCGAAAGTGCGGCAATTAAAAACGACCCCGCCGCCAAAATCACGGCGTGCGAAAGGGAAACCGCCGAAAAACGCAATTCCATTGTGCCGGTGATTTGCATTGCCAACACACCCAACAAGGAACATATGCCATAAAATTGCGCCCAATGAAAGGTGCTGGAAAAACAAGCCGTCATCAGCACCAACATCAACAAAATGCCAATACCGCTGTTGACGCCTTCCGCGCGATACATCATCAAACACAAAAAAGCGATGTCAATCAGCACGCACAAGGTCACTTGGGTTTGGAAAAATCGGCGCAGGAAAATGGAAATCAACACCGCCAACACCACAGCCACGGCGTAAAGGTTTGCCCCCAAAGCGGCAAGACTATACGGCGCAATGGCGATTTTGGGGCTTAACCCCACGGAATAATAGGTTTGGGCAAGAAAAAAACCGCTGATGGTGATACGCACAAAGCTGTAATAAAAAAAGAGCCGCCAGTGCGTTTTTTGCGTTTCCAAGGCAATCATTTTGGCTGTTGATGAAAACTTTCCAAATGCACGGTGGAACAAAAAAAGCGCCCTTCTTCATCACGCACGCCTTCTTCTTCCAACAAAGCCACCCCGCACACGGTGCAAGGAAGGGCATCTTTTGTTTTTTTGTCTTTCTTTTCTACTTCTTCTTCCACCAATTTTTTTAAATAAAGGCGCAAATCTTGTTCTTCTGTTTTGATATCCCGCCGAAAACGAAAACCCAACAACAAGGCGCGCGCAAAAAGCGCCAGCACCACCACCAAAGCCAACAACAAAAAAATGCGCAAAAACATTGTTTTACCCTTTTTGAACGCTTAAAACTTGGGCGGCACATAACCTTCCACTTTGTCTGCGCCCAAGCCAAAAAAATGTTTTTCCACTTGTTCGCTTAAATATTTTCTGTGCGCGCTTTCTGCCATATTCAAACGCTGCTCGTTGATCATCATTGTTTGCAGGCGCAGCCATTCCCCCCACGCTTTTTTGGAAACGCTTTCAAAAATGCGTTTTCCCAATTCCCCCGGGTAAGGTGGGCGCTCCAAACCTTCCAAATGTTGATTGAGTTTCACACAATAAACCATTCTGCTCATTTAAAAATCCTTTTTCTAAAAGTAGGCAAAATTTTAAATTATTTTTGAAAAAAATTTGGCGTTTGCCGTGGAAAAGCTTTTTAAAATAACGCCATTTTTCATTTGAAATTCTTTTTAAAAATGCACTCTCCCCTTTATGCGTTCATTTTGGCAGCGGGCTCAGGTAGCCGTATGCAAAGTAGCCTTCCCAAACAATATTTAAACTTAAACAATAGCCCCTTGTTTATGCATTCTTTAAACGCTTTTTTGAAAGTGAAAGCCCTTCAAAAAATTTCCTTGGTGATTGCCCCAAACGATGTTTATTTTCCCCAATTTCAACAAAATGCCCTTTTACAAAATGAAAAAATCCACGTTTTAAAATGTGGGGGAAAGACGCGCGCAAAGAGTATTGGGAACGCTTTAAGCACGATTTCATTAAACGAAGACGATTGGGTTTTGGTGCATGATGCCGCACGCGCCTTGATTGAACCTTATTGGATTGAAAAATTGATCGCGGAACTCTCCTCCCACCCCGTGGGCGGATTTTTGGCGATAGAAGCGGCGGATACCTTAAAAAAAGTTTCCCCCGAAAAAATAGAAACCGTGGATAGAGCGGCTTTTTGGCAAGCGCAAACGCCGCAGATGTTTCGTTATGGCGTTTTAAAAAAAGCTTTAAAAGAAGAAAACCCTGCGGTGACCGATGAAGCCAGCGCCGTGGAAAATTTGGGATTGACGCCCCAAATTGTTCGCGGCAGCACACAAAATTTCAAAATCACCACCCCGGAAGATTTCAACTTGGCGACACACCTTTTAAAAGGAAAAAATATGAATTTACGCATTGGCGAAGGCTTTGACGTGCACCCCTTGGTGGAAAACCGCAATTTAATAATCGGGGGCGTCTCTATTCCTTTTCATAAAGGCTTAAACGGGCATTCGGATGCGGACGTTTTGCTGCACGCCATCATTGACGCTCTTTTGGGCGCAGCGGCTTTGGGCGATATTGGGCAGCATTTTCCAGATTCATCCCCTCAATTTAAAAATGCCGAGAGCCGCATTTTGTTAAAAGAAACGGGGAATTTAATTCACAATGCCGGTCTTACCATCCACAATATTGACAGCACCGTGATTGCCGAGCGCCCCAAATTAAAAGATTATTTATTTTCAATGCGGGAAAATATTGCAGAGGATTTAAATATTTCCATCAACCAAATCAACATCAAAGCCAAAACCAATGAAAAATTGGGATACTTAGGCAAGAACGATGCCATTGAAGCGCGCGTGGTGGCACTTTTAAACCCCATTTAAATATTCCACGGTCAAGCGATTGTTTTTTTTATTTTTTTAAAAAAAAGATGCTTAGAAAAATATTCCAAAGCTAAAAAAACGCTCCACGGTCAACGGACTATTTTTTTCAAAATTTTGTAAGTTTGACCGTGGAAAAATTTAAGGTTGGGCATTTTGGGCTTTGCTATAATGCGCATTTTCCTTTTCCCGTTAAAATTTATGCCCAAAAGAACAGATTTACACAGCATTTTGATTATCGGCGCAGGTCCCATTGTGATTGGGCAAGCCTGCGAATTTGATTATTCCGGCGCGCAAGCTTGCAAAGCCTTGCGCGAAGAAGGTTATCGCGTCATTTTGGTCAATTCCAACCCCGCCACCATTATGACCGACCCCGAAATGGCAGACCGCACCTACATTGAACCCATCACGCCCGCCGTTTTGGAAAAAATCATCATTGAAGAAAAACCAGACGCCATTTTGCCCACAATGGGCGGGCAAACCGCCTTAAACTGCGCTTTGGATTTGGCGCGCGCGGGCATTTTAAAAAAATACAAAGTGGAATTGATTGGCGCAAAAGAAGAAGCCATTGTGAAGGCGGAAGACCGCGAACAATTTAAAGCGGCGATGACGCGAATCGGTTTGGAATCAGCCAAATCTATGATGGCGCATTCTATGGAAGAAGCGCGCGAGGTGCAAAAAATCATCGGTTTTCCTTCCATCATTCGCCCTTCCTTCACCTTGGGCGGCACGGGGGGCGGCATTGCCTACAATATGGAAGAATTTGAAGTGATTTGTAAACGCGGTTTGGAAGCCTCTCCCGCGCACGAACTGTTGATTGAAGAATCGCTTTTGGGCTGGAAAGAATTTGAAATGGAAGTGGTGCGCGACAAAGCAGACAACTGCATTGTGGTGTGCTCCATTGAAAATTTAGACCCAATGGGCGTGCATACAGGCGATTCCATCACCATTGCGCCCGCCCAAACCTTAACCGACCGCGAATACCAAATTTTAAGAAGCGCCTCCATTGCCATTTTAAGGGAAATCGGCGTGGATACCGGCGGCTCCAACGTGCAATTTGCGATGAACCCAGAAAACGGGCGCTTAATCGTCATTGAAATGAACCCGCGCGTCTCGCGCTCTTCCGCTTTGGCTTCCAAGGCAACCGGTTTTCCCATCGCTAAAATTGCTTCCAAACTTGCCGTGGGCTACACCTTGGATGAATTAAAAAACGACATCACCAACGGCAGAACGCCCGCTTCTTTTGAACCCACCATTGATTACGTGGTCACCAAAGTGCCGCGCTTTGCTTTTGAAAAATTCAAAGAAGCTGATGACACCTTAACCACACAGATGAAATCGGTTGGGGAAGTGATGGCAATTGGCACAACCTTTCAAGAATCCTTACAAAAAGCCTTGCGCGGCTTAGAAGAAGGCGTGGATGGCTTTAATTTAAAAAGCATTGACCCGGCAACCATTGATGAAAAACTCGCTAACCCCACACCCAACCGTTTGTGGTATGTGGCGGATGCTTTTGGCGTGGGAATGAGCATTGAAAAGGTTTATGACCTCACCAAAATTGACCCGTGGTTTTTGGTTCAAATCAAAGAAATTGTGGATTTGGAATTGGCGATTGAAAAGAAAAGCTTGGGTGAATTGAAAAAAGAAGAATGGCGCTATTTAAAACAAAAAGGCTTTTCTGATAGACGCTTGGCACACTTATTAAAAAGCACTGAAAAGGAAGTGAGAAACACGCGCCACGCCTTGGGCATTCATCCGGTTTACAAAAGGGTGGACACTTGCGCGGCGGAATTTTCAACCGACACCGCTTATTTATATTCCACTTACGGGGAAGAATGCGAAGCCAACCCCAGTAACCGCCCCAAAATTATGGTCTTGGGCGGAGGACCCAACCGCATTGGGCAAGGCATTGAGTTTGATTATTGCTGCGTGCACGCCGCTTTGGCAATGCGCGAAGACGGTTATGAAACCATTATGGTCAATTGCAACCCAGAAACGGTTTCCACCGATTACGATACTTCCGACCGCCTCTATTTTGAACCCTTGACCTTGGAAGACGTCTTGGAAATTGTTGCCTTAGAAAAACCCCAAGGCGTAATTGTGCAATACGGTGGGCAAACCCCGTTGAAATTGGCGTTGGACTTGGAAAAAAACGGCGTGCCCATCATCGGCACGACTCCGGAATCTATTGATATCGCGGAAGATCGCGAGCGCTTCCAGCAATTGTTGCACCGTTTGGGTTTAAAACAGCCCCCCAACCGCACGGCAAGAACGGAAAGTGAAGCCTTAAATTTAGCCGATGAAATCGGTTACCCCTTGGTGGTGCGCCCTTCTTATGTATTGGGCGGTAGAGCAATGGAAATTGTGCACACCCAAAGCGATTTGGAACGCTATATGCGGGAAGCCGTGAAGGTTTCTAACGATTCTCCGGTGTTGTTAGACCGCTTTTTAAACGATGCCGTGGAAGTGGATGTGGATGCTTTATCAGACGGCAAAATCGTCATCATCGGTGGCGTGATGGAACACATTGAACAAGCGGGCGTGCATTCTGGCGATTCCGCTTGCTCCCTTCCCCCTTATTCTTTATCCCCGGAGATTGTGGAAGAACTGCGCCGCCAAACCAAATTGATGGCAAAAGCCTTGAACGTCTGCGGTTTAATGAACGTGCAATTTGCCATTAAAGACGAAAAAGACGTTTACGTTTTGGAGGTGAACCCCCGCGCTTCCCGCACCGTGCCCTTTGTTTCCAAAGCCACCGGGCGCGCCTTAGCCAAAATTGCGGCG
>QLIP01040629.1_pt1 | contig 45887 bp, 43 predicted proteins | sample 1769771 | NCBI WGS metagenome assembly QLIP01 (sample SAMN09428762, study PRJNA476227) | Gut metagenome, whole genome shotgun sequencing project. | isolation source: cecum | host: Rhizomys sinensis | place: China: Jinsha town of Minqing, Fujian Province | collected 2013-09-23 | reverse complement strand
CATGCACTCGCGCACCTGATCGAGCATACGCTTTGAATAGATGGCACACAGCGGATGAATGTGATCCTCGTCCGAAGCCACATAGCAGTCATAGTCGGAGCTTATAAACTCCGTCATATAGCTTACAAACTCTTTTGAGATAAACGGCATGTCCGCCGCGCATATAAAAACATATTCTTCCTCTGCTGCCTTTAAAATCTGGTAAATTCCCTCAAGCGGACCGATATCCTTATGTTCGTCGTATACGACGGGCAGTCCTAGTTCCTCATAATCGCCCTTATTGGCAGCAGAAATAAGCGTCTGTGAAAAGCCGCCAAGCTCACCTGCTATTTTGTCAATAAAACGCTTCTCATTGATTGTAAGAAGTGCCTTATTTTTTCCTATGCGCGAGCTTTTCCCGCCCGCAAGGATACCGGTGCTGATATTCATGCAAAACCTCATTCCTTCTTTTTTTACATTCTCATCCTCCATATTTTAACGACACTGCCCTTAAAAACAGCCTCGCCCGCCGCAACGTCCATAAAACAGTTGCACTGCGCCATATTGGAGATCACGCTTGACGCATGCGTGTCCGTTGGAAGAAATACTTCCCCGTCCTTCTCATACGCCCGTACAAAACGCCTTAATTTATTCACTTTCCCGTAATCATTTTTTAACACTGCCGTCCTAATAGGCGGCTTATAGCAGCTACTGCGCGTAAGCGCCGCCGCAAGATGCCAGAAATAAATCTCAAAGTTTACAAGCGCGGCATACGGATTGCCTGAAAGGCTTATGATGGGTGTTCCTTTTAAAATGCTCCCAATCGTAGGCGTGCCAGGCTGAATGTTTGCCCGCGCAAAAAGGTGCTGCGCCCCCGCCTTTCCTAGTGTCTTAGGCAGCAGATCCTTTTTTCCTACCGACACGCCGCCTGTTGTAATGACAATGTCTGCGCACTCTGCCGCCTCTAAAAGCATATGGGTAAGCGCACTTTCTTCATCATCACACATTTTTTCATACACGACGGGAAAGCCCTCCTTTTCAGCCGCCGCCTTCAACATATAAGAAATGCTGTTATAAATCTTTCCCTTTTGCAGCGCACTTCCAAGCGGCGTAAGCTCAGACCCCGTTGCTATTATCGCAATTTTAAGCTGCCTGTACACTGTCACATACTCTGCGCCAATGCATGCCAAAATCCCTGTATGCAATGGCGTGATCATGCTGTCCTTTTTTAGCACGCACTCTCCCGCCTTAATATCCTCGCCAGCCTTGCAGTAATTAGCATACGGCTTTACTGGCGCATACACAGCGGCATTTTCCATACCGTAATCCGTATCCTCCTGCCTTACCACCGCATCAAACCCGTCAGGGATATAGGCTCCTGTCATCACGCGCACCGCGCTGTTTTTTTCATAATCAAAATCCGTGCTCTCCCCCGCGCAGTTTTCTCCTAAAACCTTTAAAATCACAGGTCTTTCCTTTAAAGCCCCTTCTATGTCAAGTGCCCGCACGGCATAGCCGTCCATCGCTGACCTTGGAAACGCCGGAACAGGATCCCCCGCGCATACCGCTTCTGCCGCCACGCGCCCGCATGCCTTTATAATAGGTACACGTTCTATTTCTGACACTGGTGTCACTTTTTTCAAAAACAAATCCACGCATTCCTCTATTTCCATACGCGTCCCCTTTCCCATATTCTGCATTAGGACTGCAAATACTCCAAAATAGGCATGATGTACTTTTTATCAGAAATGTCATAAGATGAAGAAATCATTTTTACCATGGTCTGTTCTTTTTCTGTTTTATCTTTTTTGGCCTTGAGCATTTTTATAAGCATTTTCATCATCAGTTTAGGCAAAACAGGCATTTGTTCATAGTTAAGCCCTCCCGGGCAATAAAATATTTTTACCTTTTTTTGCTCTGACTCATTAAAAATCCGATTAAAAGCCGCTTCAATATCTGGATTTTCTATCGGACTTGCCCCAACGCAGAATGCAATCAGCTTCTTATCTGCCCATTTGTTTATATTGCCCTTAAACCAACTGATTTTACTGATGCCGCCTGCAAGGGCAAAACTTCCAAAAATAATTGCATCGTATGAAGTAAAATCTTTCTTTTTTGCGGCAGATAATGCAAGGCAATCTGCCCCGCACGCTTTTGCTATCCATTTGGCGTAACGTTTTGTAAAACCTGTTTGTGAATTATAAATTACGATTGCTTTCATCTTCCTAACTCTCCTATCGTTTACTATTAGCGTTTTTCTGATTCGCATCCCATGCTTCCAAAGCAGCATAATATGCCTTGCGCTCTCCCCCAAGTTCCTCCTAAAAGCTAATCCCTAAGACATCCAGCCGGAACAACGTATATCCCATCTTTGCGCCGGTAAGCATAATCTCCCACGCCAACCAGCACCATCAAAAAAGAAGGCTCCTTCATTTTTGTCGTATCGATTTTATCCCGCAGTTTCTTTAGATTGTCAGCACCTTCTTCTATCAGCCTGTCCCCGCCAAGTTTTATTTCGACCAGCCCATAAGATCCATTCCGCAAATGCACCACTGCATCGCATTCAAGCCCCATTTTATCCCTAAAATGATACACACTGCCATGCAATGCATCTGCAAATACACGCAAGTCACGGATGCACATCGTTTCAAATAACAGTCCAAAAGTGTGCAAATCCGCTATCAAATCCTGCGGCCCTAACCCTAAAGCAGCAGCGGCAATCGAAGAATCGACAAAATAGCGGGTGTTTGAAGTCCTAATGGCAGTTTTGGAACGAAGGTTTGGATTCCACGCCTCCATCTCTTCGATCACGAATATCTTTTTTAATGCGCTGATATAGGAGTATACGGTATCTGCGTCAAAAGTTTCCGCTTCATTTACTGCCATATCTTCACAGATTACCGTATTCGTTACCTGTGCCCCCTGATTCCTTGCATAAGAACGCATCAGGCGTTTCACCCTGTCTGGATTTCTCGCAACGCCATCTGTACGGGATATGTCCGACTTCACAACGGCATCATAATAATCAAACGCCTGTTCCAGAGCAGTTTCACCTTTTAAATCAGCGCTCCGCGGCCAGCCGCCACGACAGACAAGAAAAGCCAGGCGGGATAAATCAAGAGGATTTTCCCCGTCAATTTCCTCCACTCCTTCAAAAAGCTGTTTCAGGCTCACTTCGCCAGTGGAATCCAACGATTCGTATAAACTCATCGGCCGCATGAGAATCCAGGAAAAACGGCCTGTTCCAGTGTGGTGGATATGCTCATAAGAAGCAGGGACCGCAGAGCCTGTTAAAATAAACTGCCCGAACTCCTCCCTGTGGTCTACTTCAAACCGCACGGCATCCCATAGTTTTGGCGCAATTTGCCATTCATCGATCAATCTTGGAACTTTTCCTTTTAAAAGCCTCTTGGGATTGACTTCTGCCATCGTCAGATTCTGTTTTTCTGTTTCAGGATCGGCCATATAAAGAACACTGCCCGCAATCTGTTCAGCCGTAGTCGTTTTCCCACACCATTTTGGGCCTTCTATCAAGACCGCACCCTTTCCCAAAATGCGCTTTTTTAGTATTTCATCCGCAATTCTTGCCTTATATTTTTTCATTGTCATTATGCCTCTCTCCTTATGCCGTATTCGCAGCGCTTATTGATAGTATAACCATTATTTTCAAAAAATACAAACATTTTCGGCATGTTGGCCATTTATTTTTCGGCATGTTGGCCATTTATTTTTCGGCATGTTGGCAATTTATTTTTCGGTGATTTGGCTATTTATTTTTCGGCATGTTGGCATTTTTGCGGCCGCTCATATTTCCCATTCCATATCCGGCATAAATATATCCCTGCCAGTAAAAGTACCGGAAACGCCACCCCTGCTAAAATACCCAGTTTCAGATCATTGCCTAAGGCACCTGAAACCATTCCGGCTGCCGTAGGCCCGCTCGCACATCCAACGTCACCCGCTAATGCAAGCAGTGCAAACATTGCCGTGCCGCCTTTTGGCTCGGAAGCCGCCGCCTTGCTAAATGTCCCCGGCCACATAATACCGACTGACAGGCCGCACAATGCGCAGCCAATAAAGCCAACAATGGGACTTGGCACAAGCGAGATGCAAAGATATGCTGCCACACACAAAATACTGCTGCCGATCATAAAGTGGTCCAAATTGATCCGGTCTCCATATTTTCCATAAAAACCCCTGGCGCTGCCCATCAAAAATGCAAACATCATCGGTCCCGCCAAGTCTCCCATTGTCTTGTTGACATGCAGTCCCGTTTCCGCAAAGGCAGACGCCCACTGGCTGACTGCCTGTTCGCTTGCCCCGGCGCATACCATCATGGCCATCAGCACCCAAAATATTTTCTTACGGAAAAGCTGTCCGATCGTCAGCCCCTTTTCTCCCTCGTCCATCAAAGAAGCAATCGGCACTTTCGTAAATAAAATCATATTGGCAAAAGGAACCACCGCCCACATACAGGCCATGATTTTCCAGTTTTCTATGCCAAACAGGTAAAAAAAGGCTGTCGATACGATCACAACCGCCATATGCCCCCAGCAATAGAAGGAATGCAGCAGACTCATGGCTTTCTCTTTGTTTTTTGTAGGGCAGGCTTCCACAATAGGGCTTACCAATACTTCTAACAGCCCGCCGCCCACTGCGTATACGGCAACGGCGATCAGCAGTCCTATAAACGGACTTCCAAGCAAATCCGGCAGGACAGTAAGGAATACGAAACCAGCCACAGCACAAATATGGGCAATGACTATGGATGCACGGTAGCCTATTTGGTCAACAAAAGCAACCGACAGCATATCCACCAGCAGCTGCAATCCAAAATTAAATGTGATAAGCAGCGTAATCTGCGTCATCGGTATGCCATAGCTGCTATGAAACGTCAAAAACAACAGCGGCACAAAATTATTTACAATCGCCTGCACAATATATCCGGCAAAACAGGCATACAATGTTGTGTTATAATTTTTCTCCATGGTAAAATCTCCGGCACAATGGCAGCCAACTTTATCATAGTCAATAACCCCGCTGCAAGCAACGGGGTATTTGTTCTACGCTCCGCTCCGGTCGGCGCTAAACAAGTGCCACTGGCACTTAACGCCCTCGCGGCATTCGCCAAATGCTCGTGCAAGCACGGCACTTGGCTCATTGCTCGCGGGAATAAAAACTATGGCAAATAGCAAAGATAAAATGCCTCCGTAAAGAAGATTTAAATACATTCCCCCGTCAAACGGATGCATCCACGCCCACGCCCTCTACAGGCGCCTCTGCCATTGCCGCCAGGGAAATAACAACCGGCGTATCCGTCACGGCAGGGGAAAGTTCCAATGTTGCAGCAACTGCCATATCCTGCTGTTCTTCCTTCATATGCTCGAACATGGCTTTCCAGTACTTCATGTCAGCTTCCACAATCTGGCGCATCTCATCACAGCGATGTTTCTTCTTAATCCGCTTCAAGTCTTCCTCGCTTATTGCACCGCCGCCTTCCAGGCACTCATCGGCCAGCTCATCCAAACTGTTTTCTGCCGCCAGTTCCCTAAGCTCTTGCTCTAGCTCCCGCAGCATGTTCCGAAGTTCTTCCATATCAAACTCCTCTTCCGTCTGCTGCATATTTTCCTTGTCATAGGAAGCTGTGCCCTCATGGTTCTCTTTTACTTCCTCTGCCTCTAAGATGCGCCGTTTCCGCTCTTCCATCTTCAGGTTCTTCAACTTCTTTTTGGCAATCCGCACCATTTTTTCCGCATGGATGATCGCAATCTCCAATTCCTTATCATCGTACTCCCCGCTGCCATACTTTTTACGCAGCATTGCAGCCATCATTCGGGCATAGGTTACGACCACTGCTGCACCTGCAGAAGTTTTCGCCCGTAAGATCCTCCCCGTGACAGCCCTGTAATTATAGTTTACTCTTTTGCGCTTCCCGCTGTCTGCAGTCTTTTGCACCGCACCACCGCTGCTGCCCTTTGCGGCTCTGCTGATGGACACCCTGCCAGTCAAAACGCCGCCTAATCCAACCATCATCCCCATATGTGCATCCTCCCTGATTCCTCTTGCTAAAATCCGTTTCGATGGATTTCATAATCTTATTATAATTATATCGGCCAAAACATCAAAATTGTTTAGAGGAGAAAAAATATTATTTTTCTCCCCCTCACCTCTCCAGCATTTCTTCAATGAAAATGCCATAGCCGCTTGTCGCGTCATTGACGAGCACATGCGTGATCGCGCCGATGATCTTGCCATTTTGGATGATCGGGCTCCCGCTCATCCCCTGCACGATGCCGCCGGTTAACGCCAACAGCCTCTCATCCGTAATCTTTAATACAATCCCTTTGTTTACATTGCCGCTGTCAAGATACAGCTCTTGTATTTCCACATCATAATAGGACGGGCTTCCATCCACCGAACAGATGATCTGCCCCTCTCCTTTTTTTACTTCCTGCTTTAATGCGACAGGCAGCGGATCAGCGATCAAACGCTCCCTGATGGAATCGCTGCAGACTCCAAAAATACCCTCTGCCGTATTGTCGGATATGTTGCCAATCTGGTTGCTCTCATCATAGACAATGATGCCGGTCAATTCCCCCGGCTCGCCGCGCACCCCTTTGCGGATGCCGATAATGTCCGTATTATAGAGCGTCCCGTACTCTAACCGCATCAGCGTGCTCGTGTCAATGTCATTGATCCCATGGCCAAGCGCGCCAAAATAATTTTTTTCATCTACAAATGTCATAGTGCCGACTCCCTGCGCATTGTCCCTAATCCATATGCCCAATTTATAATCCCCGTCCACGCTCTCCTGCGGCTGGCACTTGACTTCAAACTCCTGCGCGTTTCTCCTGATAGACAAAACGACCGGCGCACCCCCGCTCTTTGCGATCTGTGCACGGAACGCCTTTTTATTTTTTACTTTTTCCCCGTTTAAAGAAAGAATATAGTCGCCCGTCTTAAGCAGCCGCTTAGCGGGCATGCATACCGTCCCGTCTTTTCCTTCAAATTCCCCAATGCCAATGACAAGCATCCCTTCCGTTTTTACATAAATCCCAACCGGAATGCCCGCCGGTGTCAGCGTCTGCCCATGGATGACTTCAATGTTTACGTTGCGAAACGGCACAATGCCAAAGAGCCTTAGCTCCATTTTATAATTTTCTACTTCAGAGGCAATCATCGTAAGCGGCTTATCAAGCGCGACATGAAGCAAGCCGCCTTCCCGCTCCCCAAGCTCGCTTACCGCTAATGCTTCTTTATACAAAGTGCCGCTTGCAGGCACACGGAAGTCAAACTGCTCTTCTTCCCCAAGCCGGAGTTTGATCGTTTCTGGAATACGGCTCTTGCAAATATGGCAGCCAACAGCCAGCATGCCTGCAATGCCAGCCACAAGCAGGCTGTACAAAAATCCTTTATAATATTTCCGTTTTTGTATCTTTTTCACATCTTCACTTCCTTCCGTATCGTAACACCATGGCGTGGCTTTTTGGCAGCCTGCCTTATACAGCAAAAAAGAGAACATGCCGCCATGTCCTCCTTTAGTATATGGATATTTTTAAAATTTACTTTGGGATTGTTTTGCATTTGCTGCCAATTCTTTCATTTCTTTTGCATTTTCCAAAACAGCATCCGTCACTTCCAGTCCGCCCAAAAGCCTTGCCAGCTCCTTTAGCGCCGCTTCCCCTCCAATCTCATAAATCTGCGTTTTCGTCGCGTTCTCGTCGCTGCTTTTTTCGATTAAAAAGTGCGTATCCGCCATCGCCGCAATCTGCGGCAGATGCGTGATGCAGATTACCTGGTGCGTCTGCCCAAGCAGCCCGAGTTTTTGCGACACTTTCCACGCCGTTTTGCCGCTGATGCCAGCGTCAATCTCATCAAAGATCAGCGTATCGACTTTGTCATCTTTTGCCAGGACGGTCTTTAACGCCAGCATGATCCTGGAAAGCTCGCCGCCGCTTGCCACATGCCCAAGCGGTTTAAGCGGCTCGCCCGGGTTGGTGGAAATTAAAAATTCCACATCATCACAGCCCGTTTTTGTAAAATGTTCCAGTTCTGTCACAGCGGCCGCAAACTGCACCTTTAGGAAATTCAAATCCTGCAGCGCTTCCGTCATGCTCTGCTGCAGCTTCCCTGCCGCCTCTTTTCTAAGCAGTGACGCTTTTTTGCAAAGCTCCTTTAGCTCCTTTGCGGCATCGTCCATCTGTTTTTGCAAACTGCCAAGATACGCCTCATAATTTTCTAACTGCTCTATCCTGTGCCGTTTTTCCTTCGCGTATTCTAAAATTGCCGGAATGCTGCCGCCATATTTTGCCTTCAGGCCATTGATCTCATTCAAACGCTTATGTGCACGCTCAAAATCCGCTTCCGCAAAATCCAGCCCTTCCTTATACTCAGAAATGTCCCTATTAAAATCATTGAGCAAAGCATCGATCTCAACAAGCTGTGTTTCTAACGGCCTAAGCCCCTCATCATATGCCGTAACGCCTTTTAATTCGCGCAGGGCGCGTCCAAGGCTCTCTCCTGCACCGGCGCCGGTCTCATACCCTGTCAAATTGTGCACAAAAGAAACTGCCTCCATGATTTTGCGGGCGTTTGCCATTTTCCCATAGGCCTGCTCTAACGCCTTATCCTCATCCGGCTGCAGTTTTGCGTTTTCAATCTCATCCGCTTCAAAACGCACGAACCCCAGTTCTCTCTCCCTTTGGGCATCCAGACGCTGCGCATCTTCCCATTCTTCCTTTAACTTTGCGTACTGCACATACCGCTTTTCCAGGTTTTCTTTGACACCGGACAATGCCGCCCCGGCAAAGCTGTCTAATATTGCAAAATGCTTTTTTTTGTAAAGAAGGGACTGGTGCTCATGCTGCCCGTGGATATCAAGCAGCACCCTGGCAAAACGCTGCAGCTGCTTTGCGCTGACAGTTTCGCCGTTTACCTGGCAGACTGACCGTGACGGTGTCAGCCTTCGTTTTATGACAAACATGCCGTCTTCTTCCGCCGGAATATCCATCTGTGCAATCTCAAGCAGCTGTGTCTGCTCCTCTATGCAAAATACAAGCTCTATAAGCGCGTATTCTGCGCCCGTGCGGATCAGGTCTTTATCTGCTTTTGCGCCAAGCGCCAGATTGATTGACCCGATGAGTATCGATTTTCCGGCACCGGTTTCCCCGGAAAGAATATTAAGCCCTTCCCCAAAATGAATTTCCGTTTCATCAATAAGGGCTAAATTTTTTACATGCAGACTTACCAACATATATCATCCCACCTATTGCTGTCTTTTGAGTCATCTTCCCGACATTTTCTGCAGCTTGTCCCTGACTGCAGCCGCTTCCTGCGCCGTGCGTATCGCCATCATGACCGTATCGTCCCCGGCAATCGTTCCAACGACTTCCACAAGGCCCATGGCATCTATCGCCGCCGCCACTGCCATCGCCATGCCGGAAACTGTTTTTGCCACAAGAATATTCTGTGCCGCCTCTAAGCTGACAAGGCCGTCTTTTAGCACCCTTGCGAACTTTTCAAACAGCTCTTCCTGTTCTTTCTTATGCAGCACATATTTTTGTTTCTGGCTGCTGTCAGACATTTTAGAAAGGCGAAGCTCCCGTATGTCCCTTGAAACTGTCGCCTGTGTCACGCTAAAGCCCGCTGCCTTTAGGAGCTCTGCCAGTTCCTCCTGCGTTTCTATTTCGTATTGTCCGATCAATTCCACCATCTTTGCCTGTCTTGCCTGCTTCATATGGATTTTCAGCCTTTCTGCAATGCCATGCTCACTGCCCGCTCATTTTTTTATGGAGTGCCTCTAGAAAACTGATGTCCTTTAACTTCAAGATCGTCGTCGTTTTAGCCAGGCGCGCCACGGCAACCTCATCTTCCGGGCAAAGAATAACCCTGCGGCTGCCGTCAAAACTTGCCTCTGCCCTTAGTTCTTTCCTATCGTGCGCCGGCCTGATCTTGACTGTGACCACGTCCTTTGCAGAAAGAATGATGCTTCTTGCGCTTGTCGTATGCGGGCAGATTGGCGTCACGATGATCAGCTTTGCCGTCGGCTCGACAATCGGCCCGCCAGCTGACATATTATACCCGGTAGAGCCTGTGGGCGTAGCAATGATCACGCCGTCCGCGCTGTACCTGTTTAAAAACTGCCCATTGACATAAAGGTCAAATTCGACAATCTGCAGCGGGCCGTTTCGTGCAATCACAACATCATTTAACGCGTAGGTGTCTTCTAAAGGCACCCCGTTCCTGACCGCCTGCCCGGTTAACATCATGCGCTCCTCCAGCTGGTATTCCCCGCTAAGAAGCTGCTTGACTGCATTGCCAATGCCCGCCCGCTCTACCTCGGCAAGATAGCCAAGCGTCCCAAGATTGATGCCAAGCAGCGGCGCGTTCGTATCTACCAGATCCCTTGCTGTCTGAAGCAATGTGCCGTCCCCGCCAAGGACAAGAAAACAGTCTGCATCTTTTGGCATGCAAAGCGGCTCTTCCCCCTGCTCTTTTCCCGCGCCCGGCCGGATGCGGATGCTGACGCGCTTCCCGCCGTTTTCAAGCATAGTGCGCAGCATGCCTGTCACTTCCAGGTTTTTATCTTTTTCCTTGTTTGCCACAATGCAAAAATGTTTCATCCTATTTCCCCATAAAATCTGTGCGGCTGCCATTGTCTATAATGCCATATGCGCTGCCGCTATGACCGCTTCTGCCTGCTTTTCCAGCTCTTCTTTTTCTCCGTGCGCCCGCCTGGAATTTTTGCGAAGATGCGCAAGATATTCGATATTGCCTTCCGGCCCCCTGATAGGGGAAAAATCCAGATGCAGCACGTCAAATCCAAGCATGCTGGCATGGGCAAGCACGTTTCCTATGACTTCTTTGTGTACCTTCGCATCCCGCACAACGCCTTTTTTCCCTACCTTTTCCCGGCCAGCCTCAAACTGCGGCTTGATCAGGCAGACCATTTCCCCGCCTTCTTTTAAGAGCTTTTGCGCTGGCGGCAGTATTTTCGTAAGCGAAATAAAAGAAACGTCGGCCGAAGCAAAGTCCAGCTCCTGCGCAATATCGCCTTTTTCCATATACCGGAAATTTGTTCTTTCCATGCATACGACTCTTTCATCACTGCGCAGCTTCCACGCTAACTGCCCGCGCCCTACGTCCACGGCATATACTTTTGCCGCGCCGTGCTGCAGCATGCAGTCCGTAAAGCCGCCGGTCGAGGCGCCGATATCCAGACAGGCTTTGCCCGTAAAATCCAGCCCAAAGGCATGTACCGCCTTTTCCAGCTTCCATCCGCCCCGGCTGACATACGGCATGGCGGCATCTTTTACTTCTATCGTTACAGCTTCTTCATCAAACGCCGCGCCCGCCTTGTCCTCGCGCTGTCCCTGCACGAATACGCCGCCTGCCATAATGATCGCCTTCGCCCTCTCCCGCGACGGCGCAAGCCCCTGTTTGACGAGCAGGACGTCCAAACGCTCTTTCATTGCAATTCCCCGTTTCCCAAGTTCTCTTTTTTACTTTTCCGCTTCTTCCATAATGCATTCGCGCAATGCCGCTTTGACTTTTGCCATCACAGACTCTGCATCGATGCCGACTTCTTTTTTTAGCGTTTCCACATTGCCATGCTCCACATATTCATCGGGGATCGTAACAGCAAGAAACTGGCAGGGTGCTTTTATCTTTGCAAGATAAGCGCGTACCTGCTCGCCAAAGCCGCCGCTTGCCACATTTTCTTCCAATGCCACAAGCAGACGGCACCCGCTGCCTGCCTTTGCCAGCATTTCCTCATCGATCGGCTTGACAAACCGGGCGTTGACAAGAGCGCAGGAATAGCCGTCTTTTTGCAGGCTCTCCCGCACCGTGACCGCCGTTTTGACCATGCTGCCGACCGCTACAAAAACAACGTCCGTCCCTTCATAGATCAGCTCGCTCTTTCCATATGTAATCGGCTCTCTGTATGCTTCTAAGCCGTCGTAGGCTTCTCCCCGAGGATAGCGGACCGCAGCCGGCACGCCAAGCTCTAAGGCAAATTTGAGCATATCGGAAAGCTCCCATTTATTTTTTGGCGCCATTACATGCATATTCGGTATGGAGGAAAGATAAGAAAGATCAAAAATGCCCTGGTGCGTCTCCCCGTCGCTCCCGACAAGCCCCGCCCTGTCTATCGCAAACACGACTGGCAGGTTTTGAATGCATACGTCGTGCAATATCTGGTCATATGCCCTTTGCAGGAAAGAAGAATAGACTGCCACGATTGGTTTTAGCCCGCCCGCGGCAAGCCCTGCGGCAAACGTAACAGCGTGTTCTTCCGCGATGCCAACATCAAAAAACCGCTCTGGATAAAGGTTGCGGAAGCGTTTTAGCCCCGTTCCATCCGGCATTGCCGCCGTAATCGCCACAACTTTTTCATCCCTTGCGCCAAGTTTTGTCATAACAGTCGAGAAAATATCGGTATAGCTGGCCTTTGTCTTTGGCACCGTTGGAAGCCCCGTCTTTACATCAAACGGCTCTGCGCCATGGAATCTCGCCGGATGGCGTTCCGCTGGCGGGTAGCCTTTCCCTTTCTGCGTCAGCACATGCACGAGTACCGCGCCTTTGCAGCGTTTCGCCTCCTTGATCACTTGCAGCATGGCTGGAATATCGTGCCCGTCCACAGGCCCTAAGTACGTCAGCCCCATATCCTCAAAAAACATGCCCGGGATGACGATCTGCTTAAAACTGCTTTTCACGCGGCGGATGCTTTCTACGACCGCGCTGCCCCTTGGCATCTCTAATACTTTCTGGTAGATGCCCTCTTTGATGTTTAAATATTTATCCGCTGTACGGATGCTGTTTAAATATTTTGAAACGCCGCCGACGTTTTCGGAAATGGACATATTATTGTCGTTTAAAACGATAATGTAATTTGTTTCCAGGCGGGAGGCATTGTTCATCGCCTCATATGCCATGCCGCCCGTTAGCGACCCATCCCCAATGACTGCCACAACCGTATTTTTCTCTCCTGACAGATCCCGCGCCTTTACCATGCCAAGCCCCGCCGAGATCGAAGTCGAGCTATGCCCGGTATCAAAGCTGTCGCAGACGCTTTCTTTGCGCTTTGGAAAGCCGCTCATGCCGCCATATTTGCGAAGGCTCTCAAACCCCGCCTGTCTTCCCGTCAATATTTTGTGCGTATAAGACTGATGCCCCACATCCCAGATGATCTTATCATACGGCAGCTGCAGGCTTAAATGCAATGCCATTGTCAGTTCTACTGCGCCAAGGTTAGAGCCTAAGTGCCCGCCTGTCTGGCTGATGGAGCGGATGAGAAACTCCCTGATCTCTGCCGCCAGCCGCATATGATCCGCAGGCGCTATCATCTTAATATCATTTTCTTTCTTAATCTTTTCTAACAGCATATGCTTCATCCACGCCTTTCTTTGGTTATGCAAAAAGCCGTTACTTCTCCCTTGTCATTAAATCTGTGATCAGCTCTTCCAAAAACAGGCTGCGGTTTGTAAAAGAAGCCATCATCGCAAGAGCTTCTTTGGAAAGCCGCTCCACTTCCTGTTTTGCCTTGTCGATGCCATTGATAGTAACATAAGTTTTTTTATTATTTTTCTCATCACTGCCAACAGGCTTGCCAAGCGTTTCCAGGCTGCCTGTCACATCCAGTATATCATCCTGGATCTGGAATGCGATGCCGACATTGCCAGCAATCTTCTCCACCGCCTGTATTTGCGCCTCCTTGGCCCCTGCCAAAATAGCACCCACCATCATTGCGCTTTGCATGAGCGCCGCCGTCTTATGCGCATGGATAAACAAAAGGAGCTCTTGCGTCACATCTTCCGGGGCGCTTTCCTCTGCCAATATATCTGCCGTCTGCCCGCCAATCATCCCAAAAACGCCCGCTTTTTTTGCAAACACCTGCAGTGCGCGCCCGATGGCTGCCGGGTCGGCTCCCTCTATGTCAAATGCGCGAAACGCCGTTTCAAACGCATAGTTTAACAAGGCATCGCCTGCTAAAACCGCCATCGCCTCTCCAAAAATAACATGTGTTGTTTTACGGCCGCGCCGGTATTCATCGTTGTCCATTGCAGGCAGGTCGTCGTGCACGAGCGAATAGGTGTGCACCATTTCCATTGCCGCCATAAACGGCTCGATTACGGTTCCTTCCCCGCCAAACATCCGGTATGTTTCCCGCATAAAGAGCGGCCTAAGGCGTTTGCCGCCCGCGCACAGGCTGTAGTTCATCGCTTCTAAGACGCGCTTTTGGAAGCCTTGCTCCTCTGGAAGGCAGCGCATGATAATATCCTGCGTTTCTTTGACCCGGCATGCCAGTTCCTCTTTAAAATTCATGAAGTTCTCCTTCCTCGTTTAACGCCAGCACCTTTTTCTCAACAGTGTCGATCTTCTCACTGCAATATTTTAAAAGCTGCATGCCCTGCTGGTATAGAGCAAACGCGTCTTCCAGCGCAATATCCTCTGCCTCTAACTGTTTTGCCATCTCTTCTAACTGCGCGAACGCCTCTTCTATTGTGTATTCGTATTCCATGGCACTCTCCTGACTTCTTCTACCTGCTGCACCTGCGCTTGAATTTTGCCATTTCTGACATGGACATGGATACAATCGCCCGGCCTTACCTTTCCTGCATCCGTCAGCGTCTTCCCATCTGCCCCCTGTACATAGGAAAAACCCTGGCTTAGCTTGTCCAAAGGGGACAGGCCGCGAAAACGCGCAAGGCAAAGCGCTAGCAAATGGCGCTTTCCTTCCATGGCCTTGCGCATGGCATCATGCAATGCGCTTTCCAGCTGCGCTAAATAAAGTTTCTTTTCTTTTAATTGATTGGCGGGGCTGCCATACTGCAGGCAAAGCTGCATCTGCCGGATGCGCCCCCGCTTTGCTTCGATCTTTTGCCGCATCAGGCGCACATATGTCTGCCTAAAAGCCGGAAACAGCCCTAACAGCGCAAAAATATCGCATACCGCAAGCTCTGCCGCCGCAGAAGGCGTTGGCGCACGCAAATCCGCCACATAATCGATAATAGTCGTATCTGTTTCATGCCCGACTGCGGAAATAATCGGAACAGGGCAGTCAAAGACCGCCTGTGCTACCGCCTCTTCATTAAATGCCCACAAATCTTCTATGGAACCGCCGCCGCGCCCTGCGATGATCAAATCCACCGGGAGCTTTGCAAGGCTTTTGATGCCTTGCACGATGCTCTCACATGCCTGGTCCCCTTGCACGATGGCAGGGTATACGATAATCTGGATATAAGGATTGCGCCGCCTGGCAATGTTGATAATATCCTGCACGGCCGCGCCTGACGGTGCTGTCACAATGCCAAGCGTGCGCACATAGCGCGGGATCGGCCGCTTGTACTCTTTTGCAAACATGCCCCGCTCTTCCAGCTCCTTCTTTAGCCTCTCATATTCCACATAGAGTGCGCCAACGCCATCCGGCACGATCTCTTTGGCGTACATCTGGTATTTGCCGTCCCGCTCATACACCTCGATGCTGCCTAAGACAACGACCTGCTGCCCTTCTGCCATCCGAAAGCGCAGGCCGCTTCTATTTCCGGCAAACAGCACACAGGCAAGCGTTCCTTTTGCATCTTTTAATGTAAAGTAAACATGCCCTGTGGAATGGTATTTGCAATTGCTTACTTCCCCTTTGACATAAATGGAACGCAGCATAAAATCCTGCCGGAACATATGCCCGATATAGGAATTTACCTGTGCCACCGTATAAACATTGTGCATATTCATCATCCATTCTGCCATCAGGCATTTAAGCAAAGCGGGCAAGGATGCCGTTGACAAAACTTTTCGAGGCATCCTGGCCGAATTTTTTGGCAAGCTCCACCGCTTCGTTGATCGCAACGCCCGTTGGTATGCTCTCGTCATATTTTATCTCATATACAGCAAGACGAAGCAGCGTCAGGTCAACCTTTCCCATTCTGTCCGTTGTCCAGCACTCTGCTTCCGTATTTAACATTTCATCGATTTCTTCAATCTTGCCGGCAATCTTCTCAAACTTCTCCGTAATATAACGTTTCTCCTGCTCATTTGCCTGGTTTTCTTCTTCATCCTCAAAATACAGCACAGCCTGCTCCGGCATATCTTCCGGCGCATGAAATTCCACGCGGAACAGCAGTTTAAAAATATGCTCTCGTAATTCTCGTCTTCCCATCTGATTTTTCCCCTGGACATATTTGAAGTGCCTTTCTATAATGGAAAGGCACATAGGAAACCATATGAACTATGATTGCTGCACTTTCACACCGGCAATACGGATATTCACATCGCTTACTTCCAAGCCGGTCATATTTTCAATGGCCGCTTTTACTTTATCCTGTATTTTGCGGCATGTCGCCGGAATGTTGTAGCCATATTCCATTGTAATGGCAAGGTCTACCGTCACTACCCGGTCAAGCACGCTGACCTTAACGCCTTTGGCAAGATTTTTCATGCCGACCTTGCTCATAAGCTCATTTGTAATGTTGCCTGTCATGGATGCTACGCCTTCAATTTCCGTTGCAGCCATGCCGGCGATCATCGCCACGACATCATCTGCGATCTTCACTACGCCTAAGCTGCCATCTTCCTGCAGTACCACTGAACTTCTGTCTGTTTCTTTTTCCATTTTCTCCTGCCTCCTGTCGCTGCCCGGCCTTACCGCTGGCCTTATTCCTTTTTTCATATTATACCAAATCCCCCCGCCTTTGCCTAGTCTTTTCTTTTTATAATGTTACAGCCAGAAACTTAATGTCAGCTGTGCGGCATTTTCTGTATAAGCAATGCTCTTTTCCCCAATCTCGACATATTGGAAAATTTGCTGTTCTTTGATCAACAGCTGCTTCAACTGCGCATATACCTCCTCGCTGGCGCATTTTAGCGTCATCGTCTCCTGCTGCCTCTCATATGCCCGCTCAAATAATGCCTTGACTTTTTCCATGTCAGCGCTTTCAAAATAAGCGCCCTCCCGGACATAATAATTGGCCTGGACCGCAATGCACCTTGGCAGCGCAATCTCCATATCGATCGTGTGCGTTTTGCACAGCTGCTGCGTCGTCACGCACAAGTAGTCATAATTGATGCTAGGCAGGCGGCCGTTTGGCATCTGGCCTGGCGCAAAAGCATAAAAGGCATCTCCCCACGTCGCATCCACATAATAATAAGCACCGTCAACCTTGACAAGGTTCCATGCGTGCCCTTCCCCGTTTTCCACGCTTCCAAGCACAAGCGCCGCCTCGATCCCTGCCTGCTGGCACAAATACTGCATTGCCTTGGCATACCCCTGGCAGACCGACGCCCCATACAAAAAGACGGAACAGATCGTCTGGTTTTCTTTTGCCTGCAGATCGTATGCGGTATTGCGGATCAAATATTCATAAATATATTTCACCTTTTCATACTCGTCCGTGCCCACCGGCATTCCGGCAAAAAAGCGGGAAACATACTGCGCGATCTTTTCTTTTCTGCTTTCTGCCTCTTCCTTCGTATACGCATAAGTGCCCCGGAAAGTAATGCGCTTTACCTCTTCTTCCACAGTATATTTTGTAATCTGGTAGCCTTCCACAAAGAAAAGCTCTGGATGGTCGTACATGACGCATTGGAATACTTTATCGATTGGCTCTTCCTGCAAGGCAGATACGATGATATCTTCCTCCATCCGCGTTAAAATCATCAATATTTCTGTATACAGCGTCTGTTCTTCTTCCGTCAGGCTGCGGTACGCGTAATAAAGCGACTGTTCCTTTGCTGACTGCGCTAACGCTTCCTGTGTCAGGCCCGCTGCTATCTTTTGCGTTTCATAATCTTTGACCGTGACCGTCTCCTGCCCGTCCTTTTGGCGCATAAAAGCCATATATGCCTGCATCAGGCAGACAGCCGCCAAAAGACATACTAAAGCGCGAAGCCCGAATCTTTTTTTCCCCATGCTCATGCCTTTCTGTCTTATTGTTATGTTAACTACGCCCAAACTCTGACAATACAAGCCCCTTATTGCGCTCAAGCGTCATGCCAACGCTCCAGGCGTTGACAAACAAAAGCAGCGGGCGCCCTTTCCTGTCTTTGACCTTTTTCATATCGGACGTGCCAATCAGCCGTTCTATGTCCGCACTGCCCTCCTCAACCCAGCGGATATGCTCATAAGGAAGGTTTTCCAGCTTGATTGCAACATTATACTCATTTTCCAGCCGGTATTTGAGCACGTCAAACTGCAGCACGCCGACAACGCCAACGATAATCTCCTCCATGCCGGTATTGTACTCCTGGAAAATCTGGATGGCGCCCTCTTGCGCGATCTGCGTAATGCCTTTGACAAACTGCTTGCGCTTCATCGTATCCATCTGGCGCACCTTTGCAAAATGCTCCGGCGCAAACGTCGGTATCCCTTCATAAAAAAAGGCTTCTTCCGGCACGCAGACCGTATCCCCGATAGAAAAGACGCCCGGGTCAAATACGCCGATGATATCGCCCGCATAGGCTTCTTCCACGACTTTGCGCTCACTTGCCATAATCTGCTGCGGCTGCAGGAGGCGCATCGTCTTTTGCCCCTGCACATGCCTTACTTCCATGCCCGCCTCAAACCTGCCGCTGCAAATGCGCATAAACGCGATGCGGTCCCTGTGCGCCTTATTCATATTTGCCTGGATTTTAAAGACAAAAGCGGAAAACTTCTGCTCCACCGGCGAAATTATGCCGATATCCGCCCTCCTAGGAAGCGGCGGCGTTGTCATCTCCAAAAAATAGTGCAGGAAAACCTCTACCCCGAAATTAGTCAGTGCCGAGCCAAAAAATACCGGCGTCAGGCTGCCCTGCCGGATCAGATCCAGATCAAATTCCATGCCCGCGCCGTCTAAAAGCGCAATCTCATCCAGCAATGTCCTAACGGCCCCTGCCCCGATTGCACCGGCAAGCCTGTCCGCTTCTTTGATCGCAATCTGCGTCTTTACGCCTTCTTTTGTCCCTTTTTCCGTATCTGAATACGTAATGACAAGTTCTTTCTTCCTGTCGTATACGCCCTTAAATTCTTTGCCGGAGCCAATCGGCCAGTTGACGGGGCATGTCGCAATGCCAAGCTCTTTTTCTATTTCATCTAAGAGCGCAAACATATCGCCCGCGTCCCGGTCCATCTTATTGATAAAAGTAAAGATTGGGATTTTGCGCATGACGCATACTTTAAACAATTTCCGCGTCTGCGCCTCCACGCCTTTAGAAGCGTCAATGACCATAACGGCAGAATCCGCCGCCATCAGCGTGCGGTACGTATCTTCTGAAAAGTCCTGATGCCCCGGCGTGTCTAAAATATTGATGCAAAATCCCCCATAAAAAAACTGCAGCACCGACGAGGTGACAGAAATTCCCCTCTCTTTTTCAATTTCCATCCAGTCGGAAACGGCATGGCGCGCCGCCGCCTTGCCCTTGACGCTTCCCGCAAGGTTGATCGCGCCGCCATAGAGCAGGAATTTTTCTGTCAATGTCGTCTTTCCCGCGTCAGGATGGGAAATAATTGCAAACGTTCTTCTTTTTTGAATTTCTTCTGTATAATTGTCCAATCTTTACCTCCATTGCATCGGCGCACCATGAAACACCGGCTTTATATGAAAATAATCAAGCACCGTCGCCCCAATATCGGCAAACGTTTCCCTTGTCCCAAAATTGCGCGGCCGGATGCCTTTTTTGTACAGCAAAAACGGCGTATATTCCCTGGAATGGTCTGTGGATGCCGTATACCCCGGGTCGCAGCCGTGGTCTGCCGAAGTATAGACGATCAAATCCCCGGTTTTTCTGTGCGCATCCCCAAAATCCCGGATGGCTTCTGTGCCAGAATACGGGCGGTTGCAAAGGATGCCGCGCCCCGTAATGCGCTTTAGCCCCTCTAACACTTCCGGCGGGAATCCGTCTGGGTATACCGGAAGCGGCTGCGCGGAATAAATTCCTGCCATCTCCCAATGCCCGATAATAGTATCTTTGCCTTTTGATGCCTCTTTCATACGGGCAATGGCTGCCATATGCCCGCCTTCTTTGCTGCCACAGCAAACGCCGTCAATGGCAAACAGGCCGAGCTTTTGCATATGCGGCATAAAAAAATACGGGCTGGCAGCAACAGAGGCTAAGGTATTGGCGCCAATATCCCCGTATTCCCCGGCATCTTCCATTGCGCCAATACCCACACTGTCTAGTACGATCAAAAAAATCCGTTTCATAACATTCCCCATTTGCTATTTTCCCAGGCAGCCATCTGCTGCCTTTAGGAAAAGTATACCACACTTGTCACGGTTGCGCTACAGGGCTGATAATAATATTTTCTGCGGGAACGCCTGTTTTCCTTTTGACGATATCTTCAATCTGGGCTCTTTGCGCATCGCTTAAATCCGCCGCCTTTACGATCACGTCCACATATTCCCCGCTCATGCTAACGACAACATCGGAAAATCCCTTCGCTTCCAATAAGACTTCCGCGCCCATTTCCTTTTCCGCGACTTCCGTCATGGCAATCATGCTGTTGATGGCAGGCTGTTTCTTTTCTTCCTCCACATTCGCATTGTTGATAATCTCTAATAGTGTTTCTTTGTTTTTGGCGCGGGTCTGCTCCTTTAGCAATTTTGCCCCGTCAAAACTCGTCACATGCGTCGCTGATGTAAATACCGCTTCCCCGGGCGTTTCTTCCACGCCGCTGTCTGCCGCGTTATCCGTGGAAGCTGCCGCAAACATCCCATCCGTGCCTTCGGCCATTGATTCATCCAGATAATTTGCGGAACTTAAGTCCACATCAGAGTCCAGGCTTTCCACGCTGACAAGCTCTGACTTTTCGATATCTTCATCCGAAATATCAAGCATTGCCAAATCCGCACCGTCTCCTGACTGTTTAAGCCCATCGACTGCCGCCATCCCTGTTGCCACATCAGCGTCCAGCTCCACACTGTGGAAGGCTTCGCTTGTCACCGCGCTGCCATCAACCGCCACGGCCTCCTCTCCAATCTTTTCCCCCGCAAAACGCAAGTACCCGGCTACGGCGATCATAATCGCTAACGCAGTAATGATGATCTGGTTCCTTTTGAGTATATTTTTCACAAGCCCTCTTCCCTTCTTCTAAGATTTCCTTTTGCTACTGCTATTATATGAGAGAGCATGCTGCGATATGCCAGCATCCAAAAAAAGAAGGCGCGGATGGCAAAAGCTATCCGCGCCCGCATTTTGGGACTGTTCTTTTATGGTCCTACGCTAATTTTAAACGTTCCAAACACTTTCTTTGTCGTCTTGCTCTTTACGGTTACAGTCGTTTCGCCCACTTTCACGGCAGTGACAGCAACGTCAAAGCTGCTCTTATTCCCTTTTATGGAAACGATGCTCCTGTTATCTACCGTCCACTCCAGCGTATCCGACTCTAAGCCGCGGACTAAGTCATCCACTTTTGCGCTTATGAGCACGACATCGTCCAGGTTGATCGTATAGCCCTCACCAGTGACAACATCAACCGTAAGTTCATCACCCGCTTTTTTGTCTGTATTCGCATTGCGTGTGGATACGTATCTTGCCGTAAAGTCTTCTGCATCAAAGTTCTTCTTGTCCTCATTGACAGCCGTCCGCTTTGTTGTCTTTAGCGCAGCGGAAGTGACCGATTTGGATTCTGCCGCTTTCTTTTCACCGTCTATGGTAAACTCACACCGTGCCGTCACCTTTACATAGTATGTCGTACTCTCGCTTAAATCATAGAATGTGCAGTGGACTTCATCCAAGTTTTTCCCGACAAACTCTGTTGGCTCAAAGGTCATGCTATCTACTATCTTTTCTGGCACTTTCGAAGATAGTAGATCCACCCGATATCTTGTCGCAAAGTTGCTCCTCTTAAAGGAAATATCCAGCGTTTCATGGTTTGTGGCGCCAGAGCCGTCTGTCTTCTTATACAGACTTGGTGTGCCTGGAGCGGGCAGATCCTTTATTTCTACATTTGCGGTCACAGAATCAAAGTCATTGCCAACTGCCTCCAACCCATATGCCGCAAATTTCCCGGGCGCGGTCGCAACAAACCAGCCGCCGCCAAGCGATAGAATGCGCTTCCCGCCTGCCTCAAACACCGCGTCAACAGAGTCTGGCTCTAATGCATTTGACGGATCGCTGTATTCAAACTTCACCAAATCTGCCACCTTGTAAGGCTGCCCAACATACAGCCGCGTAGTCAAATTCGAAATCTTACTGGATTTCGCATTGACTGTAATTTCAGAAGAGGCTCTATTTTTATCCTCCCTCGGAGACAACGTATCGACTATCTTGTTGTTTATAAGGACTTGCGCCCATACCCGGAATGTTCCGCCTTTTTTTAATGTCACCGCTCCGGTCGTCTTATTGACCTGTGCTACGCTCGGATTGGTAGAATAGTAATTGTACTTTACGTCCGTGTTTGGCTTGTCATCGTTCTTATCTTCCTCACTATTGTATCCGGTGACAGTAACGTAGTATTTTTCACTTTTTCTGCTTAGTGTCATCGGCTTATCGTCGCCTTCCCAATTGAACACGGTAGGAATCTGTTTTGTCGTCGTAATCGTCGTCACGACACCGTTGTGCGATTCTTCAACATCACTGTCGCCTTCCCTATAATTTCTTATATAGACCGCATAGGCGGTTTCTGGCTTTAAAGCATTAAGCCAGTTTCCCGTCTTCCCAATGGAAGGGTCTGCTTTCGTATATTCATTCGTGGCTACTAACTCCGATAAATCCTCAATCTTATCCTCGAAGTCCTGCACAGTCCACTTTGAATTCCTAGCTGTCACTTTTGCTGTCCAAACTTGCGTTTCCCAGTCTTCGCGCACAGGCTTCCAGATAAGTTCGGCCCTAGTATCCTCTACCGTACCTATCTTCAACCCGGAAGGAGCTGCAATATCCGTCACCGTAATCTTCAGTTCGATTGGCTTTGGTGTTGTTACTGCGCCAAGTGTGCCCTCCTCAGTTGTCACCATCGCATAAACGGTAATGATGGCGGGTTCGCCCTTCTTAGTCGGAGAGAGTGCTGTCACTTCTCCTGTTTCCGAATCCAGAGCAATGTGATCTTCCTTAGAATTTTTGAAAAATATAATCTTCACCTTGTCAGTCGGATAATTTTTTACGACATTGACGCTAAGCGTCTGAGTGTCTCCTACATACATCGTCGTCTGCGGTGCCGCCAGCTTCATAGATTTTGGTGCGACTACCGGAGCGTTCTCTATCTCTTTATCCGGGTCGTACAATTCTGCCCCCGTAAAGTCCAGTATGTATTCTTCTACACGGCTGCCATCATCCTCATCGCCATCCCACAAAACGGTGACTTTTCCTTGCTTTGTCTTATCACCAATACGCTGTATGTGGTAGAAGTACTCTTTACTTTCACCCTCCTTGGTATCACTGAAATTATTCCATGAGCTATACGAACCTTCATCCTCTCCCCATTGTGTCTTAACCATTACAGTGTCTTTATCCATGTCGTCTGGAGCCGTAATCTTTATAGCTACGAAGTATCCCTCGCTATCATCTCCATAGCCAAGTCCACCAGGCACAGTAGTCGTCCTAATCCTGGAAGTGTACTTAAGGGTAGTCTTCTTTGTATCGCCATTTTGGTCTATGCTTTGCGCAGCAGGGTAGTTAAGGATCTTATATTCAGACAAAGCCGTCGTCACAACGCTTCCCCATTTGCGCGGATCCTGAAATTCAATGCCGGATACGTCAAAGGTGTATGTCGTAGGCGTATACTCTACTCCATTTGATCCATCCCAATCAACCATGACCGTAAAATTTTTTCCGAGGTCGACTTTCTGGATGAGATTGATGTAGTAGCCGGATGAGCTGTTGCCTTTCGCATCAGCTTTACTCAATTTATAATTTTTATTAACAGTCAGAATAATACCGTCCGCTGTATCAATCGCAGTTTTTGCTGCATCGGGAACAGGGATGCGAAGTGCCGCGTAAAAGCCATTTTGCTCACTTGAAGTCACGCTAAATCCTGTAAAACCTTTGATATATTTGAGCGTACCGCGCAAGTAAACTTTCTTTTGCGCATCCGGTGCAAATTCGCCATTGGGGGTGAGGCATACATCCGCATATGCGGGCGGGTTTTCAGTTGCAAATGCCCCGCCTAGAGTTGTATCCCTTCCCCAATGCTCGCTCGTCATCACCGTCACTTTTTCGATCTTAGAGTCTTTCAAGTCGCCGCCATAGACCGTTTTCGGAATGTTGAAGGTGTATACTGTCGGTTTGTACTCTTTGGCCGCAATGTCCCAATCGAAAGTAACCGTAAATTTCTCCTGTCCGGGGTCTAGCTGCTTTATGAGGTACATGACAGAGGTGCCCGTCCCTGTGAATTTACTATTGTCTATTTCGACTATTTTCCCGGTAGAGTCGTCCACGATTTTAACAACATTACCTGTTGCCATGTTGTTTTTCAGTGTTTCTGGCACCGTAAATTTCAAGACAGTGAAATAGCCTTTGGCACTATTATTGCCCGTCCAACCGTCTTTATAGACAAGTTTTTTATTGTTCACAATGCTTGCCGTATAAGTCGTTCCCGTAGCGTCCGTAGGATCTAATGTCCATTTTAGCTGTGTATCTGCAAAGGCCGGTGCGCCAGTGTCGCCTACGCTATTCTGAGTCATAGCCGTAGTATAATCACTCGCGTTCGCCACCCCTGCGACAGCGGTAACTGTGGAATCTTTCTGCTTTAGCGTAACCTTTGACATGTCAAAGGTATAGGTCACTGGGTCATACATGCCGCCGTTGCCGTCAAAGTCGAGCCAGACTTTGAAGTTTTTGGCTTTGTTTTCTTCCTGTCCTTTATTTACGTTTATGATGCAATCAATCCAATAGAATGTTTCGCCAGCTTGGCTATCTTCATATTCTGTGATTAGAGCACTACTAAAAGGCAGCTGTTTTCCAAGGCCTGTTCCTCCAGTTCCGTCACCTGTCTTAAAAATATTACCTGTTGAATTTTCTGCAGCCTTATATTGCTCATCCGTCAGCGGAATCCGAAATGCTACGTATGCGCCCTTTGCCAATAGACTGTCTGACGTTACAGTTGCCCCTACAAAACCGCAAAAATCATTCACATAAGCAAGTTCACCGGTGACCGCCACTTTTGCCTGATAATCCGTTTCTCCTGTGATACTTCCAGGCGTAAATTGTACCTTACAAGTATCATCATAGGCTGGAAGCTTAGTCCAACCATCGAACGCGTTTTCATATTGCGCTTTATTTGTATAGCTGTTTACCCCCGTAATCTCCGACTTTTTCGTGGCAAGTTCTGCCGCCGTCAGGTCGATGGTATACGCTACAGGCTTATACTCCACGCCTTTCAGCCCGTCCCAGTCTACGATGATTGTTTTTTTCCTATTTGTAGAAGTATCCGATGCTATCCTCGAAATAAGGTCGATGTACTTTCCATCCGTAAGTCCACCCACCGTTATTGGCTTTTTAATCGTTGTGTCCGCAATTACCTTTTCATTCCCTGCCGGGCCAGCCAGTATTATTGTAGGCTGCGTGCCATCCGTGCTATTGCTTACCCATGCGATTTCTGTAGCGCCATCATCTGGAAGCGAAACGCTATCCGGCACGGTCAGGCGAATTGCCGCGTAGTAGCCGCTCTCCATGCCGGTGCCAAAGCTAGTCCAGCCTTCTACTTTATTAAGCGTCGTCTTCGGATCCGCTTTTAATATAATCTTACCGCTCGCACCTGTAACTGCGCCCGTGTCAGTAATCTTTGAATCGACCGTAAAGGCTCCTGGCATTACATCGCTATATGCCGGGGCGCCGTTTTTCCACGTCTCGCTCTCCTGTATTGTTTCCCACTCTGTTGACGGTATCGGCCCCGCACTTGCAATCGTAGAGTTCTTGCGCGAATCAAGCGTAACGCTGCCAGACAGGTTGAGAGTGTAAAGATGGGGTGTATAGTCCAAACCTGCCGTTCCATCCCAGTCTACGATGATTTGCCTTTTTAGCCAGGTGCCGTTTGAATCGGCAACGCGCAAGACGATGTCGCGTACATCTTTATTAGTAACATTAAAATCTTTCTTGGCATACGCTTTCCCAGCCGGTGTGCTACCTGTAAGGCTCGCTGTCTTGCCATCGCCGTCTATCCATACGACTTCCGTGGTGTCACTCTCTTCATAAATGTCTATAGGTGCTTTCAGCCGCAGTGCCACATAGTAGCCGGACTGATCTGCCTTTTTTTTGCTGCCGTCTGTATCGCCTTCATATGTTTTGTCTTTATTAAATCCCGTAAAGTTCTTTACGAGATACAGCTTCAGACCGGTTGCACCAGTTGGGACCTTTATTATGCTTCCATCAACCGTAAGCTTTTTAGCAGAAAACCCACTGGCTGCATCTCCAAAATTTACAGCACCATGAGCCGGAGATTGAGCCAGGGTCATATTCTCCCAACTTTCACTTGGCATAACAGCGACTTCGCTAATATCAGATTCCGTCCCTCCCTCCGCAAGCATGGCTGCCCCATTCATCATAGGAAGCATTGTGTTTTCTTGCATGCCAATTATGCCGCCATCCGATTCGATGCCAGCATCTTCCTCCTGCGTATTTTCAGGAGCTTCTATCGTTCCTTCTTTTCCATCTTCTTTTAAGGTGGCATCCCCGGCCGTACCGTCCGGCGCTTCCTGTGAAGCCTCTTCGCTGCCGCCCTCGTTTGGCGCTTCCTGCAAAGCTGCCCCGCTGCCGCCCTCGCTTGGCGCTTCCTGCAAAGCCGCCCCGCTGCCATCCTCGTTTGGCGCTTCCTGCAAAGCCGCCCCGCTGCCATCCTCGTTTGGCGCTTCCTGCAAAGCCGCCCCGCTGCCATCCTCGTTTGGCGCTTCCTGCAAAGCCGCCTCGCTGCCATCCTCAGTCAGTGAGTCAATTACCCCCCCCCGAGCGTCTGCGGCGTATTCGCCGCCATTGCCGCTTCCGGTACCGACGAAACGACCATCGCGCCCGTTAACAGCACACAAAGCAGCATCTGAATTGTTTTCCTGCTCATTGATATTCCCTCCCTATTTACATAATTTGGCAAAAATGTTCATAGTTCTATCATACTTTCTTTTTTGCAAACTGTCAATACAAAAATGGCACTGGATTTGTTGCGCTATCGCAATTTAAAAAATACTTGAAACCCTAAATTGCGTATGCTATACTAGACGTAAAGAAGGGCATCTGCTTGAACAGACGCCCAACAGGAGCAACCGATAGACGGTTAGCCCGATTGTTAGTTACAGCAATAGCCGCAGCCTTTGTTCGGAGGGCGGCTATTGCTGTGTTTTATTACTATCTTTGCTTCCGATGGCATATCCAAGTCCAATTGCTGCCAGCACAAGGCTGAACACAGCTATTAATCCTTCAATTGTCAACATCTGCTCATCCCTCCTTTCCTAGATTCCCTTGCGGGTTTCTATGTACGCATCAAAAATGCATTGTACACGGAGGGCACCCGGCAGACGCAAACTTTACCTTTTCATTTTCATCTCCATTTTGACACAGACGCCCAAAATGATGTCCTTGAAAAAATCCATCGCATTTAGTATAATGATGACACGGCGGGAACAGAATCCAAAGAAAAATGCTATCTGCCGTACATTTATGAAGAAAGGCGGCTGATGCTTTTGAAAGCAGATACGGTTACAAAAGATTACGTAAAAGATGCAGCCATTTTTGCGGATATTTTCAACTACTACATTTATGGCGGGCGGCAGGTTATCCGGCCGGAGCATCTGGCCGAGCGTGATTCCGTTAAGATTGCGCTGCCATATGGGGCAGACGGGGCCGCAGTCCCCGTCCAGAAGTTCCGTGACGCACAAAAGCTGTATGCCGTGAAGACGGACGGCAGGACGGAATACGTTCTTTACGGGACGGAGGCACAGGCGCACATTCATTTTGCAATGCCCGTGAAAAACAACCTCTACGATGCGCTGGAATATGCCGGGCAGGTGGAAGAAGCCGCACGGTCACACCGGCGGGGAATGGGGCGGCTGGAAAGCGAGGCTGGCGGAACGGGAAAGAAAAAACCGGACTCCGGCGAGTTTCTCAGCGGTTTCTGGCGGGAAGACAGGCTCATCCCTTCCGTGACGCTTACAATTTATTTTGGGGCAGATGCATGGGACGGCCCCTTAAGCCTTTTTGAGATGATGGATGCGCCAAATCCAGAAGTGCTTGCCTGCATGGACAACTACCATGTGCGGCTCATTGCCCCGGCGCAGATGGCAGATGAGGAAATCATGAAATTCCAATCCAGCCTGCGGGAGGTTTTGCTTTTCATCAAATATTCAAAAGACAGCAGGGGGTTGGAGCGGATACTGGAATCAAACGAAAAGCGTTTCAGGAAACTGGAGCGCAGGGCAGCGGATGTTATTGAAACAATTACAAATTCAGGCATAAAATATGATGAAGGCGAGGAGGCGGTCGATATGTGCCAAGCGATACAAGAGCTAAGAAAAGAATCCGAACGCAATGGCGAATTAAGGGGCGAATTTAAAAAAGCCCAAGAAACTGCTTGGAAATTGCATGAAATGGGACTTGATATGGAAAAGATAGCACAGGCTGTCGGCTATGCCGTGGAAACTGTAAAGGAATGGCCCGGCCTTTCCCCCGACATCCAATAAGCTGTCGGCATATAGGAAACCGCAGATTTTTTCAGTTTTCGTATAGATACATTGCACACAAAAGGGCATCCGGCAGACGCAAACTTTACCTTTTCATTTTCACGACTTTTATTTTGTGTGCTTCAATGGAAAAAAGTGCCTGTACGGCTTCCGTAATATTTTTCCGCACTTGTGCGCTGCCAGCCCCCTGTGCCACAACGACCACGCCTTCTACCGTTGGCTCGATGCTTTTTATGACATAGGGCACCCTCTCGCCATTTTCTCCCGTGACATATACGGTAGTTTCTTCATTTTCTATTGCATGGATGCTGCGGCTCCCGCCCTGCGCATCCGCTTCCACTGTGGCAGAACGGTTTCCCGGCGTATCCTTTTCTATCACTTTTTCCGCAGACGACCTTAAGGTGATCATCACTTTAACGCTGCCCGCACCATCCATATACGTAAGCGCATCTGCCAGCCGCTTCTCTAGCTGCGCCACATAATCTGCCATTTCTTCCCCGTCCTTTGCATGTGCATCTTCCTGCGCCGCCTGCGGCTGCGTTTCTGACAAAAGCTCCCCGCTCTTTGCTTCCCCGCTCTTTTTTGGCTCAGCCGGGACTGCAATGACAAACAGCAGTATCCCCGCCAATGCCATGATTAAAAACCTGTCTTTTCCAATCTTTCCAAAAAACGCCCCCATCTTTCGCCCCATCTGCCCTTCTTTCCCACTTTGCATGCCTTCCCTCCTTCATCTGCCTTTATGGGCGCCACACGATGTCGATAACGTCTTTTGAAACGCCAAGATTTTGCGCAAATTTTTGCAAAAGCAGCGGAATATCCGCATTTAACCGCTGCGATACTTCTCCTGCCACCGGCTCGCTCTGGCTGCCCCCAATCTTTACTTTGTCTATCTGAATTGTAGAAATTCCTGCTTTTTCCCCGCTTAATACTATTGCAATGCGGCCTTCCTCTTGCCCTTCTGCCCCTTCTCCCGTTTTGGCATCGCCTACGGCAAGCCCCGTAAAATTTACTTCTTTAACGGCATAGCCATAAGGAGCGGCTATCTCCTGCAGCCGGTTTTTCATTTCTTCCTGCAAAGTATACAAATACGTTTCCGCCTCAAGGTCCATCTGAAAATCAGATGTCTCATACATCCTGTCAATATTGCGCTCATACCCTTCTAGCAGCAGTTCATATTCCCGCATGCTGTCCTTGCGGAACAATTCTGTCACTGGCACAACAAAAATAGCAAGTGTTATCATTCCAATCAGCAGCTTCAAATATTTCTCATAACTTTTATTTGGCCGAAAGTGCAAAATCGCCTGGGCAATAATCGTAAACGCCGCAATCCCTTTCACAAATTCCAATAAATATTCCGCCATACGCCCTCCTGCAGCGGATTGTAATTCTGCGGGAGGGGGAAGAAATCAACAAACTACACGCCAACGCTGCATATAACAATGGCAATCGTGACGATAAAAAGCACCATCGCCGTCATCATCGTCCGCAGCAGCATAAACGTACTATCCCCCATCCTGTCAATACAGTTTGTCATCCGCTTATCACACAAAATACCGACAAACGCCGCACTCCCCTTTAACAGAAACGAAACGGCAAACAATTTCATCAACGGTGCCATGCAAAACGCCAAAAGCACAAGGACAAGCACAATGCCGATGCTGTTTTTGATCAAGACGGCCGAGCCGATAAACAGCTCCGACACGCCACTGGCAACACTTCCAATGCCCGGTATCATCGATACCGCCTTTTTTACAGCCGTCACTTTGACCGAATCTATAACAGGTGTTATCATTGCTTGCAATATGCTAAACCCCGATATGAGCGTCAGCATCGTCTTTAAGGCATAGCCGATGCCTTTTTGGAGCATATCGAGAATATTGCTTAAACGTTCTTCCGTCCACAGCCCGTTTACAATCGCCAAAAACGCATAGCCGTATATGAACGGAATCACGGCCGCCGACAGCAAATGCTCTACGATATAAATTAGCACGAGCATCAACTGGTAAAAGGCATACGCCGTTGTTATCCCGCCTGCGGCGCCGACCGCCATGAAATAAGTCGGCAGAAACACTTTCATAAAAACCAGAAGGTCTTCTAAACTCCCACGGGTGATATCCGCAGCGGCGCCAAAAATCCGCAAAAGCAGCGTCATTAAGAGCAGATAGGCAAAATAAAAACTGATGTCCGCAATCTGGTGGTTTTCAAAAATATCTAAAAAATTGGAAAACAGCGCGGCAAGAATGCCGATGGAGAGCACAATGGCAGCTACTGTCCTGATTTCCGAAAGCTCCCTGGCAAACATCCGCCAGGCGCTTTTTAACATAGAGCGAAAGCCTTCTTTGACATTTCCGGCAAAAACGCTCATAAACAAGTCTTTTAGCGCAATCTCGCCGCTTGGAAACAGCCTGTTTAATTCCTGCTCCATATCCTGCATGCCAAAAGCGTCGTATGCCTCCTTGGCGGCCTCTTCCCCCAATATGGGAGAATCCGCATATTCCTGCGCAGCCTGTGCGGCAAGCGGCCACAAAAACAGTGCGCACAGGATAGCCAAAAAGAAAAGGCCCACGCGCACGGCCGCGCCCTGGCTTGAAGATTTCCCTGCTTCCATAGCCGCTCCTTTCCAGTGGTGTTGCCTAAATGTCAATACGCGACCGCAAACCCCTGTATCGTCTGCAGCAGCGCGAACAGGACAGGCATGCCCGTCATCAAGATCGAGAGCTTGCCAAACACTTCAATCTGCGTGGCAACCGCCCCATACCCCGCGTCCTTGCACACACCGGCGCAAAACTCACAAATGTAAGTAATCCCGACCGCCTTTAGCAAAATAAAAAAATATTTGTTGTTTTCCCCGATGACCTGCCGTAAACTTTCTATCTGCTCCGTCAAAATCGACAGCGTATCTATAATATAAAAAAATACGACCAGGCTGACCGCAAATCCTATGTAAATGCCATATTCCTGTCTGCTTGTCTTAAAATAAACTGCCATCAGCACGCCAATCAGCCCTATCACGCCAACTTTTATCATCCCCATAGGTGCACCTCCTACAGCCCAAACATCGTCTGTATGTTGCGGAATAATTCATAAATATAAGGCACCAGCCACGAAAGCGCCAAAATCAGCCCGGCAAGGCTGACCAAAAATGCATGTTCCTCCCTGCCGCTATGCTTTAATACCTGACACAATATCGTAATCAGAATGCCGACTGCCGCCAGCTTAAAAATCAGATTGATGCTCATTTTCCTACTCCTTGCCGCATGCTGCATGGATTTGCGCTACAAAAATACGACTGTCAAAAACAAGCCGCCCATCACGCCAAAAGTCAGGCAAAGCCTTCCCTTTCCTGCTATTTCTTTCTCGATCTGCGCCGCCAGCCTGGAAAAATCCTCTATTTCATATGCGATCAGCTTCCTTTGCAGCGTCAAATCCATATGCCCCGTGTAATCCGCAAATTTTTCGAGAATCTCCCAGTCACTTTCCTTAAGGGGCAGCCCTGCCAGCTGCTCCCGCACCGCTTTTTTCCAAAGCGACGCAAAAGAACTCCCCCTGTTGTCGGCCATCTCCTTGCAGATTTGCTCCAAAAAACCCCGGTATGGCTGCGCAAACTTCGGACACAAAGCCAGGCAGGCTTCCTCCATCGTTGCCCGGACGTAGCCGATTTCACTCTCCAGCAAAGTAAACATATGATGCAGCGACCGGATATGACATAGCCGCTGCTTCATTTCCATAAATATGGAAAATCCGATTCCCGTACTTCCTGCCAGCAATAATATAGCACCTGTTATTTTAAGCACTTTGCATAATCCCCGTCATAAATTTCTTTGATCATACAGCCGCCATCCCGCTTTTCCAGCACGATAAAACGCTGGAACACTTTATCCTCTAGCAGCCTTTTCATGAACGTCTTGGCACAGATGTCCGCAATCCCGCTGCCGTGGATTGTGGCGATGACATTGCTCCCGCATCGAAGCGCCTCTTCTAACGCGGCAATATCTTCCATGCTGCCAAGCTCATCCACAGCGACGACTTTTGGCGCCATAGAGCGGATGAGCATCATCATCCCTATCGCCTTAGGACAGCCGTCCAATACATCCGTGCGCATCCCTACGTCATTTTGCGCTTCCCCAAGGTAACTGCCCGCAATCTCCGAGCGTTCATCAATGACGCCTACCGTCCTTCCTTTCCCATAGCAGTTCCCGTCTGAGACCTGGCGGATCATATCGCGCAGCATCGTCGTTTTCCCGCACCCTGGCGCAGAAACGATCATCGTATTAAAAAGCTGCCCGTCTTTGTACAGATACGGCAGCGCCCTGTCCGCCGCGCCAATGACCTCATGGGAAATTCTAATGTTTACATAAGAAATATGTTTGATATTCCGAATGCTTCCGTCCTCCCTTAAGATCACCTGTCCGGCAACGCCGATGCGGTGCCCGCCGGGAACGGTAAGAAAGCCCTGCTTTAACTCATCTTCAAACGCATACATGGAATAACGGCAGACATGCTGGAGCATTGCAGCAAGTTCTTCTTTTGCCATGCGGCGGGCTTCCTGCAGCTGGTCAGTCAGGCTGCCGTCTTTTGCAAGGTAGCATTCCTTTTGCCTGATATATAGCATGATGGGGTGTCCGCTCCTTAAACGGATTTCCTGCAGATGTCCGGCCCGCTTTGCAGCCGTATCCCACAGACTTCGCATCGGCTCTGGAAACAATCTTGCAATCTCTTCCTGTATGCAGCTGCCTTTTCCTGCCATGTTTTCGCCCTTTCTTTTGCTGGATAGTTTTTCTTCCTATCTCAATATATGAATCGTTGTCCAAGTTATGCCAGGTTTATACGAAAAAAAATGCAAGATTTTATCGATATGCTATAGACATTTTATAAGAGTCGTGCTAATATACTAATATAAATAACAATAATCATTACTATTTTTGTTTTATGCCTTACGGGCATAGAAGCAAAAACATCCACAGGAGGTAAACTATGGCAGCATCAACAGCACAGGTAGACAATTTGGTAGCTTTATTAGACGGTTATGCACAAAAAGGCGGGCATCATTTAAACGTTAACGTATTAAACAGGGAAACTCTGCTTGATGCGCAAAAACATCCTGAAAATTATCCGCAGCTGACCATCCGCGTATCCGGCTATGCCGTAAACTTTATCAAGCTGACGCCGGAACAGCAAAACGACGTTATTTCCAGGACATTCCACGGCACGTTATAATTCATCTGGCTGCCTGTACAGCCGCAAAATCGAATGGGAAAAATTTAGCATCAAAAAAATCCTGCCTGGCAGGATTTTTTTTGCTGTTTATGTTATTTTTATCCTCTTGGATGCGCCTTAATATAAACATCGCGGATATGGTTTTGGTGCAGATTGGCATAAATCTGCGTCGTCGAAATGTCGGAATGTCCAAGCATCTCCTGCACGCTCCTTAAGTCCGCGCCGTTTTCCACTAAATGCGCCGCAAAAGAATGACGGATCGTATGAGGCGTAATTTCTACCGTAATCCCCGCTTTCTTCGCGTAATATTTGATCAGCTTCCAAAAACCCTGCCTGCTCATAGGCTGTCCTGAACAATTCACAAACAAAGTTCTCTCACTGTCATTTTCCACCATGGTACCCCTTGATTTTTCCAGATATTTCACAAGGGCAGTTTTAGCTTCCATGCCAAACGGGATGATCCGCTCCTTATGCGCGTCGCGGCACGCCAAAAAACCCATCTGCATATTCACGTCAGACAGCTGCAAAGAGATCAGCTCGCTCACCCGGATGCCAGTCGCATACAAAAGTTCGAGCATCGCCTTGTCCCGTATTTCTTTTGGAGACTCAAAAGAGGGCTGCTCTAGCAGCCTGACGACTTCCTCCATCGATAAAATCTCCGGGATTTTCTTCTCAATCTTAGGTGCACGCAGCGTTTCAGAAATGTCTTCCCTGACAATTCCTTCTTTGAACATATAATGATAAAAGGCTTTCAATGAGGCAATGTTGCGTGAAATTGTTGCCGCCGCAAATTTCTTCTTTTCCAAATATAAAATATAGGAATTGAGATTTGTCACCGTCACTTTACGCACTTCGTTAATGCCCTGTTCTTCCATAAAACGACGCACTTTTCCCAAATCTCTTTTATAGGAGAGCTCTGTGTTGCCCGACATCTTTTTCACGTTATGTAAATAAGAAACAAAGCTGTCTATTTCCTTTTGCATCAATGATTTTACCTCTCTATAAGGTGTTTGCCACCATATACATATCATTATAATCAGTAACGAAAAGAAAAGCAAATAGAATTTTGTCCTATTTTATGGGCTTTTTGATACTATTTTGACGTTAAGCACAAGATGTCGTAAAACAGTATTTTGCTCTCTACCATATCTTGTTTTTCTTTTGTCAAAATATTTTCAAAATATTTGTAATCATATTTGGATTTACATAACTTTCTAGCAGACAGCCTATTATGGCAATTCCATGCACCGCCAGCAGACGAAACGCAAAGCGTATTGCCATCTGCCGTCTGCCGCCATGCTCCCTGGCATCATCTTTTTGCGGAAAATACAGCTGCCTGCTCACCTTCACGCTCCATGCCAAAAGCAGGATGAGCGCCGGAATATAAAGCAGATAATGCGGAAATATGCTTGCCAAAAACAGCAATATCCCTTTCATGCCGTATTGTATGACAAACGCCGACAAAAGAAAGCCCGTGCCAGCGCCAACCCACAGCATATAGGCATAAGCTGCCGCCACGCCAAGAAACGTCGTGGAAAGCAGCGCAAGGATCCATATGCTTCCAAGCCGTTTTTTTAATACGTACAGAAAAAAACTGCCCCGGTTGATCTCAAGATATTTCAGCCGCGCCAGCGCCGCTTCGCCCAATATGCTTCCCGGCGTAAGAAACTGCTCCCGCCAGAGGTTTAACATAATAATTCCCAAAATAAAGCCAAAAAGGAAAAGGAACAGCCATTTTCCGCCTCCTTTTCCTATGTTGTGTCTGCGCCGATACACTGCCATGTATGTCTGTTTCCTAAGAGTGCTTTTTGCAGCAGGCCCTCTTTGCCTCTTTTTCGCATTTGTTCATTATATGACCTGCCGCTCATTTCTATGCCTTAGGAATCCCGGCAGTCTGCCACAGGCTGCCGGCCGTATTTTTCCCGGTAGGCTAACAGTGCTGCCACTGTCTTTGAATCCTCTAACTCACCGGATAGTATTTTTTTAATCAGCTCCTCTATCGTATACGCCTCGACATTGATATATTCATCCTCGTCTAAGTTCTGCCTGCTTGGGGTCAGGTCTTTTGCGACATAAACAGCGATTTTCTCATTACAGAATGCCACGGTCGTGCGTATCGTAATCAACAGCTCCAGGTTTTTTGAGCGATAGCCCGTTTCCTCCTCCAGTTCCCGCGCCGCCGCATCCATGGCTGGCTCGTTTGCGCCATTTAAGCCGCCGGCCGGAATTTCCAGCGTTTCCCTATCCAGCGCATTGCGGTACTGCCTTACCATTAAAATCCGGCCATCCGGCATGACCGGCACGATTGCCGCCGCCCCTTTATGCCCGATAAAATCCCACGTCACAACATTGCCGTTTGGCACTTTTACCGTATCCTGGTATACATCGATGATGTGCCCCGCAAATACCAGCTCTCTATTAAGCCGTTTAAATTCTTCCGCCATGCGAATCCCCTTCCTTTTCTAAATACTGCGGGCTTTTTGCTTACTTTGCAAGCAGTTTTCCCACGCTGACAAGTTTCACGCACAAAACAAACAAATCCGTTGCCATGGCCAATTCCTCCGGCGTCGGGAAAGTCGGCGCGATACGGATATTGCTGTCTTTTGGGTCCTTCCCATAGGGGAAAGTCGCCCCGGCATTTGTCAGCACGACGCCAGCCTCTTTGCACTTTGCAACAATTTCAGCCGCACACCCTTCCATCGCGTCAAAAGAAATAAAATAGCCGCCCCTTGGGTTGCGCCAGGAGCCAATCCCAAGCCCCGCCAGTTCCCTTTCCAATACGTTTTCCACCGCTTCAAACTTCGGCCTGATCAGGTCCGCATGTTTTTTCATATGCGCCATCAGGCCGTTTATGTCTTTAAAATACCAGACGTGCCGCAGCTGGTTTATCTTATCAAAGCCAATCGTCTGTACGGACAACGCCTTCTTAATTTCCGCAATATTATTTTTTGATGCCGCAACCGCCGCGATTCCAGCGCCTGAAAAGCTGACTTTGGATGTGGAACAAAATTCGTATACAAGATCGGGGCTGCCCGCCTTTTCGCATTCGCTTAAAATCTCTAACAGGTCTTCCCCGCCGTCATCATAAAGGCCATGGACTGCATACGCGTTGTCCCAATAAATCCTAAAATCAGCCGCCGCCGGTTTTAAAGCGGCAAAACGCCTTACTGTTTCATCGGAATATACAATCCCCTGCGGGTTGGAATATTTCGGAACACACCAAATCCCTTTGATTGCCGCGTCCTCTTTTACGAGTGCCTCTACCATGTCCATCTTAGGGCCGCTTTCTGTCATGGGAACCGGGATCATCTCAATTCCAAAATACTGCATGATCGTAAAATGCCTGTCATAACCCGGCACAGGACATAAAAATTTAACTTTATCCAGTTTATGCCACGGCACGCTGCCCATAACGCCGTGTGTCATGGCACGGGCAACGGCGTCATACATGATCGCCAGGCTGGAATTGCCATATACGATGACATTTTCTGCCGGTACGCCTATCATATCCCCAAGCAGTTTCTTTGCTTCAGGAATGCCGTCAAGCAGCGCATAGTTTCTGCAGTCTATGCCGGCCTGCGTCTTTAACAGGGATTTTGCAGTAAACACGTCAAACATATCCATGGCCATGTCCAGCTGTGCCACCGAAGGCTTTCCCCTCGACATATCCAGCTGCAGTCCTTTGCGCTTTGCTTCTTCATATTCTGCCTGCAGCTTTGCTTCCAATGCCTTTAATTCTTCTTTCGTTAGCTCTTTATAAGATTTCATTGATGCTCCTATCCGCCTGGCATTCAGGCTGCCTTTCCTTCCAATCCTATATTGGATAATTGTATACAATCATACACTTCCACTATTTTACTACAACACTTCCCCAAATACAAGAAAAACTTTTAAACAGGGACACAAAAACACAAGCCCTACAGACTTTCATCTGTAAGGCTTATATTGACTCGTTATGTTCTGTATCATGCAGTATTATTTCGCATAATCAACAACACGGGACTCTCTTATGACATTGACTTTGATCTGTCCCGGATATTCCATATCCGTTTCGATCTGTTTAGAAATATCACGTGCTAAAAGCACCATGTCCGCATCCGTAATCTGCTCAGGAACTACCATAACACGAACTTCCCTGCCTGCTTGAATAGCAAAAGATTTATCGACACCTTTAAAATTGTTTGTTATTTCTTCCAATTGTTTTAATCTGCTTGTATAGGTTTCTAATGTTTCTCTTCTTGCACCCGGCCTTGCGGCGGATATTGTATCAGAAGCTTGTACAATGCACGCAATCAGCGATTTTGGCTCAACATCGCCATGATGCGACTCCACTGCGTTTATGACAATGCCGGACTCCTTATATCTCCTGCACAGCTCAACGCCTAACTGGATATGGGAGCCTTCCATTTCATGGTCTACCGCTTTGCCAATATCATGCAGCAGCCCGGCACGTTTGGAAAGACGCACATCTAGTCCAAGCTCTGCCGCTAACAGCCCGGAAAGCTGTGCGACCTCAATCGAATGCTTTAATGCATTCTGGCCGTAACTCGTCCTGAATTTCATTTTTCCAAGTAATTTTACAAGTTCAGGATGAATGCCGTGCACACCAACTTCTAATGTTGCGGCCTCACCTTCTTCTTTGATCATTACTTCAACTTCCCTTTGCGCTTTTTCCACCATTTCCTCAATCCTTGCCGGATGGATGCGCCCGTCAACGATCAGTTTCTCAAGGGCAATCCTTGCTACTTCCCTGCGGATTGGGTCAAAACCTGAAAGGATGACTGCCTCTGGCGTATCATCGATGATCAGGTCTATGCCGGTCAGTGTTTCCAGTGTCCTGATATTCCTGCCTTCGCGCCCGATGATCCTGCCTTTCATTTCGTCGTTTGGAAGCTGCACAACTGAAATTGTAGTCTCGGATACATGGTCTGCCGCGCATTTTTGGATTGCCGTCACCACATAGTCCTTTGCTTTCTTGTCTGCTTCTTCTTTTGCCCTGCTCTCTAATTCCTTGAGCATCACGGCTGTTTCATGCTTTACTTCATCTTCAACAATTTTCAACAAATAATCTTTTGCCTGTTCAGAGGTTAATCCGGAAATTCGTTCCAGTTCCTGTACCCTTTGTTCATTCAAATGAGCGATTGCATCTTTTTGTCTCTTTAATTCATCTTCCCTGGCTGTCAGGCTCGCCTCTTTTCTCTCGATAGCTTCCGACTTCTTATCAATGTGTTCTTCCTTCTGCTGGATCCTTCTCTCAGAACGCTGTACTTCCGCCCTGCGCTCTTTGATCTCTTTATCCAATTCGTTTTTCGTGCGAATTGATTCTTCCTTTACTTCCAGCAGGCCTTCGCGTTTCTTGGTTTCCGCAGTCTTTAAAGCTTCATCAATGATCTCCCTTGCTTTCTCTTCCGCATTGCCAATTTTTGCCTCCACAACCTTTTTATGATAGGATGAAGTGGAAGCAACACTGACCGGGACTGCTATCACAAGCGTAACCATTACAGCAATTACAATTGCTATGCCCATGTACAGGAGCACCTCCTTATTTAGTTTTCATTGTACTCATATCAATATAGAATGCATGTGTCATCCACATTCTAAATCAGCGAATTTACAACACTTAAATTTTATACGCATTTTCATGTTATGTCAAGCAAAAACTACAAGAATTTAGACTCACTCTTAAAAATTGCCGCTTCATCACAAATTCTCTGCAAAAAATCGGAAACCGGATTGCCAGGCGCAGCCAATAGGACAATGGAATGTTATCCCCGCTAGCGGCACAACAATTCTGCCAAAAATACGACTGCGCAGGAACAGATCGCCACCCGGAACAGATTCCCATCCACATAAGCCAGCAGCACGCCCGCCAAAAATCCAGCCCAGGCTGAAACAGGGCTGCCCGTGGCAGACAGAATCGCCGGAAAAGTCATGACCGACAGCGTCACATAAGGAACATAATATAAAAAAGAGCGGATAAACGGATTTTTAATGTCCCGCCGTATCAATGTCATTGGCAGAACGCGGATTAAGTAGATCGTAGCCGCCGCCACGGCAAAATAAACAGCAATGCTATGCATCCAGACTGCCTCCTTCCCTTTCTTCTTTTACCGGGAAAAAATAAGCCGCCGCCCCCGCAATGATGACCGTCAGCACGATAATCTGCATCCCGGAGGAAACATCCCGCAGCATGGGCAGTTTTGCAAACAGAAAACTTCCCGCCATGGAAACGGCTACGATGGCCGCTATGATTTTATTTTTCTTTGCCGCCGGAATGATAATGGCCAAAAACATTCCATATAATGCCACGCTTAAAGCGTTTTCTACCCGCTGCGGCAAAATCGCCCCGGCCGCCGCCCCAAGGAAGGCACCCAAAGCCCAGCCCGGCGCTGCCACCGCCACAGCCCCATAATTATAAAAAGGATTCAGCCTGCCTTCTACCGACATGGCAATGCCAAAAATCTCATCCGTGATAGGGTAAGATAAGAAAAAACGGTGCCTTAGTTTCAGTTTAGGCTCCACTTTCTGGGAAAGGGCACAGGACATGAGGAGATAGCGCAGATTGACGATTAACGTTGTCACCGCCATCTGCACATAACCGCCGCCCCCGGCAATGACCGTTATGACTGCGTACTGTCCCGCCGAAGCTAACATCAGCATCGACATGACCCCGGCCTGCAATGCGCTTATGCCCGCCTTTTTGGCCGCAATGCCAAGGGCAAAAGCCACTGCGAAATAGCCAAGGGCGATGGGCACGCCGTCCCCCATGCCTTTTAGGAACCATTTTCTATTCTGTTCTCTTCTCTCCATCTTTCTACTTCCTTTATCGTAAGTTGGCTTTTTGCCGCTTTAATAGCTCACCGGTTTGCTTTGCGCCATAAGGTCGTAGCCATTATAAGCGCGCACGATGACTACACGGCAGCTTCCCGCAAACTGCGCCGGTGCTTCTACGCCATACTCTGTGCGTTTCTTATCCCACCGCTGCAAAAGCGACCATGTCTGCCCGCCGTCCACACTGCAGCTAAAGTACAGTATCCCGGAATCTGCATCTGCAGCCTTGATCCGAAGGCCCAGCATCCCGTTTGTCCTGTCTGCATACGCAATCGCTGCTTCCACTGTTTCCGGCGGCGTCTTATCCTGCTGCATGACCTTTTTTGGCACCGGTACTTGTTCCGGCATCGATGTGCTGTAATCTACCTCATTTTTCTTAGAGCGCAGCCCAAAATAACGTGCGGCTGCTGTGGCATCCGCCTTTCCGAATTTTTCATAATCGGCATCCTCATCGGCAAATCCCTGGTCTTTTGGATGATCCATATGGCAATGCTCCATAATGACTGCCGGAATCCCGTTTTTGGCATTCTCACGCAGCACGCCGTAATAGTCTGCCCGGTTTTCCCCAAGTTTTACTTTAATGCCCCGCACATACAGATCGGGAAACGTCTTCTGGCACTCTTCCAGCAATACTTTGCCAAACGTCTGCCCTTTGGCATAATTGCTCCCTACCGACTGCGTCCACACTTCCGCGCCGTAAAACTCATGCGTTTCCGATGCATTATAATGCAGGCTGATATAAAAATCCGCACCGGCCTCTTTGGCCAGATGTGCCCGCTCTTTCGGGCTTAATGCAATATCCTCCGTCCGGGACATATATACGGTAACGCCCTCATAAGTTTCCAATTCCCGCCGCATGGCATCAGCCGTCTTTAATGTAATGTCTTTTTCATTGTAAGATGCCATCTGCCCGCCAAGCTCGTTTCCCCCATGCCCGGGATCGATCATGATGACGATCTCTTTTTTAATCTCTTTTTTGCTTTCTTCCTGCACTGTGGCAAGAGCCGCATGCACTGCCATGGGCTGGCAGAAAGCGTATGCCAAAAACAGCGCTGCCGCCGCCAGCGGTATTGTTTTCCCCATACTGCTTCCCTCCTTTTTGGTAAGTATAGCACACATCGGCCACAGCCTACAAGCACAGTTTCCGCAGTGTTTTTATTTTTTTTACGCATAGTTTTTAACAGGATGGCCATGATAATACTGACAATCAAGTCAGGAGGTATAAAAATGGCAAATATTTCAGAGTTAGAGCTACAAAATCTCCGCCATCTGATCGGCGGCTACGACACGACGCACTGTAAAATGAAAGACTACGCGGAATCAGCACAGGATACGAAAATCCGGCAGTTTTTTGAAAAAGGCGCAAAATCCGCAATGGAAAACAAGCAGCAGCTGATGAAGTTTCTGCAATAAGACTGGCAGAAAGGCAGGAGAAAAAAATATGTATATGAAAGAAAAAACAATGGTAGCAGACACGTTAGCAGGCATCAACGGAGAGCTTGTCAGATTTGGGGAGATGATTCCGCAGACGGAAAATAAAGAATTAAAGCAGACATTAAAACAGTTTCGGAATGCCTGTGAGGCTTCCCAGGAGGAATTGTACCAGCTGGCACGGGAAAAATCCTATTATGTGCCAGCAGCAAGGGCGACACAGGAAGAAATCAGCCATGTAAAATCGCTGTTTACAGAAAGCAGCATGTAAAATTTTGCGCGGCAAGGCATAAGAAAACCAATCTTATGCGCCGCGCTTTTTTCTTTCCTTGCAGAAACCATCCAGCCAAAAAGCCCCCCTACCCGCGTGCGATCTTTGAAATATCCGGGGTTATCATCATAGAATAATTGGTATAATATACAACAAAGCCGGGCCTGCTGCCCGCCGGTTTGCGAATATTTTTCTTTTCTGTATAATCGACCTCTACCTTATCCTGCTCCCTTCCTTTAGAATAATAAGCAGCCAGCCTTGCCGCTTCCTCGTATGTCGCATCGGGCAGCGGCCGCCCTTCTGCCTTGACAATGACATGGGAGCCTGGCATATTTTTGGCATGAAACCACCAGTCGCCGCCAGATGCCATCTGAAACGTCAATTCGTCATTTTGGTAATTGTTTTTGCCGACATACATAGAAAAACCGTCGCTGCTAACGTAATGGAGCGGGCGGCTTGTGATCTTTGGCCTTTTTGTGCCGCCTTTGCGGCGGATGTACCCGCTTTCGATCATCTCTTCCTTGATGGGGACAAGATCTTCTTCCGATGCGGCAATGTCTAACGCGGCAGCAATCGTTTCTAAATGTGCCACTTGTGCACTTGTTTCTAAAATCAGATCGGCAAGCGCCTCTTTCGTGCGCTTTAACTTGGCATATTTTTCAAAATACCTTTTGGCATTTTCAATCGCAGAAACCGTTTCATCAAGCGGAATGCGCAGCATTTCTCCCGTATAATAGTTTTGAGCATCAAGAAACCTGCTCCCGGGTGCGGCATCATAGCCGTAGGCAGTAAGCAGTTCGCCATACACTTTATATTTGTCTTTTTTTTGCGTATCCTGCAGCTTGGCAGCCTGTAAGTCGTATTTTTTCACCGCACGCTCTAATGCCGTCTGCACAATTTTGCGCAGATTGGCAGACTTTTGCCGGATACGCGCCAAGGCATTTTTCTGCGCATAATAAGTTTCTAACAGCGCACAGATGGAATCATACGAAACGGTATCGTATGAGGCATACAGTGTCAGCAAAAAAGCAGCAAATTCGATGGGCGCACCCTGGCTATAGACGATATTCGGGGTAAAAATCCCTTTCTTGACGCTGGAAAAAAACGCCTCGAATGCGTGCCAGAGCATCTCTTTTTCAGCAGGGGAGATGGCAATGGCAGAAAGGTCGCCGTCTATGGATGCCCGTTTGCAGATCTCTTGCGCCGCAATCGGGGAAAGCCCTGTAAAAGAAGTATAAAGTGCAAAAAACAGCGGCATCCCTTTTTGGAAAATCAGGCCAAATTCTTCTTTTGATACAGTCAGCGGATCCTGCTTCCCTTGCGTCTTAGGGATAAAGTAGTCCCGCCCGGGCAGCACCTCCCTGACAGAGCTGACCATGCTGGAAACATGCTTGATGCTGTCGAGGATTTTTAACTGATCGCTGCAAAAAATAATGTTGCTGTGCTTCCCCATGATTTCCACGATCAAATATTTGCGGCACGGGTCGCCAAGTTCGTTTAAATGCTCGATTTCGATGTAAATGACACGCTCTAAGCCAGGCTGGGTAATGCTAAGGATCCGGCCATTTTGTATATATTTGCGCAGCAGCATGCAAAAGCCCGGCGCTGTCAGCGGGCTTGGCTTATTCTCATCCGTCAGGTAAATAAGCGGCAGCGATGCGTCCGCTGAAATAAACAGGCGGCGCTGTCCGCCCGGCAGTTTAAACGTCAAAAGTAGTTCGTCTAATTCCGGCTGTGCAATTTTATAAATCCTCGCGCCCGTAAGCGTATCGGAAAGTTCTTTTACAATATTTGCAACGGTAATTCCATCAAAAGCCATGTCATCTCCCTCATGCCCTTTCCTGTTTTCTTATGCCGCCTTGCCAATCAGGGAAGATTTTTTACTGCTATATTGTTTCAAAAATCTTCCACATAGCAGCTTCGGATGGGAAATGGCCTAGATTGGGCAGTACGGCACAAGTAACATTTTCGTTCTTTAATCCGTCTAATAATTTTATAACATCATTGGTTGCCGTTACAATGTCCATTTCCCCCTGAAAGATATGATAGGGAACGGTAATAGCGTTAAAAACCCCGCTAAAATCTGCGGTGGACATTTCCCGCATCAGACTATCGTTTTGTCTGTATCCGTTTTGGAAAATGGCAATAAAATCTTTGCATCTATAATCCGGGCTAGATAGCAGCCCTTTGATAACGCTGCCAACAGGCGCAGGCTTTAAAGTGCGGCTGCTATAACCGTCCGTATGCTTTCGTATTATTTTAGACAGGGCCATCATTTCTTTTTGTGAGAGATTTTGCCTTTTTGCCCGCAAATTTCTTGCAAGGCTTTTCTGCCTAAAAGGGGCAGATGAGCGTTCAATGGCATCAAAAGCACTGTCTGAAAGCATGGGAGGCATAATAACCTGCCCGTAGGCCGCCACGCCATCAATCAGATCCGGCACCCGTATTGCAGCATGCAAGGCCAGTATGCTTCCCCAGGACATTCCAAACAAACAGAGCTTATTGTTTGGGAAACGCGCCCGGATTTCCCTTATCAGGTCAATCGTCATTTTCACAAAATGCCCTACGGTAAAGCTGTTGTCGATCTTGCGGTTGTTGATCCCACATCCGAGCTGATCCCAATAGACCATGAGGAAACGGTCAGTAAGATCCGGGAAAAGCCCTCTAGCGCCAACGCCAAAAGGGATTGGCATGCCCGGTCCTCCGTGTAAGCATATGACAACCGGCAGATTTTTTTCTTTGCCCTCAATGGCGATTGTTTGCCAAAAGCCGCCAAGTTTAACGTTTTCTATGGATGAAATTTCGCAGTGCAAAATATACGATTTCCGTTTTTTGTCCATAAATTCCTCCGCTGCCTGCAGCGTTTCAAATTCCATGCCCCGTTGCTTGCAGCGGGGTTATTGACTGTATATTCTTTTTTGCAGGAATGCAATCAAACAGGCGATGTCAACGGAACCGTTTCATAGCAGCTGCTACAGCATTTTATTCTTCCATACTGTCTGTTCAATATAGCATCCCTATATACTTTTGCCGCCCTGCTATTAAAAATTTGCTTGATATCGCTATCTAATATATTTCCAACTATCATAAAATTGTCATAATCTGAACAACATAACGTAACGTCCCCATTCCAATTTACGGATAGTTTATCAAATGCTTCATTACATACTTCTCTATACACATGATGCAGCGATTCATGTTTCTGCAATTGGCGGATTTTCTCTTTTTTTCATATAGTTGCCTCCATATCGCCCATGCCACCCATATAGCCTTAGAACTGTATTATTATAGAATATCATATTTTTTGCTGTGTCAATCACCATTTTTACCAAATTTTACCACATTTTCCTCTCCTTAACAATCCATAATCACAAGCTCAAAGTTTTTCCATTAACTCGGCACGGCTAACCAAACCAGAGCATTCCATGAAAACCCACTCACAAAATCATTGTGCCTACGAAACATTATCGGCTTTCATCCTCTCTAATTTCCACCTACATTGTACTGTTTTATTGCCGCTTTTACAACAAATTTTTTGTGAATTTTTTATGCCGTTACAGTATCTCCTCCTTCCTTTTTTC